>Ga0172373_10000458_pt1 | contig 67205 bp, 52 predicted proteins | sample Lak10m_2_FD_114546 | JGI IMG/M metagenome (GOLD analysis project Ga0172373, IMG submission 114546) | Freshwater microbial communities from Kabuno Bay, South-Kivu, Congo - kab_092012_10m | ecosystem: Environmental > Aquatic > Freshwater > Lake | place: Democratic Republic of the Congo... | reverse complement strand
CCGGGCTGCACCGGATCGGGCAGCCGCGCCCCTGCCGCCGCCTCACCCGCGAAGCCATCGGCAGGCACTCCGTCCGGCAGAGGTGAGAGCGGCTCCCGCATGAGCGCGTAAGGATGCACGCCTGGAACATTGTCCGTGCGCCCGTGCCGACCTGCGAACTGCCCCGTCATGAGCGTCGCGCGGCTCGGCCCGCACAGAGGCTCGGTGTAAGCGCGGGAGAACAGCATACCCTCCTTCGCGATGCGATCCATGTGCGGCGTTTGGAGGAGCTTGTTCCCCGTCACGCTCGGCCCCGCATAGGGCATGTCATCGACGAGGATGAAGACGATGTTGGGCTTTTGCTTCGGCGCATCGGCGGCGTGGAGCGCGGCGAGCGGCGCGAGTAGCAGGGCAGCGAGGAGTGTGAGGGTGCGTTTCATGCAAATGGGAAGCGGTGGTCAAAGCCGAAACACGAATTCGTTGGAGGCGAGCAGGCTGTGGCACAGCTCGGTCCATTGAACGGGACCGGCGGGCTTGCCAGACGGGGTGACGACTTCGAGGAGGGCAAGGGCTTCATCGCGCTCGGAGGTGGTGATGGGGCGGTTGAAGACGCGGAGCCAGAGGGCTTCGAGGCGGGTGTCGGGAGATTTTTCGTCGGCGATGAGTTTGTCGGCGATGACCTGGGCGCGTTTGCGGAGGAGGTCGTTGCTGAGGAGGAAGAGCGTTTGCGTGGGGACGACCGTTTGGCTCCGCTGGCCGGCAGTCATCGCGGGGTCCAGGAAGTCGAAGAATGCTCGTAGCCGATCCGGCCCGGCAAAGTTCATGCGGAAGACGGGCAGGTAGACCGTGCGCTCAAACTCCTGCGAGGGACGCGGCTTGCGATGGGTGTAGTTCGGCGGATTGACGCCCTTGAGTGAGAGCGAGCCACAGTTCTCGGGATGTTCCATTACGAGCGCGGGGCCGCCGCTGTTGCGGGTGAGTTCGCCGCTGATGGCGAGCAGCGAATCGCGCATGGCCTCGGCATCGAGGCGCTGACGGTTCATGCGCCAACCGAGTTTGTTTTCGGGGTCGAGCTTCATCGCCGATGCTTCGTTGGCGCTGCTGAGGCGGTAGGTGCGGCTGAGCACGAGCGAGCGGAGGAAAGCCTTCTGCGACCACCCGCCCTGCATGAAGCGGGTGGCGAGATGATCGAGCAGTTCGGGGTTCGTCGGCACATCGCCGCGCGCGCCGAAGTAGTCCACGCTGGGCACGATTCCCGTGCTGAAGAGCTTTTGCCAAAGGCGGTTCACCGTCACGCGGGCAGTGAGCGGGTTGCGTTTGTCGGCGAGCCAGTCGGCGAGTTGTAGGCGACCGCTTTGGCCGGCGGGGATGGCGGGGAACTTGTCCCACGAGGCCACTCGAAGGGCTCCACGCGGCACGACGGTGCTCGGCGCATACGGATTGCCGCGCACGTAGATCGGCATGTCGGCGGGCTGGATGCCATCGCCCATGGCGAAGGCACGCGGGGTCTTGTCCTTGAAGAACTCGGCGTGCTGGATGTCGCCCGCGAGTTTCCTGAGCTGGGCGTCGAGTTCGTCGCGGCGTTTGGTGAGGGATTCTTTGTCCCCAGCAGGGTTGGGGGATTGGCCCTTCATCGGTGGCTTTCCTGAATCGGTGGGAGAAATGGGTTTGGCAACGGCGCGCTCGGCGTTGTCGGTGGGGGCGGCGACTTGTGGCAGGGGCGCGGTGGCTGTGCCGAGTGTGGCGAGTTGTTTGGCGAGGGCGGCTTTCTCGTCGGTGAGTTTCTTCTGCTCGGCCTTGAGGCTGGCGATGCGCTGCTCGGTTTCGGCTTCGAGCTTCTTGCGCGCGGCGAGCTGGGCGGGTGTTTCGGGCAGCACGGTGCTGTTCAGCGAACTCCACACGCCCATGTCGGGCATTTTGTGCGAGGAAGGCGAACTGCGCAGCATGCCCGCGATCCCGTAGTAATCCTCCAGCCCGATGGGATCGCACTTGTGGTCGTGACAGCGCACGCAGCCGAGCGTCAGGCCGAGGAAGGTCTGGCCGATCTTGATGACCTGCGTGTCGATGTGGTCGGTCTCCATCTTCGCCTTGTCCGGGTTCACGATCTCGATGTCGCCCACCATCAGGAAGCCGGTGGCGACGATGTTTTCCGCGCGATCCTCGGTGGAGGTCGCAGGCATCAAATCACCGGCAATCTGCTCGCGAATGAACTCATCAAACGGCTTGTCCGCATTGAAGGCTGCGATGAGGTAATCGCGATAGCGCCACGCATGTTCGGCATACACGGCGTTTGAGGTGCCCATCATGTCCGCGTAGCCGGTGAGATCGAGCCAGTGCCGGGCCCAGCGTTCGCCGTAGGCTTTGGAACTCAGCAGGCGATCCACGACTTTCTCAAAAGCCTGCGGCGAACGGTCGGCGGCGAACTCCTGAATCTCGGCCGGCGTCGGCGGAAGGCCCGTCAGATCAAGGCTCACACGCCGCAGCCAAGTGTAACGGTCCGCATCGGCAACCGGGCGCAGCTTGGCGCGCTCGATTCTGGCGAGAATGAACCGATCCAGCGGGTCGAGGGGCCAAGTCTTGTTCTTCACCGCAGGGAGCGGCGGATTGGCAACCGGACGGAAAGCCCAGAACTGTTTCCCCTTCTTCAAATCAATGCCGGAAACAACCTTCGCCGGGCCGCTGCCGCCGCGTGGATCGGGCGCACCGGACTTGACCCACTCTTCCAGGATCGCCACCTCGGCGGCGGGGAGCCGGTCCTTCGGCGGCATCGCCAAATGGTCATCCAACCGGCGCACGGCCTTGATGAGCAGGCTTTGCTCGACATCGCCCGGTTTGACCGCCGGGCCGTGGTCGCCACCGCTGACCCAGCCGCTGCGCGAATCGAGCGCGAGCCCGCCTTTGATTTTCTTCCCGTGCGAGTGACACTCGAAGCAGCGCTGCTGCAGCACCGGGAGAACCTTAGATTCAAAAAACTCCCCGTCTTTGTTCGTTGAGGCCACGCACGGCGCGCTTGCGGAGTAAACCGCAATACCTCCGGCCAGCAACAGCCGCAGTCGCGCGGATATGAATGCGAGAGTTTTCATCAGCGTGAGCGTTTGTTTGCCAGCCGCATGTCCTGGAGTGCGCATCGGAGGTGATGCCGCATCGCCGCCGCAGCGCCGTCCGCGTCACCCTTTTCGACCGCGGCGAGAATGGCCGCGTGATGTTCGATGCCGGTGAACTTGCCGATGCGCCCGATGGTCCGCTGGCGGCTGGCGAACCCAACTTCCGCGAGTGAGTCAAGGATGAGCCGGAACATCAGGTTTCCGCTCGCCTCCGCCAATGCGCGGTGGAACGCCATGTCCGCCTCGATGGCGCACGCGTTGTCCGGCGCGTCAACGAGCTGCTGATGGATGCGCTGCAGCGTGCGCAAATTTGCCGGCGTGGCGTTTTGAGCGGCCAACCGCGCCGACTCCGGTTCGATGGCCATGCGCGTCTCGTTCAACTGCCGCAGGCGCTCCTCGGCGTCGGGGATGAGCAGTGCGAGCGAGCCGTTCAGCGGCTTGTGCAACTTGTCCACCGCCTTGATGCCGATGCCATGCTGGATTTCCACCAACCCCTGCGACTCGAGCCGCTTGGTCGCCTCGCGCACCACGCTGCGGCTGACGCCGAGCTGCGCGGAAAGCTCCCGCTCGGTGGGCAGCCAGCCATCGTCCTCTTCCTGATCGTGGCGGATGATTTTGGCGAGCTGGTCGCAGACTTTCTCCACAAGGGAGGGCGAACGGGCAATGGCGTCGAGGGTCATGACTCAGTGTTATTTAAGGATCTGACCACGACGGGCACTGAAACAATGCTGCCGCACTTGGTCGTGGTCATGGCAAAATGTTGTCAGGTGGTCTGACCACGTGGGCAGGGCGATGATTCAGGCGGGTTCCGAGCAGTCTCGCCGCTGGAAGACTTGCCATCTCGCGACTCGAAGTTGCCCCGCGCTCGCCTTTCCGTCGTGCTCCCGCGAGCATGACGGCGCTGTGGCGTGGTTTTGGTGGTGATTTCTGCTCCACTGCTCCGCGAGTCTGGGTGAGGGGCGCAGCTTGCAAGCGGACGGAGTCGGTCTTGGCCGCACCTGTCATGCGGCCCAGTTACTATTCTTCACGGCTGCTCTGTCGGTGGTCGGCGGCTGGAACGGGGTGCCAGGTTCCACGGTTGTGATGCCGGAAAACGAAGCAGGTGGCCGTCGGATCATTTGCTTTTCGGAGACTTCTTCTTCCCAGCTTTCGGCGCGGCGGGCGAAGCGGGCGCCCCGGCACGAAAGGCATCCAACTGAGCTTTCAACTGTGCCGCCACCTCGGGGTGTTCGCGAATCACGTTGCGCTGCTGCTGCGGGTCGGATTCGAGATGGAAGAGCTGCTCTTTCGGCGCCTCGGGGCGGACTTTGCCCTGACGATCCACATCGCTCGTGACCTGGCCGGTGAAGGCGATTTCACCGAGGCCGTTGCCAAAGCCGCCCGAGCCTTGCGCGCCGATGTAGACCCACGGCCCCGAGCGCAGCGCGAGGTTGGCCCGCAGGTGCGGCGCGAGCACGACCGACTCGCGCACCGGTTTGACCGGATCGCCGGTGATCGCCGGCAACACATCCAGCGAATCGCGTCCGCTGCCATCGGGGAGCTTCACCTGAAGCATCGAGGCGAGCGTGCGAAGCAGGTCCACGTTTGCGATCAACTGCGATGACGTGGAGCCGGCGGGAATTTTCCCCGGCCACTTCGCGATGAACGGAACGCGATGCCCGCCCTCCCAGGCGCCGAACTTGAACCCAAGCAGGTCGCCGTTCAGCCGGTGGCCGGCAGTCCACGCGGCGCGCCCGCCGTCGTTGAGCATCCCGCCGTTGTCGCTGGTCAAGATGACGAGCGTGTGTTGCGTGGCACCAAGTTCCTCCAGGGCACGCAAAACTTCGCCGACCATCCAGTCGAGTTCGTGAACGAAGTCCCCGTAGAGGCCGCACTGGCTCGTGCCCTTGAAGCGCGGGTGCGGCGTGAAGGGGTGATGAATGTTGCCCGGCGCGAAATAGAGGAAGAAGGGCTTGTCGCGTTTCCGATTCAACCAGGCGACGGCCTTCTCGGTGAGCGTCGTGCCAACCTGCTCGTCACGATACAGCTCATGCGCCCGGCGCGCGCCACCGACGGCCTCAATGTTCTTCTTCTCCGGGAAGTCCTGCGTGTAAATCTTCCCCTTCGCCGCTGCGCCGAACAGAAACGGATCCGCCGGATCCAGGCCGACCACGTGATGATTCTCCACGAACACGAACGGCGGGTGGCTGTTCACGATGGGGATGCCGAAGTAGTAGTCGAAACCCGCCTGGAGCGGACCCGGCTTGAGTTCGCCGTTCCAGTCCGGGGTCTTGTCGCCGAAACCGAGGTGCCATTTTCCGACGCACGCCGTGGCGTAGTCCTGCTGTTGCAACAACCGGGCGATGGTCATCTGCTCCTTGCCGATCAACGCGCCGGCGGTGTGAAAAACGGGCGCCCAGATGTTTTTGCGCCACGCGTATTCGCCCGTGAGCAAAGCGTAGCGCGACGGCGTGCAGACGGCGGAGACCGAATGCGCATCGGTGAACTTGCGCCCCTCCGCCGCAAGCCGATCAATGTTCGGCGTCTTTACCTTCGTCGCGCCGTAGCAGCCGACATCGCCGTAACCGAGGTCATCGGCGAGGATCAGGACGATGTTGGGGCCTTTGGACGCCGCAGCGTGGACTGCCGGGCTGATACCAGCGTTTGCCAGCAGCGCCAGCAGCAGAGGGAGAAGTTTCATGGCAGGACGTTACTTCGCGGTGTCAAAGCGCCAAACCTGCGATTTACCGTCAGCAGAGAGGAGTTCGATGGACTGGATTTCCACGCCAGCCGCAGCCTTGGCCGGTGACAGCCGGAGATGCAGCAACTGGCCGCGCACCGGCAACACAACCTTCACCTCCTGCCATTCACCGCCGGCCGGCCATGGGAAGGTGACCTGCTGGTCGGCGGAGAAATCGCGGTCGCCCTGCGTGCGCCAACTGGCAGTGGACTGGCCGCCGCCTTGAGCACGGGCCCGCAGCGTCAGGGTTACGGGACCAGTGAGCCTCAGTCCGGTCTGCGCCAGGAAGGGTGCGCCCTTTGCGCCGGCTTCCGGCAGAATCGCTAGCCCGCCGTTCCTGAGCGTCAGCCCGCCATTACGGCAAACCCAGTCCTGCACGGTGCCTGCCGGTGAGGCTTTCGCCGCGCCACGGTGGGAAGCTTCCGCCTCCGGCGACAGCTTTACGTGGGCGTGGTAAAAATAATTGTCCTGCCCGTTGTCCGGCTCCGGAGGACCGGGCGGCTGCAACGTGGCGCTCCAGTTTTTGAGCTTAGCTTCGAGCCGGGCGGCGATGTCCGGGTGCTGGGCGAGGCGGTTGTTGATGGCGAGTTCACCGCCGGGCAAGGTCACGTCGAAGAGGAACTTTTCATGGTTGCCGAGCTGGATGAGCTTCCAGGGAAACTCCAGCACAGCGGCCTGCGAGCGCCAGCGCCAGAAGAGCACGTCGTGCGGTGCGGCCTTGGTTTCGCCGGTGAGGAAGGGGAGCAGGTTTACGCCATCAAGCCGGGTGTCGGGCGGAAGTCCGGCGGCGGCGATGGCCGTGGCGGCGACATCGAGATTGATCACTGGATGATCGCAGATCTGCCCGGCGGGCAGTTTGCCCGGCCAAGCGGCGACGAACGGCACGCGGATGCCCCCGTCGGTGAGCATGCCTTTCTCGCCGACGAGCGGCCGGTTGAGCGAACCATCCCACGCGCCGGGCTTCACCGGGGCTCCATTGTCACCAATGAAGAAGATAAGCGTGTTTGTGTCCGCACCTATCGCCCTGAGCTTTGCGCGCACCTGGCCGAGTCCCTCGTCCATGGCGGCGATCATGGCGAGGGCCTGGCGGCGTTCCTTGGGCAGATGCGCGGGCGTCCGCGCGAACCACGGCTCGGGCGATTCGAGCGGCACGTGCGGCGCGAACCACGCGAGGTAAAGGAACCACGGCTGCTCCGGCTTTGCCGCGCGACGGTCAAGGAACGACAACGCCGCGTCCGTCTGCGACACGACGCGGAAGCGGTCATCCGTGACAATCTTCGGCGCGCCCGCGAGCGGCTGACCCTTCAAGTCATGGGAAGCGTGATACTGCCGCAAGGAGCCGCACCAGTATTCATTGAACCCCTGGCCGTGCGGCAGGTGGGCGGGCTGAATCCGCGCCGCCTTGCCCGCCTGCTTGTCGCCGCCAAGGTCGAGATGCCACTTGCCGACCTGCCCGTTGATGTAGCCCGCGGGCTTGAGCCGCTCGGCAATCGTCAACTCCGCGAGCGGCAACGGGCCCTTGTTGTTGTCCTCCACGCCGAACCTCTGCTGGTAACGCCCCGTGAGCACGCCTGCCCGCGACGGCACGCATTGCGGCGCGCTGACATAACCGCGGGTAAAGCGCACGCCGTCACGTGCGAGCTGGTCGAGATGCGGCGTGCGGATGTCCTTGTCCACGCCCTGCGCGCCGAGGTCCGCCCAACCGTGGTCATCGGAGTAGATGAGCAGGATGTTGGGTTTCGGTGCGGCGGCGGCCAGCGATGCGCACAGGCAAGCGAGCAGGAGCAGCGGGGATTTCATTCCAGGCAAGTCCAGCACCACGAGGCGAACCACGCACGATCCAATTTTCCGTGATGCCGCGGTTCAATCACGGCTTTGCCACGCCAAGCGCGCGGTTCAATTCGTCGTGGAAAGCCTTGCGTGCTTCACCACCGCCGGTGACGAGGACGTTCTGCACCATGAAGACCGTGACCAGCTTGCGCTCGGGGTCAATGAAACCGTGTGTGGCGAAGGCGCCGCCGTGGCCGAAGGCACCTTTCGAAAAGCCCGGAATGGCGGGCCTCTCGCCATTACCGGTCTGCCAGCCAAGGCCATAGTTCAACGTCTTCCCGCCGGCCGAGTGCGGACGCGTCATCTCGGCGATGCCCTTCGCGGACACGATGCGCTTTCCGTCGTGCAGGCCGCCGTTGAGGATCATCTGGTAAAACTTCGCCATGTCCGCCACCGTGGAGAACAGCCCGCCCGAAGGTTCGGTCATGTGGCGCACGGCAGGATCCGAGGTGACGAAGGGGTTGTAAGCCACCGCCAACCCGGAACCTTCCTCGGCCGTTTTGTAAGTGCGGGCGATGCGGGCGCGAAGCTTCACGTCGAGATGAAACGCCGTGTCCATCATGCCCAACGGGCCAAGGATGCGCTCCTGTATGAAAACATCGAACGGCTTGCCGCTGACTATCTCCGCGATGCGCCCGGCGATGGTGATGCCGAAGCCATATTCGTAGGCGGAGCCGGGCTCGAACGCGAGCGGCGCGCGGAGCAGCTCCGCCGTGTAGCCTTTGAGCGACTGCGCGCCGTCGGTGGGCTTGCGCGGCGGGAAGGCGATGCCGGCGGTGTGCGACATCAGATCGCGCAACGTGATGGGCCGCGCGGGCGGCTGGCCGTTGGCGAGCTTCACCTTGCCCAGTTCAGGCAGCCACTTTGACGCCGGCTCATCCAGCGAGAGTTTGCCCTCGTCCACGAGCGTCATGATGGCGGTGACGGCAAGCGACTTGGTCATCGAAGCGATCCAGAACACGGCATCCCTCTTCATCGGGAGCTTCTGTTCACGGTCGGCCAGGCCGATGGCGGCGTGGTGGATGACCTTGCCGCCCTGCATCACGAGCGTGACCACGCCCGCGGCGTGATGCGCGGCGATTTCCTTGGTGAGCGCAGCCTCGATGGCCGGGGTGAGCGGCGCAGCGGCGGGCGCGGCCAGCGTCATGACCAGCAGGAGGGCGGGGAGCAGGCGGAGATGTTTCATGGGGGGGAGAATCGTGAGGGGGAGCAAGGTTAGCGAGCAGGACTTCAAGGAGCGGGCTTCAGGCTGGCGCGAACGACGGGAAGCAGGAGTTCGGCGAGCACGCGATGGCCATCGGGATTTGGGTGGCACTGGTCAGTGGTCCAGGTGCCGAGGTCGGTGCCCTTCGCCTCGGCGGCGAACCAGTGCTGGTAATGGTCCACGAGCGGAACGTGTTGCTCTCTGGCGACGGCGCGGCAGGCGGCAACATACTGCTCCAGCCGCACGTTCGGATGTTCGCCCACGCCGTTGAGCTTTGCGGTCCTGCCCCAGCGCGGCGCGGTCATCAGGACCGGCGTGATGCCAGCGGCGCGAAGCTCGGTCACGAGCCGGCCAAGGTTCGCGTGATACTCATCCACGGTGATGCGCGAGGCGGACTTACCCTGATTCACGTAGCTGTCGTTGGTGCCATACATGATGGTGACCAGGGAGGGGCGGTGCGCGAGAACGTCCTTCGCCAGCCGCTTCAACGCCTGATCCGTGCGCTCGCCGCCGATGCCGACGTTCACGACCGACACATCTGCGCCACCTGCGCGCAAGCCAGCTTCCAGCCGCGCGGCGAAAGTCTCCTCCGCCTTCACACCCGAGCGGACGCCCTTCGTGATGGAGTCGCCGAGCGTGACAATGCGGAGCTTGGGGGCGGCGGGCGCAGTCGCACGGGTGAGCTGGTTGGGTTTCGACCAGAGAATGCGGGCCACGAAGGTCGCGCCTTCCGCGCCGCGCTGCTTCGAGTCTTTCATGAACATCCCCTCAGACACCGTCACCCAGGACTCGGACTCGCTCAACGCGTTGCAGCCGAAGTTTCCCAACTCCGCCCCACGTTCGGGCACGACGACCTTCTCCGTGCGGCGCAGCACCCGCAGCGTTGCCGGGTCCACCTGCGCCATGAACAGGGGCGCGCGATGACGGATGATGTGGTCGTTGTTCGCGCCGCGCCGGGTGTAAACGAGGAACAGCGCGTCGCTGTGGGCGAGCCAGTGCTGCTGCGTGTTGTAGCTGCCCAGCTCGATGCCGTCGTCGAAAAGCCAAGGCGTCGGCTCGGCGAAGTTCAGGCCATCGGCGCTCGCGCTCACGTAGCCGCGCAGGTCATTGCGCAGCGTGAGGAAATATCGTCCCTGGAAGGCGACGAGCGACGGCTCGTAAAGCCCGCGCGCAACCGGCAGCCGCAGCACGCTGCCATGGCGCTGGTAGGTCAGCTTCGTCCCATCGAAGCGGCATTCCGCCACGGTCGTGCTGTAGCGGTCCTTTGCGCTCCTGCCGATGTAGAGCGGCACGAGCAACCCGCCGTCAGGCCGCACGAGCCATTGCGCGCAGGCGTTGCGGGCGAAGTTGAATTGCTCGTCGGCGGGCAGCTCCAGCACCTGCCACGGCGTCCACTTGCCAGACTTGGGATCAAGCACGGCATACACCGTCTGGTGCGCGCGTTTCACGTCGTCGAGCTGCGCGCCCTTGGGGCTGTAGCGGACCTGGCAGCCGATAGCGAGGAGGCGGCCCGTCGGGGCGTGCCAGCCGGGCGTCACGTCCGCCACGCTGATGGTCACGCCATCGGGCTGCCGCTTCCAATCCAGCTCGGCCGGCAGCACGGGACCAACCCAAGGAGCCGAAGGCGTCGCACGGGTCAGCACGTGCAGGCCGGAGTAATAATCCGAGACCTTGAGATGCTTCTGAATGGTCATCACTGCGGCAGGCGCGGCCGGGTCGGCACCGGGGATGGCGGCGGCACGCGGGTGGAACCAGAGAAACGTGCCGTCGTCGTGCCTGAGCACGGTCTCCAGCTTCACGGTGAAGTCCAGCGGCTCGACGGCGGAGGCCGTGAATGCGAGCAGCGCGAGGAGAAGTGAGCGCAGGCGGTTCATCGCAACAACTCAATCTTGTCGAACCATGCATCGCCGCCCATCGCCGTCGGGGCGAGGCCGGTGAGCGTGCAGTTTCCGAGGTCGCGCCAGAGGTCGACTGTAACAGTCTCCCACTCGCGTGGAGCGGCGGGGCTGGTTTCGCGGGATTGCCAGTTCGTCGTGTTACGGCCGGCGTGGTAACGGCCGTTGCGGTCCTCGGCTTTCGGCCACTGGCCAGAGCGCGCAAGTTCGACCATCACGCCGGCACCACTGGCCTTCCAACTCAGGCGGAGAAAGCGGAATTCATTCGGCGCGGCAGGCTTTTCCACGATGCGGTAGTTCCAGCCGGGAAGCTGCTTCGACGCGCGCTGTGGCGGAGTGATGCGCAGGCAAAGTTTCCCCGACACCGCGCCGGTGCTCTCGATGATCGCCGTGCCGGACTCCTGGTTCAGCAACGCGGCGAAGCCCGGCTCCTCATCGAAGAGAACCGTCCGCTCGCGCGCGTCCGGGCGGAGGTTCGAGCGCAGCCAGGTGAGCAGGTTCGCGAGGTCGGCGGGTGTAAGCGTCTCGGCGAAGCTCGGCATCAGCGAGCCGGCCACGCGCCGGACGCCGGTCACATCCTTGCGCAGGAGCACCTGCTCCGCGCCGTTGGGCTGCGCGAGCGTGAGGCTGGTCGCGCCGTCGTCCTTGAGCAGGCCCACGACGGAGCCGCCGCGGGTGTCCACCACGGTGGTTTCGTAGCCGGGGCGGATGCGCTCGTTGGGCAGCAGCAGGTGGCGCACGAGGGTCTCCTCCGCGACGCCGAGTTCCCCGAGCAAGTCGGGGCCGAAGTCGTGGCCTTCCTTGCCGACGCGATGGCAGGTGGCGCAGGCGAGTTTGAAAATCTCCTCTCCGCGCTTCGCATCGCGCGGGCCGGAGAGCGCGGCGGTGAACTTGCGGAACGTGGTGTCGCTGACCTCGGTGACGGTCGCGATGGCCGGGCCGGTGAAGGTTTCGCCCTCGCTCACTGTGGGAACGAAGGTGTCCTCCAACGCGCGGGTGGCGTTGCGGACGGCGGTGACGGGACTGGCGGCCAGCTTCGCGAGCGCGGCGCGGGCTGATTTGTCGCCGAGCGGCTTGCGCGGGGCGCTCTTGCGGCCAACGGCGAGACCATTGAGCACGGTGGTCTGCGCAACCTCGGGCGAGCTGAGGAGCGCACTCAACGTGCGGGCGAGCTCCGCTTCATCGCGGCGGGCGGCGATGGCTTGGGCGAGGCGGGTGAGAAGCGGGGTGCTTTCACCAGGGTTGCGGAGGAGTTCGGCCAGCATTTCGCCGCCGCGCTGGTGCACGGAGGAGAGAATCGCAGTGTCCATCCAACGCACGCCGAGGCGCTCGCGGGCGTAGCGGGCGAGCATCGCGAAGGCGCGCGGGTCGCGGCTTTCGCCGAGGCTGAGGGCGAACTGGATTTGCACGCGCGGGCGGGTCTCGGTGGCTGCGGCCGCGAGGGTGGCGTCGAGGAGGGCTTTGGCCTCGGGTTGTCCGAAACGGCGGTCCGCCAGTTGCAATGCGTGGACGCAGACAGATTCGGCGGAGTGGCTAACGAAGGGGCGGAGGTCGTCGGGCGTTAGCGCGCCTAGCTGGTCGAGTGTGCGGAGGGCGGTGATGAGAGTGGCACTGTCAGCGGCTGGCTTGGCGAGCTGTTCGCGCAGCGTGGGGGCGGCGGACTTTTCATTGTGTTCCACCAGCAGACGCTGCGCGGTCTGCCGTCGCCACAGCAGCGGGCTAGTGACTTCGGCGGCGAGTTGCTTCGCGTCGAATTTGCTCATGTCATCGTGCCGGCGTTTTGTAACCGCCGTTCCGGCGCGTTCGTTGCCCACGGACGGCGATTGCAAATCGCCGGCACGGTGCATCCGCTCGTGCGTGAGGCGGTAGATGCGGCCGCGGTCGTGGCCGGCGTAGAGGCCGTATTGCTGCTGCAGGTGGCGCGGGATGGCGGAGTAGTCCTCGATGATCTCGCGGTAGTAGTCCACCACCCAAATCGCACCGTCGGGGCCATGGAGCTGGTGCATCGGGTGGCTCCACTGGTCGGTCGTGGCGGCGAACTCGGACTGCTCCTCGCCGGGCGCGCGGCGGAGCGAGAGCGCGGGGCCGTCCGGCACGACGAGCGCGCGGTGGATGAGATTGCCCGACGGTTCGCAGAGGAAGTAGTGGCCGCGCAGGCCGGGTAGCGCGTTGTCCTGATACAACAACGGCCCGCAGGCGGAGGTGAACCAGCCGGTCGGGTCACTCTCCGCCGCGCCGTAGCGGTCGCGGTAATACTTCGAGTAGGCCGGGTCGTCGGCCCGTTTTTGCCGCCACGGATGCGGCCGCGAAATGGAGTAGGCGCGCGCGTCGCCAGTGGCGACTTGCAGGCCGCTCGCGGCGGCGTCGGGATTGCGCACGAGATAATGCCACGGCAACGGTGCGATGAAGAAGCTGTTGCGCGTTGTGACCGTGAAGCGGTCGCCCTCCTCGGTGAAGGTGAAGCCGAACGTGTGGGTTTGCCCCGTGACCGGCTCGATGGCGCTACCGTCGGCGCGGATGCGGAAGTCCGAGCCGGGCAAGGTCACGGGCTTCGCCAGCTTCGGACCGGTGATGGGGCCGCCGGGCCAGCCGCGACCGAAGTAAATCCAGCCGTCTGCGCCCCACTGCGGTGCATTGATACCGCGCTCCAACTCGCCCGTGCCGAAACCGGTGAAGAGCACTTCACGCGTCTCCGCGAAGCCGTCGCCATCGCGGTCGGCGAAGAAGAGAATGTGCGGCGCGCAGGCCACGATGACGCCGCCGCGCGCGGGCACGAGGCCGTAGGCGGGCGGCAGATTCGTGGCGAAGACGGTCGCCTTGTCCATGCGCCCATCGCCGTTGGTATCGGTAAGTAATTTGATGACGCCGAAAGTTCCGCGCTCGGCGGCGTGCTTGTGCTTCGCGTCGGCCTGCACGCGGCGGACCTGAGTGTCGAGTTTGCCGGTCTTGTTGAGTTCCTCGATGTCGAGCTGGCCGGCGAGGTTGTAGCCGTGCAGCTCGCTCACGAACATCCGCCCGCGCTCGTCCCAGCAGATGCCCGAGGGCGAGGCGATGAGCGGCTCGCTGGCCACGACCTCCATGCGGAAGCCGGGCGGGAGCTTGAACGCAGCGGCGCTTTGCTCCGGTGTGCGTGGCTTGGGCGCGTCAGTGGGCGCGGGGATTTGGGCGGAAGCGGAGAAAGCGAGGAGTAGCCCGAAGATTAGGGGCGGAAACGCAGGGCGAAGGAATCGAAGGTTCACGCGAGGATTTCCCTGATGATCTCGCCGTGGACATCGGTGAGGCGGCGGTCAATGCCGTTGTGACGGAAGGTGAGTTGCTCGTGGTGGACGCCCAGCAGGTGGAGCATCGTGGCGTGAATGTCGTAGCAGGTCGTGGGCGCGTTACGGTTCAGCGGCTTGTAGCCCCATTGGTCACTCTCGCCGTGCGTGACGCCGCCCTTGATGCCGCCGCCGCAGAGCCAGTTGGTGAAGACGAACGGGTTGTGGTCGCGGCCCTTGCCGCCCTGCGTGCTGGGCATCCGGCCAAACTCGGTGGTCCAGAGAATGATGGTGTCGTCGAGCAGGCCGCGCTGCTTCAGGTCTTGGATGAGCGCCGACGCGCCGCGCGCCATGCCGCGCGCGAGCGGGCCGTGGTCGCGCTCGATGTCCTCGTGCGAATCCCAGTTGCGGCGGGGGAAGCCGTTGTCGTTGCCGCTCCAGATTTGCACGAAGCGCACGCCGCGCTCCAGCAGGCGGCGGGCGACGAGGCACTTGCGTCCGAAAATGTCCGCCTCCTCGGCAGCGTTGATCTCCTTGGGCCACTCTTTCACGGAGTTGTTGATGCCGTAGGCGCGCAGCAGGTAGTCGGGTTCCTTTGAGATGTCGAGGGCCTCGGGTGCGGCGAGCTGCATGCGTGCGGCCAGTTCGTAGCTGCGGATGCGCGATTCCAGCCGGTCGTCGCCCGCGCGCGTCGCAGCGTGGGCTTGGTTCAACTTCGCCATCACGGCGTGCGCGGCGGCCTCGCTGTCGCGCGTGACGAAGTCGCCTTTCTTGTGCGCGAAAAGGTCAGCAATCGGCGTCTCCGTGCCGGGGTAAATCACCGTGCCGCTGTGCTGCTGCGGGAGGAACGCGGCGTCCCAGTTCTTTGTGCCGTTGCTCGCGAGGCCGCGATGGTCGGGCAGCACGACGAAGGTGGGGAGATTCTCGTTCTCCGTGCCGAGGCCGTAGCTGACCCAACTGCCCATGCCCGGAAAGCCAGGCAGGTTGAAACCCGTCGCCTGCAACAGCGTGGCCTGCGAGTGAACTCCGGTCTTGCCCACGACGTTGTGGATGAACGCGAGTTCGTCCGCGACCGCGCCAAGGTCCGCGACGGCATCGCTCAACATTTTGCCGGACTGGCCGTAAGGCCGGAACTCCCAAACCGGTTTCTTCCACGGGCCGAGGCCGTTTTGAAACGCTTCCACGGGTTCGCCGAAATCGCTCGGCTGGCCATCTCGCTTCACCAGCTCGGGCTTGAAGTCGAAGAGATCGAGATGGCTGGCGGCGCCGGCCATGAAGAACTGAACGACACGCTTCGCCCGCGCGGGGAAATGCGGAGTGCGGAGTGCGGAATGCGGAACGGCGGAAGCGACTTCGCCGGCAACCGGCTTTTCCGAAGCAAGCAGGCTCGCCAGCGCGAGGCCGCCAAGGCCGCCGCCGCTGTGCCAGAGAAACTCACGCCGCGAGCGGGGAAGCGGCGGAGCGACGCGGTGGTAGGGAGATTCGTGCTTCATCTTAAGCGGGCGGTCTTGACTGCTTCAACTGACGCGCCGGGGCGGCGGCGGCTTCGCGGGTGTATGGTTCATGCCACGCGCGCCTCGCCGGCGTAGAGGTTCATCGTTGCGCCGCGCAGGAAACCCACCAGGGTCTGCCCGCTGCGCCGGGCGAACTCAACGGCGAGGCTGGAGGGCGCGGAGACGGCGGCTACCACGGGCACGCGCGCGGCGAGCGCCTTCTGCATGATCTCGAACGACGCGCGGCCGCTCACCAGGAGCACGTGCGCAGCGGGAGGAAACGGGCCATTTAGAAGGGCCCAGCCCAGCACCTTGTCCACGGCGTTGTGCCGGCCCACGTCTTCCCGCAACACGAGCAGTTCACCCGCCACTGTAAACAAGGCGGCGGCGTGCAGGCCGCCGGTCTGGGCGAAGGTCGTTTGCCGCGCGGCCAACTGCTGTGGCAGCCCGAGCAGCGTCGCCGGAGCGACACGGAGGGCGGATTCCAACAGCGGGAAATGCTGGTGGACGGACTCGATGGTCGCCTTGCCACACAGGCCGCAGGACGACGAGGCGAAGACGTGGCGCGTGAGCTGGTCGAAGTCCACGTTCACCGACGGCGCGAGGAAGACGTTCAGCGTGTTGCCGAGATGCGCCGCCTCGCCCTGCTGGCAATGGGCAATTTCGAGGATGTCCGCCCGGCGTGTGACCAGGCCCTCGGTCAGCAGGAAGCCGGCGGCCAGCTCCGCGTCGTGGCCGGGCGTGCGCATTGTCACGGCCACGCTCTGGCCGCGCACGCGGATTTCCAGCGGCTCCTCACGGGCCAACGCGTCCAGCTCGCGACGGGGCTCCACTCCACTGCGCCAGCGGGTGATTTCCGTGCGGCAGATTTCAGGCGAGTCAGCCAAGCGACGGGCGGGCCCGATGGACTGGTGGTGGTTATCGGTCGTGGTTTGGGAAGGCATTTAAAGGGCTGACCGAAAGATGCGGATGACCAGAGCCGACTTCAACCCTGTTCCCCGCTGCCTAGCCAAACAAAAAGGCGTGGATGGCCGCATGGTTGCGGTGCAAGACAAGCGCCAGCAACAGCAGCACGGCCGCGGCGGTATCGCGGGCAGAAAAGCGGTCGTTGAGACCCCGGCTCCGCATGAATTCCAGCAGAGCCCCGGTCGGACACCCGTATTTGCAATACGCCTTGGGCACCAACGGCGCGACCAGCAGGCCGGCGAGGGCCACAGCCAGGGTCGCCGCGCCGGCCGACCGGATCACGTAGGCGTCAAACGGTTCCAGACCGGCGAGGTCGAACTCGAGCGGGAGCATCACCACGAGGAGAACGAACGCCAGCAGCGCGCCGGGCACCAGACGCAACGCACGATCCAGCGACTTGGGCAGGCTCAACCGCCAGCTTGCCGGCGTGTGTCGGGCGACCAGCTCCTGCAGCGCGCCGTGCGGACATAGTTGCTGGCAGTAGATCGGGCGCTTCGCCGCCCATGGCAAAATGAACGCGGCCGCCGCCAGCAGCACCAGCCCGGGCGCCACGCGCCACGCGATGCCCGACTTGGCCCAGCCGGCCAGCAGCGATTGCGCCAGAAGATCGCCGTTGAGAAAGCCGAGGTAGCCAATGACCAGCCACTGAAACCAGCGGCGCCAGCGTTCGCGACCGGGTTGTTTCGTGAAGGTAAGCCAACCGCCCAGCAGGACAATCACCCCGAGCCCAACGTCCCGCGTGCCGAAGCGGACGGGGGGCGGACGCATTTCACCCTGGGAGACCCGGAAGCGGTGGACCACCCCCTCGGCTACGGCCAGGCTGGTCATCGTCGCACCGGAGACACCTTCAACGCCGGCCCGTTTCAAATCCATCGCTGCAACCTCCTCCCATGCCATGCCATTCCATGTTTTCCGGAAGTGCCGGTCGGCCATCACGTCAGCAACATGCGTCTTGGTGTCCTCGCTCCAACGGATGGTGAAGCCCAGCACGCGCTGCTCGGGGCTGAGCGCGACGAGGGTGTCCGTGATGCCGCAATACCCGAGGATCTTGTCGGCGTCAGGCAGGGTGCGCACCACGTAGCCGAGCACGCGTTCGGAGTCATCCTCGACGAAGAAACCGCCGCGCTGCGCAACATCCAGCCGGAGCGCATGCGCGTTCGTGAACCAGCCCCGCACTTCTTCCACGCGCACGGGACGGTCGCCCTCGGCGCGCAAGCGGGCATGATGCGTGCGCGCGAGCCAGAGGAGGGCGAGCAGCACGCCGAGGCGGTAAAGCTGGAGCAGGACTGGGCGCAAGTTCACGGATGATCGGCCGGGAGAAACTCAAGCTGGCCCACCGCCGCCGGCACGGGGAGCCCATGCCCCAATTCAATCGGCACCCCGGCCGTTGAGCACAGCGGTGATTTCCTTGGCCAGTTCCTCAATTTTATAGGGTTTGCCCACCATGCCGCAGAAGCCGTGCTGCTTGTGGTTGGCCATTTCCGGACCATGCGAATAACCGCTGGAAACGATGGCGCGGACATTGGGATCCAGCTCACGCAGGCGTTGAATGGCCTCCTTGCCCCCCATGCCCCCGGGGATGGTCAGATCCATGATCAGGACGGAATAGGGCCGGCCTTCCTGCTGCGCGCGGGTGTATGCGGCGATGCAGGCCTCACCGTCCGCCACGGTGTCCACCTGGTAGCCAAGGAACTCGAGCGCGGTCTGCGCCAGCTCGCGGATCAGCTCCTCGTCGTCCATCACGAGCACCCGGCCCTGGCCTTGGACGGGCGCGGCGGGCTCGGGCGCGGCGGGCTTCACCTGTTTCTCCGAGGCGGGCAGATAGACGTGGAATTCGGAGCCCACGCCTACGGTTGAATCCAAGGTCATAATGCCATCGTGCTTTTTTACGATGGAATAGGACGTGGCCAGTCCGAGGCCGGTGCCTTTTTCCTTCGTGGTGAAGTAGGGGTCGAAGACTTTGCCCAGATGCTCGGGCTTGATGCCGATGCCGTGGTCTTTGACCGTGACGCGGCAGTAGCGGCCGGGCGGCAACGCGATCGGAGTGTCGGCCTCCAGGGTCAGGTTGTCGGCCGAAACACGGACGACCCCGCCGTTGGGCATGGCTTGGACGGCGTTGATGACAAGGTTTTGGATCACCTGGCTGAACTGGCCCTGATCCACCTCAACCGGCCAAAGGTCCGGCGCGGCATGAAACTCGCAGCGAACGTTGGACCCGCGGAGAGCGAAGCTCGTCGAATCGCGAATCAGCTCCGGGAGCGAAGCAGTTTGACGGACGGGAGCGCCCCCCTTGGCAAAGGTGAGCAGCTGCGTGGCCAGGTCCTTCGCACGCATTGCAGCCTTTTCGGCCTCTTCCAGCCGCGCAAACTGCTTTTCCCCCGGCTGGCAAAACAGCCGGGCGAAGGAAATGTTGCCGATGACGGCCGTGAGGATATTGTTGAAGTCGTGCGCGATGCCGCCGGCGAGGATGCCCAGGGAGTCCAGTTTGCTGGCCCGGACACGCTCCTCCATGATCGCCTGCTGGTCACTGACATCACGGAACACGAGCACCGAGCCGATGATCTTGCTCTCTTGATCGCGGATGGGGGCGGCGCTGGCGGCGATCATGCGCTCCGCTCCGGTGCGCGAAACGAGAATGCTTTGGTCGGGCAGGTCGACGATCTCGCCGTTAGCCAGCACTTGGGAGACCGGGTTGCGGTAAGTTTGGCGCGTGCGTTGGTGGACGACGCTGAACACCGCCGGGAGCGGCTGGCCGAGGGCCTCGCTCTGCCGCCAGCCCGTAAGATCCTCAGCCAGCTTGTTGATGATGCTGACCCGGCCGTCGGTATCCGTGGCAATGACGCCGTCGCCGATGGACCGCAGCGTGACGGCCAGGCGCTCCTTCTCCGCTGCCAATCCATCCTCCGCCTGCTTGCGACCGGTCACGTCCAGCACCAGCGAGGCCACGCCGACGATCTGACCCGACGCGTCGATCAGCGGCGTGTTATACCAGTCGCAGATGATGGAGCGGCCATCCTTGGTGCGGTTGGCCACGGCGAAGGCATTGATGTTTTGGCGCTTGGTCGTGTCGGGCTTGGACAAATCAGCGGGGCTGTTTTTCAGGAGGTTCTGCCAGGTGCGCTGCACGTGGTCCCGGGCTTCCTCCGAAAGCTGCACGCCGGCGAGGAGGTTGGCGAACAAACTGGCGCCGGGCTCATGCGGGTGCGCCGCGACGACGAGCTCGGAGGCGTGACGGCCCATCGCGTCGCGCGCCGCGTAACCGAAGATCCGTTCCGCCGCCGGGTTCCACGAGGTGACTTGGAAGCTGAGATTCCACTCGATGACCGCGAGCGGGGTCTGTTGGATGTGGAGCGCGAGTTTGCGTTCAGATTGCTGGCGCGCCTCCTCGGCCTCACGCTGCGCGCTGATGTCGACCATGGAGCCGATCATCCGCACGGCCACACCCTGGCGGTCGTGGATGATGTAGCCGCGGTCAATGACATAGGCAAACGAGCCATCCCCGCGACGGAAGCGATATTCGTCCGCCCAGAACTCGCCACCGGTCTGGACAGCCGCCTCGCGGCCATTCCACACGCGGCGACGATCTTCGGGGTGCAGGCGCTCCATCCACCAGTCGAGCTGGGGCACCACGGCATCCGCAGAATAGCGGAACATCGCCTGCACGGCCTCGTTCCAGACCAGCCGGCTGTGCTCGATGTCCCAGTCCCAGATTGCATCATTGGTGGCGCGTTCCAACAACCGGTCACGCTCCTGGACCTGCCGAAGGTCCTCCGCGAGCCGTTCGGCCTCCATGCGGGCCCGGGCTTGAGCCCAGGCAATGCCGAAGAGCAGGAGGTTCACCGAGACGCCCAGCCCGAGGACAATCGGCGGCAGGCGTTTGTAAGGGCTGCCTTCAAAGGACGGCGTGGAAGCTAGCGCCAACAACCAGTTGCGATTGGCCAACCGCAGGACGGCTTCGCGGGTGAACTGCGCCGGCTGGGCGCTGCTCGCCCCGGCGGTATAGAGCTGCGAGGACGCCGCCGGCGACTGGCCGTCGAAGAGCTCAACGTGCAGATCATGATCCGCCGGCGACCCGAAAATGCCGCCCACCAGACGGGGAACATCCAGCACGCCGAAGACAAAGCCGCGAAGGGCGCCACGCCGCTCTTCCACCGTGCCCGTCGGACGACCGGCCAGGAACACCGGCTGAACCAGGATCACCCGCCTGCCCACCTGCTCACCCATGGAGGAAAAGCTGCTTTTGCTGCTGGCAGTGATGCCCCCTGAATCCCGGGCTGCATAAAGTGTCGGCAGCAAAGCCGGGTCGGTGAACGCATCCATTCCGAGCACGCCGCGCTGAAGAGCGTTTGTCTCGCTGGACAACACGATTGGACAATAGGCGGGGCGTTCCCCCGCCGGACGGATGGCATAGCCTGCCCCGGCCTGCTTCTGCCATCGGGCTTCGTGCAGCGGGCGTTGCGCTGCCGGGACGAGCTCCATGAACCCGAGGGCTGCAAACCCGGGAAACCGATCCATGAGATCGATGTTGCGCACGAACCGGTTCCATTCGGCTGCATCCAAGGTTTCGCTGGCGGAAAAGAAGCCGCCCAGGCTGATGACCTCATCTTGATACCGCACCAACCGACGCTCTACGGCGTCGTGCTTGGCGCGGGCGATCTGGTCGAAGCGATCCTCATCGCGCTCCCGGGCGTTGTCCCGGACGCGCTGGTAGGCGAGGAGGGTGGGCAGCAGGGAGATGACGAGCACCAAATACGCCGCCCCGTAGCGGCGAACATGCTCCGCCCCCCGGCTCCTGCGTCTGTTTAGCGGCAATCCCAATCGAGTCCCGTTGCTTTGATACCATCAGAGGATAAGGAAAAGCGGCGGGCGGGGAAACTTTTTCCTCGGCTAGAAGAGGCTGTTGACGGCGATGCCCAAGACATTGAGCGGGCCCTGATCTTCGAGACCTTCCGTCGCCTTGTCGAGTTTCTGAAGGGTCATCTTCGCGTTCTTGAACAGGCTCTCGTCGTTCACAAAGCGACCGACAGTGCCCTGGCCCTTGTTAATCTTCTGCATGATTTCGCGAAGGTTGCTCATCGCCAACGTGGCCTCGTTGTAGAAGGCCTCGTCCTTGAGCAGCTTGCCAAGCGAGCCCTTGCCGGCCTGGAGGTCAGCCTGCACGCCGGCCAGGATGGATTTGGCCGTGCCCATTGTCTCGGTGGTGGTCAAGAGAGTCTTGCGGGCATCGCCCAGTGAACTCTTGGCCTCGGTGATGAAGCCGCGGGCGTCGGTGAAGGTGCTTTTGAGATCACCGATCGCGCCTTTGGCTTCCGTGAGCAGGCCTTGGGCGTCGGCTACGGTTCGGTTGAGGGATTGCATCGTGGCGACGGTATTGGTGTAGAGGGCTTCATCTTTGAGGAGCCTGCCCAGATTCCCTTCACCGCTGTTGATCTGCCCGGTGATCTTGGGCAGGTCACCCAGGAACTTGGAGATGTTGGTCTGGTTGTCCTTCATGATGCTGGTAAGGGGCCCGAGCATGTTGTTGAGCTGGTCCCCGCTGAAGGTGCTGGCCAGTTTTTCGACACCGCCGACGGCGCCCTCCAGTTTCTGCATGATCGCGGCGAGGTCGGGCTGTTCGGTGGTCTGGATCACGTCGCCGTCCTTGAGTTCCGGCGCGGCGGAGGTGCCGAGGTTGATGGAGACGAAGTTCTGTCCCAACAGGCCGGCGAAGCGGATGGTGGCCTTGGCGTCCGTCTTGACGTCGGTGCCCTGGTCGAGCTTGAGCGTCACCTTCACCTTGCCCTGATCGAAGCCGATCTTCTCCACCTTGCCGACGGGCACGCCGGCCATCTTCACCGGATCACCGACCTTGAGCTCCTGCGCCGTGTTGAAGAGGCCGTGGATGCGGTAGCCCTTCTTGAAAAAGTCCGTGCCACCGGCGATCTCGAGCAGGACCACCGCCGCGACCACCACGAGCGCGACGAACATGCCGAGTTTGGTTTCGAGCGAGGTGTTTTTCATGGAATGTCAGTGGGTAAGCATACGCGCCAACATTGCGCGCGGTGAAGTCAGTTTTTAGGTTGGAAGTCGGCCGTCAAAAACTTGCGCACCAGCGGATGCTGGCTGCGCCGCACTTCCTCAGGCCGGCCGATTTCCAAAATCTCGCCGTCGGCGATCATGGCGATGCGGTCAGCGATGCCGAAGGCCAGGTCCCGGTCATGCGTGACGACAATGCTGGTGGCGTGTGTGCGGTCGCGGAGGGTGAGTATTTCCTGCCCGATGGTGATGGCGATGAGCGGGTCCAGCTCGCTGGTCGGCTCGTCGTAGAGGATCAACTGCGGTTCAATGACCAGCGCGCGGGCCAGGGCGACCCGCTTCTTCATGCCGCCGGACAGCTCGCCCGGGATCTTGTCCTCGGTGCCCTTGAGGCCGACGATGTCGAGCTTCTCGGCGACAACGCGTTGGATTTCCGCTTCAGCCATGAGCCGGTGCTCGCGCAGATACAGCCCCACGTTTTCACCAACCGTCAGTGAGTTCAGCAGGGCGCCGGACTGGAAGACCATCGCCATGCGATAGCGGTCGCGCAGGCCCTCGGCGTGAATGGACTGGCCTTCGATGAGCAGTTCGCCGCTATCGGCCTCCTCCAGGCCGATGATGTGCTTGAGCAGGACGCTCTTGCCGCTGCCGCTGGGGCCCATGAGCACGAAGATTTCGCCGCGCTCGACGGTGAAGCTCACGCCGCGCAGCACTTCGTGCTGGCCAAAACGCTTGCATAGGCCGCGCGCCTCCACGCGGACGCTCTGATGCTGGGGGGCGGGGGCGTTCATTTCTCGAGCTGCACCAGCAGGTGCGTGAGGAAGTAGTCCAGGATCAGGATGAGCACGATGGAGTTGACCACGGCCTTGGTCACGGTGCGCCCGATGCCGCGCGGCCCGCCGATGGTGCCCAGCCCCTGGTGGCAGGACACCGTGCCGATCACCAACGCGAAGACGAAGGTCTTGTAGAGGCCGTGCAGCACGTCCTTGATTTCAACCGTGTCGCGGAGGTTGGCGAAGAAGGACTGCATGCTCACGGCGATCTGCTGGTTGGTGGAGCAGACCAATGCGCCTCCCATCCAGCCCACCAGGTCGGCAAATATCACCAGCATCGGCAAACCAACCGCGATGGCGACGATGCGCGGCAGCACCAGATAATGGACCGGGTTGATGTTCATCGTCCGCAGCGCATCGATCTCCTGATACACGGCCATTGAGCCGATCTCCGCCGCCATGGCCGAGCCGATGCGCCCGGCGATCAACACCGCCATGAGCGTCGGGGCCAGCTCACGGCAGACACCCAAGCCAACGATCCCGCCGAGGAAATTTGCCAGGCCACGCTCCACCATCACCGGCCCCACCTCCAGCGCCAGCACGCCACCGATGAACACGGAAAGGATGCAGACCATCAGCAGGCTGGCCATGCCGATCTCATAGAACTGCTCCAGCACCTTGCGCCGATGGCGGAGCGCCAACGGTAACGCCTGCAGCGTCCGCCAAAACAGAAACGCCAATCCGCCGATATCGCGAAACATAGTGTGAACCCGGGGGGCTCCGTCCGACGCCGTTTGAATTAACCGCGCCGCCCTGGCTTGGCAAGCCGTCCGTCCAGCTCACCCTTGGATGAAATAGCTGAGATTCTCGAGCTCGATGGCGAGGTTCACGTTGTTCACCGTCACGTCCTCGGGCACCTGAAGAACGATGGGCGCGAAGTTGAGAATCCCGACGATGCCCGCATCTACCAACTGGTTGGCCACTTCCTGCGCGGCGGTGACCGGCACCGTCAAAATCCCCATGCGCACCTCCCGGTCGCGGATGACCCGGGGCAGCTCTCCCATGGGCAGGATGCGCGGGAAGCTGGTGCGCAGCCGCGCCTTGGCCGGCTCCGCGTCGAACGCCGCCACCACCTCGAAGCCCTCGGGGCCAAAGCCCTGATACGCCAGCAGCGCCGCGCCGAGATTGCCGACGCCGACCAGCACGACGGGTTGCAGGCGGCTGGTGCCCAGCACGTCGGAAATCATGCCAGCCAGCTGCTCCACGTCATAGCCGAGACCGCGCGTGCCAAAGGTCCCGAAGTAGGTCAGATCCTTGCGCAGCTGCGTGGATTTCACCCCCGCCGCCCGGGCGAGCGCCTCACTGGAAATGGTCGGCAGCCCGTTTTCCTTCAAGCGCAGCAGGCAGCGCAGGTAGATGGAGAGGCGGTAAACCGCCTTGCGCGGAATCTCGGGGCGCGAGGGCTTCTTCAAGACAGGGGCAAGTTAGGGATGAATTTGCGCCGGGGCAAGGCGCGCGGCGCCGGCTCAGATCACATATTCGAGCGGATTGTCATGCTCCCCCTGCAACGCCTTCACGCGTTCGCACATCTGCGCCACGGTCACGTTTTCAAGGATTTTCACAATGGCTTCGCGCACTTCCTTCATCACGCTGCGGATGGCGCACTTGCTCTCGTCCGGGCAGGAGCACTTCTCGTAAAAGCGCTCGCTCACGCAGCTCACCGGCGCAAGCGGGCCCTCGATGTGGCGGATGACCGCCGCCAGCGTCACGAACTCCGGCGGGCGCGCCAAGCGGTAGCCGCCCGTCACGCCCCGTCGGCTTTCCACCACGCCCAGCGTTTTGAGGTCGTTGAGGATTTGCTCCAGAAAGCGTTTGGGGATGTTCTGCTGCTCGGAAATGGTCTGGATGCGCACCACCTCGCGGTCGTAGTTCAAGCCCAGCACCAGCAGAGCGCGCAGGGCGTATTCGCCGCGAACCGAGAGCTTCATGGCGCAATGGTAGAAAGTTTACTTAACCAGTCAAGATTTAGGGATCCAAACCCAAAAACCTCCAGAGATGGACCTATTTTAAAGCTTTTTCAGATTCATTTTATTCTCTATTGATCTAGTAGAGTATTAGGTTAACCTCGCCGCCATGTCGAAACCGGCGACAATTCGGAAATCAGCAGCTACTGACTGGCTCACCTTGGTGGCGGAGCAGGTCGGACAACTGCGTTACGGGGTCGTGCAGATCACGGTTCACGACTCCCGCGTGGTCCAGATCGAGCGGACGGAGAAAGTCCGGCTCAACCCGCCGGCCGGTGAAACCACCAGCGCCTCACGGGAAAACCTCTCGCAGCTCCCATGAAAGTCCCCTCGCTCCATCCCACCATCCTGGCCTTGGCCGTTTTCGTCGCAGCGGAAGCAACCGCGAAAGACATCAGACTCCTCAATGTCTCCTACGACCCGACCCGCGAGTTGTATGAGGAGTTCAACACAGCCTTCGCCAGACACTGGCAGGCCAAGACCGGCGACAAGGTGACGGTCCAGCAATCGCACGGCGGCTCCGGCAAGCAGGCGCGCGCGGTGATTGATGGACTGGAGGCCGACGTCGTCACGCTCGCGCTGGCCTACGACATTGATGCCATCGCGGAGCGAAGCCGGTTGCTGCCCAAGGACTGGCAAGCCCGCCTGCCCCACAACAGCGCGCCCTACACAAGCACCATCGTCTTCCTCGTGCGCAAGGGAAACCCCAAGGGCATCAAGGACTGGAACGACCTCGTGAAGCCGGGCGTCGGCATCATCCCGGCGAATCCGAAAACTTCCGGCGCGGCGCGCTGGACGTATCTCGCCGCGTGGGGCTACGCGCTGAAGCAAAACCACGGTGACGAGGCGAAGGCCAAGGAGTTCATCGCGAAGTTCTACCAGAACGTGCCAGTGTTCGACACGGGCGCGCGCGGGGCGACGACGACCTTCATCCAGCGAGGCATCGGTGACGTGCTGGTGGGCTGGGAGAACGAGGCCTTTCTGGCGCTCAAGGAACAGGGCAAGGGCGGATTCGAACTGGTCGCACCGTCCATCAGCATCCTCGCCGAGCCGCCCGTGGCCGCCGTGGACCGCGTGACGAAGCGGCACGGCACAGCGGATGTGGCGAAGGCGTATCTCGACTACCTCTATTCGGACGAAGGCCAGACGATCGCCGCGCGGAACCACTACCGCCCGCGCTCGGCGGCGGTCGCGGCGAAGTTTGCCGACTAGTTTCCGAAGCTCCAGCTCTTCACGGTGGATGAAGTCTTTGGCGGCTGGCAGAAGGCGCATCAGGCGCACTTCGCCGAGGGCGGAATCTTCGAGAAGATTCAAGGCCGGTGACCAGCCTCCGCAACGCGCTTTGCATCATGAGAACCTCCTTTGTGAAAGACTACGCCACCTTCCCGGCCCCCTCCCCGGCCCTTCGGAGCCTGGACATCGTGCTGGCTCCGCTGGACGACATCGCCGCCCGTTCAACCAACCTCATCCGCAAGCCCCTCGGCGAGTTTGAGTGCGGTGGCGCGCGCTATTCCCTGCCGCGCTATGTGTATCTCGGCCCCCGGGGCGGCGGGGACGCGCTGCGGATCGGCATCTTCGCCGCCATCCACGGGGACGAACCGGAGGGTGCGCTGGCGCTCGCGCGGTTCGTCGCGGCCTTGGAGGCCAGCCCGGACATTGCCAAGGGCTACGCGCTCTATCTTTACCCGGTCTGCAATCCCACGGGCTTCGAAGACAGCACGCGGCACGCGCGCGCAGGCGGCGACCTGAACCGCGAGTTTTGGACGCAGTCGCCGCGCGCCGAGGTGCGGCTGCTAGAAGGTGAACTCACCCAGCACCGCTTCCACGGCATCATCACGCTGCACACGGATGACACCAGCGACGGGCTGTATGGCTTCGTGGGCTGCGACGTGCTCTCCGAATTCCTGCTGGAGCCGGCGCTCGCCAGCGCGGAGCGGTTCCTGCCCCGCAACCGGCAGGGGCAGATTGACGGCTTTCCGGCCGCCAACGGCATCATCAACCGGGGCTATCGCGGCATGCTCCAAGCTCCATCCCACCAGGCGGAGCGCCCGTTTGAAATCACCTTCGAGACGCCGCAAAAAACTCCGCCGGACCGCCAGGTCGAGGCTTTCTCCGCCGCGCTGCAAGCCATCCTGGTCGAATACAGCCAGTTCATCGCCTACGCCCAAAATATCTGAACCGTGGCGGGTGCCGCCCGCACCATTGTTCGCCCGAACAGGGCGGCTCCGCCACGGCCCCTTTCCATGCCACGCATCTTCAACTCCATCACCGAAACCATCGGCAACACCCCCCTCGTGCGCCTCAACCGCACGGCGAAGAAGCACGGCGCGCTTGCTGACGTGCTGCTCAAACTCGAGTTCTTCAACCCGCTCTCCAGCATGAAGGACCGCATCGGGGTGGCGATGATCGAGGACGCATTGCGCGCGGGCCGCATCGGGCCGGACACCGTGCTCATCGAGCCGACCAGCGGCAACACGGGCATCGCGCTGGCATTCGTCGCGGCGGCGCACGGGCTGCGCCTGGTGTTGACCATGCCGGAGACCATGAGCCTGGAGCGCCGCAAGCTGCTCAAGATTCTCGGCGCGCGGCTCGTGCTCACCGAAGGCGTGCGCGGCATGAAGGGCGCAATCGCGAAGGCCGAGGAACTTCACGCGCACATTCCCAACAGCGTCATCCTCCAGCAGTTTGCCAACCCCTCGAACCCGGACATCCACCGCCGCACGACGGCCGAGGAAATCTGGCGCGACACCGACGGCGCGGTGGACTTCGTCGTCGCGGGCGTCGGCACCGGCGGCACCATCAGTGGCGTGGCCGAGGTCCTCAAGGCGCGCCGCGCCGGTTTCAAGGCCATCGCCGTGGAGCCGGCGAGATCACCCGTCATTTCGGGCGGCCAGCCCGGCGCGCACAAGCTGCAGGGCATCGGCGCGGGCTTCATCCCTGATAACCTGAATCGGAGCGCGGTGGACGAGGTCGTCACGGTCCGCGAGGAGGACTCGGGTCCGCTGGCCAAGGAAATCAACCAACTCGACGGCATCCCCGTGGGCATCTCCAGCGGGGCGATTGTGTGGGCCGCGCTTCAAGTGGCGCGGCGCGCGGAGAATGCTGGCAAGCTCATCGTTGCCATCGTGCCCTCCAGTGCCGAGCGCTACCTGTCCACCTGGCTCTTCGACGACATCGGCGTGGAGAGCGACCCGCTCGATGACCTGCTGGAAAGGCCGCTTTCACAAAGGGTCGCGAAGCTCGTTGGCCATCCGTGACGCCGTTTTCTGGCGGCGATCTTTCAGTGAATCCACCAGACACTTTGCCCGACCAGACCATGGAGGCCTCACCCAAGACTGAACCAGGAAACGACCCGGCCCGTGGAGGTTCCTGCAGTTGGAACAAGCACACTGACAAACCATGAACTCCCACATCAACCACCCTGTGTCCCTCCGGCCGGGCGCGGTCGCCGCGTTCACACTCATTGAACTGCTGGTGGTCATCGCCATCATCGCCATTCTCGCGGGCATGCTCCTGCCCGCGCTGGGCAAGGCCAAGGACGCCGCCCACAAGATCGCTTGCCTCTCGAACGTGAAGCAGATCTCCCTCGCCTTCCGTCTGCTCGCGGAGGAAAACGACGACCGCTTCCCTGCCTCCGTGACGGAGCGCTCCGCCTCGGACTCTGCGCGCTGGGGCGCGATTCCTGACACGGCCGCCGCGCGCGCGCCCTTCTCGATCCGCGCGCAACTTGAGCGCTACATCGCGAACACCAACGCCTCCGGCACGGCGGGCGGCAACGTCTTCAAGTGCCGCGCCGGCACGGACTGGCCGGGGCCGGGGCCAGGCCAGTGGTTCACCACGGACTATGGCTTCCACCTCAACGAGGTCAAATACTCGCCCGGCTTCGCCCAGAGCGCGTGGAATCGCTCCAATCCCGAATACGGTTTCAATGAGGATCACCGCGACTCCAGCCTCAGCGCGCCGGCCAACTTCATTGTGCTGTCCGACGCCGCGCGCCCGGACAAGTCCCCCTCGCGCGGTGGCCTCTACCCGCTGCAAGTGATCTCGCCTGGGGCCGCGCAGGCCCAGATGGCCGAGCGCCACGCCGGTGGCAAGCTCGCCAACGTGGGCTATGGCGACGGCCCCGCCGATACCGCCAAGTTCACCAACTCCTGGCTCGCCGGCCAATGGCGTCGTTGACCCATGAAACACTTCCGCTTCCTACCCGCAGTCGCCCCGGCCATCCCCAGCCGGCACGCCTGCATGGCCGGGAGCGACGGTGACCCGCGCACATCTGCCTACCCGGCCCGGGAGGCTTCACCCAGTTTGAATCAGGAAACGACCCCACCAACGGAGGTTCCTGTGATGAAAACGACAACGCACACGAACCATGAAACTCCGCATTGGAAAGATCCCCGCCACCCCGCGCCGCATAGCCCGGGCGCATTCACCCTGCTCGAATTGCTGGTGGTCATCAGCATCATCAGCATTCTCGCGGGCCTGTTGCTGCCCGCGCTCGCCAAGGCCAAGGCCCGCGTCCACCAGGTCACCTGCCTGAACAACACCAAGCAGATGGGCCTCGCCACCATCCTCTACAAGGACGACTTCGACGACCGGTATCCGTTCGGAACCAACGTCACCGCCGCCGCGCCCAACGCGCTCTACGATTCAACTTCCTGGCCTAGCCAGCTCATGCGCTTCCTCAACGCCACGACAAACGAGCCGCCCAAAACCTATCACTGCCCGTCCGAGCAGGCGCGCGGCTCCGGCAACTTCGGCTATCGAGTGGACTACCGGGCCAACCGCCACATCTTCCGCGACCCGAACTTCAACACGCCCACCGCGTTGCGCGGCGGGCTGATTCCCTCGCCGCACCGGTTCCTCATCCTCTCGCAAAAGACGCCGGGCAACGGCCAGTTCAGTCTGGCAGCGGCCGGCTTCAACAATCACCGCACCGGCTGGAACGACCTTGGGGCCAATCCGACGCGCGGTAACTCCGGCGGAATGGTGCGCCACAACTGGGGCATGAACGCGGCGGCGGCTGATGGCCATTCCACCTGGCTGCGGATGCCGCCTTATAATCCCGGCGCAAACCCGCCCGCTGACCTCGGCGACCGCGGCGACACCACGGATGACACGAGTAACCAGCTCTGGACTCCGGGCCCGGGCGTGAAGCTGTTTGTCCGGCTGCGTAATGGTGGCGGCGGATTCTGAGCGCCAGAAATGCACGCCAAGCCACCCCACCTTCCCGCTGAGAAACGCGTCCGAGTCCTGCCCGGCTTCGGGCTGACGATGGGTTTCACGCTCTTTTACCTGAGCGTGCTGGTGCTCGTGCCCATCGGCGGCCTGTTCCTGCGCACGTTCAGCCTCTCGTGGGCGGACTTCTGGCGGCTCGCCACCACGGACCGCGCGCTCGCGGCCTACCAGCTCACGTTCGGCGCGTCGCTCGCCGCCGCCATCGTCAACGCGGTGTTCGGCACGCTGCTGGCGTGGGTGCTGGTGCGCTACAAATTCCCGGGCCGGCGCTTCATTGACGCGCTGGTGGACTTCCCGTTCGCGCTCCCCACGGCGGTTGCGGGTCTGACGCTGGCAAACTTGTTTGCAGCCAACGGCTGGCTCGTGCAATTCCTCGTGCCGGCGGGCATCAAGGGCGCGTTCACACCGCTGGGCGTGGTCATCGCGCTCACGTTCGTCGGGATGCCGTTCGTCGTCCGCACATTGCAACCGGTGCTCGAACATCTCGACCGCGATGTGGAAGAAGCCGCCGCCACGCTGGGCGCGGGACGCTTGCGCACGTTCGTCAGCGTCATCGCGCCGACGCTGCTGCCGCCGGTGATGACGGGCTTCGCGCTCGCGTTCGCGCGTGCGATTGGCGAATACGGCTCCATCGTCTTCATTTCCGGCAACCTCCCGATGAAGACCGAAATCGCGCCCTACCTCATCGTCATCCGGCTGGAGGATTACGACTACACCGGCGCGATGGCGCTGGCCGTCGTGCTGCTCGTCATCTCCTTCGTGTTGCTGGGCGTCATCAACGTGCTCGAACAATGGGCCAACCGCTTCTCTCGCTGACATGTCCGCCGTTCCCAAACGCCAACTCACCGCGGGCCAGCGCAAATCGCAGCGCGGCACGGAGGAAGCGCCCTTCGTGAAGTGGCTGCTCATCTCGGTCGCGCTACTCTTCTCACTCGTCTTTCTCCTGCTGCCGCTGGTCAACGTCTTCGCGCAGGCGTTCGCCAAGGGCTTCACGGTGTATTGGGACGCGCTGAAGCACCCCGACACCGTCGCCGCGATGAAACTCACGCTGCTCGTCACGGTCATCTGCGTGCCGCTCAACGTCCTCTTCGGCCTCGCCGCCGCCTGGGCCATCACCAAGTTCGACTTCCGCGGCAAGTCGCTGCTCGTCACGCTGATTGACCTGCCGTTCTCCGTGTCGCCGGTCGTGGCCGGCCTGATGTTCATCGTGCTGTTTGGCCTGCAAGGCTACTTCGGCGAATGGTTGGCTGACCGCGAAATCAAAATCATTTTCGCCGTGCCCGGCATAGTGCTGGCGACGCTTTTCGTCACCTTCCCGTTCGTCGCCCGCGAGTTGATTCCCATCATGCAGGCCGCCGGCTCGGACCAGGAGCAGTCCGCGCTCACGCTCGGTGCGAACGGCTGGCAGACCTTCTGGTATGTCACGCTGCCGAGCGTGAAGATGGGCCTGCTCTACGGCACCATCCTGTGCATCGCGCGCTGCGTCGGGGAGTTCGGCGCGGTCAGCGTCGTCAGCGGCCACATCACCGGCAAGACCGACACCGTGCCGCTGCACGTCGAGAAGCTCTACAACGAGTATCAAGGCGCCGCCGCCTTCGCCGTGGCGAGCATCCTTGCGCTCGGCGCGCTGGTGACGCTGGGCTTGAAGACCTGGCTGGAATGGCGCGAGGCGAAGCTGGAGGAACTGGCGCAGCAGGCGGAACAGGCAATCACGCAATGAGCATCGAGCTGAAACACATCACCAAGCAGTTCGGCGGCGTCTCAGCCGTCAACGACGTGAGCTTCACCGTCGCCGACGGCCAGCTCGTCGCGCTGCTCGGCCCGTCCGGCTGCGGCAAGACCACGGTGCTGCGGATGATTTCCGGCCTCGAAGCGCCGACCGCCGGCGAGATTTTTGTGCGCGGCAAGCGCGTCAACGACGTGCCCGTGCAGAAGCGTAACATCGGGTTCGTCTTCCAGGGCTACGCGCTCTTCAAGAGCATGAGCGTGGCGGACAACATCGCCTTCGGCCTCAAAATCAAGAAGTGGGCAAAAACCGACCGCGACACGCGCGTGGCGGAGCTGATTGAGCTGCTCGGCTTGAAAGATTTGGAGAAGCGCTTTCCCCATCAGCTTTCTGGCGGCCAGCGCCAACGCGTCGCCCTTGCCCGCGCGCTCGCACCCAAGCCGGACGTGCTCCTGCTCGACGAACCCTTCGCCGCCGTGGACGCAAAAATCCGCCAGGAGCTGCGTGAGATGCTCGTCAACCTCCACCACGAGCTGAACGTCACGACCATCTTCGTCACGCACGACCAAGAGGAGGCGATGGAGGTCAGCAACCGCATCGTCATCTTCGACAAGGGCCGGCTCGCGCAAATCGGCACGCCGCGCGAGGTGTATGAGGAGCCAGCCAGCGAGTTCGTCGCGCGCTTCATCGGCGTGATGAACGTCCTCGACTGCGAGGTGCGCGACGGCGTCGCGCGCTACGGCGAGCTGGAGTTTCCCACTCACGGCGTCGCCGACGGCCAGCGCCTCCGCATCGGCTTCCGTCCCTACGCCGTGCAAGTGTCCAACGACCTCACGGCCTATCGCCACTATGCGGTGCTGCGCCACACCTACTTCCTCGGCGTTCTGCTACGGGTCGAACTCGAACTCCCCAGCGGCCTCATCATCCGCGCCCGCATGTCGAAAGAGGAGTATGCCCGGCTGAACCTGACCGAAGGCCGCGAAGTTTCCATGCAAGTTCGCCAATACCGGGTGCTATCCCGCGAAGGCGAAACGCTGCCTCCCGAAGTTTCCGTCACTCACAGCCTGCCGCTCAGCCCCGGTGAAGGCATTTGAAGCGGCGGGCTAATCCGCCAGTCCGCCCGCCGGCCGCTCGACCACGGCCAACATGCGCCGACCCACTGCGATGGTGCGCGGCATCCGACTCTTTAGGTTGCTCTGGCCACCGCGAAAATCACCGCGCAGCCAGCCCAGCCGCCGCATCAGGGCGAGCATAGGATCGAGCGTGTCAGAGCGACCCAATAAAACGCGGCGGTGAAGTTGCTTTAATATTCGGCTGCCCGCCACGCCACCCTCGACGGCATGGTTAAGGACATAAAAACCTCGACAAAACGCGCACAGTCTCGCGGTTTACAGCTGTCGGGTTAATCAGCACGCCAACCTTAGAAGGCAATCAAGGAGGCACCGAGGTAGCCTGACCGGAGGCAAAGGCATGCAGGCATCAAATTAGAAATTGTGTTGAACAATGTATCGCAGCGGCCCATCTATCCAGCGTGCGAAAGAGTCAGACAGCTCACCCCACCCGCAGCCAGCGGCTGGCGGCGTGGTGCTGTCTGGTGGCGATGCTGGGCACGTTGTCCTGGCTTGGGCCGCTGACCGTCGCGCTGGTTGCCATTTTGGATGGCTCGCACGCCTCTTCACTTGCCGCGCAGGGCACGGGAGTCGCGGTCGTGCTCCATCACGAGCAACGCGGAGCACAGGCAGTGCGCGGCCATGACCGTTCCTTCGGACACCAGCATTGCCTCACCGCTGGCGTGCTCGCTTCGCTGGCGGAAGATGCCTCCTCCCAAACCGACCACGTGATTCAGTTCGCGGGCGGGGCGGCGAACTTCACCAAGGCTCAGTCGGTGCGCCCCGCGCCGCAGACGTTGGCGATGACGGCTCCGGTCTCCCCTGACACGGCCGCCCTGTTTTCAATATCCGAACGCACCGCCCCGCTGCACCCGCGCCCGCCGCCGGTGATCGCAGCACTTCTCCTGCAGGTTCGTTCGACAGTTCTCCTCGTTTGATTTCCCTCTTGGCCCGCAGTTGACCTGAGTTCTCAGGCTGGCTGCGGGCTTTTCTGTTTCCGGCTCCTCCGCCCGTTTGCGTGAGGAACCCGTCCCCAACCCGATATCAACCTTAGACCTTATTGATCCTTATGAAATCCGCTCTGAAATCTCGCTTGAATTGTCTGCCCTTGGCCGCGCTCGCGCTGGCGAGCAACCTGGCCGGTGCCGCGCCTGCGGCCGAAACCTGCCCCAACCCCGAGCCTGCGCCATTGACGATGGAGGCCCTGGTCAACGAACTCCTCACCAGCAACCCCGAACTGGCCTTTTACCGCGCGGAGATCGCCGCCGCCAAAGGCGAGCAGCGCACCGCGAAAGCCTTCGGCAACCCGGAGCTGTCCGTCTCCGGCGGCCTGAAGCGCGCCAAGGACATCACCGGAAACCTGGTGGGCGAGGGCGAGGCGTGGACGGTCGCGCTCCAGCAGCCTTTCGAGTGGCCCGGCCGGCTGGCGCTGCGCAAGTCCATTGCCAACCAACAACTGGCCCTCGCTGAGCTTGGCCTCGAAAGCTTCCGCACCAGCCTCGCCGCCCGCGGCCGCGCGCTCGCCTATTCCGTCCATGCCGCGCAACAGATGGCCGACGCTGCGCACGAGGTGGCCGTGCGGCTGCAAGCGCTCGCCGAGGTCGTGGTGCAGCGTGATCCCGCCGGCGTCACGCCACAGTTGGAGCAGCGCATCATCGAGGCGGGGGCCATCACCGCCCAGCGCCGCGCGGCCGACGCGCAGGTGGCCGTGCGTGGCCGGCTCATCGAGCTGAACCAATTGCGCGGCCAGCCCCTGACCACCCCGGTCCGCATTGCCAGCACGCCGTTGCAGTTAATTTCTGCGCCGGAGGCGGAAGCACTCTTCGCTGCCGCGCGCACGAACAACTTCGAACTGCGGCAGCGCGTGGCCGAACTGGAACAGCAGGGCTTCCGCGTGGACCTCGCGAGAAACGAACGCTACCCCGCCGTCACGTTCGGCCCCTTCTTCAATTCCGAAAAGTCCGGGGATTCGCAGACCATCGTGGGCTTCAACGTCTCCGTCCCCCTGCCGCTGTGGAACCGCAACACCGGCAGCATCGAGGCCGCGCAGGCCCGTCGCGAACAGGCGCAGACAGCGCTGCTGGTCGCACAGCGCGAAGTCGAGCGGCAAGTGGCCGAGCACTACCTGCAATACGTCGCGCAGGTCCACGCGCTCTCGCGCTGGCGGCCGGACGCGGCGGAGGCGCTGCGCGAGGCCGCCACGCTGGCCGACCGACATTACCGGCTCGGCGCAGTGCCCCTCGCGAGTTACATCGAGATGCAGAAGCAATACCTCGAGGCGCTCGACGCGTTGCTGGAGACCAAGCGCATCGCCCTCGAAGCGCGCGAGCAGTTGCACCGCCTCACCGGGCGCAGCCTCGATTCCTTCACCCTCGTCCAGCCGGCCAAGCACTGACCCCACCCGCGTATGATTGACCGCATCCTGGAATTTGCGATGCGCCAGCGCGTGCTGGTGCTGCTGCTGTCCGTGGCGCTGCTGGCGGGTGGGCTTTGGTCCGCCCTGCACCTGCCCATTGACGCCGTGCCCGACCTCACCGGCGTGCAGGTGCAGATCAACACCGAGGTGCCCGCGCTGGCCCCGGAGGAATCCGAGAAGGCCGTGACCCGCGTCATCGAGCTGGAGATGCAGGGCCTGCCCGGCGTCACCGACATGCGCTCGCTCACCAAGTTCGGCCTCGCGCAGGTCACGCTGAACTTCGCCGACGGCACGGACATTTACCGCGCCCGCCAGCTCGTGGCCGAGCGCCTTGCCGGTGTGCTGAACGCGCTGCCCCCGGGCGCTTCGCCCCGGCTCGCCCCTATCAGCACCGGGCTGGGGGAAATCTTCTACTACACCGTGCATTGGCGAGACGGCGCAAAGGAGAAGCCCGCCGACGAACGGCAGGCGCTCATGGAGCTTTACGACGCGCAGGAATACGTCGTGAAGCCACAGTTGCGCCAGGTGCCCGGCGTGGCCGAGATCAATTCCAGCGGCGGCCACCAGCGGCAGGTTCTCATCGAGCCGGATCTCGCCGCGCTCACGCGGGCGGGCATGACCGTGGGCGATCTGGCCGACGTCATCCGCGCCAACGTGGAGAACGCCGGCGGAGGCGTCGTGAGCCGCGAGGGCAAGCAGGTCACCATCCGCGCCGTGGGCCGGGTGCAGTCCACCGGAGAAATCGCCGAACTGCCGGTGAAGTTTGCCGGGGCACCAGGCCCGCTGCGGGTGCGTGACTTGGCGCGGGTCGCCGTAGGCGCGAAGTATCGCACCGGCGCGGCCACGATGGACGGCCAGGAGGTGGTCCTGGGCACGGTGATGATGCTGGCCGGGCAGAACGCCCGCGTGGTCTGTCAGCGCGTGCTGCCGCGCTTGGCCGAGGTGCGGGAGAAGCTGCCTCCTGGCATGGCGCTGACCGTGGTGTATGACCGCTCCGAGCTGGTGGACCGAACCATTGGCACGGTGAAGAAAAACCTGTTCGAGGGCGCGGTGCTAGTGGTCGTGGTGCTGATGCTGTTGCTGGGCAACTGGCGTGCGGCGCTCATCGTGGCGCTGGCCATCCCGCTCTCGTTCCTCTTCGCCATCACCGGCATGGTCCGCCATGAAATTTCCGGCAACCTGATGAGCCTCGGCGCGGTTGATTTCGGGCTCATCATTGATGGCGCGGTGGTGATGGTGGAGAACATCGTCCGCCAGCTGGCGCACCGGCAGCAGCATCTCGGCCGGCCGTTGTCCGCCGAGGAGCGCGCCCACACCGTGCTGAGCGCGAGCCGACAGGTGGCCAGCCCGATGTTCTTCGGCGTGCTCATCATCACGCTGGTCTATGTGCCCATCCTCGCGCTGACCGGCATCGAGGGGAAAATGTTCCGCCCGATGGCCTTGACCGTAATGCTGGCGCTCGGAGGCGCGCTGCTGCTGGCCCTCACCCTCATGCCGGCGCTCTGCTCGCTGGCATTGCGCGGCAACGTGGAGGAAAAAGAGAACTTCCTCATGCGCATCGCGCGCACTGCGTATCAGGCCACGCTCGCATGGGCATTGCGGCACCGCTGGCTGACCGTGGGCGGCGCGGCGGGACTGTTTGTGCTGTCCGGCTGGATTTATTTCCGGCTGGGCGCGGAATTCGTGCCCAAGCTGGACGAGGGGGCCATCACGGCGATGGTCTATCGCGAGGTCGGCATGAGCCTGCCCGAGTCCCTCGACCGTGAGCTGCAGGCCGAGCGGCTCATCCGTGCGCAGTTCCCCGAGGTGACGCGGGTGTTCTCCCGCATCGGCACCAGCGAGGTGGCCACCGACCCAATGGCCCCGCACGAGAACGACCTGTATGTCTTCTACAAACCCCTCAAGGAATGGCCCCGGTCGCCGGGCCGGCCGCAGAACAAGCGGGAGCTGTGCGAGCAGATTGAGAAGGCCGTGAACGCGAAGATCCCCGGTCACGAGTTCGAGTTCGCGCAGCCCATCGAGATGCGCTTCAACGAGATGCTCGAAGGCAGCAAGTCCGAGCTGTCGGTCAAGGTTTTCGGCTCCGACTTCGATGTGCTCGAACGCCTCGCCAACGAGGTGAAGGCCGTCATTCAGGGCGTGTCCGGCGGCGAGGCGGCGCTCGAAGTTGATGGCCGCACCACCACGCTGCTGCTCAACGTCCGACGCGGCGAATTGGCCCGCCACAATCTCGCCTCGGCCGAGATCAACCGCGCCGTCGGCATCGCGCTCGGCGGCGAAACCGTCGGCAGCATGATCGAGGGCAACCGCCGGCGTGACATCGTCGTGCGCCTGCCGGACCACCAGCGCGCCGACTTGGACACGATCAAGGCACTGCCGGTGCGCGTGGGCGAATATGGCTTGCTGCCGCTGGGCCGCATCGTGGACGTGGCCAGCGCCCAGACGGTCGAGCCCATTGGCCACGCCAACGCGCAGCGCCGCGTCGCGCTCATGGTGAGCGTGCATGGGCGCGACATGGAGGGCTTCGTGCACGAGTGCATCGCACGCATCAAGCAGCGGGTGAAATTCCCGGACGGCTACACGTTCGAGTTCGGCGGGCAGTTCGAGAACCTGCAGGAGGCACGCGCGCGGCTCGCCGTGGTGGTGCCGGCCGCGCTGGTGCTCATCCTCGTCCTCATCTTCACCGCCTTCGGCAGTCTGCGACAGACCTTCCTCATCGCCACGGGCATCCCGCTGGCGCTGACCGGCGGCATCTTCGCCCTATGGCTGCGCGGCATGCCCTTCAGCATCACGGCGGCCGTGGGCTTCATCGCCCTGAGCGGCGTGGCCGTGCTCAACGGGCTGGTGATGATCGCCTGCTTCAACCAGCTCCGGGAGGAGGGCCGCAGTCTGCGTGAGGCCGTCGAGGAAGGCTCGCTCACCCGCCTGCGCCCGGTGCTGATGACCGCGCTGGTCGCCGCGCTGGGCTTCGTGCCGATGGCGATTGCCACCGGCGCGGGCGCCGAAGTGCAGCGGCCGCTGGCGACGGTGGTCATTGGAGGCATCCTCAGCTCGACATTTCTCACGCTGGTGCTGCTGCCGGTGCTTTACCTGTGGGTGGAGCGCAAATCCGACGATCCCGACTCCACACCCGCACCGGCTCCCACGAGTCCACCCGCGCCCGCGCCCGCCGCTCCGGTTGCCGAGCCAGGACCGGGTCCGGCTGCCTTGGCCGCCGGCCGGGTGCAACTGCCACCTCCATGCTGGATACCATGAACTACCGGTCACTTCTGACACGTCGCCTGGCGTGGCCCACGTTGATTCTGCTCGCCCTGACGATCACGCATTCCGTCGAGGCACGGCCACCGCGCGCACGAGTCGCCGTCGCCGTGATTGAATCCGTTGACCCCGCCCGGCGGGAGCTGCGGCTTATCCCGGTTGATTCCTCCCCTGACGGGCAGCCGCCGCCTCGGGTCCGGTGGTCACGACGCAGCAGTGTCCTGCGTGATGGTCAGCCGGTTGAAGCATCCGCAATGGCGAAAGGCATGACCGTGCGGATCAGCTATCGCACGCCATTCTTCGGCGGCCCGTTCGCCACTGAAATCAAGCTCATGTCCCAAACTCCACCGCATCATCACGAAAGGAACACCCCATGAACGCCGCCCATCTCCATCTTGCCCTCAATCACCTCCCCGTCATCGGCAGCCTGTTTGCCGCGCTGCTGCTCGGGTGGGCGTTGCTTCGGCCTGCCTACGAGCTGAAACGCGCGGCCGTGGGTGCCGTCGTGCTCGTGGCCCTGACTGGCTTCCCCGCCTACTTCACCGGCGAGCCGGCGGAGGACTTCGTCAAACCGTTGCCGGAAATCAGCAAAGCGCTCGTTCACAACCACGAGGAGGCAGCGGAAAAGTCATTCACCGTGCTCTTCGTCGTGGGGGTGGCGGCGCTGGCGGCGCTGCTCTGGACGGGGCGCGATCCGGTGCCCAAGTGGGTTTGTGTGGCGCTGCTGGCGGCGATGCTCGCCGTGGTCGGGCTGATGGGCTGGACCGCCAATCTCGGCGGGAAGATCCGGCACCCTGAAATCTGGCGCCCAGTGAAACTCCCCCTGGGCGAATAAACCACGCTGAGGAAGCAGGCCGTGCAATGACGATGCGGTGTTGGCAACTGTGGTGCTCGTGTTCCTGCCGTGGCACTGGTTAAGCGCCAGACAGAGCGCCAGCACTTGGTTCAGAACTCAAGGCTTGGCCGACGGCTTGGCCTCCAACTGCTTGGCGAGCGCGTTGTATTTCTCGACCAGCGCGTTGAACTCGCGGGTGCGCTTGTTCAGCTCCTCGATGACGGCGTTGTGCTCCTTGGTGCGGCGCTCGATCTCCTTCACGAGGTCATTTTGTTTGGCGGCGAGGTCGTTGAACTTGAGCACGGTCGCGTTCCGGTCGTCCGCGAACTTCTTGAGGTCCACGCCGGCCTGCTGGAGCCGGGCGTCACGCGCAGCCACGGCGGCGGCCCAGTTGGTCACGCTGGTCTTGAGCTGGTCGCGCTCGTTGGTGAGCTGTTTCACTTGACGGTCAAGCGCGGCGAGCTTGGTCTCGGTCTCCTTGAGCGACGTGGTGGCGCGGGTGAGCTGGTCGCGGAAGACCTCGAGGTCGGCGGCGGCGCTCTTCAGTTTCTTGTCCTTCTCGCCGAGGTTCTGGCTGTGGCTGAGGCACAGCTTGCAGGCCTCGTTGAACTCGTGGTTGAGGTGCCGGTTGATGCGCCACTGCTGGACGCAGAGCGCCGCCAGCGCAAGGACGCCGAGCAGGTTGAACCAGTGAAGGAAGCGGCTCATTTCCCCTCCGGCGTGCGGATCTCGAAGGCCACCTTCTGGATGCCCGTGCCGCGCACGATGTCCAGCACGCGAATCACGTCGCCGTGCCGGGCGTCCTTGTCGCCGCTGATGAAGACGCGCACCTCGTCATTGGCCTTGACCAAGGCGGCGAGCGCCACAGCCAGCTCGTTGGGCCCGACCGGTTTGGCGTCGAGGTAGGCCATGCCGGCCTTGTCCACGGAGAGGCTCACGTAGTCGCGCTTGGGGTCCGCCGTGGCCGAGGTGGCGGTGGGCAGGTTCACCTTCACGCTCTTGAGGTTCACCATGCTCAGGCTCACCAGCATGAACGCGGCGAGCAGGAAGAACATGATGTCGATCAGGGGAATGATCTCGATGCGCGCCTCGGCGTTTTCCGGCGGGAGCTTGGAGCCAAGTTTGACGGGCATGGGAGTGATGCTTTGAGCGTAAAAACGTGAGGGCGTGAATCAACGGTTCGCAGCGGTTGCCGAGGGCTTTTCCTCCTTGGGGCGGAAGGCGCTCTGACGGGCGCGCACGGCGCGCTGGCGGGCGAAGGATTCAAGGTCGTGGCCGTGCTGCTTGGCGGATTCCACGAGCAGCTCAACGTGGTTGATGGTGCGCTCCAGGTTGCCGCGATAGTGCGCGAGCCGGCGGTTGAACCAGTTGTAGGGCAGCAGGCAGAGGATCGCGATGCCCAGCCCGCCGGCGGTGGCGATGAGCGCCTCGGCGATGCCGCCGCTGACCTTCGATGGCGCGAGCGCCTCGTCCCCCACGAAGCTGAACGAGTGCATGATGCCCGTGACCGTGCCCAGCAAGCCCAGCAGCGGCGCGAGCGTGATGAACGTGCCGAGGATCCACAGCCGCTTCTCCGCCCGCTCCAGCTCATCGGTCGCGCGAAGCTGCATCGCGCCCAGCAGCGAGGAATGCGCGTGCTGGAGTCCCTCGCCGACGGTGTTGAGGTAGGGATCGGGCGAGGATTCGCTCAGGCACAGCGCGCGGTCGAAATCGCCGGCGGCGATGGCGTCAAAGGCCTCCCGCAACTGCGCGTCGCGGCAGCGGCGGTAATGCTGCCACCACCAGAGGCCGCGCTCGGCCACGACCACCAGCGCGGCGATGAGGCAGAAGAGAATCGGCCACATGATGGGGCCGCCCTTGAGGAAGATGTCCACGGCGACGTTGGCAAAGAGGGGAGTCATGCGGGAAAAATCATTTCTTCAGTTCAAAGCGGATGGCGACCTCAAAGAGCCGGACCGGACCGGGCTGGAACTGCCACTGCTCGCGGACCACGCGCAGCGCCTCCCGGTTGAGCGCGCTCCAAGGCGAAGGCGCGCTGGGTTCCGCCGCCAGCACGCGGCCATCCGCCCCGACGCTGAGGCGCACGACCACGGTGCCTTCCTGTCCGGCGCGGCGGGCGGACTCCGGGTAACGCGGCGCGGGCTGGCGGCCTTCGCCCTGGCCATAGGTGAGCGTCTGCACGGCGGGCGCGGCGGGGACGTTGCCAGTTGGCTGGCCGGAACTGCCCGGCGGACCGGGCGGACCCGGCGGGGCGGCCTTCGGCACGGGGGCGGGCGCAGGCCGCACGAACGCAGCCTGGTTGAGCTCAACAATGCGCGCGGGGGCTTCCACCGGCAGCGCGAAGGCCACCGCCGGGCTAGGCAGCGCAACCGCGACCAGTTGCGGTGCTTGCGGCGGCGTGGGGGGCGCGAAAAGCGGAGGCGGCTCAGCGGACTCTGGCGGCGTGGGCAGCGCGGCGGCGGTGGCGGGCGGCGGATCACTGCTCAGGTCCACCTTGAGCAGCTCGGCCTGGATGGTGGTCGCAGGGGGCGGCGGTTGCGGACGCGAGTAGGGCAGCACGAAGCCAAGCCCGCCCACGAGCAAACAGCCCACCCAGAGCACCAACGTGAGGATGGGGGCCAGCGCCAGCTCCGCCCGGCGGCCGGGGAAGGCGGCGGAATCGCTGGCTGGAGACTGCGCAGGCACGGCCGTCATCGTTCTATGACTGGGTGACCAGCGTATACCTCAACCGACGGCTTGGGAATTCGTTTTGTGTCAAGCGCTGCGCAGCATCCGACGACTCCGCAGGAGAAGTCTTCCGTCAGCTTGCGATTTGTTTGCGGCGGCTTGCGCCCGACCCACCTCAGAACTTCACTGACAGGCCGACGTAATAGTTCCGGCCGTAAGCGGGCTGGATGCCGTCAGCGCGCACCCGCGAGAAGTAGTCTTCGCCGAGCAGGTTGTTGATGCCGGCGAGCAGCGAGACGGTGTCTTTGTGAAGCCGCACTTCAGCGGTCAGATCCCAGACCATGTAGGCGGGGATGAAGCCGCTGCTGGCCGGGTTGGCCGCGGCAAAAAGGCCGTTGTTGTCATTGGCCCAGTGGCTGTCCACAAAAGTGCCCATCAATCCCAGGCGACCCCAGCGCTTGCTGTGGAGCGTCGCGCCGACCCGCACCAGATGGTCCGGCGCGTATTGCGGCGTCAGGCCGGTGAGCGGGCCGGACTCGAAGCGGGCGTCGAGGAACTCCACGTTGCCGTGCAGGTTGAAGGCGAGGTCCCGCTCGCCCGGCTGCCCGCCGGTGCGCGCATCGTAAAAGCCCAGCAGGTCCACTTCGAGCGCCAAGTCCACGCCCTGGTTGATGGATCGGCCCACGTTCTGGATGTTCGCGCCAACGCGGCCAAAGCGGTTGTCGTAATCAATGAGGAACACGCTGGCGTCGTAGGTCAGCCAGGGCTGCGGCGCGCCCCGCAGGCCCAGCTCGTAAGTCCAGGAGTGCGCGGGTTCAAGGTTGGCACTGACGGTGTCGGCCGTGCCCAGGGGAACGGCGTCGGTAAAGGTCTTGGCCTTGTAGCCTTCGGAGACATTCGCGTAGCCCTCGTGGCCGCGCCCGAAATCATAGGCCAGGCCCAGCGCCAGCAGGGGCACGACCTCGACGTAAGAATCGCGGGAGAGCGCCGCCTTGGGCGTCACAGCCTCGCCGGTGCCGTTGTTGACCAGTTCGGTGATGTGCTGGTGAATGGTCTCCAACCGGACCGCCGGCACGACGCTCAACTTGGCAAAGGTGAATTTGTTCTCCGCGAAGATCGCCCCGTAGGCCGTGCCGCGCCGCGACTGCTGCCGGAGCGCGCCGTCCTCCGCGGTGATTGTCTCGCCCCGCCGCACCGAGAAGGGTGCGTCCGAATAATACGTGGTGAAGCCGGCCGTGAGCGTGTGGTCGTTGTCCCACGCGGTCCAGTCGTGGCGCGCGCGCGCGTCGGTGCCGGAAAAATAGTATTGGTGCTCCGCGAGCAGGTTGTCGCGGTTCCCATCGGCGTCCGCGACCGGGACCGCCGCCAGCGTGCCAAAGCCAGCGTCCGTCTGCCGGCGGCTGAACCGCCGCGAGTAGCCGCCCCAGACGCGTGCCTCCGCACGGGTGGCGGGGCTGAAGTCATGCTCGACGGTCAGCGAGGGCGCGTAACGCTCAACCCTCACCCGATCGGAGGCGTGCTGCGTGGCGTTGCGGTTGGCCGCGTAGTTGAAGACTGCGCCGCCGACGGGCGCGACCGTGCCCAACGTCAGCCCGCCCGGCTCCCCGCTGTCCCCATTGAACGCATCGAAGCCGAGCGTCCACCGCGTCTCCCGGTCGGCGTCCAGCACCAGCTTGAAGGTGCCGCCGGTGACGCGAAAGTCGCTGTTCACGTCACGGAAGCTCTCGCCCTGGCGGTGGTCGAGATAACCCAGGTAGCCGACGCGGCCTTGCGTGCCTTCAACCGACGCGTAAGTGGAATACAGGCTGTCCGAGCCGAACACCTGGTTCACGCTCGCTGCGAACGCGCGATCGCGGCGCGGCTGGTGTGTGACGTAGTTCAACGCCCCCGCCGGCTGCGGGCCGAACAGCAGCGAGGCCCCGCCCCGGACGAACTCCAGCCGGTCCACCGAGGTCAACGGCGGCGCGTAATACACGGTGGGGTAGCCGATCAGGTCCATCGCGAAGGGGATGCCGTCGCGCAGCACCATCAGGTCCTGCGATTCGTGGGGATCACCCACGCCCCGCGAGCCGAGGTTGAGGAAGGCGGGGTTGGGCATCTCGCTGATGATCAGGCCGGGCGTCTTGGTGAAGGCCTGCCGGTAGTTGTCCGACTGGATCAGCGGCAGCGCGTCGAAATCAATGACTGTGGTCTTCTTGCCGGAGTAGATGCGGGTGCCCTCGACCGCCGGGAGGAACGTGGGCTGCACCGTGGCGTCCGCCTGGGACTCGCCGGTCACGACAACGGTGGGCAACTTGACGGGCCCCTTTGCCGCGGGCGCGTTGGTGACGGTTTGTGCCGCGGCCAGGCCGGCGAGGAGGATGGTGTTCACCAGCGATGCGGTCGCGAGTGAGCGCGCGGCGGACTGAGAGCGGAGTTTGGGTTGTTTCATGCTTTCGGTATGCGATCCGGGCGGGCCGCACGGCCACCGCACCACCAACTCATCAGGAGGAACACACACAAAGCCGCGGCCCGCCCGGACGAGGACAGTTCTAAGGGGCGGGAGAAAAGTGCGCTTCCGTCAGCTTGCGGAAAGTTTGCGGCGCCTTGCGATAGCCTAGCGCTGTCGTGGCTCACCTGTGGGGGGCGAACTTGAGCGGCGCAGGTTTCCTTCACTCTCAAAGGCCGGACCGCCATCCGGCCGGGCACGCGTCGGGCCGAAGCTCAAGTCTTTCAGCGTGCCACTGAAGATCACCGCCGCCACGACTGCCGCGAGGCTCACGGCCAGCACGCCGAGCACGCGCGTGGGCTTGAGCTGCCACCACATGATGAGGCCGGAGACACCCCAGAAAACCATCGTGAGCGCGAGCGTGTCCGCCAGTAGCACCCAAAAGAATCGCATTCCGACGCGGTCTGGATAGTGGTGCGTCTTGTGCAGGCGCGTGACGGCCGAATAGAAATTGAATCCCGTGTCGTCGTCTGCGGCGCGACCGGAGAGTCGGCCCTGAGCAACGTCGCATACGGCGTTCCAGCGGCGGCCATTGCCATCTTGCACTACGAAGCGCAGCTCCGGCCCACCACGAGTGCGCGGCGTCATGGCTCCGTCCACGAGCACTCCCGCCGCCTTGGCCAGCGCGCCAGCGTGTTCACCGAGGGCAGCGAAGTCCAAGCCCGGCACCTTCACTTGCTGATCGGCGAAGGCTGGCTTGGTCTGCTTCGGGGGCGCGCCAGCCTGCATGGTGAGTGCCGCGCCGCCATCGGTGAGGTTGAGCGACAGATTGACGGTCCCGTTGGTCATGCGCCCGGTGAAGCCGGCATTGGCGCTCAAATGCGCCGCGCCAGCATCCACCAGCGTGTAGTTCGTCGGGCGGTCCGGGGTAGCTTCGTTGAGCTGGCGGATCACATCGGCGGCGAGTTGCCCGGCGTCCACCGGCGTAAAGCTCGTGATGCGCCGTGCCTCGGCGGGGCTGAATTGCGCCAGTTCACGCGTCCCGCCGCCGAAGGTCGTGCTGGTGTGGTTGAAGAAGAATCCGCTAAGGCCAAACAGCACCACCCACGGCACCAGCAGAAGGCCGAGGTATAGGTGCGCGCGGCGAATGAACATCTGCGCACGGGCGGCCAAGGTGCGACGGACGCTCGGCGCGGGAAGCTGTTCCGTGTCAGTTACTGGATGGGCCGATCTGGCAGGAGCGGGGCGGTTGATTTCTTCCATGAGCTTGATGGTTAAGTTCGTGAGGAGGCTACATCTCCGCCCATTGGCGGAGCAGGTTGTGATACACGTTGGTGGTTTGCACCACGGACGGGTGGTTCGGGTGATCCGCACCGAGGCGTTGGATGGCGAGATCGAGGTCGAAGAGCAGCGAGCGGCGACCGTCATCGCGCACCATGCTTTGCAGCCAGAAGAACGCGCAAAGTCGCGTGCCGCGCGTGACGGGCGTGACGTGATGCAGGCTCGTCGCCGGATACAGAATCATATGGCCGGGTGGGAGCTTGACCTTCTTCACGCCGTAGGTGTCCTCCACGCACAGCTCGCCGCCGTCGTATTCCTCCGGCGCGGCGAAGAAGAGCGTGGCCGAGAGGTCCGTGCGAATGCGCTGGCCGTTGGGCAACTGGCGGATCGCGCCGTCCACGTGCGTGCCGAAGTGCTGGCCGCCGGAGTAGCGGTTGAAGAACGGCGGCATCACATGCAGCGGCAGCGCGGCGGACATGAACAGCGGGTTCTGCCCGAGCGCGCGCAAAATCACTTCGCCCACCTGCCGCGCGGCGGGATGCTCGGCGGGGATTTGCTGGTTGTCCTTCACGCGCACGCCCTGATGCCCCGCCGTCACGCGACCATCCACCCACTCGGCGGCGGCGAGGATTTGCCGCGCCTGCGCGACCTGTTCGGCGGTCAGGACGTCGGGGATGCTGATGAGCATGGGGTGAAGATTTGGTATCGAGGCGGCGGCTTGCGAAAGGTTTCCGGCCGCTTGCGGTCAGAATTTCAGGCTCGCCGTCAGCATAGCCATGCGCCCGGCTCCGGGGATGAAATGCCCGCCGCCCACGCGGTCGATGTAGTTCTCGTCGGTGAGGTTGTAGATGTTGAACCGCAGGCTGACGTGCTGGTTCACTTGATAGGAGACCATCGCGTCGTAGAGCAGGTAGCCCGGTGCCCAGCGCGGCGTGGTGGTGCTGTTGGCGCGCTGGTCGGTGAACTGCGCGCCGCCACCGAGCTGCAGCTTGGGGGTCAGGTCGAATGTGTTCCAGAGTGTGAACGACTGTTCCGGCGTGTTCATCAGTTGAGCGCCAACTTCCGCCGCGTTGCGCGAACTGGCCACCTCGCTCTTCATGTAGGCGTAGCCGCCAAACACCTTCCATTGCTCCGTGACGCTGCCTGCCAGGCTGAACTCGACGCCATCCACGCGCTGGACGCCGGCCAGCGTGATGACGTCCGTGGGATCGGCAGGGTCTTCCGTGCGGGCGTTGGTCTTCTCGGTGCGGAACACCGCGACGCCGAGCGACAGACGGTTCTGGAACAGATCCCATTTCGTGCCCAGCTCGAAGGTCTGCGACTGCTCCGGGGCCGTGCTGGCGTTGTTGGCCGCAGTCGCCCCGGTCCCAAGTGTCAGCCCCTCGGCAGACGGATTGAAGGAAGTGCCGTAACCAAAGTAGATGCTGCCATTCGGTTTGGGCTTGTAAACCAGCCCGCTGCGCCAGCTCACCATCGAGTCCGTCCGGGCCGTTTCGGTCGGCACCAGCGCCGCCGAGCGCGAATCGTAGTCGAGGTGGAAATAATCCCAACGGAGACCACCGGAGAGCTGCCATTTCTCGCCCAGCTTCATCGTGTCGAAGGCGTAGAGGCCGAACGTGTCCGCCGCGCTCTCGGCGAAGCCACCGTTGCGCGTGACCGCCCCGGGGCTGGGGTCGTTGAGGCCCGGCGCAAACACACTCGTGGTGGAGGTGGCACCGGCGCGGAGCAGGTTTTTGGACGTCTCGCGCGTGTAGTCGAAGCCCGGCACCAGCGTGTGCTCCACCTTGGCCGTCACGAACTCGAGCCGCAGCGAGGTCTGGTTGGCGAGCATCGTGTCGGTCTGGTCGCGCGACTGGATCTGGCGGTTGATGGTGCCGTCGTAGGTGATGTTCGCGCCCGCCTGCACGTCCGCAAAACGCGGCGCGGTAATGACTGAGTCCCGCCGCGTGGTGCCAAAGCGCGTGACGTTGCGGAGCGAGAGCTTCTCGTTGAAGTCATGCTCCACGTTGGCCGTGAGCACGTCGGTGCCGGTTTTCTCGTAGTCGCGGGAGCGCAGGCCGTAGAAGCTCTTGAAGTCCACCGGCGGCGGCTGGTTGATGTGGTCGCCCAGCCCCGCGAGGTAGGTCGTGACCACGCCCGCCGTCGTGCTCGGGCCGGGCACCCACGGGATGCCGTAGTCGGGGATGTTGTTCTGCTCCAGGTGTGAATAGCTCAACGTCGTGCGGGTGGGCGTGCCGAGGCCGAAGGCCAGCGAAGGCGCGACGCCCCAGCGCTGGTTGGTCACCGCGTCGCGGCCGGGGAAGTCCGCGTCGTTGAACATGCCGTTAATGCGGAAGGCCGCGCCGGGCAGGAGCTTCTCCAGCGGCTGGTTGAAGTCCGCCGTGAATCGCTTGAAGTCATCCGTGCCGTAGCCGCCGGTGGCGCTGAAGGCACGCGTGAGGTGCGGGGCCTTGGAGGAGAGGTTGATCGAGCCGCCCGTCGAACCGCGCCCGGCGTAGGTGGACGCGGGGCCTTTGACCACCTCGACCTGTTCGAGGTTGAACGGGTCGCGCGAGTAGCCGCCGAAGTCCCGCACCCCGTCGATGAACATGTCCGTGCGAGCGTTGAACCCGCGGATGGAGAGGTTGTCGCCCGCCGGGACGCCGCCTTCACCCGCTTGGATGGAAATGCCCGGCACGTTGCGCAGCACGTCGCGCAGGGAGGTCGCGCCCTGGTCCTCGAAGACCGCGCGCGGGATCACCGTGACGGTCTGCGGCACGTCCCGCAGCGGCTCGGTGTATTTCGGCGAGGACAGCCTGAGCGGTTGGTAGGTGCTGACGGGCTCGCGTTCGCCGGTGACGACGACGGCGGGCAGCTTGCTGGGGGCGTTGGTGCTGCTCTGGCCGGCGGGCGGCTGGTTGGTGCTCTGCGCGTGGGCCGCACCGGCGAGCATGATGGTGTTCGCGAGTGCGAGCGCCGTCGGGGAAAGCCGGCCGGAGCGTTGGAGGGCCTTGAGTTGGCGGGCCGGGAGGCTATCGCCATAAATCGAGGAGTGGTGCGTCATGAGTTATGGGTTTGCGGCTTGAGCGACGGCGGCACCGACCCACACCGATGAGGCGGAACAGGAGGAACTTTTGCACCAACCGCCGGTCGCCCAAGCACGGTGAAGGTTTTACGGGTGAAATCCCGACCGCGCTTCCGGCGGCTTGCGGTTTGGTTCCGCTCGCCTGCGAAAAGTTTGCCCCAACTTGCGGAACCTTCTGTCGGCTTGCGATTTGTCGGCGATTCCCAACCGCCGGCACGGCTCACTCCTTATCTGCCTGCTGCGCGGGCATCTGGAGCGGATACAGGCCGGGGCAGCAGCCGAAGGTCTCGTGGAACGCCGTGCTGAAGTGGCCGATGCTCGAGTAGCCGACTTCGAGCGCGGCTTGCGTGACGTTGAATTTGCCTGAGCGCAGCAACTCCGCCGCGCGTTCCAATCGCACCTGCCGGAGGTATTGCGTCAGCGTCATGCCCATCTGCTCCGTGAACGTGCGGCTGAGGTAGAACGGGCTGCACCCCACGCGCTGGCCGAGCTCCTCCAGCGGGAGCGGTTCGGCGAGGTTGGCGCGCACGAGGGCCGCCGCCTTTTCCACGCGCTCCTGGGCCACATGCGTCTGCCGCGTGCAGAAAAACGCCTCCTCCGCTGTGTGGTCGAAGAACAGCTCGGCCGCGACCTCATACGCCTTGGCGGTGAACCACATCGTGCGCGCCGCGCCGGCCACGGGCGGCGAACGCAGGGCGGCCACCAGCAGCCGCAGCCGGGGCGTGAGCGGCTGCGCCACGTCCACGGCGGAGACGGGCTTTTTCGCTTCCAACACACGCTGCACGAACGGCCGCATTTGGCCCAAGCCACCGGGCAGATTGCGGCGCAGGAAGTCCGGGCTGAACTCCACCGTGAGGAACTGATGGCGCTGCCCCGCCTCGCGCGAGGCGGCCAACGGCGCGTCGCCGACGAGGTAAAGCGTCGCCGAGTCGGCGCGCAGTTCAACTTCGCTGCGCTTTGCCGCGATGTGCGCCGTGCCGGTCAGGTTCAGGCATACCTCGAGACCTTGCGGATGAAAGCTCCTGCCCCAGTCAACCCGGGCGGACGGCTCGAAGTCGTGCCACTCGAAGCTCCAGCCCATGCCGGCGAAGCTGCCACAGAGCGGATGCCATGCGCCGGGCCACGCCTGCCAGAAGGGGCGTTCGCTGAACGGCTGCGTGGTGCGGTGCGGCACGGCGCGACTGTAGCCCAACCGTCAAGCGACCGCATCCGGCCGTTTGACGGCGTAGTTTAGCCTTGTCCCCGCAGCAGCGCCCCGGCGAAATCGCCCCATGCGCCCGCTTGTTTGCCTCTCGCTCCTGCTCGCCCTCATTTCCACCCAGGTCTCCGCCGCCGATTGGACCCAATTCCGCGGTCCCGGCGGCTCCGGCCTCAGCGATGCGAAGGGCGCGCCGCTTAAATGGTCCGACGCCGACGGCCTCGCGTGGAAGACCGACCTCCCCGGCCCCGGCGCATCCAGCCCCGTCGTCTTCGGCAGCAAAATCTTCCTCACCTGCTACACCGGTGTGCAACCCGGACGCGGCGCCAGTCTCGACGACTTAAAGCGCCACCTAGTCTGCCTCGACCGCGCCACCGGCAAGCTCCTCTGGAATACCCCCGTCCCGGCTGACCTTCCCGAGCAATCCGGCATCCGCGAAGACCACGGCTACGCCACCAGCACGCCGGTGGTGGACGCCGAACGCGTGTATGTGTTCTGGGGCAAGTCCGGCGTCTTCGCCTTCGACCACGCCGGCAAAAAACTCTGGACCACCAAAGTCGGTGACAAACTCAACGGCTGGGGCTCCGCCACCTCCCCCGTGCTGCACAAGGACTTGGTTTATGTGAACGCCAGCGTCGAGAGCGGCACGCTTGTTGCGCTCGACAAGAAGACCGGCACGCAAAAATGGAGCGCCCGCGGCATCAACGAATCCTGGCACGCCCCCCTCGTCGTCCCCGCCGCCGGCGGCAAAGCCGAAGTCATCGCCGCCTGCATCCAGAAAGTCTTCTCTTTCGACGCCGACACCGGCGAGCAGCTCTGGGTCTGCCAGACCGGCATCGGCTGGTATATGTGCCCTACCCCGCTGGCCCGCGACGGCATCATCTACGCCATTGGCGGCCGCAACCCGCAGAACGGCCTCGCCATCCGCGCCGGCGGCCGCGGCGACGTGACCGGCACACACCTGGTCTGGAAAATCAACAAAGGCTCCAACGTCCCCACGCCCATCCTCCACGGCGACCAACTCTACTGGGCGCACGAAAACCTCGGCGTCGTCTACTGCGCCAGCGCCAAGACCGGTGAAATGATTTACGAAGAACGCCTCAACCCCAACCCCGGCCAAATCTACGCCTCCCCCGTGCTCGCCGATGGCAAACTCTACTACGTCGGCCGCCAAGGCCGCGTCGTCATCGTCGCCGCCAGCCCGAAGTTTGAAGTCCTCGCCGACAACACCTTGGAAAACAACCGCGGCGTCTTCAATGCCACCCCCGCCTTCGACGGCTCCCGCCTCCTTCTCCGCTCCAACCGCGCCCTCTACGCCATTGGGAAATAAGCGGCCGCGGCTTCAGACGTGGTAGCCTTCCTCGCCGTGTTCCGTGAGGTCCAGGCCGATGGTCTCGACCTCCTCGCTGACGCGCAGCCCGCCGCAGACTACGCCGACGAGCTTGGCCAAGACCAGGGTGCCGACCACGGACCAGACCAGCACGATGCCCCCGGCCTTGAGCTGCTCCAGCCAGAGCGTGCTGCCGACCAGCGATTTGATCCGGTCTGCGCCCAGATTGGGGTTCGCCGCCGTGGTGGCGAAGACGCCGGCGAGCAGGGTGCCCACCGTGCCGCCCACGGCGTGCACGCCAAAGGTGTCGAGCGAGTCGTCGTATTTGAACCGGGACTTGATCACGTTGCAGGCGAACCAAGTGATTGCGCCGGCGGCGATGCCGATGAACACGGCGACGCCCGGGGTGACGAAGCCGCTGGCCGGGGTGATGGTGGCCAAGCCCGCGACCGCGCCGGAGCAGAAGCCCAGCACGGAGGGCTTGCCGCGCAGCACGAATTCGATGGCCGGCCAGGTGATGCAGCCGGCGGCCGCAGAAAGGGTGGTGGTGACGAAGGCGTTGACCGCCACGCCGTCCGCCGCGACGGCGCTGCCCGCGTTAAAGCCATACCAGCCGGCCCACAACATGCCGGTGCCCACCATGCAGAGCGCCAAGCTGTGCGGGGGCATGGGTTCCCGGCCGTGGCCGAGGCGTTTACCGAGGACGATGCACAGGGCGAGCGCGCTCCAGCCAGAGGTCATGTGGACGACGATGCCACCGACGAAATCGATGGCCTTGATCTTGGCGGCGTCGTTCCAGAGGCCATTCATCCAGCCATCCGCACCCCAAACCCAGTGGGCGGCGGGAAAATAGACGACGAACATCCAGAGCACGCTGAAGAGCATGATGGCGGAGAACTTCATGCGCTCGGCGATGGCACCGATCGTCAACGCGGGGGTGATGATGGCGAACATCAGCTGATACACCATGAACAGGCTGTGCGGAATCCATGCGGAATAGTCTGGATTCGGCTCCGTGCCCACGCCCTGCAGAAATGAATGCTGGAGGCCGCCGAGCCAACCGCTGCCTTTCCCAAACGTCAGGCTGTAGCCGCACGCCCACCACAGGAGGCTGACCACGCCCGCCAGTCCCAGACATTGCGCCAGCACGGACAGGATGTTCTTTTTCCGCACCAGCCCCCCGTAAAACAGGGCGAGGCCCGGCAAGGTCATGAACAACACCAGCGCGGCGCTGGTCATCATCCACGCGCTGTGACCGGGGCCAGGTCCGGCGATCCTGGACTCTGCCTTGCCATCCGTCGCGCGCGGTCCGTTGTTCACGTAAGCCTCGAGGTCGCCCACACGCTGCTCCAGGGTCGGCTCGGGTTTCTTGGCGGCGTCGGCAGCGGTGCCATCCACGGGGATGAGCCAGAGGGTCGCAGCGATCAGGCAGGCGGAGAGCAATTTCATGGCAGGGAGGCGCTCGGGTTGGGCACGCACGGCCGGCGATCAAACAGCCTGTTCGCCCCGCTCATCGGTGCGGATGCGGATGGCGTCCTCAAGGGTGGACACGAAAATCTTTCCGTCGCCGATCTTGCCCGTCTTGGCAGCCTTGGAAATGGACTCCACCACGGCCTTGGCCTGGGTGTCGGCGACCACCACCTCGATCTTGGTCTTGGGCAGGAAGTCCACGGTGTATTCCGAACCGCGGTAGATTTCCGTGTGGCCTTTCTGGCGGCCAAACCCCTTGACCTCGGTGACGGTCATTCCGGTGACGCCCAGCTCGCGGAGAGCATCCTTAACTTCCTCGAGCTTGAACGGTTTGATGATGGCTTCGACTTTCTTCATGTGATGCAGGATTGCCGCGCGCGGGCGCAGCGTAGGTGCGTTGGGCGCGTAGCGTTGCGCAACCACAATCTAACTGGCAAATGAAAATGATGAACAATTTCGATTTAATCGCCAACTGCCCGGAAATCAGAACCAACGGCAGAAAAGGCCCCGCTGTGAACCGGCCCTTTTGGCCCGCTGACTTGCACTAAACCGAGCTTTCATTCATTGTCCGCTGACACGCCATGAAAGTTCCATCACCCACTCCCGTCTCCCCCGTCACCCGCCGCACGTTCCTCCGCACCGGCGCGGTGCTCACCACCGCCGTCGCCGCGCTCTCGCCCGCTGCCCGCGCGCAGACGAACGCCAACAGCAAGCTCCGCATCTACCAGATCGGCGTCGGCGGCATCGGCAGCCTCCAGCGCAACGGCCTCAAGGACCACCCACAGGTCGAATGGGCCGGCTTCTGCGACGTGGATTCCCGCGAGCTGGACAAGATGAAGAAGCAGTTCCCGAACGCCTGGACCGTGAAGGATTACCGCGAGGGTTTCGCGAAAAAGGTCGCCGACTTCGACGCCGTCATCGTGGACACGCCCGACTTCCACCATGCGCCGATGATGCTCACCGCGCTCCAGCACAAGAAACACCTCTACGGCCAGAAACCGCTCGTGCATCAGCTTGAGGAACTCCGTCTCATGCGCGACGCCCTCGCCGCGCGGCCCGGCCTCGTCACGCAGATGGGCAACCAGCGCGCCTGCAACACCGGGCGCATGCAGGCCGTCGAACTCTTGCGCAAAGGCCAGCTCGGCAAGCCCGTTGAGGCCTACGTCTGGACCGGCAGCGTCGCGCGCGGCACCTACTTCGGCGACCCGTGGAGCGATTACACCCCGGCCAAGCCCGTGCCCGACTATCTCGATTGGGATCTATGGCACGGCCCGCTGACCGACAAACTGCCCTACAGCGAAGACCTCGCCCCGCGCCGCTGGCGCTCCTACTGGCAGACCGGCGGCAGCCAGCTCGCAGATTGGGGCTGCCACCTGCTCGACCTGCTCTATTTCGCCTACGACCTCCCCTCGCCCGAGGCCGTCATCACCCACACCCCGAAGGCCTCTAACACCAGCCACACCTCGCACAACCAAAGCACGCTCACCTATCCGGGGCGCGGCCAATTCGCGCGCGACAAATTCGTCGTCCGTTACAACGACGATGCGATGCTGCCGTCCTTTGCCGCGCTCGGCCTGCCGCCGGCGAAAGTCGGCGCCAACCATACGATGGTCGTCTGCACCGAAGGCACCTTGCTCCTGCAAGCCGACGGAAAGATCACCGTCTTCCGCAAAGGCGAAGTCGTGGCCAACGAACCGATGCCCGAGACCACGCCGCACCACCACTGGAAGGACTGGGCCGACAACTGCCTCGGCGCGAAGAAGCACCTCTGGGCGCCGTTGACCATCGGCTGGCGCATCACCGAACCGGCGCTGCTGGCGGTGAAAGCCACGCGCTTCCCCGGCCAGGAACTCCGCTGGGACGGTGCGAACTTCCGCTTCACCAACCACGAGCAGGCCAACCAGGAAATCCTCAAGCGCACCTACCGCGAAGGCTTCGCACCGCCGGCAGTGGCTTGAGCTACGATGCGAAGCTTTCTCGATTGCAGATCGCTGACCGAAATGGCGTTCACGTTGGTGGTTTTGAGCGTCTTGTCTGTCATTCCAATCGGAACACTTACCGGAATTCTTGCGGTCGTCTTAAGTCTGACTCTTGGCGGCATATTTGGAGTGCCACAGTGGGACGGCTGGCCTCTGGTGTGCTTTTTGATTTCGATTGTCGTTTGGGGAGCTGCGATCGTGGCGGTTTGGCTGCGTTTCGTCCGCGTCGGACGAAGCTGGTCGAGACCCAATCTGGAAACCAACGAATTCTTTCTTTTTCAAGTTGTCGCTGGTGGATTCGTTTTGATGTTGAGTTTACTCTTTCCATGGCCGGAGACGATTGCGACCACAAGCCTGATCCGCGGCTTCTTCTCATTCATTTCCGTCCTAATGAATCTCTGCTACGTGTCGCTTGCCATAGCCATCAAGGCAAAGCTGCCACCGAAGATCTATTTCGCTCTTGTTGCCGACATACTCATCGCAACTTTGCCATTTTGGGGTAAGTGAATTGTGGCAGGTCACGACCACAGGCAGCCGTCTCCCGCGTTGACCCCGCCACGCTGCTCCGCTTCACTCTGCCCCCCTGTTGTTTTGCCCATGAAACTCAAGTTCCTCCTCGCCGCGCTGTTGGCCGGCTTCACCCTCACTTCATCCGCCGCCGCGCCCAAGCCGCTGCGCGTGCTGCTCTTCGCGGGCGGCTGCTGCCACGACTACGCGGTGCAGCATCTCATCCTGAAAGAGGGCCTCGAAGCCCGCGCGCATGTCGAGGTGGACGCGATTCACTCCTTCGACCGCAGCACGAAGGTGACCTTCGCGCCTTACGAGAAGCCGGACTGGGCGAAGGGTTACGACGTCATCGTCCACGACGAATGCAGCGCGGACGTGAAGGACGTGGCTTACGTGAACAACATCCTCGCCGCGCACCGCGCCGGCATTCCCGCCGTGAACCTCCACTGCGCGATGCACAGCTACCGCGTCGGCAACATCAGCCAACCCGTCGTGCCCGGTTCGCCGGACGCGCTGTGGTTCGACCTCCTCGGCCTCCAGTCCACCGGCCACGGCCCGCAGGAGCCGATTCAGCTCACGACCGTCGCGCCGGCCCACCCCATCATGGCCGGCCTGCCCGAGTGGACCACCATCAAGGAGGAGCTTTACAACAACATCAAAATCTTCCCCACCGCCACGCCGCTCATGCGCGGCAAGCAGGTGCTCAAGCAAAAGGACGGCAGCGAGCGCGCCGTCGAGTCCGTCGTGACCTGGGTCAACGAATATGGCCCGGCGAAGACCCGCGTCTTCAGCAGCACCGTCGGCCACAACAACGACACCGTCGCCGACCCGCGTTACCTCGACCTCGTCACGCGCGGCCTGCTGTGGTCGTGCGACAAGCTGAACGCCACTTACACGAAACCCGCGCCCGCCACGACTGCCGCGCAGCAGGTCGCCAGCGCTGCCGCGAAAGCGAAGTTGCTCACGCCGCCGCCACCCGCACCGAAGGCAGACGCGCCGGCCAAGCCCGTTGTCGTCGCACCGATTGATGGCCGCCCGAACCTCGCCGTTGCCGGCACTGCGAAGGCGTCGAGCGAGGAGTCCGGCAAGGGCAACTACGCGGAGAACGCCATTGACGGCGACCCCGGAACGCGCTGGTGCGCGAACGGCGGCGGCCCCGGCCACACGTTCCAAGTGGACCTCGGCAAGGAAGTGAAAATCACCGGCGTTCACATCAACTGGGAGTCGAAGAACAACACTTACCGCTACCGCCTCGAAGCCTCCGCCGACGGCCAGTCGTGGCAGCCGCTCGCCGACGCATCAAAGAACGACAAACCCGGCGCGACGCAAAATGATTTCCCCGCGACCAGCACCCGCCACATTCGCCTGACGTATCTCGGCAGCAGCCAAGGCGGTTGGGGCAGCTTCTGGGAATTCGCCGCGCTCGGTGAAAAAGGCGCGACGCAGCCGCAGCCCGCCGCGCCCGCCGCAGGCAAGAAGGGCAAAGGCAAGCAAGCCGCCGCCGCGAAGGAACCGCCCGCACTCCCGTCCGTCGCCGAGGTCGAGAAGATGAAGCCCGTCGCCGCCGAGAAAGTCGCTGGCATCCTCGCCGAAGTGAAAGCCCCCGAGGGCTTCGAGGTGAAAGTCTTCGCGACGCCGCCGGCCGTGAATTACCCCGTCTTCGTCGCCGCTGCGGCGGACGGCACAGTTTACGTTTCGAGCGACGGCAACGGCTCGCTCGGTCGTCTGCCGAATCTCGGTCGCATCCTCCGCGTGCGCGACACCAACGGCGACGGCGAGGCCGACGAGGTGAAGGTTTTCGTGCCCAACGTGGACTCGCCGCGCGGCCTGCTCTGGGACCACGACCGCGTCATCTGCCTGCACCCGCCGCACGTCAGCGCGTTCATTGACCGCGACGGTGATGGCCACGCGGACGAGACGAAGGTGCTCATCAAGGGCATCGCGTTCGGCTTCAAGGACCGACCCGCCGACCACACGAGCAACGGCATCGAGTTGGGCGTGGACGGCTGGATTTACGCGGCCATCGGCGACTTCGGTTTCATGGAAGCCGAGGGCACGGACGGACGGAAGCTTCAGCTCCGCGCCGGCGGCATCGTGCGCTTCCGCCCCGACGGCACGGGCCTGCACCTCTTCGCGCGCGGCACGCGGAACATCCTCGAAGCCGCCGTCAGCCCGGAGCTGGACAGCTTCGCGCGCGACAACACCAACGACGGCGGCGGCTGGGACGTGCGCTTCCACCACTTCAGCGGGCTGGAGGAACACGGCTATCCGTCGCTCTACAAAAACTTCGGCGACGAGCACGTCGCGCCGCTCGCGGACTACGGCGGCGGCTCCGGCTGCGGCGCGGCGTGGATTGCCGAGCCGGGTTTTCCCGCCGCGTGGGGCAACGCGCCGTTCACCGCCGACTGGGGCCGCGGCGTCATCTACCGCCACGCCGTGAAGGCGAAGGGCGCGACGTTCGCCGAGACCGAGAAGCCCGCCGAGTTCCTCAAGCTCACTCGCCCGACGGACCTCGACGTGGACGCCTCCAGTCGCGTGTATGCCGCGAGCTGGAAGGGCGCGACTTTCAACTGGGCCGGCATGGACGTGGGCTACCTCGTGCGCGTGACGCCGAAGGGTTATCAAGCCCCCGCGCTGCCGGACTTCGCGAAGGCCACGGATGATGCGCTGGTGAAATTGTTGGAGAACGCCAGCCACCGCGTCCGCCTCGAAGCGCAGCGCACGCTCGTGAGGCGGACACTCCTGTCCGCCGGTTCGAATGCCGCCACCACCACCGGCCTGCTCTCGAATCTCGCCGCTGACAAAGCCAAGCCACTTCCTTCCCGCATCGCCGCGCTGTTCGCGCTCACGCAATCGCTTGGGGCGAAGGCCAACGACAGCGTCGCCAAGCTCGCCACCGACGCCACGCTCGCCCCGTGGGCCTTGCGCGCGCTGACCGATGACGAGCGCACGCTCAACGCCACCGCCGCCACGCCCGTGACCGCGGCGTTGAAATCCCCCGACGCCCGCACGCGCAAGGAAGCCCTCGTCGCCGCCGCTCGGCTCGGCGCGCCCGGAGCGCGGCTCTCCGAGCCGCAGCAAGCCACCAACGGCAAGCAGGCATCGAATACTCCGCAGCCCCGTCCCGCCGCCTCCGCTGCTGCGGGTCAGGAGACCCGCGCTCCGCTCGCAATCGCAGCCCTTCCTCTGCTCGTGGATCCCGACCCCGTCGTTGCCCACACCGCGATGCGTGCGCTCATCGCCCTGCGCGCCAGCGATGCCTGCCTCGCCGCCGTGGACCGCACGGATTCGCCGAGCCTGCGCGAAGCCGCACTGCGCGTCCTGCGTTTGCTCCACGAGCCGAAGGTCGTGGATGCCTTGCTCGCGCGCCTCGCGAAGGAGAGCGATTTCACCCGCCGCCAGGGCCTGCTGACCGCGCTCGCCCGCCTGCACTTCCTCGAAGGCAAGTGGACCGGCACCTCGTGGGGCACGCGCCCGGACACGCGCGGACCTTACTTCCAGCCCGAGGAATGGAGTGAGTCCAAGAAGATTGCCGACGCGCTCACCGCTGTGATGGCCAAGGCCGACGCGAAGGAAGCCGTCTTCCTCGCCGGCGAACTCAACCGCCACCGCCTCGAAGGTGGTGCGTCGCTCGACAAACTCCTCGCCCTCGCCGCGAGCGACACCAGCGTCGAGCCGGTGCTCGTGCAGCAGCTCGCCCGCGCGCAGACCGTGCCGCCCGGCGCGCACGCGTTGCTCGCCCGCAACGCGACGGCCGAGAACACGCCGTCCGCCGTCCGCGCCGCCGCCATCACCGCGCTGGCGAAGGCGGACTTGAATGCCGACACCACGCGCGCGCTGCTCACGGGCGTCGCCGCACTTCGCAAGAGCAAGGGCGACGGCACGCTGGTGGAAGCCGCGACCGAGGCATTTTTGAATTCCACCTTCGTGGAGAAGCAGCTCGCCACGCTCACCGCCGAGGCTGCGAAGGCCGGCGGCGACACTTCGCTTTGGGCCGACACCGCGCTGCTCCGCATCCACGACCGGCTCAAGGACAAGCAGAAGGGCAAAGCTGAAATCGCTGCCGCCTTCGATGCCGGCTGGGCCGAGCCGAAGCGCCGCGCGCAGTTGATTGAAGCCAGCATCGGTGCGAACAAGAAGACGCTCGCGCCCAAAATCCTTGCCGCCGTCAGCGACACCGACAAAGCCGTCGTCGCCGCCGCGAAGAAGGCCGTTGACCGATTGAAGCTGGAAACCGGTCCCGCGACGGGTCCGCTCATTGGCACGTTGAAGGTGGACGACGTGCTCGCTGCCGTGATGAACACCAAAGGCACCGTCGCGCGCGGCAAGGATGTTTACGCCCAGCTCGGCTGCGCGAACTGCCACACGGTCAGCCCGAACGAACCCGCGCGCGGCCCGATTCTCTCGCAGGTCGCCACCATCTACAAACGCCGCGAGCTGGCCGAAGCCATCTTGATACCGAGCAAGACCATCGCGCAGGGCTTCGCGGCGAACCGCTTCGTGATGAAGGACGGCGAGACCGAATACGAAGGCTTCGTCATCAGCGAGGCGGCGGACAAAATCATCGCCCGCCTCGTTACCGCGCAGGAAATCGTCATCAAGCCCGCCGACATCGCCAAGCGCTCGAAGCTGGAGAAGTCCCTCATGCCCGACGGCCTCGCCGCCGGCATCAGTGTGAGCGACCTGGCCTCGCTGGTGGACTACCTCGAAAGCCTCGCGCACGGAGGGAAGTGAGGTGAAGGGGACACTCCTGTCCCCTTTGCCCACTCCATGAACAGGGCACTGGAGGAGCAGGATTAGGATCAGGTTTACGAGCAGGAGAAGACGGCGAGCCTCGGGTTCCTGCTCTTGATCCTAATCTTGCTCCGGCTCACGGTTCCTCTGCGCGGCCCTTGGGCCGTGGTTGCTAACCGTAATTCGTGCGGGCAGATGGAAGCGCCGCCACGGGTCTACTGCGCCGAGATTTTCCCCGTCTGCTGGTTGATCACCCACTTTTTGCCGCCGGGCAGGGTGGGGATGGAAGTGATGATCTTTAGGCTGACCATCTCGTTGATGTCTTTTGGGGTGCGTTTCTTCTCTCGGATGTAATCGGCGAGGAAGTCGTTGAGCGAGCTGGTCATCTCCTGAATGTAGGTGGCGTCGTGGGTCTCGCGGGTGGCACCGCCTTGGCTGGCAGGTGCCGCTGGAGGTGCTCCTGCCGGCATCGCGATGGGAGCTGACGGCGCTTCGGCCGAGGTGGGGGCGGGTGCGTTGTTTCGGCGGCGACAGCCAGTCAACGCCGTCATGGCGCAAAGGGCGACTACAAATCCGAGATGATAGGGCAGTATCCTCATGGTAGCGGCGAAATTGGGCAAGAGTGGTCAGTCAAGGACGATACTCCACATACCCGAAGTGATATTTAGCGGCTGGCCTGGGCGGGTGGTTTTGTCCAGTGGCAGAAGTTCGGCGTGGCCGTCCACCATCAGCCAGTTCCATTTGCCATTGTGATAGGCAAGCGGATCCAAACCTGGGTTGGGGTTGGTCGTATTGGGTTGGTAAATGAGTTGGTCCGGACTGTCAGTGACGCTGGAGTTGTCGCCGCCCTGGAAATTGCCCTGCGTCGCACGCTCCATTGAGAGCAAGGTTGCAGCCGGTGCCGTGACGATGGCAGTCCGCACTGGCGTGATTATTGTGCCAGCTGCCAGTTGATTCCCCGTCCCCCAAAAAAGGCCCACGCCGCCCGTGCTACCGGAATGCGGAGGAAAGTTCGCCGCCGCCATGGAGCTGTTAGCCCCCGAGCCGCGCGGCATGGAATAGCTGCGCTTGGCGAGGTTGAGGTTAAGACGGATGTATTTGTCTGACGGGCAGTCGAATATCTTCACCGAGTCGCCTACGGGCATGTTGTTACCAGTCAGCGCGCCCAAGTCTTTCGATCCGCCCACGTAGCGGTGCAACAGGTCGTCGAAAGACCAGTTCTGACCGGTGCTCATGCGGATGTTCGCGGGAGGAATCGAGTCTTCGTAGTCACCGACATAAACCAGCGCGCCCAACCCGACTTGCTTGAAATTGGCGAGGCACTTGGTGGCGTTTGCCTTCATCTTCGCCTTCGAGAGCGCCGGCAGAAGCATCCCCGCGAGGATCGCGATGATGGCGATAACAACCAGGAGTTCGATGAGCGTGAAGCCACGCGAGGCGGCCGGGGGCCGGGGATGGGCTTTCATGGGTGAGTTGCATACCCCCCTCCGCCGGCGAATGTCAACCGCAAGCAGGCTGCGAAAGCAGCCCCTTCACCCGCCCAGATACGCGCTTTTCACCTGCGGGTTCGTGCGCAGCTTCGCGGACTCGTCCTGCAGGATGACGCGGCCGGTCTCCAGCACGTAGCCGAAGCGCGAGACCTCAAGGGCGAGGTTGGCGTTCTGCTCGACGAGCAGGATGGTGATGCCCTGCTGGCGGTTGATCTCCACGATCTTCTCAAAAATGGTCTTCACCAGCAGCGGCGCGATGCCCAGCGATGGTTCGTCCAGCATCAGGAAACGCGGCTTGCTCATCAACGCGCGGCCGATGGCCAGCATCTGCTGCTCGCCACCGGAGAGTGTCCCCGAAACCTGCCGCTCGCGCTCCTTGAGCCGGGGGAAGATGCTGAAGATGTAGTCCATGTCCGTCGCGATGCCGACCCGGTCACTGCGGAGATAGGCGCCCATCTTGAGATTTTCCAACACGGTGAGGTTGGCGAAAACCATGCGTCCCTCCGGCACATGCGCGAGGCCGAGCTTCACAATCTCATGGGCGGGCAACCGCGTGATGTCGCGGCCTTCGTAGAGAACTTCGCCCGCTGCGGCGGTCTGGAGGCCGGAGATGGCGCGCAAGGTCGTCGTCTTCCCCGCGCCGTTACCGCCGATGAGCGTGACGATGTCGCCCTTGGAAACCGACAGGGAGATGCCGTGCAGCGCGGCTATCGCGCCGTAGTTCACCCGGAGATTCTTCACCTCAAGCATCTTCAGCCTTCCGTTAAATGGTCTTCACCGAGGTAGGCTTCAACCACCTTCGGGTTCTTCCGCACTTCTGCCGGGGTGCCTTCGGCGATCTTCACGCCGTAATCGAGGACGGCGATGCGCTCGCAGATGCCCATGACGACCTGCATGTCATGCTCCACCAACAGCACGGCGAGGCGATACTTGTCCTTGATGAAGCGGATGAGCTGCATCAGCTCGACCTTTTCCGTCGGGTTCATGCCGGCGGCGGGTTCATCGAGCAGCAGCAGCTTGGGGCGCGTGGCGAGGGCGCGGACGATTTCCAGCCGCCGCTGGTCGCCGTAGGGCAGGCTCTTGGCGGGCGCATCGGCGAACTTGCCGAGCTTGAAGATGTCCAGCAGCTCCATCACCTGGGCGGCGATTTCCTTTTCCTCGTTGCGAAAAACCGGACCCCGCGTGAGCGAGTGAACCACGCCGCTCACCACGTGCAGGTGAAAGGCGACACGGACGTTGTCGAAGACGGACAGCGACGGGAACAGGCGGATGTTCTGGAACGTGCGGGCGATGCCGTGCTCGGTGATCTCGTAGGGCGCAAGGCCGTGGATGTCGCTGCCGCCGAACGCGATCGTCCCCTCGGTCGGCTCATAGACGCCGGTGATGAGGTTGAAGACGGTGGTTTTACCCGCGCCATTGGGGCCGATGAGGCCGACAAGCTGGCCGGGAAGGATTTGCAGGTCCAGTGCGTTGACCGCGGTGAGACCGCCAAAGCGGATCGTGCAGCGGCGCACGTCCAGGAGCGGGGCGGAAGCGGTGGCGGACATCGTTTTGGCCCGCAATGGACGCGAAAACCCGGCGCGTTGTCCAGCCTGCGAATTGGCCAAGCAGTCGGCTCAGGCCGGCGGCAAGATCTCAACAATCTCGGCCAGCGGGCGCTGCTGGGGATCCCACAGCGTGTTCCGGCGGCCGTAAAGCCACTGCGAGCCGTGAATCCGGAGCGCGGTGTTGATAAAATCGTCCGACCGGATGCGGAGAAAAGCCTTCGGGCGGCTGGTGTGCGTAATGATGTAATCGGCTAGCAATGTGCCGAGCGGGCGACGCTCCTCCAATATCTCCTTGCGGGCGTCGGGCGGGAAGAGCGCGAGGTTGATCTTGATGGCCCCGAACTCGACCGGCTTGTCCGTCTTGTCCAGCAAGAGCACGACCTCGCGGAAATAAAAGTCATCGCGCTGCTGGCGGCTGAGCACGGCGAGGTGGATGCGCTCGCCGTGGAACTTCTCCAGCGTCGGTGTCATGTCGTCCTGATGCACGAGCAACGACTTGTATGGCTCCGGCACGGCGTCGCCCTCGACCGCCTCAATGGGCGGCAAGGCGCGGCCAGCCTGCGCGTAGAAGTCGTCGAGCGGGTAGGCGATGGGGAGAACGGAGAGAGAAGACATGGGAAAACGTTCAACGTCCAACGTTCAACTTTGAACTTCCAACGGAAGACTTCGCAGTTCGGATGCTCTTGTGGAAGATGCGGATCAACTCTTCAGTTTCACTTGCCAATGCTTCAAAGGGCTTGGATTCGCGTGTGAGCGGAACGCGGAGAATCAGCCGTAGCCAGCGGCGCGACTCGCGCAACTCCTTCAAGCAGATGCTTAACTTGTGAACGAAATCCTCCCGCGACTCTGCTGCCTGTGCCTCGCCATGATTCGGCAATGGCGAGGTGCCAGAGCGAAGCAACTGCCCGGCGACGTGATTGCCCGCCCGGGAATGGGGCAACCGCTCAGTCAGCCGTATCACCTCTGCCGCGTAGTCCAGCAACCGTTCCTCCAAGTCAAAGGTGCCGTTGCGTGCGCCAGCTTCCTTTGAACGTTGAGCGTTGGACGTTGGACGTTGGACGTTTTCCATTTCCGTTCAGCTTGGTCTAACGATCCGGTGCTCCGCCTTGAAAAACTCCACCAGCAGCCGGTCCACCTGGAGCAGCGCGTCACGCGTGAGCACGATGCGGTCGCCGTCCACGGTGAGGCAGCCCCAGTCTTGGAGCTGCTTGAGCGGCGCGGCGAATTGCTCCAGCGGGTCGGTGCCGAACTTCGCCGTGAACTGGCTCCGGCTGTTCGCGCCGAGCTTGAGCATCAGCATGAACTCGCGGATGTAGCGCTCGTCGGGCTTCGTCGGGTAGGCTCGGAAGATGGGCAGCTCGCCCGCGTTCACGTTGGCCAGATACGGGTCGAAGTCCGCCTGGTTCTGGTAGTGGACGCCGTTGATGTGGCCGAAGCTGGCGACGCCGACCGAGAGCAAATCCGCGCCGGAGAAGAGGCCTTCGCGGTAGTGGAACTTCACCTTCGCCGGGTCGCGCACGACGGTGCTGGTGCTGTTCACCGCGTAGCCGACCTTCTCGAACTCCCTGAACGCGTAGTCCACCCAACGGCGCTTCGTCTCCCAGTCGGCCACGGGCGCGACGAGTTTGCCCTGCGCCTTCATCTGCTGGTAGATGCCCGTGTTGTAGGGCACTTCCATTTGGTAAATTGTCAGCGAGTCGGGACGCAGTTCCAGCGCCTTGGCGACGGCTTCCTTCCACTTGTCTTCGGTCTCCTCGACCATGCCGGCGATGAGGTCGATGTTGATTTGCGGGAAGCCGATTTCGCGCGCGTAGGCGTAGGCGCGGGCGATTTCCTTGGAGCGATGCGCTCGGCCGTTGATTTCGAGGATGTGGTCGTCGAAGTGCTCGATGCCGAGGGAAAGTCGCGTGACGCCCAGCTCGCGGATGGCGCGGAGCTTGTGGTCCGTGAGCGTGCCCGGCTCGGCCTCGAAGGTGATTTCCTCCGCCTCATCCCACGGCAGCAGGCGCTTCATGCCGTCGGTCAAGTGCTTGAGCTGGTCCGGGCTGAGGTAGCTGGGCGTGCCGCCGCCGAAGTAGATGAACTTCGGCTTGCGCCCGCCGATGAATGGCTTGCTCGCGTAGAGCGCGAACTCCTTCAGCACGGCGTCAATGTAGCCTTTGATTTCGGACGAATCCTTGTCGGTATAGACCTTGAAGTAGCAGAAGTGGCAGCGCTTCCGGCAGAAAGGAATGTGCGTGTAAAGCCCCAGCGGCACGCCCGGTCGCGGTGCCTGCGCGATGGCCGCGTGCAGCTCCGACACGAACTCCGGTTTCCAGAAGTTGAACGGCGGGTAGTTCGTGATGAAGTAACTGCCAGCGGTGGTTTCCTTCTGGAGCGGCGGGGCGGCGGGCTTCACGCCGGGCGGGGATACGGTTGTTTTCATCGCTAGGGCGCGGCTTTGTTAGTTAACGGAACATCGGGGTGGTCAAACTTGGTTAATCGTCCGCGAATAGAATCCGAAATTGCGTCTACTTGGTCGTTTATTGCTTTCGAGTTCTGTATCGCTTCCTCCCAGTAGTCTCGAAACCTCGAATTATCCCCACGTCTCCAACCGACAGCCTCATGCCAGCACAGGTCAAGTAACTTGCGAAGCTCCTGCCAGAGCTCTGGTGGGTAAAACGGCCGATTGTGCTCGACAGACTCCCAAGCAGCTCGGACGGCTTTGAGATATGCCTGTCTACGCTTCTCGTCTCGCTGTTCTTTCGTTTCCCCTGCCTCAGGAGCGGCTTCCATGACCGGTCTCAGCGAAAGGACAGCCTCCTTCAACGCGCATAGCTTGGGCCAGAGCTCTTCGTAAATCTTCATTTCTCGCTCGTATCTGGCCTTGCTGTAGTAGCTCCTGGAAGCAAGTTCAGCTTTTAGCCGCTCCATTTGCTCAGAGTAAATAGTCCGACTCCGCTCAATTTCTTCAGTGATTTTACCGACATCTTCTTTAGTTGCTCGGTTCTTTCCCTTCTCACCTAAGTAGCTGCCCAAGAATCCCGCGACCAGGGAGATAAACGGTGTCACAAACCAAAGTGCAAATATCCACTGGTCCCGCTTTGAGAGAGCGGCATCGATATATTCTCTAAGCAGGTCTGCTGTCATCACTGGTAAGCCAGCTGGAGCCGCTCACGGAGCCGGCGCTCTACTTCGGACAGGGTGGCGTCAGGAAACTGGGCGCGGCTGCCCTCGCGCGCGACGTTGCAGCTCAACCCGTGAAGCTGGAAGGCAATCGCCATCCGCTCCTCGCCAGTCATCCGGCGGTAGCGCTCGATTTGCGCGTCCAATGAAGCTTCGGGGGTCATTTGGCGGTCTTGGATCCGAAACAATACACGCTCCCGCCCTCGCTGCCGATGACCACCTTGCCGTCGGCTTCACCTTGTCCGTCAGCGCGGACTCCGCAACCCACAGGGTTGCCAGCCATTAGCCGGGGGTTGAGCGCAGCGATACCCCCGGAACCGTGTCCCCAAACCCGCGCATCGCGAAGCGATGCTAGCCGGATACCCACCGATGCTGGCATCGCTTCGCGATGCGCTGTGCCAGCCGTGCCAATCCGGGGGCGTCGGCTCTGCCTCAGCCCCCGGCTAATGGTTGGCAACGCTTTGCGTTGGCTGGATGCCGGATGCGGCAGACCGTTCCGATGGTGTG
>Ga0172373_10000457_pt1 | contig 67235 bp, 71 predicted proteins | sample Lak10m_2_FD_114546 | JGI IMG/M metagenome (GOLD analysis project Ga0172373, IMG submission 114546) | Freshwater microbial communities from Kabuno Bay, South-Kivu, Congo - kab_092012_10m | ecosystem: Environmental > Aquatic > Freshwater > Lake | place: Democratic Republic of the Congo... | reverse complement strand
GTAATTGTTTGAAAAGTTGCGTCGATTGCGCGCTCTGCATCAGCTTTAGTTAAACCAGATGCTTTTGCAACGCTGCTTACTAGATCACTTTTATTCACGGAACCCACTCCTACGTTAGATTAAGTTAATTACATAACCATGATAGGGGCGGTTTTATTTGGCGGTCAAGAGGTTTTTTAGGTATTACCTAGAAAAAATAGGTGAACATGACACATTTTTGTCACTTTTATTGTGATTTTGCCCAAAAATATTGTGTTATCAAGACTTTTAATCAAAGTTTATTAAAAGTTTTTCTTTTAAATTAAGAAAAAAATAACCCTTAATTCAACATTCGACATCGAATAAAGATTTTAAGAAAAAACTAAACAGTTATAAAACTCTATGCTTTTTTCTATGTTTACTATAGAATCCCTGCGACCAATAATTGCGCAATCATATGATCAATAATGGAAGTAAAAAAATATTATATTTCGTTTTTCTTATTCTGATATCTGGAATTTTTAAGGTGCGCGCTGCTGGAAATCCCTTTGATTGGAATGCATATACAGAAGCTGAACCTTGGAAAGCTGTAGGCAGCAAAATACCGTGGCCAAAAGTTGCTTCTCTTGTTGAAAAAGAAAAGAAAGAGACAAAAGTTGTGCCCCATGCTGAAGAAAAATGGACCGTCGTCTCTTCTCGAACAGGAAGAAAACATCGACCCCAAAAAGTAACAAGCAGCAAGATTACTGATATAAGCGAAGAAGAATCAACCTTAACTCTTAGTGCCGCTGTTTTAGCTGGCCCAGCACAAGGTGCTTCTTTTACAGAAGAAGACCATGATAATATGCGCGATGCGGCTATTATTTCAACCTCAGCCCAGCCTAATGAAGAGGACGATGAAGGTAGGACTGGAGACAAAGATGAAACCGTTTCTCATCATGAAGATAAAAAGGATGTTGAGGAAGCTAATTTGCTAAGTGATCATGTTGATCCAGATGATGAAGCTGAAGATGCTTATGATGCTAAGGAGAGAAGTTCCCTCATAAAAAACCCTCAGAAAAAGAAGAAAAAAACAAAAAAACGCAGCCCTAAAAGGCAAAAGCCTCCGGTTTCAAGTGAACCAGTTCAGCAGCTAGAAGGTGTAAAAAAAAGTTCTGCTGCTATAGAACCTATTATTTTAGAGCCGTTAACAATAGCTGTTTCCTCAGCTATCAATGTAGAGTTCTTATTCTCAAGAATTAGTAATTTGGATGCAAAATCAGACAGTGCATCAGGTTATATACCCACTATTCTTTATCAATTAGATACAGAAAAAGATTCTATGACGCGCTTGACCGATATAGATGGCGTGCATCTTTTGAGAATCAAGGGTTCAGATTTCACTTTAGCACCAAGTGATCGCCTTTTTTCTTTGAAAGGTAGAAATGTCGATTTTCTTTTGCGTAATGGCAATACTATTTATCCGTTATTTGAGGAAGGATGGACTGATGAGGAATTACTTATTAAAGAAATTATTGAAGAAATTGTGGAATCTCTTCGAAAAATCGGTGTGCCACCTTATCGTCAGTTAAAACCTGCTGAAATTAAGCAGTATTTACCAGGTGAGAAAAAAACTCTAACTAATGCATTCTTTTATGTGCAAACACGAAATGAAGAACATGTTATTGTGCGCGTGAATGAGCGTAAACAATGCCGAGCGATGACGGCGTTATCTACAGCTGCTCAACAAGAAGTATTCGAGGATTTTAAAGATTTTCATGATACCTCCCCTATATTTATGGTGAAAACGCCGACAGATTTTAATTTCATTCAAGCCGAAGGAAATTTTACATTTTGAAGTATGGATTTCGGCTTTCGCCGGGACGTCTATATACACGTACAGAGGGAAAAAATGGATCCTCCCCATTCGCAGGGATCACAAGAAGTGGTCCCACGATCAGCCACGAGACGCCGTGATATTTTTCCTCTATCTTTCTTTTTTCATTACGTCCTAGACTAATAGAGTAAACACTATTTTTTCTCAGGAGTTACTAGATGAAATCATCCTTAAGCATGACAACGATTGCTTTGTTACTAGGTGGGGTTTTGCAGTTGCAAAGCTTGGCTGCATCAGGCGTGAGTATAGATACAATAGCGGCTGAATTAGGTAATTCGCGCGGCCGATATGCAGCAGCTAATGGAGCAGAGGTATTTACTAGCGACTTAGAGGCTATCATAGCTAAATCGCCTGATCAAAGAACCCTCAGAGAAAAGTTAACGACGGTGATCGCTGAATCTCCTCTCTCTGCAGAATTCTTTGAAGCGGCTAGAAAAAAAGGCACTACAACCACAAAAGGGATTCTGAATTATTTTGAAGGATTAAGGACAGCTTGTCCTATTGTTACAGACAGTTTAACAACAGTACGAACTGCTTTAAGCGATTTGCAGAAAACCTCAACACAAGAAATTACTGAATTGCAGAGTGCACTGGAAGAATTAAGAGTCACACATACAAGCCTACAACAACAACTTAAGAATCCGGCTATACGTGCATTTTGGGATCTAGGCCCAGCCTCAGAGATACGAGCTGTCGAAACGCTCCCTGCATTCTTAGCTACTGGCACCTATACTGGCCAATTACCTCTTGCAGAGCAAATGTATCTTCTACAAATACGTAGCCAGCTAGCTTCTTCTGAAGGACTTATAACCTCCTTAAATGCGTTGGATGCACTTTTAACGTCCGTGCGTAATATTGCAAGTAATGATAAAGTCGATGAAAACCTTGCCCGAGCTAGCTTTTTAGTAGATGCAATTCCGCACATTAGAGGTGTTGTTCCCATTATTGGAGAGTATTTACAGTTGATTTTAGGGAAAATTAAGACGATTGATGATGCCGTTAATGCAAGAAGTACCATGTTTTGGAAGGCACAACCGGAAGCGTTAGAAAATTTACAGCTTCAAGAGCTTCGTGCTAGACAAAATCTAGCATATGCTGTTTTTGACGCATTTTTTGGAACAATGACTAGACCATCGACTGTTGCCGCACCTGTTGCATTTAATATTGATCCTAAGCCGGCTAATATTTTAACAAGTGTCGTTCATACAATGCACAGAAACTTACCAGCAATAACCCCTTCCCAAAGAGTCACCGTAAAAAATGATGGCGCAACAGCAGGAACAATTGCAACTATCAACGATGCTGCTTTTTCAACGGTTATCGATATGACTTCAGGTTATATGACTAGCGTTCGAACTGAAACGATCGCTTTTTTGAAGAAAATGTTAGGAGCAAAGGAATTAGTGAGAATTACTTTTGCATCGGCCGCATTGGCAGAGCTGAGTGAATTGCCAACGGTAGTACCGACACAATCGCCTAAAGTAATAGAAATGGATGATGAGGAAGAAGGTGATGAGCCTTCTGCCACTGGTGGCAATGATTCAAGTCAGCAAACTCTCAAAATTCTTGAAGATACGACAGCATAATTAATAGATAAACTGAGTCCTCTGCATGAGGGCTCAGTATTTTAAAATTATCAATAACGTGAAATAAATATATTTTTTAACGCTGACAGAACGCCCTTCAAAAATTCAGGATAATACCATTAATGCTGCTAGAGAACCACCATGAAACCCTGGGCCAAGGTATTTCTAATTTTTGTACTCTTTTTGCAAACGCCAATAAACTCGACCACTGATCGCTTTTTGGATGTGGATTCATTTTTAACGATTTGCACAAAACGGCTAAGTAATAGTTCATATACCGAGCAGTACATACAATTAGAAAATTATCTAGCTGATCAAATTGTCACCGTGTACCTTAGAGGCAGCAATAACAAGCCAAAGGAATATAAAATTTATGATCCCAATCATCGGCTGATGCATGGGCAGGTTTTTGATCCTGAAGATAAAGCAAATGGTGGCACTCGCATTGTCGGGTTTTATTCACTTAATGGCAAAAGAAAACTTTGCTTTAAGAAAGATCCTGAGGATGCTGTTACCGAACTTGCCGTTGGCGATTTTTATAGCGTGCTTTTTCCACGTGACCGAGGAAATTCTCCCCTGCCCGCTTCGGACATTATTTTGATGAATGGACAACTTTTCTCCATTTCACAATTTATGGAAGGAGAAAATTTAGGAACGATCTTAACGGAGACAGAGAAAAACCCGAATCGTTGCAAAAAATATTCTTTTCATTTAGAGAGTTTTCAACGTGGTGCACTTTTTTGTCTTTTAACAAATCCCGAAGATTGCAGGCCAGAAAACTGCTTGGTAGGGAAAATGCCAAACAGCGATATGCATCGCTTTTTATTTATTGATAATGAGCGCAATTTTTGTAAGCAAATTGTTAAAGACAGAGATGGCAATATGCGAACAAGAGTGCATTGTTCGTTGTTTTGTTTCCGGGAATTGCTTAACAAAAAAGTTGATTCTCATTTATTAAGGCGTAACTTAATGAAGGATATTCGTACATGGGAAGAACGATGTGGCGAGTATAGTGAGTATTTATTAGAGCTCTCCAAATTAACACAAGGCAGTCTAAAAACTGAACTAAATGCATTTAGAGACCGCTCAGCTATAAAAACGCTCAATAGAAAATTACATAAAATTGAAGCGCTTTTTGATAAGAGAGAAAGAAGATTTGCACAACCTGACGTGTCTCTTATCGATATTTTTAAAGCAACGATGCCAAAACTTGCGCGCATTTATTTAAAGCCGAAAGATATTATTTCAGAAAATTCAGATCCTATATGGCTTTCATTACAGCGAATAAAAAACATTGATGCAGGAAGATCGGGAACCATTACACCACCTAGTTCAAATGTGCCGTTGAAAGAATTTAAAATAGAAAGCCGTGAGCTTGAACGCGCCGAAAACGGTTCGTTTTTTGGAGAGGTAAGTGAGTTAACTGGGGTTGAGAAAACGGTTTTTGTACAAGGATACTACCGAAGTAATGGCACCTACGTGCGCGGGCATTGGCGAGCAGGGAGAGCGCGTTAGAATATACTTCTTTTATGAAATAATGGAATTGATTTTATCAAAAAAAAGGCGTAATGTTTCGCCATGCTTGATATTTAATTTATTTGAAAGATTTATGTTGTTAAAAATTTTAGTTGTAATAGCACTTTTGCACTCTACGGCTTTTTGTATGGATGAGGAAGGAGCAAATGCAAATAATGGTAGCTCTCAAATTATAAGAAAAGCTGTTGTTTCAGAGACTCAAACTCCTAGTTGGTCAGTAGTAGGATTGGTAACTGGTGTTTTCAGTAGAATACTTGGAACAACTCAAGAAGCAACGCAAAGAAATTTAGAAACTGCTGAAATGTCTCGCACTGCCGCGGTGGAAATGAAATCCGCCTCTTCTCAACTTTCAGTAGTGACAAATCAGCTTCATGAATCAGGTGCTTTGTTAAACGCAGTTACACAACAGAATCAAGAAATTGAAAGATTGCGTACGGCTCTTTTATTAGCTAACGCTGAAAAATTAGCCGCTCAAAATAGCTTGCAACGTTTGTTATCGCAAGCTACTCCTGCAGCAGCCACTCGAACAGCAAATGAAGAACGTGATTCCAGGATACAAGTTTTAGAAGAAAACATGAGTCGTTTAAGTGCACAGGTTAACCAAATAGCTGCTGAACGGTCAGAATTAGAAATAAGATTGGAAACTTTTAAAAAGAGTCTAGCCGAGATTGTTGACCCGGAAGAAACGGATATCCCTAGCTTACTTAACAAAAACAGCAGCAAAAATGGAAAGCTTAGGTCAGCAGCAACAAGAATCTGCAAGAATGTATAGCGACGCCATTCGTGAATTACAAAAACAACTTGAAGAAAAAGAAATTTCAAAACGCACGTTTGAAGGAACAATAGAAAAGCTTAGAACTGACATAGAAGCATTACGAAGTGCAACCCGCGTGTTTGAAGGAAATGGTTACACTCGACTTTTTGATATAGTTGCTACAGTTAGTAAGCAATCTTCCAAAGCAGAAATAGAAAAAGCAGAACAAGATATTATCGCACACATAACATATGCGCGTCTGCTTACCCCATCTGTTCCATTTAGAAATTTAATGGAGATGGAAAATCAGCAGATGTGGATTGAAAGATTAATTCATCTAAGTTTATTTACGGACCTTCATGAGGATCATCAAGAGAATAAAGATAGATTTTTCACTCATAATTTATCGTATCTTTTAATTAGTGGATCTAAATTAGTTAGGTACAATGGCACTCCAATTGATTATAACAAACCAAATTTAGATAAAAGCCTTCGTGATGGGAAGCTAATAAAGAGCTAAGTTTAAGTCACAAATTAAAAACCGCAGTTCATCGCTGCGGTTTTTTTATGCCTGGATACCGCGATCAAGTCGTGGTACGTCAAGTAAAATATATAAAAATGGATCCCCGCATTCGGGCTAAAGCCCTCGCAGGGATGACAAGAGGTGGAGGCTAAAAGACACGCGGGGATGACGAGGCGGATAAGTCGCGGTACGTCAGGGCGAGTACGTCGCTTACTTTGCAGAATAGCTATTCCAATAAATGGCAACAAAGAGTAACAGCCATACCACATCGACAAAATGCCAATACCAGGCAGCTGCTTCGAAGCCGACGTGGTGGTTAGGTTGAAACTCGCGGCGTATGTTACGTAGTAAGCAAACGAATAAAAAGATCGTGCCAATAAAGACGTGCGCTCCGTGAAAGCCAGTTGCCATAAAAAAATTAGATGGATAAATACCATCTTTAAGGCCAAACGCTGCATGAGCGTATTCAACAATTTGCACCATTGAAAAAATAAGACCAAGACCCACCGTGATGATAAGAGCTTGGGTAACTTTGGAAAAATTTCCTTTGAGCATTTCGTGATGCGCCCAGGTAATAGCAGTGCCTGATAATAGAAGAATGAGTGTATTTAAATAAGGTAGTTGCATTGGATCAAAGGGGATAATGCCCTTAGGCGGCCATTGAAAAGCAATGTGTCCAGCAAGATTTAGGCTGGAATGGAAATAGCCCCAAAAAAAGGCGACGAAAAGCATGACTTCGGAGGCGATAAAGAGTGCCATGCCAATTTTTAAGCCCTGTTGGACCGGAGGGGTGTGTACACCTGGTTGATTACTTTCTTTAATGACATCAAGCCACCAGCCCAGTGCGCAAGCTATTAATAAAATGATGCCTATAGCAAAAACCCACCAATCAATATGATGCATAAGTAAAACAGCACCTACCGCTAACACAAAAATGGACAATGATGATATAAGTGGCCAAGGGCTTGGATCCACCAGATGATAGGGATGTTTTTTTGAACTACTCATCTCTTTTTATAATCCACCTACCCTAAATCTTCCAGGGCCTCTTGCAGTATGTTAAAGGTGAGAAGCTCCGGAAGTACTTTGTGACGACCATCTGGGTAAAGTAATACGTATAAAGGCACGCTACCTCTACCATACTTTTCTAAGGCTTTGGTGATGGATGCATCGTAGGTTGTCCAATCAGCCTTAATAAGCTGAACATGCTTGTGTTTAAAGAGCTGATACGCTTTTTCGGTATTTAAGACAAGGCGCTTATTGACCTGACACGTAATACACCACTTTGCGGTGAAATCAATGAGCACCGGAGATTTTTTACGTAATTTTTCAATAGTTGTGGAATCATAATCCATGCATGTATCTTCTGTGGATACCTCGATAGGCCGAGTCACATAAAAGTAGGCGCTTGAAATAAGGCCAAGAGCAAGTCCAGCAACAAAAAGGCGTACGTACTTTGCTCGGTGCAGCCCTCCCCAATGGCCTCCTACCCAACATGCAATGGCTACCACTAAAAGAGTAACAAGCACTTCTAGTAGGGTCGCTATGGGGACTTGATCTGCCAGCACATGGAAAAGCCATAACATTGAAGCTATCATGGCAAAGCCTAAAATGGTTTTAAAGGTGAGCATCCACGCGCCTGGTTTTGGTAAAAATTTGGCTGATTTTGGATTTAAGCAAATCAGAAGATATGGAGCTGCTAAGCCAAGAGCTAAACCTGTAAAGATAAAAAGACTGGCTATGGGATTTTGCGTTAAAGCAAACCCTACCGACACGCCCATGAAAGGTGCAGAACATGGGGTTGCAACGATGCACGCTAGCACGCCATGGAAAAAACTCCCTAAGGGCGTAGAATCATCATTGCTTTTTCTGGAAGAAAATCGGGCAAGAGACGTGCCGACTTCAAACACACCAAAGAGATTTAAAGAAAAGACAAAAAAGATAAAAATAAGAGCTATCACAACGGCTGATGATTGCAGTTGAAATCCCCATCCCACTTGGCTTCCTGCTGCTCTAAAAGCTTGCAAAATGCCTGCTAATATCCAAAAACTTACAAGCGTTCCCATGGTAAAAAATATACCATTAGCACGCAATTTTTTAGGTTGATGATGCTGCGTGAGACTAATGATTTTTAATGATAAAATCGGCAACACGCAAGGCATTAGGTTGAGAATGAGGCCTCCAATAAAGGCAAATAAAAACATGATGCCCATTTGAGGTGGAAATAACTCTATGCTTTCTTGAGGCCTGGGAATATTATTCCATTCTGCAACGTTAGCAAGTTTAAGATTTTGCTGCGTTTTCTCAGGTGTGCAAAGTTTATCGCAAACAACGTAGTTAATATTTGATTTCACAAATTGTAGTTGCATTGTATCGTTGACGTTGAAACTTCCGTGTACGTAAATTTTCCCTTCGTAGGCTTCAAACGCATATCCATTTAATTTCAAACTTTTCATAGGTGGCCATGTTATGTGATCGAGTGTCACATCATGAGGTAATTGCCATTCAACGATCGTTGGAGAATCTTTATCATTAGGGCTATAAATATGTGCATGTTTGGGCATGGTAAAAACAAGTACAAATGGAACTTTGCCCTTAGCACAGTGCTCGGGGGCTAAAAGCTCTACTTTAACAGTGTTGGCGATAATCACCGCACATGTTGCTATCCATAAAAAGAGAAGACGAGGTTTCATGATCTAGTGTTTTATTGAAGAATAATTAATTCTACACACGAGAACGACTTAGTCACAAGTAGTTATATGTCTGGGGTTGTGAACTTATTATACAGTAAATACAATAACAAAAAAATTTATTGCAGAATTTGATTTCATGGTAGCTATAGTATGGTTTAGAAATGATCTTAGGTTGACGGATCATCTAGCATTGGATGCCGCTTTGAAAACCGGCAATCCTATTTTACCTATTTTTATCTATGACAGCATTCACTCACGTTCATTTGGAGAAGCTTCGAAATGGTGGCTGCATCATAGTTTATCATCTTTAAAAAGGACACTTCATCTTCTCAAGGCAGATTTGATTTTTCAGCAAGGAGATGCATTTGAAATACTAAAAAATATTGCTGAACAGGTTCCCCTTTCGCACATTTTTTGGAATAGACGTTACGATGCGGAAGGAATGCAGCAAGACATACAGGTAAAGAGTTATTTTAAAGAAACAAACATTATCTGCCATTCTTTTAATGGCTCTTTATTATTCGAACCTCACACCATTAAAAATAAAGAAGGTAAGCCTTTTAAGGTTTTTTCGGCTTTTTGGAAACATTGTCTAAGTCAACATTCTGTACAGGAGCCAATCCCTGCGCCCACACATTTAAGCTTTGATAAAAAATTTAATGAGATTTCACACACGTTAGATTCTTTAGAACTTTTACCGAAGCTTGGCTGGATAAAGGGATTGGAAGAATCGTGGAGTCCAGGAGAAGAGAATGCGCAAAAAAACTTCGACTTTTTTTTAAAAAATTCTCTTAAGAATTATAAAAAAAATCGTGATTACCCAACCCTAAAAACTTCGCGATTATCCCCTTACATTCGCAGGGGAGAAATAAGTGTACGGCAATTATGGAGAGCTATCCATCAGCATGCTATTTTTTCGAAAGAAGTAGACAGTGAATGTTTCTTAAGTGAACTTGGATGGCGTGAATTTTCGTATCATACCCTTTTTCATCATCCTGATTTAGAAGAAATCCCCTTAAAAAAAGATTTCGAAGCATTTCCGTGGGAGAAAAACCCGAACCATTTTGATGCTTGGACAAAAGGCTTAACAGGATATCCTATTGTTGATGCAGGCATGCGAGAATTATGGAGAACCGGTTATATGCATAATCGTGTACGCATGATTACAGCTTCTTTTTTGGTTAAACACTTGCTACAACCATGGCAAAACGGAGAGAAATGGTTTTGGGATACATTGGTGGATGCTGATGTTGCAAGTAATCCTTTCAACTGGCAATGGGTGGCAGGTTGTGGTGCAGATGCAGCACCGTATTTTCGCATTTTCAACCCCATTTTACAGGGAGAAAAATTTGATCCTCAAGGTGAGTACATAAGGAGCTGGATTCCTGAATTAAGGGACGTTCCAGATGATTTTATCCATACACCTTGGCTTTATGAAAATAGACCAAGTGATTATCCAGAACCCTTGGTGCATCATTCGAAAGCTAGAGAGAAAGCGCTGAAAGCATTTAAAGCGATGTAATTTTATAAGTTCAAAAAGTTGGCTATTTTTTTGTTTCTTTAATTTGAAATTTTATTATATAGTGCTTTTGTCATCTCATTTTTTACAAATATCATGGAAAAAAAGACCAGTTTAAATGTTGGACTAATTATCATTGCCTTCATCCTTGCTATAGGATTTTCGATGAGCGGCTATTTCATTGGTAAATCCATTGAGCGCTTTAAATTAATGGATCGATCGGTTGCGGTAAAAGGATTAGCAGAACGAGTTGTAAAAGCAGATACGGCCGTGCTTAACCTGTACTTCACCGAAGTAGGAAATGATTTAGATGCACTAAGTATAAAAATGCAAAAAGATAAGGATATTATTTTGGCATTTTTACAGAAAAAGGGTATTGATAGCAAAGAAATCAAAGTGCACGCATTAAATATTAATGATAAGAGCGCCCGTGAATATGGCGATTCGGATAAAAAACCCCAGGACCGTTATATCTTAAGAAATACCATTACCGTTACTTCGGCCAATGTTGATTTAATTAGTAAGATCCCTGAAGATATTGGAAGTTTATTGAATCAAAATATTGCTGTTTCAGTAAAAGCCGCCTATCAAATTACAAAATTCCATGACATAAAACCAGAGATGCTTGCGGAAGCAACGCAAAATGCACGAAAAGCTGCCGATCAATTTGCTAAGGATTCGGCTGCAAAAGTAGGCGCCATTAAATCAGCCAATCAAGGAATTTTCACTATTACTGCAAAAAATTTTGGGAGTGAAGAACGCGATTATAATGAAGCTGAAAGTATTGAGAAAAAAATCCGCGTAGTGAGCACGATAACGTTTTCGTCGGAGAATGCTTAAGGGCGTTCTCTTTGATTCTTGTTTATCAGTAGTAATTCTTGCTATATTGTTTTTTTGAAATTTTTAAAAATAAAATCAATGAAAAACAATATAAAATTATTTTTAGCGACGCTTTTTTTGTTAATGAACATTGCCGTTGCTAGTGAAGATGAAGACAAATTTGCAGTAGAAAAAAGAACATTAATTAGTCAGAATTGGAATGAAGAAAGTACTGCTCTCTTTGTAGAAATCAAACATCATAACGCCAATCCTTTACTTGTAATTAACAGAAAAGAAATAGAAATTGCATGTTTAAAAATAGATGTGAAACTATGTTTAGGTGACTACCAAGAGTTTTCAGCATTCTTGAATGAGGGTAATCCACGCGTTAGTGCTTTGAAGCTGTGTCGTTTACTCATTGAGGTTATTGATGAAAAAAGAACTCAAATTCTAAAGGCATCCATTGATTTAGCAGAAAAAAACCGTACTTATGTTTCTATCAACTCAAGCTTTGATTCTCATTTCACAAATGCTTCTGCAATAAGGCTTCGTTTTGCTGAAACATTAGGTAACGCAATTATACAAGAATATACAAAGCCGCTGTCTAAGCATCCTTTTATCCCAACCCCGACATTTTTGCAGATTTCAGATGAAATGAAAGCTGTGCTTTGCTCGTATGAATTTTGGATGAGGTTTATTCAAAATGTTGGTGTGCCTATTGAAGGGTAATAAAAGACAAATTGAGATACGATTTTATAAATACGTATCTCATTACGCCACCATTCGGTATTCACTTTTTTGTGCAGCTGGCTCTTCTTTGAAAAGCCAAAATAGAGATGTACCACCTAGCAACACAATGGTACCAATATAAGCCATTACACCCACTGAACTACCATGCATCAGCTGGGTGAGGGTATTGGTGATTAACGGTGTGAGACCGGCAAAAATACTGAGTCCTGCTGAAAATGCAAATCCCGATAAGCGTCCTCTAATCAACACAGGTACGTTGAAAGAATTTAGAGGATGAACTACCGCATATGCCATTGCAGCTGGGAAAACCATTACGACTTGAAACAAAATAAAACTATGCTCATCAAGCAAAGAAAAGGCTGGGAATAAGAAGACCAATGACATAATACATGCCGTAGACATGATTTTTTTAATACCGACTTTGTCACTTAACCACCCAAACACTGCTGTAAAAAAGTTATGCAATATGACGGCAAGCACTGTCATTTTAACTGCCTCATACATTGGCATACCTAAGACCTTATTCATATAAAAGGATGTGTAATTTAGTGGAATCCAAATTAATACGCCGGTTACAGATCCCACGCAAAAGGCTCGATAGGCATAGCGTAAGTGATTTTTGCTAAGGAGACGTAGATTTTCTCCCGATGTCATTTTCGCTTCGTTTTCAAAAATTGGGCTTTCACGTACGAAGCTTCGCAAATAAAATGTTATAACACCCAGCAATGCTGCAAAAATAAATGGAACTCTCCAGGACCAATCTGGCATGCCGGGACGAGTTGCAATGGCAACACAGGCAATAGCTAGGAGACTTCCCATACCAGCCGCAGAATTATATAAACCAGCTACTGTACCCGCTCGTTTCCAGCCATAATTTTCGATTAATAAAATGCCGCCATTGGTGAATTCCCCCCCCATGCACATACCTTGAGCAATACGACAAATAATCAATGCAATCGGAGCCATCATGCCAATTTGCTGATAGGTTGGCGACAAGCCAATGCATAATGTAGGAATAGCCATGCCTAAAACAGAAAGCATTAAACTTTTACGACGTCCTTTAAAATCAGCCATGCGACCAAAAATGTAGCCTCCTAAAGGGCGAGCTAAAAATCCAATCGCAAAGAATAAGCCCCCGATAATCGCATCGTGAACAGGGCTAATTGGTGGGTAAAACTTAGGCGCAAGAAGAAAACTGAAATGAGCAAAAATAAAGAAGTCAAAATATTCAAGAAGATTACCGCACATCAAGGCAGCAAGAAGATATTTTGGAGGTTTTTGAAGAGATGACATAGGAACGGACCTAACAGACGCAAGCTATACGTTTATAGTATGCAATGCATGCAAAAAATGCGCAAGCAATTTTCAATCAATGCGCTATTCTATATATAATTAAGAGAAAATTAATTTTATTGAATTATAAATACTAATTACAGATGCAAATGATATTATTATTCGTGATTTTAACAATTTTATTTCTTTTTTTCGCAACTTGCTCTTCATCGTTGAGCGCCACTGACTGTGAGAGTGATGATGATTCTCAATTGGAATCAGCAGAAGGTGATTTCAATGAACTCCCCTCAACTTCTCGTTTCACTGCTATTCAAGATAGCTTAGATATTTTTATGGATTTGCCAGGAAATTCAGGAATAAATGCACGTTCATCTGAAAGCTTTCCTCAGCATGGCTTAAGACTTGTAAATATAGAGGAAGATGATTTATCTCATACATCATCAGAACCCACGCCACCTTTTCCCACAACTTATTGTGATCGCTTAACAGATAGCTTAGATGCATTTCTTGCCTCACCGCAAATAAATCAATATAATAGAGAAGAAAGAGTGCCAATGCTTGCTTTTTCTTCTTTATCAACCGCTTGGTCAGAAAATATAGAAAATGATCTAACACCACGACGATATCCTTATGGAAGGGCGACTTGGATCGCTGTTTTGAATGAAATTCTTGGAAATAGCACACTTTCACCAGCAGCTTCTGATATTGAAGAAATATCCACTCAAGCTGTAGGCATACCTTCAGCTTTTTCTAGTGAGCAGGAAGAAGAAGGCGCTGGACCAGCTACCGTTTCTTTTAATGTAGGAAGCCTTGCTGAAGAAGACCTAGATATATTTGAACCTAGACCTACTAGAAATCACTCTCGTCGGAATGCATTTGATGGTTCTGACCCTCTCTTTAGGTTTCCTGGAAGTTGCGAAGATCCTGATGCTGAAAAAGTCAAAAAAAGAAAAGAAAAACGAAACCGATCCATCAAAGATAGTATTTTAGATGCTATTGAAGAAAGAGATGTCCCTCTTGCAGCAGCACCTCTTGAGCCCATAGCTAAAACAGATTTACCTGTTTGGTTAAAGACGCAACTTTATTTACAAAATCGTGCTTTAGCTTTTCAGGAACAACAATCTAAAACTCTGGTAAACTTAAAAGAAGAGCTGGATTTATGGTCGATTCTTATTCAACGCGGAATTTGTAAAAGAGATGAGCATGTAAAACCGCTTGAATGGGTCAAGGAGCAAACCCTAGTTAACGGAAGCGGTTTAGAAGGTGTGATCGGACAATTTAATGCGCAATTGTTCGAGTATGAAACATATCTGGGACCATTTCGGAATTTCTTGGTCAACGATGCGGATTATGGGAATTTTATGGCTTTTTATTTAACTCTTCCTAACGGTCAGGATCAAGAATCAAGAGATGCAAAATTACTAAAATGGTTTGAAAAAATACAAAAGATATTAATGAAAATGCCAGCATCGCAAAGAATCGCTAGTAATGCCTCAAACGAAACTTTGAAGCAGTCATTACATCGCAAGTGGATAAGTGCCGTTCATAGTAGGTGGACAATAATCGGATTACCATTTGAAGAAAAGTTACAACTAAAATCTTATGTTCATAAAGCCGTTGCACAAGCGATACATCTAGAGATACAGCGATATAAATTCATTCAGCTGCAAACAAGACTCGAAGAATTTTATAAAGAACAGCTAGCTGCCCTCCCTCCGATTACGGCAGAAGGTATTGCTGACTTTGCCGTGCAACCTATTAATTCAGTCGACACCCTCCTTGCAAAATTTATGGAAGGTAGGCATGAAAAAAATGAAGGCGTAGTTGACGAAAATCCGATCAGTACCGAAGAGATTGAAACAATGATTTCTTTTATTCAGACACATCAAAAACATACTCTAAACTACATAAACAGCTTTCTTTAACTTCGGCATTTACTACCTACCATAAGTTCTAGGTATATTAGTGCGAAGATTTTTTACAAAATGGTAGATAGATCTGTGTGTAAAAAATTGCTTTTCTTTGGATGAAATTTTGTAAAAAACTACCTGCTTTTGCCTTGCTTGAAATGGCGATTGCTTTAAGTGTGCTTGGCATACTTGGATATATGACGTTACCGTTACTTAGTAAAATTCAGCAATGGCAAAAAGTGAAAACAACGCACGCGCATCAAGAAAAAATTATGGAAGCGCTGGCTGGGTATGTGCTAGCGAATAAGCATCTTCCCTGCCCTGCTTTAACGACGAATGGTCAAGCACAGGCTGTATGCACTAATGAAACCAAGGCTGGGTTTGTTCCTTATCAAACATTGGGGATTGAAGCAAAAACGGCCAAAGATGGGTATCATCATTGGATGACCTATGTAGTGCAACCAAGGCTTACGCATGAAAAAATTCGGTGGATACAGCCGATGTCGGATTTACGCGTTGATCCCAAAACAATTTTTTGTAAAGTGTCGCATGACGAAACATTGAAGGTGCTTAATGAACAGCATCAGACTTGTGTAGAAACTCCTGATTTTGTGGCGGTGGTGTTGATTGCCCATGGTACTAGCGGCGGATATATGCTGGAGAACGGAATTGTTCAGCCTGCAGTAAGCTTAGACTCAGACAAGGTAATAAATACTATGCGAGGAGATCACTACATAACAAAAGCGTCGCAGTATCGCGACGCTTCTATTTTTGATGATACAGTGCTGTTTGTAAGCCGCAATAACCTAATGGCGCAGTGGGCTAAAATACCATGTCAGCATTAGAGTTTCCGCTCCTGTTTTGCCAAATATTCTAAGCACCTTTTCTCTGTTTCTTGTAAATCTAATATTTCTTTTAAGTCTGATGAACCTTCTTCTCCAAATAAGTCATTTAATAACTGATGACCTGCATAATATGGAAAATTTTCTCCTAAATTCAAGAGATCTTTTGCATATTGAACAGCATTTCCAGACATGTTTTTACGATTAAGGCTATCTGTGGGAAAGCAATACCCAAACTTAGCCTCTGTATCGTGATAATCTATGCGCATACCAATCGTTCTTTTCCAAACTGGATCTAGCTGATCTTGACTAGTAACCAGAGGCACGTATGCATGACCTTCTTCATCTTCATGAAGCTCTACGAAAAGAAGAGCTTTTTGCTGAGTCTTTGACAAAACTCGCGGCCAAGAAGCAATTACTTCAAGAGTACCATCATGCTGAATACTTTCTGAACCAATACAAAGAGTTTTTGAGATAGTTGCCGGCCATTGAGCAACCCACATCCCTCCTGCGCTGGTACTATAGTTATGCAATCTACTTTGAATTTTAATTTTTATATCTTCAATACTATTTGTATTAGTTGGTATTTCTATGTACTTACCTGGCAATAGTAATCTTTCTGAAAATAATTTTTTTGTACTATCTTTAAGCGTTACTTCTACTAATATTTTAAGATCATGAAGTGCAGACAAGCCTTGCTCCCAGAATCCATTTTCTGACTCATAAGGAATTCGAAACAATCCGCTTCCGGGACATTTTCCTCTGGTAAGCTTATTAACGCCTTCTTGATCCTCTAAAAATTTACCACCTATAACGGGGCCAATATCATGATTCCAGACTCTTAGGACGACTCCTTGTTGAGCATTACTTTCGTCTGTTTCAGACGCAGATAGAACAGAAAATAATCCAAGCGCTGCCAAAATTAACGTAAATACCTTAAAATTTCTCATAAAAATACCTTTTTCACTACTAATAGATTAGTGATAGCGGTTTCGAGAAATGCAGGCAAGAGAGAATGTTCTTAGCATAACTATTAATAATTGACCGTTGAGTGAAAATGATAATTAAAGCGCAGCACTAGCTGATTCAGCTGCTTTTGGATCCCCATCACCTAATCTACCCTCAATAAATGCAAAAAGCTTTTCGACTGATTCACTAAGAGAAACTTCACGCAACACTTCTCCCCATTGGTTAGGAACACTCAGCAGAGGTTGTGAAAGAAAAGCTCCAGAAAGCTGTTCTGGAAGTTGCATTTTACTCAATGCAAAGGCTCCTATCTTGCGAATACCCCTTAGTTCAACAATAGCCTCTCCATATTCCAGATCAATTTGAGTATCGTCTTTGTAGGCACCCATCGAATCAGATTGTAAAAAGTACGGTGGTGATAATACATCGACATCGGTTTTTCTTTGGCGAATACAAGGCGGATTTTCTTCACCTCTTGGCTCAAAATCATAGCGAATTGTAGGACTATCAATACTTTTTAGAAATTCCTGATAATAATTTTTAAAGATATCAACAATGGTCACGCTTGCTACCTTGCCATCTTCGGTAAGGATAGGAATTTGGTCTGCATCCAACGCATAAATCATTGGTGTTGTGATGTCTCCTATTTTTAGGAACTCATCAAGCTGTTTAGGAGTTCCCTTAAAAAATTTTCTTAGATAGGTAAAGTCACATCTTTCTCCTGAAGCAAAATAGTGAGCGCCATAAAGTACGGTTTGAAATCTCTTACTCATTTCATAAGGTTGCCCCTTTGCATCGACAAAAACATGAGGAACACCACTATCGACATATTCCTTATAAAGACTCTCATACGAGAGATTACCATAAAGCCCTCTAATATTTTTCCACATTGATGAAAACGGACGACGCGACATAAAACTTATACATCTTTTTGCATTGATTTGCTCTCCTGGTACTAAGGGGAGAGAAAAATGTGTTAAAGAAAAACATGTATAAAGCTGCAGAAATAAAAGACCATCGATTGGTTGCATACACTTTGGCACACTAATTTGAGAAAAAATTGACTGCCTCTTGAAAGCTCTCAATACGTGCAATATGAGAGAAAGAGTCGCCTTATTTTCTTGTAGGTTACAAAGAACATCGTCCGTTGAAGTTCTGGGATAAGTGTAAAACGCTTCGAATTCATGTAAGTGCTTATCTGCATACAAAGATAATACCAATGGTATAGTGGAGTGTAGATGATGTTGAATCGTCATTTGAGGCTGAAAGCACGGAACCCAATCAGAGGGTATTAATAGCGGCATTGTTAAGAGATCTTCATCATCAATTTGAATCTCTAATCCGCTTTTTTCCATGATACGTTGAAGCCCAAGGAAAAGATCACTGCCTTCAAAACCAAACAGCCAATCCTTAAATGTTATGCTTTTCCCCTCAATGCATTTTTCTTTGAGAGTCCCCAATGATTGCTCGATGGATCGCATGCATTCTATTAACAGCGTTTTTTCTGAATTTGTAAAAGGAACTGTTCGTATTTCAAGATCTGGATAATCGACAGTGGCATCCCAAAGTTTTTTATCCTTTTTAAATACTGAGAAAATTGGCTGAGATTTGACATCTCTTTTGCAACCAGCACATACATTGCCACCCATTTGAAATTCAAACCCAATTTTAAATACTTTCGGAGGCAAAGATGCTTCTGCGTCTTGTGTCAGAGCTTGAGAACTATAAAGGTTAATTGAGGCAACGAGAGTACCTATCAAAAAATAGAAAATAAACATTGTATTTAATTTCGGAGGTGAAGAATCCAGAACTCTTTTATCATTTTTCATAAGTTATTTACAACACGAATGTAATAAAAAACCAAATAATAAATTATTTAATACATCTTTTGTAATACATTTTCTTGACTTTTTTGAAATAGTGCTTACATTAGGGGTGGACTATGCATAATATTTACCTTAATGACATTTGAAGAAACGGGCCTCGATGATGCTTTAGTAAAGCGCTTAACAGAAATTGGCTTTACAACTCCCACACCCATTCAAAGCAAAGCTATCCCTATCGCTCTTAGAGGGCAATATATCATTGGTCTTGCGCAAACAGGCACTGGTAAAACTGGGGCGTTTCTTCTTCCTATCCTAAGTATTCAAGCGGGTAAAACTCAAAAATTTAGGAATCCAACTGTATTAGTGCTGGTTCCAACACGAGAATTAGGTGTTCAAGTGCAGGAAAGCTTAAAGCGCTTTGACCCTGAGGAAAATTTAAAATCAGTGCTGCTTATTGGTGGTGATTCTGTCAGCATGCAAGAGCGTGCATTGAAAAAGCCTCATCACATTATTATTGCAACACCGGGTCGTTTGATTGATCTTATTGATCGCGGCAAGTTGTTGATGAATGGTGTACAGCACGTAGTCATTGATGAAGCTGATCGTATGCTGGACATGGGTTTTATTCCCGATGTCGACAAAATTTTAAAGGTTTTACCAAAGACACGCCAAACACTTTTGTTTAGTGCGACGATGGCGCCTGATATTCGAGTGCTTGTTGAGCACTACATGATGCTACCTAAAACAGTTGAAGTTAAAGGCGAAAAAAGTAAAGCATCTATTGATCAAACAGCGATTCATGTCGGTGAGATGAATAAGCGAAAGGCACTTCGTAAAATTTTACGCGCGCACCCAAATTTAAATGTGGTGGTGTTTTGCAATCGCAAAAAGGACATTGATGAGCTAAAAAGATCGCTAGATCGTCATAAATTTTCAGCTGGCGCCATTCATGGCGACATGACACAAGCAGTGCGTAACAAGACCTTGCAATCGTTTAAAGATGGCCAAATCAATATTTTAATCGCCAGCGATGTGCTAGCACGAGGTATTGATATTGAAGGACTGGGAATGGTGGTGAATTTCAATGTACCATTGCAAGTTGAAGATTACATTCACCGCATTGGGCGAACCGGTCGCGCGGACATGAAGGGGCTTGCGTTTACACTTGTAAATGCGAAAGAAAAAATTCTATTGCAGAATGTTGAAAAGCATTTAAAAACAACGCTTGCTTGTGAAAATTTTGGAGATAAAGCGCCCGTTCGTGAGCAGATTCGTGAACAGACTCAGGCCTCTGATAACTCTATCAAAAAACCAAAATATGAACGCATAAAGATTTTGTCGGAGCCAAAATCATCTGAGCCTATTATTGGTTTTGGTGCGATTATTCCTGGCTTCATGACGCAACATTCGATTCCTAAATTAAGTAAAAATTAATCACTTTTTCGTACAATCAATTAGAAGTAATTTTAACTGATTTTATAAAAGGTGGTTTATATGTTGAATAAAGTAATTTTGTGTGCTTTTGCTCTTGCATTTACTGCAGACTCTACATGGGCAGCAGCCCCTGCTGCGCACGAAGCTGTAGAAGCATGCAAGGCAAAATGTCCTAAAGGGAAACCAGGGCGCGCCTGTAAGAAAGCTTGTAAAAAAGCAGCAAAACAAGCAGCAATGCACGCAGCACATTAAAAAAAGTACATATAAACGCTGAAAGCACAAGCTTTTGGCGTTTTATTTTTTCAAAATTAACGAATAATTAGACATTTTTTAATACAATATTATAATTACTAATAATTTTTCGTAATTTAATGATTAGAATCGTCTTTCTCCTTTTATTGGTCCTAGCGCTTAAAACGCATGGTGCAACTGTTCATTCAAGTGGATTTCAAACACCTAAAAAATCTCATCATTTGCATTATGAAGAATCAAAAGTTTCCCCTTCTTCTAGTGAAGATGAAATCGATACCGCTATGAAGCAAAAAAGTGGAAAAGTTTCTCCTGCGTCAAGCACAGATAGTAATGATACTGGCACTAGCACACAACCACTTACTATCTCTAGCGAAAGTTTTTCTCCTGCAGAGACCGTCGTGCCCGCAAAAAACCCAAAGAAAAGTTGGCATTCATGGATTACAGGATCATCTCAAAAGAAGAAGAAAGAGCGTAAAGTTGTTCCTGTTATTAGAATTCCAAATGCGCGAGCAATTGTAGAGAATCTTCACGACGAGATTTATAAATTAATTAGTGAGGTCGATATACCCAATCCAGAAATAAGAGGAGGAGGATTACCTTTTCTAGGGAATAGGGGAAGAAAATCAGTGCTATTAATAAAAGCAGATCTGGAAAATGTAAAGGAACGTCTTGTTGGACGTATTGATGGATGCATCCGGAATGCTATCGAGCTTTTCGCGAGCCAGCCCAAAGGAATCGAAGAGATAACAAATCGCTGCATTGTTTCAGGATTTAATCAAGAAAGTGCACATCTTCAGCAGATAAAATATGATATGTTGGCACTTCAATAAAGTGATCGTCGTGCAAGAGCAAACCGAAGAACTCATCCGAATCCTAGTGAGTATTAGGAATCTTTTAAAATTTCTATGGGCTATTTTATTTTTTGACAAAAAATGCATTTTTCGTATCATGAGAGTGTAGCATTGAGAATTCTGTCTTGATTTTAAAAAACAGAGTTCATGCTTCCATTAATCGATAACACAGACTGAATTCCACGAGGGTTGCTCCCTCGGAGATGACGAAAACTAACCACAACCCAACAAACACAAAGCACTGGAAGCAATCGCTTTTGGTGTTTTTTTTATTTTCTGGTTTCCGACTGATGCCGGGACGGCGCTATCATTTGGATTTTTTATTACCCGCTCCTCACAAATCATCAATCAATAAACAAAGGAATTTTTATGATGAAATTATGCTTATATATATTATTTTTAAATACGATTTTTTCTGCACAAGAAGAAAGTCCTGCGCAAAAATTCAAAAGAGAACGTATGGAATTATTTGCAGTTTCTTCAAAAAAAATAAATAGAAGCTATAAAAATAGTGCACCTGATACACACATTGATTATGGAATTTATGGTCAAGTTTGGAATGCGTGTGAAAACATTTCTCAAGCACTAGGTAGAAACTATAAATACCGGCTGGAAAATCCTGATTTTGAATGGCAAGAAAAAATTGATAAGAATTTTTTCAGAATATTTTTCAAAGTAAGCACTGATCATAACCTAGCAAAGACGCTAACTGAATTAGCAACAGTCGTAGACTTGGAAGATCAACAAAAAATTGTTAGATTTCTTTGTTGTTTTGACTCTTACAAAACTATATGGACGACTCACTTAATCAACTATCAAGAAATTCGTAACTTCTTTAATACGTGCAGGACTATTAAAGAAATTGCATTAGATGGAGTTGAGAACATCTATAGAAAAATCTCCTATAGAATATGATAGGTAGTATTCCATGAAATTTTAATACTTACTCAAATGAGAACTGAACTAAAAATTGAGAAATTTTATGCATGGTCTTCTCATCGTTTTATTATGCAGCATCTTGCAAGTACGTGCAGCTAGCTATAGTGAATTTCACATTATTATGCCTGAACATTCAAAAGAACTGCTTGAACTCCCTCATCGATTACTTAGTAGGAACGCAGAAATTTTCCCTGATCTCACTACTATAAATGAAAAATATCAAAAAGCACTTCGTGATTTTAAAGAACTAGGAACGATAAATGTTCATACTGGACCATGGGCTCTAAATGGATTTCCATTTCCTTGCATCTTTTTTTTTGCAAAAGCCAACATTACGTTAAGCAGCATATTTTTGACCAGTATTCCCAGCCTTTATGAGAAGTATCCAGATATTTTAAGCAAATCTCAACAAGAGCAAGCTGATACCGTTTATGAGTTGCTCTGCACACAAGAAATTTTTAAAAATCTAGAAAGAATGTGCGTAGTAGTTCAGAATAATGTTCGCTTTAGTGATGCTCATGAAGATCGATATGGCCGTTTAATTATAAACGGAGTAGAAGTCTATCGAGGTATACCTGGAAAGCTTGAAGCAGATGAAATTATTGAAGAATAATTTTTATGGGCTATTTTATTTTTTGACAAAAAACGTATTTTTCGTATCATGAGAGTATAGCATTGAGAATTCTGCCTGGGTTTTTGTGGTCAGAATTTATAAGTATTTCGCTTTAATGAGATTGCCTCGTCACTACCCTCCTCGCAAAAACACCTAAGTACTGAAAATTTACGATTTCTTTTTCTATTTCCTGGTTCTCGATCCCGTCCCCGTTTCACCAGAGGAACGTTTTCAACGGGACGACGCCCTCGTCGGGACTTCGCTACCTCTTCGTTTTATTTTCACTTTTTACGCTTAAAAATTTCGACATGTTGAGAGGAATTTCCTCTGAGCACAAAGAGAGAACATTGCGAGTTCTCTCTTTTTTATTTTAACCAAAACTTACAGGAGAAATCTAAAATGAAAAGAACAATACACAAACATCTTATAATAACCGCTTTGCTTTCTATGACATTGTTTCAATCAATAAGTGCCTCTCATAAAGATTATAACGAAGAAAACAGCAGAAGAACTTTTTGTCAATTAACAAAAGAGCTTGAGAAAAAAATGAAAGATCGTTCCGATAACACTCAAAAAATCCAAGAAGAATTAGAGCATGCAGCCATCAATTTTTTTATCAACATGCCACGCAAGAATAGACTTATCGATGAACAATCTTCAGCAACACCTGCTTTACTCCAAAGATTATATACTTTACTGCAGCAAAGATTAAACCTTTGATACCCTTAACCAAGAAAGCAACAATATTTAAATATAGAGCAACGCCTTCTAGGAGTGATGTATTGCAAGACTACTTCATGAATATTAAATAACATGTTGAGAATTCTAGGATGTGACGTGCTTATTGCTGATACAGCTGTATCAGTGATGGTTGTATCAGCACCCATAACGTGTAAAAGCTTAGGTAGAAAATTCGTTGCAATGAGATTAACAAACTCACGGCATGAGCTTTCGCTAGCAAAAATTGTCTCTATTGTAGCTCCTGTTACTTGAATATAAGGATGCATTTTTAAAAACGCCTGATAAACGGCCTCATCATTTACTGTTGTTGTGGTATTAAGGAATACACTAGCCTGTCTAAAAATCTCTGGAGATTGTCTTGATTCAGCAGCTAAGCCTTTACAAGTTAAATACGTGATATAAGGAATATTAAAATACCCTTTGAACGTTGCAGAGAAGCAGTCTCCACAAAGAATACCCTCCGTTTTTTTCATATTAAAAAAATCAAGTTTACTTGGTAAAAAAGGCACATGTTGGAGTAAGGGAGAATCGGCCGGTATATTTTCCAAACCTATAGTAATGGCACAACCACCAGACAAAGAATACCTTGTTTGCTCATCTCTAAAAAGAGTCAGAACACTGCGATAACTGTCAAATAACATTGAAGGTACCTTTGAGCGCGCTATCATTACTGATGCAACAGTATCAATAGCAGAAGTATCAGCACCCATAACGTGTAAAAGCTTAGGTAGAAAATTCGTTGCAACGAGATTAACAAACTCACGGCATGAATTTCTGGTGGAAAAAATTGTCTCAGGTGTAATTTTTGTTACTTGAATATACGGGTACATTTTCAAAAAGGCTTGATAAACTGCCTGATCATTTACTGTCGTTTCTGTATTAAGATACGCGCTTACTTGTCCGAAAACCGCTGGTGATTGTCTTGATTCAGCAGCCAGATCTTCACATGTTAAATACATAATGTAAGGAACATTGAAGTACTCTTTGCAATATGCAGATAAAAAATCATTCGTAATTATTCCTATTCGTCTTTTTGAATCAGCAAAACCAAGTTTGCTTGGTAAAAATGGAACGCGTTGAAATGAAGGCGCATCCACTGATATGCTTTCCAAGTCTATCGTAATTGTGAGAGTAGTTGCCCAGAGTAGGCCAACTTTTAATACAAAAATTACTAGTAAAAAAATTCTCATAAAATCTGCTTCAGAAATGAGTGACTATGCCCAGAGTAAAAAATTACATGAAAGTGATATACCTATAAAAAACTGTAGATAGAAAAAGAAACAAGATAATTTTTATGGGCTATTTTAATTTTTGACAAAAAATGCATTTTTCGTATTATGGAAATGTAGCATTGCGGATTTTGTCTGGATTTTAGAGGGCAGAAATTAAAATTTAGAAGCGCGCTTTGCGCAAATTTATAGAACTAGATTCTATTTCCAGTTTTCACAGGAACAACGTTTCCAACGGGAAAATTTTTAATAACAATATCGTTTTAACACAGCACTAAAAGCAAAGCTTTTGGTGCTTTTTCATTTTTCAATCACCAACAAACAAAGGAATTTTTATGATGAAATTTTTCAAAAACTATCAGCAAAAGCGTACTTTAAATACAACAAATGTCTTGGCGATGTGGCCTCTTGGCAAACCTGTTTTTACACCTCGTTGCTATGAGCAACTTGCGGATGAAGGATACCAACGCAACGTCATTGTTTTTCGCTGTATCAATTTAATTGCGAGGGGTCTTGGTTCCGTGCCGTGGCTTTTATATAGAAAACGTTCAAGTTGTGAAGAAGAAATTGAACAGCATCCCTTATTAAATTTACTAAATTGCCCAAGTCCTAATCAGGCAGGGTCAGCTTTTATGGAAAGTGTCGTTGGGCATTTATTGCTTTCTGGCAATGCATATATTGAAGCGGTGATGAATGCGCGCCAACAGGTACAGGAATTGTATGCGCTTCGTCCTGATCGAATGAAAGTAATTGCTGGAAGCTTTGGCATTTCAGGGTATGAATATACAGTTGGTAATCATCGTAAACGTTATGATGTAGAGCCAATAACAGGAAAAAGCCAGATTCTGCAGATTAAACTTTTTCATCCTTTACATGATTGGTATGGGCTAAGTCCCATTGAAGCAGCAGCGTGTAGCATTGATCAGCATAATGCGGTTTCAAATCATAACTTGGCTCTTTTGCAAAATGGTGGCAGACCTTCTGGAGCATTTATTATTAAGCCTAATAATCACAGCATGCCACTTAGTGAGCAACAACGGCATCAGCTGCGCGAAGATATTTCGCATTTGTATGAAGGTGGCAAGAACGCTGGACGTATCATGATTATGGAAGGTGATTTCGCTTGGCAAGATATGGGTCTGAGTCCAAAAGATTTAGATTTCATTGCAGGGAAATGTGTTTCGGCACGAGAAATTTGTCAAGCATTTGGCGTGCCACCTATGTTGGCTGGTATTCCTGGTGATGCAACGTTTGCCAATTATAAAGAAGCACGTTTTCATTTGTGGGAAGATACGATTTTGCCTCTGCTTGACCATTTAGTAGCAGAGATGAATTTGTGGTTAGCTCCCTTTTTTGGTGATGATCTACGACTTGGCTATGACCACGATAGCATCGCTGCTCTTTCGCCAAAACGTGAAGCAACCTGGGCAAAGATTAGTACTGCAAATTTTTTAACAATCAACGAGAAACGTCATGCGGTGGGGTATTCACCCATTGAAGATGGCGATCAATTAGAAAGGAATCATCATGAACAAACAACAGCAGATTAGTTCTTTCTGTGTAAAAAGCATTGAGGAGGATGGGATATTTACAGGCTATGCATCGGTTTTTGATTGCGTAGATTTTCAAAATGATCAAGTTCTACCAGGAGCATTTTCTAAGAGTTTGGATGCATGGCAAGCAAAAGGTATGTGGCCAAAAATGCTATGGCAACATGATCATCATCACCCCATTGGAGAGTGGCTTGATATGCGAGAGGATGCAAAAGGGTTATGGGTAAAAGGACATTTATTGCTTGATGTACGCAAAGGACGTGAAGCATATGCTCTTTTAAAACGTAACGTAGCAAATGGATTATCGATTGGATTCTCTTTAGAAAAAGCAGCATTTTCCCCAAAAGGTCATCAACTTTTACAAGAAGTGCATTTGCACGAAATATCGCTGGTGACATTTGCAGCGAATCCAAAGGCCCAAGTGGAATGGGTAAAAAGTATTGATATGACAACGGAATATCGCCTGGCACATGTGGCAGATATGTTGGTTAGAAAGATTGCTAAAGATCAAAATTTTGAGATGAGAATTTAAGAAGGAAAACTAAAACATGAGACCGCAGTTAGTAGCTGCGGTTTTTTTATACCAATTCTATGGAGGACATTATGAGGAAGTATCAGAAAGTGATTTGTATGCTTGTGATGATTTCGCTGATTTTATCAGGCTCCCATCCTGCTCCGGAAGAGTTAAACTTTATTGATTGCAATGTAGTGCTATTGATTACTAAACGCGCTATCAATTAACATTTTATTAGAAGAATATGCTATGTACTATAATCTTATTAGTAACACTTTGAAGTGATTTTATGAGAAATTTCTATTTATTATCAGTTTTATTTTTTACGCAGTCGCTCATGGCACCTGATTCTGATATAGCTGAACTCTTTCCCCAACATCCTGATTGTGATGAATTTAGCTCTCCTAAGCTTCCCAGAATAGCAAATCTCAGAAATGTTGCGAAAAGATTGAAATTCTTAGAAATAGCTGACCGCATAAATGCACCTAGTGAGCAACCGGAAAACACAGATAACTCAGATATAGAGTAATTTTAGTACGTAGGCACGCTTCACAACTTACTCAATTTTTAACCCAGCCGCCGATATCTTCGGCGGTTTTTTTATGTTCAACAAAAGGAGACTATATGAACACATTATTTATAAAAATTACTACGTTAGCAGCACTTACAGGATTTTGTTTTGCAGGTGAAGAAATTAACGATGACATTGAAATAGGCCGAAGTGATTCTACCATCACACAACTTTCGATGTCATCCGCTTCTGCAGAAGGCCTCAGTATTATGTCAGAGCAAGACGTACCACCCTTTCGTGCTGCATATCAAGAACCCTCTACCGCTCCTGCCCGTAACAACCGTGATATTTTTCTAAGGATTACACAGTTCACTTTAAAACATAGCGGCAAGATTATCGGAACTGTAATAAGTGGCGTCATCGCTTATGAAATATGCAGCTTCCTTGCGACACTATAGAAAATGATAGGCTTTAACTTAAAAATTCTTTAAGAAGGTCGGTCGCAAAATAACTCTCAGATACATAAATTGGGATGTTATTTTGTTGAAATTCATCGAAATATTTTTAACCTTTATTTTCTTAAACCACGCTTTTGCGAGTTACTCACCTTTACCAACAACGGATGATATAGATGAAACACTCACAGATGAGGCATTGCAGCGATTAGCATATTCAACCCCTCTTCACAATAATGTTGGCATACTACGTTATTACACAGATCACGATCAGGGAGGAAATGTAATACCTATGGAAGGATCTGCCTTTTATATTGGTGGAAAAACCTGCTTAGCAGCTGCGCATTGTTGCTATACTCATTTTGCAAATCAAAAAATTCGCTGCGAAGTTGGTTTTGAAATAGATGGGCAAACATTCCAATATTACCACGTGCAGTATCGTACGATACATCCAGAGTTTAAGAATAATCGAAGCTATGATCTCGCTATTTTAATTTTAGAGAAACCTGTAGAGGGACTCACTGGCCTCAAGCTTAGTGACGACTTTAAAAGTCCACAAATTTATGACGAATGTCAGCACCTACTCACTTATGTAGGATATGGAGTAAAAAACTTATGGAATGAGTGGTGTTATGTTGTAGATAATAAAAGAAGAGCCATGCAAGCTTATACCTGCGAATGTCGAGCAAGTGAAAAGTTATTTAAAGTTTATTCAGCAGCCTATGGACGATATATTGCGTCCAAAGAGAGAAGACCTCCAATACCATATGAAGCCCATCCTAGTTATGGAATGAGTGGAGGCACCGTATTTAATGAAAATAATGAAGTAGTAGCTATTATAAAGGGGTTCGCAAATCCATTGAATACATCAAATGAAAGAACAAAATTATATGCGCAAATTGCGGCCTTTCTAAACAGTATTATTAATAGATTGGATACCTTTCATGTAATGCCCTTACTCAATCCAGAATTTGCAGAACATGGCGCATATACAACTAGTTGCCCAGTGGCACCTTTTAAAGAGTGGATTGATGAAGTGCGAAGGCAGCATGACGATACTTATCTTGTAGACACCGTTTAAAAGATATTACTAACTGGGTCCTCACGCCTTCTTCGAAGGCTCAGGACGACAAATATTCACCCCACGCTGCCTTGTAATATACAAGGCTTCGTTTGAGTAAGCTGAAAGGCTTGCTCAATTTTAACCCAACCACTGATATCCTCAGTGGTTTTTTTATTTTTAACCTAAGGAGACTATATGAATACATTAGAACAATCCCTCAATCGTCTTGAAAAAGCTGTGCAAAATATCAGCGCACCAGAGGTGCATCATAAGGCGCTTGAGAGGCCGGTTTTTGATACAAAGAATGCTGAAACGAAGGACAAAATTGATGGTGTGCAAAATTTTGTAAAGTACCGCGAAAAGGCATTGTCATCACAAGAAGGCACAGGAAGCTTAGTCCTTAGAAAGCCAAGCATTTCAGATATAGTCGAAAAGCCTTTTGCACCTACCCTGTTTCGCGATATTGCTGGAAAGGCGATTGTCCAATCGGACCACTTAGAGCTTGTACGTGAAAAAGGGAATACCGACGCCGGCTGGGCACATGAAACGACGCTAGGAGCTGAAACCAATACAGCTGACTTAATGAAAATTTTGATTCCCGTGCATGAAATGTATGCGCGAACTCGAATTAGTCAGCGCCTTATTGATGATGCGGTCATTAATTTAGAGAGCTGGTTATTAGATAGTATTGAGCGAAAATTTAGCCAACTCGAAGAGGATGCTTTTATTAATGGTTCTGGTGAACAGATGCCAAAAGGTCTTTTAACATATGATCGCGTACAGGCGCATGCTTACGAGTGGGGCAAGATGGTGGAGTATCGCACTGGTGCAAATGGTGAAATTGTTCATGCAGATATTTTACTTGATACGGTTGCTAGCTTAAAGACACCTTACTTAAGCGGTGCATGCTGGGTAATGTCACGTTCTGCTTTTGCTGAAATCAGACGATTGAAAGAACCTTCGACAGGACGATACTTATGGCAACCAAGCTTGCAAGAAAGAGGTGGGAATACACTGCTTGGATTCCCAATCATCTTAAGCGATGCAATGCCAGCATTAAAAGCTGGAACACCATCTACGTCTATTGCATTTGGCAACTTCTCATTGGGATACCAAATTGTAGACCGCGGAGAATTCAACATTTTACGTGATCCATTTTCAGCCAAACCATTTGTTGAATTTTACGTAACGCAGCGACTGGGCGGCGATATAGTAGATTTTGACTCAATTAAATTCATTACCGCTAGTGAATAATTATGCAGCTTAAGCGTCTTCTTATTACAAGTGATGAATTGGTTTCCCTTGAAGAACTAAAAGAACACATGCGTATTGAGCACGAGGATGAAGACTCTTTATTAAAGAGTCTTCTCCGTTCGGCATACGACTGGGTTGAGCAGTTCACCAATCGGTCCTTGCTTACTACGCAATGGTGCTTTAAATCACTTCCCCTAAAAAAGGGAAGTGAAATTAACATATGCTTACCCTTTCCCGACTTAATAAGAATAGAAAGCGTACACCATGTCTTTACTCCAGATCACAAAGAACTTCTAAGGCGGTTTGTTATTGAAGAAAAAAATGGCCTTTCTTATGTTTGCCTTTTAAGCAAAGGTGTTCCGATCGAAATTATCTATAAATCTGGCTTTGGAGAAAGCTTTGACAAAGTACCAGAAGCTATACGCCAGGCAATTAAAGTGTTGGCAGCTAGTTGGCATGAAAACCGAGAAGGGTCGTTCTGTGGCATTCCAGATACAGTAAGAACTTTTTTACATCCATATCAAGTTAGGAGATTAGTATGAAGATTTCTGATTTCAATGAGCGTATACAAGCTTTTTACGAAAATTGGACCGAAGAAAAAGACGGTGATTTTAAAAAAATTTTAGATAAAGGAGGACGATTTTGGGCTCACATTATCCCCATTTCTCCTTCCTTAAATACCTCTGAAGACAAGTCAGAGAGTCAAAAAAATCGCTATTCTATAACTATGCATAAAAAGCATATTAAAAATACTAGAAATGCATATTTAAGATGGTTAGGATGGAATCATAAACTTTTAGAGATATATACTCCATAGCTAGAAATAAGGGGATTTCCGTATGTTAAATGTCTGGCAAAAGAGTGTATCGAGGAGGAACACAATGGCTGATTTTGGTGTGCTTAGCGCTATACGTGATATGCTAAAAATGCAATTGTCGACTGATGATCATCAAATTGGAGAGCATATTCACATTAATTACCCAGCAAAAACAGCAACTTTTCCGATGGTTGTGCTTGAGCTGGAAGAAGTATGGACATCCCTTGCTCTGGGGAAACATTCCCCCCGAGCACGTCTTAAGCTGCGAGCAAAAACTCTAAGTAACAAATTGAGCGGGAAAGAATCGATCACCATCGCTGAAAGGCTACGGGGATCAATCGATGGAAAAACCATCCAACTTGATGATGGAAAAATTGTCACTTTGCGTCTTGAAAATAGCATCGTTGATATTCCAACGATGCTTAATAAAACGCGCAATGTTCAACAAGTCTTTGAAGCAATAGTGAGGGGATAAAATGATACATATAGATGAAGAAATGATTGAGGACATCTTAAGGAATCTCGAACTATATGACACGACACTAATGCTGTCATTGCCTCGTTGGGCACAAAATGTATAGGGGGCATTATGGAATCAGAATTAACAATCAATATTGGTGGACTACCTCCGTTTTCTGCACGTGGTTGTGAACAAGTTTTAATTCCTATCACACAAGGGGATTTTCATCGCAATGTTTACGGTGAGTTGATTTACCTAGGAGATGATACGCACACAAAGTACAAAAGTGTTGTAAAATGCAGCGATAAAGCAGCTATTGCAACCAATGGATTATATAGGGGAAGAGAACTTGAACTTGGGTGTATTCAACGCTTATGGCAAAAATTCGAAGAAAACCAGCGCGATATACGTCTAGATAAACTACCTGTAGGCGTCTCTATATTTGCGTATGATGATGAAAATCAAGAAATTACTATTATGCATAGCCAAGGTAAAAGTGTGCAGCTGCAAACACCTCACACAAAGGGGTATATTTGCTATAGACCATTGCTTAATGTAAGGGTCGTGCAATATTCTTTAAGCACGAATGAATGGGGCGTGAGAGTCGGTTGGGAAATGGAGTGTGAAGAAATTTAAGAATTTTTAAAAAATCATTCTGACCTGATTATGTATTTTAATATTTTTCTAGCACCCAATTCATCATCACATTAACCATAACATTTATTACGACTGCTGAACTTCATCAAGCAAGCTAAAAACAAGCATACACGAACGAATGAAAAGCACTGAAAGCATAAACGCTTTTGGTGCTTTTTTTATTGCCTAAACACTTTACAACAAAAGGACTTTTTATGAAAAAATTCTGTTTAATCGTATTATTTCTAAGCGCTGCTTTTGCAGCAATGCAAAATCAACCTTATGAAGAATATCAAAACAATCGAAAAAAATTATTTTCAGGATCAAGAATTAAACCTAAGTCAATAGATGATCGTCTACCTTCCCAAAGTATCATGATTGTAAAATTCATGATTCCAATGCCTCAAGCACAATCAGACCGTACGATTTCAGGAGCACGAGCCTATCTTTCTTCTATTACAAATAGCTATAAAAGCTTCGCGAAATATTTACACTTTTATGAGAACAATAGAGAGGAACTCCTTTTTAGAACAGTTCGATAAAACTTTCGCAAATTTAGAGGGTGAAGAACAGAGAAGAGACGAAATTATGCTCAATCCAACATTTGTTAGTCAAACAATACAAAGCCTTGTAAATATAACTGAAGCATTGAAAGACTCCTTTTTTACATCACCTTATTAATTTTATAAACTCTTTTTATTTTTATAAAATCTTAATTTTAGCATCTTAAAATTAGAATAGGTTTAAATATAAGAAATACATATGAATACTGTATTATTGCTTTTATGGCTTATTGTCGCCCCGTTATTAGCATCTGAGCATCAAATTGTTATTATCTTAGAATATGAGAATCGAATTGATCCTATCTATACTCTTGAGTTACATGATGCAGAACTCAAACCACATCAAAAAGTGCTTACTGATTTTATTGTCCAGAATCAAATTGATATCGGTGACTGGGGAAAAGCCAAGAGTACAGTAAAACCAAAAGCTTTAGAATTAGTTGATGGTCACATTTTAAAAAAATTTCCAGACGAAGCCTATCGTCAGAATAAAATTTTAGAAATACTTCTGAACGAATCCGGAGACATAAGTCATGATACACTCCTTCAGGCCAAAAAACATATAAAAGAGTTAATCGAATATGTAGGAAAAGAACTGAAACTATTTTCAGAGCCCGATGAACTTTTTATGCCAAATAGCCATGAAGAACGTCATCAAATAAGAACAAATAATATTGCAATAAGCTCAATTAGAGAAATCTATGATGATAAATTTGAATCTCTACGTCAGTTAACAAGCTTTGCCGGAGCTCGCGCCTTGGGTTGGACACGACAAGTCTATTATGAGAAAATGATTCGCAGGATGAAATACTATGTGTACGATGAATCTCTGAGAGAACGCGTCCCTACAACTCCAGCTGCTGGATTTTATAAAAAAGCATACTATGATTTTTTGAAAGAATGCGGCGTGCAAAACCCCGAAGCATTAAATGATAATTGGCTGGAAATTGGGGAGTAAGATATCTGAATTAACATTGTCTTTTTGAAGTTTTCTTGCTCTAGTCCTATTTTCTCAAATGGTAACTATCAATTTCACTTTGCATATTGTCTCCATTTTTTTTCTGTGACACACTTTTTAAGTAAGTATTAATCTTTTTTTTGGAGAATCCATGAAAAAATATATTGGTTTAGCGCTTGTTACATTTTTTGGAACCGCAACTGTTTCTAGCGTTTTTGCACCTACTGAGGAGCACAAAGGTAAGCATGAGCATGGGCACGAGCATAAGCACGATGGGAATCATCCACATGGCCATCCTGGCGCTCAAGGCACAGCTGCTCCAGCAAGTGGGCAATCTGGAACTACACAAAGGTAGTCTTCAAAAACTATTTAAAGCGCTTCTTCGGAGGCGCTTTTTTTATTTTTTGATCTATTAATTTTTCCGTTAAGATTTTGTTAACCATTGGTTGGGCAGAGTGAGACTATAAACACAAACCAACATGATTTATGCGCTTAATACTCTTTACTTTAGTGGGATTTTTGTTAGTAACTCCATCAGCTCAGCAGAAAAGCGGAACAGATGGAATTGAGTACATACTAGGGTATTAATTACCGCTTGCCGCTTCTTTTTTTGTTTCCATATAAGAAATATAGAATGCACTAAGACCTATGATTCCTGCACCAAGCACAATAGATATATCTGGAATTTGGCCAAAGAATAAAAATCCAAACGTACCGGCAAAAAGGAACTCGGTATAACGAAATGGCGCTAACGCAGATGCATCCGTAGAAGAATATGCACGGAATAAACAAACTTGAATAAGGTTTGCACCAATTCCAAGAAGAATTAGAAAAACAAGTTCATGCATCGTTGGCGTAACCCACACAAAAGGCAAGAAAATACCTGCAAAAACAGAAGTACCTAGCCCAAAATAAAAAAGAAGTGTTAGGGTATGCTCTGTTGAAATCATTTGCTTTGCCATCACGCAAAGATATGCGAACAACATTGCTGCAGCCATTGGAACAAAAGCAGTGATACGGAAACTTTCCATACCAGGCTGCACAATGATAAGAAGACCGATAAAACCTACAAGTGTTGCGATCCAACGGTTTTTATCAACCTTTTCTTTCAACAAAAAATACGCCATTGGCAAAAAGAAAAGGGGCTCACAAAACATAATGGCGGTATTTTCTGCCAACGGCATAATGTTAACAGAAAGACAACAAAGCCCAAGAGCCAGTGCTCCAACAATAGCGCGTAGTGTGTGGTTTTTTGGATGCGCTGTTTTAAACAGATTTTTCTCATGACGCAGCATTAAAGGTAGCACCGTAAGCATACTAAAGAAGAAACGAAAAGAAATAATCTGCACCACGTGAAGACGCTCACCCAAAAATCGCATTAACACATCGTTTGTTGAGCTAACGACACAAATCATCAGCGCCCAGAACACGCCTTGAAGATAACCTTTGCGGACAAACCATCCAAAAAAGGGAACATTTGCCATGGAAAATGCAGTAAGAGCTGTCATGTTAAATTTTTATTTACGAATCTATGTTGGAATGTAGCGATGTTTTTCAAATTTCGCCACTTTTTAATTTTTATTAAAACTCTTCACTTAAGCTAAACGATAAGATTATTTTTAATAAAGCGACATTTTCATGAAAAAATTTTTAGTGTGTTTAGCCGTGTTAGTAAGTGTGGGGCAAACTTTTTCAGGCCCCGCATCATTTGTAACCAGAACAGGGCTGCAAGCAATGGAATCTACATTACAAATACGCACACAAAATATTGCATCACAAAATAATGTAGATATCTTCCCAGCTGTCGAGTTTCTTAACCGCCTAAATACATTTTCAAAAGCGAGTGCTAATCTTGATCCTCGACTATCTGAGCGTTTATATTCTGCTCTTATAACTGCTACATCTAGCCCACAGCAATCAAGGGACATTTCAGAAACAACACTCGTTAATGCTGCTAACATGCTCATTAATATTGGAATCATACGCCGTGAAATTGAAACATACGAGCTAACTGAAGAACCTGAAGGAGAAGAAACATCGCAACCATCTGCAGTATTTGTTCAAGATTCTCTCCCCAGATCTGATGACGCAGATGATCTCACCGATTTTGCCTCGTCATATTGAGCAGCAGGCGACGTCAAGATCCAGTGTGTAATAGCAATTGAATTTACAGAACTGGATTCCACACTTCTTTCATAGGCTCTGAATGACGCAATTTCTAACATCGCCGCCAACTGCAGCAATTTCGCTGCGGTTTTTTTTATTTTTTAAAGGAAACCTATGCTTAAATTTTGTTTTACCGATACCTGGAATGATTTTTCTCAAGCACAGATATGCACGTGGGATATTGTAGAATGCGTGATCACGCATCAAGAAGGCCATATTGCTAAAGTGAGTTTGAAGGTAGGAAATTTTACCCCACCAATAGCTGCGTATTTAGGCATTTTTGACGATGATATGCTTTTATTTCAGGATCTTATTTCTGGGCAATTTGAGTATCAGCGCTATTTAACGAAGATCGATATTTTGGGAATCCCACCTACTTTTGAAGAAGATGTAAAAACGTTACTGAAAGACAGATCCCTATCCTATAATGCGTTGTTTTTTCAAAAGACGAATTTTAAACCAAGTGATCATTTAGAAGCATGCGACAAGCTTTTTTATTGGGATCGCGTAACGGGGAAAATTGGATTCAGTAATTACTTTGAGGGAAATCGATGCATTGATGTGAGCGGGCAATACCTTGAAAAGCCCTTTAAAATTCAGCAGATTTCGATGCCTTTGGGAAGTTGTGTTGTTGATTTAAAAGTACATTGGACCCAGCATTTAAGCGGATCTTTTGATGCTGGCCACTATATTGCGCAGGCATTTCCTGAGAGGACAATTGCGACCTTAACGCCTGAGACGATTGTATCGCATTGGCCAAAAGAGGATCAGCGATTAGGGCTTGGCAAACGCAAAAGTGGGTATCAGGTTGAGTATGCAAAAATTACGGCGATTGACTATGAGGAAACACCTTCGCATACAAAACGTATTAGTGAAAAAAGCGAGCAGATAAAAATTCATTATTTCAAACCAACGTTGCGTATTCAGTGGCAATATCAACAACCACGCATTGAGACGATGCGAATTAAAGCGCAGTTGAACCATTCTCAGCATAAGCTCACCAAACATCGTGTGCGGAAAATTCCTATTGAAATTGCTCTGCCTGAAAATGAACGCTCACGTTTTTTTGAAACAAAACAAGGAAAAGAATTTATAACATATGCTTCAGCAATTTTAATTGCTCAACTTAGAGCATCAGCTAGGTGCATTCGTGTAACGTGCACCCTGCCCTGGAATGCAGGACGAGATTTAACGCTTGATGATTCGTTAGTAGCGAAAGGAAAATTTAGGGGAAAGATCATCAAAATACGGCATGTGATAAAAGGCATGCAGCGATTGGTGGAGGTAACAATTGTTTGTACTCTTGAAACTGGAGATTTATTTCATGATGAAGAAGAAAATGATGCTCATTCGTCAGATGAAGTTCAAGGCATTACACAACCAACTCTTAATCCGCTCGATTTAATTTCACAGATTGACGTAAAAAATTCTGCAACAGAACAGGAAATGCATCTGTTGCAACATGCGCAAGATGGCCCTCTAAAAAGTGCTTTACAAGAAATGCCTACGAGTATTCATCTTACGTTACGTGATTTACGCACAGATGAAGAGTTGACGCGACACTTTCAAAAGACTTTGCCTGTTGTGCAGTGCGAAAGGACTAAGCGCCTACTGTAACGTTTTGGCGGAATGTTGATCCAGCGCCGAGTTGAATTATTGCTCCTGGCTCAAAGGTGGAATTCGAAAGAGCGCCATTTGGCACATTCACATTTGTAGGTACGGATATGATTCCTTCTGAAGCAATAGTTGTGCTACCTGGAACTGCCCCTGATGAAACTGTTCCGTTTGCTGTACCTAATTGAAGTATAGCGCCACTCGCAACGGATGTCGCTGCATTTGGTAATTTTCCACTGCCACTAACTTCCAGGGTTCCTTGGCTCACGCTAACAGGTGTTGTTGAGCTATTAAGAGCCGATAAAACACGTAGGAGACCAGGGCCTGTTTTACCCATTGTGCCTGTACCTGTAGGAGCAATGCCAAGAATTGCGCTAATAGCATTATCAATTTGTACAGAACCATTGGTAGAGAAAGTCAACGCACTACTAAGAGTAATACCTCCTATGGAAATTTGCATAATTGCTGATTTACCTGCGGAAGCGTTAAATGTTGTAACCGCACTAGTATTAGCTTGCAAAATACCATCATTAATTTCAACTGTACCAATTGAGTTGGAGGAAGGCAAAATCGATGTTCCCCCACCCGTAACATAGGCCGTAGAAGCCGCACCTGACATAGTTGTCGTGCTTCCTGATGATACTGCATAGGTTAGCTTTGCCAAAAGTTTGCGAATGTTGCTGTTTCCAGAATTTGAAACATAAATATTATTAAAACTATCGCGACAAAGACCATAAGGAGAACTTAATCCTGAGGCAATAATTGATATACTATTATTACTTGCAGAAAGCATTTTTATACAACTATTACCTGTGTCGGCAACATACACATTACCTGAATTATCTAAAATAACACCATTGGGGTTACTTATTCCTGGAATAAGATTGCTATTAAGGCTGACTCCCGTACCACTATATTTTCGAAGACTATTAGCAGCTGAACAAGTAACATAAATACTGCCTGCACTATCGCTATATACTCCGGTAGGCCCGCTTAAACCAGAAATAAAACTAGCATTGATAACACCTCCTACGTTGTTGTATTTTCCAAGAGTACCATTTCCATAGTTGCCAACATAAACAATCCCCGCGTTGTCAACAAACACTCCGTAGGGCTGATTTAACCCAGAAATAAAGCTGGCATTAATAGCGCTGCCTGTAGTGCTATTATATTTTCCAATGGTATTATTACCAAAATTCGCTACATAAAGATTATCAGTATTATCCACAAAAACACCAAAAGGATTATTTAATCCGCTAACAAGGGTTGATACTATACCAGTACTTGTAGTAATTTTTCGAATTCTATTATTAGAAGAGTCTGCAATGTACAAATTACCTAACTTATCTGTGCAAACTTGGCGAAGACCGGAAAAACTGGCAGCAGTAGCTAATCCACCATCACCGATACCTCCTGCAATAGTAGAAATGACATTAGTTTCATTTGTAAGCTTTCTAACTCTGGAATTACTATTTTCGGTAATATATAAATTTCTTGCACTATCAATAGAGATTCCTTGAGGAGCACGTAACAAAGCTGTAGTTGCCGGACCATCTAAGAAACCTGAAGTCCCTGTTCCCGCAATAGTGTAGATGAAATTAGCTGTTCTTGTGCTCCCAAAGTATGATCCAGTACTCCCAGCAATCATTCGAATGCGATTATTACCGTTTTCAGCAATATACGCATTTCCATTATCATCAAGACATACCCCATAAGGAGCACTTAATCTAACAGCATCAGCAGTAGCTAACCCACCATCACCAGCGAAACCTGCAGTTGCCACGCTTCCTCCTGCAATGTTGTAAATGAAATTAGCTGTTCTTGTGCTCCCAAAGTATGATCCAGTACTCCCAGCAATCATACGGATATGGTTATTACCAGTATCAGCAATATATATATTATTTAAGTTATCAATATAAATTCCACTAGGAGTATTTAACAAGGCGGCAGTAGCTAATCCACCATCGCCTGAGAAACCGGATGTTCCTGCACCTGCAATAACTTGCAAAGCCCCCCCGATTATTTTACAGATACGGTGATTATTAGCGTCAGCAATACAAAGATTACCAGCTGCATCAAAACAAATACCTCTAGGGCGATTTAAACCAGATTGAATAGTTGAAATAAAACGCGTATTTGCATCAATTTTTCTAATGCGATTATTAAAACTATCAGCGATATAAATATTGCCAGCTGTATCAAGACAAATCCCCCTGAGGACACTTAACAAAGCAGCAGTAGCAACTCCCCCATCGCCTGCAAAACCAGAAGTTCCTGTACCTGCAATAGTTGAGATAACATTAGTTCCTGCAGCAATTTTTCGAACCACATTATTATCAGTATCAGCAAAATAAATATCGCCGGAGCTATGGACAAAAACACCAAAAGGATTATTTAACCTAGCAGCAGTAGCAACTCCCCCGTCGCCTGAGTATGCCGTTGAACTCCCGGCAATGGTTGAAATATCGTAACTGGTGGTTGCTTGAAGAAGAGAAGAGCACATAAAAGTAAACAGCAAAAAAACAACATTTTTTGACGTCGAAAATAAAACATTTACAAAATTTTTAATTTTCATATAACAACAATTAACATTACAAATATTTATTATTGTTACTTATATTTATTAATTATTTTTTAACTATTTATAAATATTTAATATAAATTTATATTTATTAATTAATTTTAATATTTAATAATCTTTTAAGAATTGGAGAACTTAATGATTCGAACAAAAATTCTAGGACAAGAGCGTTTTAGCCAAGCGCATCCATTGCATCTTTTTGAGAGAAATAGTGATTTAGGACATTTTTCAATTGGCCCTGGCGATGCAAACAGAGTGACCATTGAAGAAGTATTTTTGCCACCACAGCAATTATGGATTCGTGCAAAAGTTCACCTTGAGCCATGCCCAGATATTCTTGTTATGGAAAAAGACAGTGATTTCGTGTGGAAAGGTGAAAGACGATGTGCAGCTATTAAATTAGAAGCTAAACAAATTTTATGGGCGCAAAAAGGCACTGAAAATAGCACTTGGAGTCTCTCGAGCAAACCATATATTTATGAATTTGCTGTTTCCCCAATAATTCGTGCCACTGGCCATGAAATGCATTTATGGCCATGCGGTGGAAGCGTGAATAATATTTTGGATGCTGAACAGCTATTTACGCAAGCAGGAAGTAATGAAGAGGAAATGTTTCCTAATACATATTCAAACTGGAAAAAGCATTTAGATAAAGATTCCGATGCTGTTTTTGAGCCTCCACGCTTTAAGGAATCAACATTTTTGAGCGAAATTAAAACAGGTAAGTTTTTGACGCATGCAGAACAAAATGGCCGACGATTTTCTTTCGTTAGTTGCCGCGCTGATCCGAGTGATAACCAAGATTTTATTGATATTTTATGTGAAAGGATGCTCTCATGACGTCGTATAATGAACAAGATTTAGATACTTTGGCACGCACTATTTTTGGAGAAGCCCGAGGGGAGCTGCGTCATCCAAACGGTGGAATGAAAAGCTTATAAGCGGTTGCACATGTTGTGAAAAACCGAACAAAACATACGCAATATAGTTCATGCGTTCATGAAGTATGCCAGCAAGCCTGGCAATTTTCCTGCTGGAATGTCAAAGACCCCAATCGTGATATTTTGCTGAAAGCAACATTTTCAGATACCGTTTTTCAACAATGTTATTTGGCTGCAACCACAGTGTTATTTGGTGACATTGAAGACTGCACGAAGGGTGCAACGCATTACCATAGCATGGCTATAGATGCACCCTATTGGGCTATTGGTCACAATCCCACCACGATAATTGGCCATCATCTTTTTTATAAATTGTAGGGTATATTATGGCTTTTCCATTAATTGCAGCAGCTCTTGGGCTTGCTGAATTTGCACCCGTGATTGCCCGATGGATGGGCGGTGACAATGCAGAAAATGTTGCGCATCAAGTTATTGAGATTGCGAAAATGGTAACAAACCAAACTGACCCTGTAGAGGCCTCAAAAGCGTTGGCCGAGAATTCGTTGCTTATTGCAGAGTTTCAAAAAGAGGTAATAAAAATTGAGGCAGAGCTTGAACTGCAACTATTGAATGATCGAAAAAGTGCCCGAGAGCGTGATATTGCCTTGGCGCAGGCAGGAAGGCAAAACACACGTGCTGATGTAATGGTTTTAAGTGCAGCGGTTGGCCTAGTTACTTGCTTGGGAACATTGGTACATTATGCAGGAAGTTTGCCTGGAGAAGCAGTGGGGATTATTTCAACAATCGCTGGAATTTTTGGATCATGTTTAAAAGATGCATACACCTTTGAGTTTGGATCGTCACGCGGAAGCCGCGAGAAAGATTCACTGGTAGCGATGATGCGTAAGGAATAGAAGAGAAGAACATTTACGAAATCTTCATCAATTAAAATTATTATAAAAATCATCTAAATTTTTATGGATAATTTTATGAGGAAATTTCTTTTTTCGTTTGGTCGCTTTTTGGGGCTTTTATTTTTTGTACACACAGTTCATTCCGCATCCCTCGTAAATAGTGAACTCTCCTCAGTCACCTTTGAAGAAAGGATTCAAGCAAAAATAGATCAGGGATTTAATCAAGATTCCGCTAGATCTTTGCTTGTTTTTGAGGATTCGTTGGCATGCGCGCCATCGAGCTTTAAATTATCCAAAAATGAGTATGGATTATTTAGTGATTTGGTGAAATTCTCTGAAAAATTACATTTATCCGGAATAGATTTATCTAATCAGACTTCTTCAGTAAAGCCAGAAGAAGCAGCAAAAATTATGACATTAATGCAGATATTAATGACAACACTAGAAGATCGTTACAATCTCGTCACGTACGCAATGAGTTTAGCTAATGGTAATGTTTTAAATGATCCTCAATACGAAAGATCTAAAGCAATTTTTGCTAATGCAAATTGTGTAAAAACGGCATTTCTTGGCTCAGTATTTAGTGGCATAGAAAGAGAATATAGCTCCATTAGTTTATCAACATCACAACGAGGAACTCTAAGTAATATACAAACTTGGGAAGTAATGCTGCAGCAATTTATTTTGCTGAACTTAGAAAAAACTACATTCACAGAGGAAAATCTTTATGCCGGGCAAGAATTTGATGAGCCTCAAAGAGCGTCTATTCGCGCGGCATTTTCAGGCATTCGAGAAGCGACTCCTGAAAAATTGGCCGATCCTATTTTTACAAACGTCATGCAGCGATTCGTAACACACAGACTAAATCCTGACCAAATAGCAGCGACCGTGATTGGGCTAGACATGTCTAGTGAAAAATTAAAAACGGTTGGGTTTATTAGTTGTTTAGATAAGCTTTATAAGGAAAAAATTGTACACATGAAAATGAACCAAATTGGTGCCATTTTTATGAGTCTTCTAGCTATAGGAGATGTTAGTGTTTTCGGGCGTCCTGAATTTTCTACAAAGCTCGCGAAACTTGTGACCCCAAAAACAGAGCCCGGCGACATTAATAGTCTTATTGCTAATTTGGTAATACTGACGCGTCGTAAAATACTTAAATCAGGCGCGAGCGTATAAAGTATTATTAAATATCTTATTCTGAAATTTAATTATCAATATTAACAATAATTTAACAATAAAATTCTAATATTAAGCAATAAAATTGTTTAATAGAGAATTTTTATGTTATCTAAAAGAGTTTTCCTCTCGATACTCATTCTTACCGTACTATCTTTAAAAGCCGCATCTTTTGAGCAACATCCGCATTGGGATGAGGCTATATTTACTGCGAATCTTGGTGTTCTTGATCATGATGCTACTACCAGCCATCGAGCACACTTTTTAGGACTTTATAAACCCCATCGTGATGTAGATATTGCCGCAAGAAATGCAGTGAAATTTTATGAGCTGCCTGCCAGTGTTTCACATGCGTTACCACTCCACACAATGGCCATCAGCGCAAGCGCCAGCAAAACCACAACTCTAGTGGAACTTGCAAACCTACGCAGTTATCCTACCAGTATGATTTATGATCAAGGAAATGAAGGCTCTTGCACTGCCAATTCCGCGGCATTTGATATTAGATACCTCACTGCTCGCAACAGCACTACCCCAGCCATTTTTGATAGTAGTAATCGGTCTGTATTAGCACCTTCTCGCAACTATCATTATTATAATACAAGATATGAAGAAGGCGTTATTATAGGCGACCCAACCAATGTTCAAGGAGATAATGGCGCTTCCATGTTCGGCTCCATGCTTGCCCTAGATAAGTATGGTACTTGCCCAGAAGCATTCTCAGCAGCTATTAACTTGGAGCATGGGTTTACTTATCGTGGATGGCCATATCTTGACACTCAATACGCAACTCAGCCAGATCCTGAAAGTTACCGTTTTGCTTTGGATTCAAACTATAGCGGCTTATACACAGATACGAGAAGTAATCCCTATAGAGTGGTATCACAAAATTTGCGCTACGCAGATCTAACATCAAAATACCACAAATCTAATCCAGCAACACTTAATACATCTACTGAAATAGCAAGCGTAATTGCGGATTTTAGAAATGCATTAAGCCGCAACACTCCTATTGATATTGGCATACCTGTTGAGCAAGCATTTTTAAACGCGCCAGGTGGATATGTCCCTATACCTGCTTTAAATGGTAATTTCAAGCCAATTGGAGGTCATGCAATTAGTATTGTTGGGCACGGACCTTACAAAGCAGGCAGCACGCAAAATTACTTTAAATTCATAAATTCATGGGGTGGGACTTGGGGAGACCATGGATATGGATATCTCCCTGAGCTTTATGTTGCACACATTAATTTCTTTGGAATCGATGCTTTTGCCGTTGATCTGCTGAAATAAAATAAAACAAGAAAAATAGGAGCTACTCGACAATAGGTAGCTCCTATTTAAGTTGATTTTATTCAAATAAATCGCTGTGTAAGCCTATACGAAAAAGTTTAAGCATAGTTTCATTAATACGATGAGGGTAAAACTTTATTATTTATTAATCTTATTTTGATATAAAAAAACAATATAAAATAATTATTATTTAATTGTGGAGTCTTTATGTTTATCAAAAAAACCCTTCTACTTTTATTAACCATCGGGTTGCTGACTCTAGAAGCTGCATTCTCACAGGGTAGCATCTCTCTACCTGAAGAGCATTCTATTGCTGATCATGTTCCGCATTATGCGACAAAAGAAACTACATTCGAAAGAGTTATATCTATTGGCAAAAATTGCCTAACTAAAGCACAAATCAATTTATATTTTGACCCTCGACATCTTGAATGGCCTACAAAATCAGGAAAGTCTGATATTTTTGATTGGGCCGCTATCCCGAATTATCAATTGTTAACAAGTGCTCTTACCCATAGACTAGAAGGTTTTTATGAAAGAGAAGACTTCTATATGATTGCTAATAACATTTACGGTTTAACAAATAAGCGAAATGGTGTTCGATGGGTACATACATTAAAAAAGTACGAGGATCAGATTCCTAAAGATAAAATAGACGATGGTGAATTTTTGCTTTCTGTTTTTCATGAGCATTTTGAAGAAGAATATAGCAAAGCAATGAAATTAAAAGATCGATTTTTGAGAGCTGAGCATAAGAAAACTCTTTATATTATTTCTCATGCGCCAGGCATTTCTCTTGAGCAATTATTGCAATTACGTGATGCATTACTTATTGCAAGAAACCAAAATAAGCAATTCGCCATTTTGTACGTGTCCAAAAATCAAGGCACAGCAGACTTTGAAAATATTTTTATGCGTGAAGCAAAAAATGTTAGCGAAGATACCAAATTAACTCTTGACCCTGATTGCTGGAGAGCAATATTTTCTGAATTTAATTTCACTGATGATATATGGGAATAATCTTGCGGAGTCAGGGGCAATTTCCAAAGTTATTACTACTCAAATAAATCGCTGTGTGAGCCTATGCGGACAAGCTCAAGCATAGTCTCATTAATGCGATACACTAAAAGCCAATCGTTTTCCAGATGGCATTCGAAGCAATCACTAGCGCTACCTGTCAGGCGGTGAGGGTGAAATTTTTTTTCCAGCAAATGCGACTGTGCAAGCTCATCAATAACAGTTTGGAGTTTTTTGAGGCACTTTCCGCGCTTTTTTGAGCGCTTAACATCTTTCAAAAAAACGTGTGTCGTTGTAACTTTACGCATTGATGAAATTTAAATTTATAAATTTGGATTATTATTCCACAAAAAAGTTAACAGCTAGATAATAACTCTTTACTGTCTCTTTCTTGTTCTGTTGCATCAGCCTTAGGGACAGCTGCAGGAGATGCTAGGAGTGACTTTAAGTAATCATCAAAAATATCAGCCAGTTCAGTATTTCTTTTGTCTTCAGCGTTTCTTTTGCAAGCTGTGATGACATCTACATCTGGATATAATAATTCTTCTGTAATTTGATGTAATACAAAATCTGCGACATCTGGGCGATCTTTTGAAACGGAAAGCCTTAAAATATCGTGAATCCCCAATCGAGTGACTTTTAAAATTTTTTGTTTTGTTAATAAGAAAAGTGCTATTTCCTTATCTGTATGGAAGAATAGAGAACGTTCAAATAAGCTATTTCGCTGATTAGGCGTAAGCCTTGCAAAAGACGGTTGCAGGAAAAGCGTTTCTATTTGTATTGTATTTCTTGCTTTAATTTCACGATCAAAATGATCAAAAAGCGCGTTTGGATCATTGATTGATATATCTGCGCAAAAGAGCTGAAAGCTAAGCAGCATCCATACTTTCAGTAATATCGTTTTTATAAAAACCTGCTCCTAGCAATTTCGTCATTCTTATAGAGTACTGTAAGAAATTTTGTTTAAGCAAATATTAAAAAGGAGAGTTTATGTTTTATCCCGATTTTCGCAAAAGTTCAGTATTGTCGTATTCATGCAAGATGAGTAATTGGCGCACTGCAAAGCCTTGCGGTGACGATAATGTCGGATCGTTTTTTAATATTTCAGTTGCCATTTTATGGGCTTTATCAAAAAGATCTTCTAATAATTTCCCATCATTGGGATCGTCTTGGACTAAATCGCAGAGCCGGAATTTAGGAACACCGCTTTGTTTTGTGCCAATGATTTCACCTCCACCACGCAAACGCAAATCTTCTTCAGCAATTTTGAAACCATCATGGCAATCGCGCATGACTTCTAATCTTCTACGAGATTGGAAACTTAAAGGTTGACCATATAGCAACAGACAAAAAGATTGCATGTCATTGCGCCCTACCCGACCACGCAATTGATGCAATTGCGCCAGACCAAAGCGCTGAGCATGCTCAATGACAATGACCGTTGCTTGCGGCACATCTACACCTACTTCAATAACAGTTGTTGAAACAAGTAGCGTCGCCTCACCATTTATGAAACGTTGCATGGCAGCATCTTTTTCAGGGCCTTTCATTTTACCGTGCATCAGCTCAACTTGATCACCAAAAATTTGCTTAAGCATTTCAAAACGCGCCACCGCTGCTGCAAAATCACTTTTTTCTGATTCCTCAATAAGCGGACAAACCCAATACACTTGCTTGCCCTTACTCATCACCAGCTTTAATTGTTCGAGAACTTCTTGCAAACGATCCGCGCTGATGACTTTGGTTTGAATAATTTTTCGACCCAAAGGTTTTTCATTAAGTATCGAGACATCCATATCGCCGTGATTTGCCAAAACTAATGTTCGGGGAATAGGCGTTGCAGTCATAGACAGTATATGAGCTGTTTTTGATTTTTGAGATAATGCCAAACGCTGCTCAACACCAAAACGATGTTGTTCATCAATAACTACCAATCCTAGATTTTCAAATATTACAGAATTTTCAATTAGAGCATGCGTTCCAATAACAACACTGGCTTTTCCAGATCTAATTGTTTCAAGAATCTGATCGCGTGTTTTACCTTTTTCTCGACCTGTTAAAAGTGCCACTTCGATTTCCAATGGTTCAAGCAACTTACTAATTTTCGCCGCATGCTGACGTGCTAGAATTTCGGTGGGCACTAAAATTGCTGCTTGCATTTGTTGATCAATAAGATCAAGTGCAGCCATTACGGCCACAAGCGTTTTGCCACTACCTACATCACCTTGAAGAAGTCGTATCATTTGACGACCACTTTGCATATCCGTACGAAGCTCAGTAATGGCTTTTTTTTGCGCCTCGGTTAGAGAAAAAGGTAAGAGAGATTCGAGCTGGTTTGCTAGCTTTGGAGTATAGAGATTTTCCTGAACGCCTTCTTGTTTGGGGCGACGATTACTTAAAATCATACCAAGGTGATAGGCTAAAAATTCATCGAAAATAAGGCGTTGGCGAGAAGGATTGGTAAAACTTAAATCTTCGTAATTCTTAGGTAAGTGCACTTTTTTGAGTGATTCTAAAAAAGGTGGATACTGGCAATCATTGATCCATTCCGGTAATTCTTTTGCAGACTTTAAAACGTGATCAATCGTGCTTGCTACCATGGACCGAGTAAGACCAGCCGTTAGTCCATAAATGCGTTCTGGACCAATCCAATTCTGGATTTCAGCTACAGAGCCCATAAAATCAGGGTGCGACATGTAATAACGAGTTTGATTATAAGTGCGCTCGCATTTCAGCTGGCCACTTAGAGCAATTTTTTTTCCCTCTGGTGCCACGCGCTGCAAGAACTGTTGATACGCATTAAAAAATAAAAGTTCAAATTGATTATTTTTACTATCACGCAGCCAAATACGGTAGGGAGAACGTTTACGAAGATTGGGTTGATGCAATTCAACTGTTGCTTCCAGCGTTACTAAGGTATTTTCTGTGACATCTTCGACATGGTTAGCAAAAATTCGATAGCTGAGTTGGTTTGGTAAATGCCACAAAAGATCAATAACGCGTTCACCCACCAATTTTTTGTAAAACTTCTCTCGACGTTTACCAATGGATGGTAAGGTAGAGAGTTCGGTTAAGTAGTAGTTTAACGGTGCGGACATGATCCTAAAACATCAATCAGTTCTTGCATTTCTTCTTGTTTACCGATGGTGATACGCAAATATTGTGGCAAATCGTAAGCCCCCATTGGTCGGACAACGAGACCTCTTTCGCCTAAATATCTGTAGACTTCTTGGGTTTTCTCAAAGTATACCATCACAAAATTTGACATATAAGGAATCATCGGAATGTCTAAATTCTTCATGTCAGCGACGAACTTAGTAAGCACTTGTTTATTCAGCTGCACACATTTTTTTATCCATTCTTGATCTTCTAGCGCAGCAATAGCAGCCATTTGAGATAAGCCAGTGGTGTTAAATGGAGGACGAATACGATTGATGGGATCAATAATATCGGGCTGGGCGTACAACCAGCCTACTCGCAAATTTGCCATTGCGTAAGCTTTTGAAAATGTTCTGGTAACAACCACATTAGGATAGCGATCCACCCATTTAAAGCCGCAATGATAATTAGAATCATCTAAATATTCTGCATAAGCAGAATCAAATACAACAAGCACATGACTTGGTATGCGTTTTAACAATTCTTCGACTTCATCATTGGTCAAGTAATGAGCGACGGGATTGCCGGGATGATCGAGGTAAAATATTTTTGTTTTTGGGGTAACGAGATTTAATACGTCTTCAACATTTAGCCTGAAGTCGATTCTCGGCACCTCTACAGGCACACCACCCATTACAAGAGTAGCAATTTTATAAACACCAAAACCATGTTGAGAAATAAGAACTTCATCACCTGGCTGCACAAAGGCACGCGCCAAAAGATGCAAAATATCTTCAGAGCCATTTCCCGTTACAATCCAAGAAGGATCAAGATCATGAGCTCTCCCAAGCGCTGCTCTCAGATCATTGGCAGCGCCGCTTGGATAGCAATGGATCCGATTTGTATAATTGTTGACAACTTCTTTAACTTTTTCAGAAGGACCGTAGGGATTTTCGTTAGAGGCGAGCACAACACGACGAGTAAAACCTGGAGGTGTTACATCTCCTCCGATGTAGGGAGAAATTGAATAAATCGATTCGCTGGAGTGCGGAAAACTCATTTACATCTTAACTTAAAACCTTAGTAACATTTAGCATATTTGATGGGGGGTTTCAATTGTAAGGACACCTCTATTCAGCCACCCTTCGTATTCAGCATTACGCTAATTTCCTTGCAAATTCAGAAAAGCCGTCCAGCATTGATGCAAAGCGCTTTTGATCATCAGGATTCACGAAACCTTGCTCATTTAAAGCTTCGTGAGCCACTCCTAAACTAAACATATCCGGGTATACATAATTACCAAGACCTTCTAAAGGAATACGTGTTTGCCAAAGCCCACGAATTCCCGCAATTGGGCCCATGGAAGCAGCTAAAAGAAGTATTGGCTTTTTTCTAAAAGGCATGGGACGAACGCGTGATACCCAGTCAATTGTATTTTTTAAAACGCCAGAAATAGAATAGTTATATTCGGGACTTGCGATGATGATCGCTTGTGCCTGCTCTATATTTTTAGCGAGTTTTTGCACCCCATCTGGTATTCCAACCGCTTCAATATCACCGCTATATAGGGGGATATTGTGCTGATTGAGGTCTACGATGGCTGATAATGGTGATCCTGTATGCTTTGCTGCCAGTTGAAGAAGTTGTGTATTAAGGGATTCTTTGCGCAAAGAGCCTGAAAGAAAAAGATATTGCATATTTAATGTACATGGTTAACTGATTTCCTAGTGTACAAAATAATTAAAATTTTACAAAATGAAAAATTTTCATGTATAATTTGACTATAGCTTTATTAAAAGTACTGTATGGATATTACCAAAGTTGCAACCTACGGTGTAAAAAGTACAAGTCCAAAAAAGCTTGAAAAAGTTGCAAACAGTGAAAAGTTTTCTTTGGAAGAAAGTGCCGAGGTTATTAAAGCACTGACACCGAGCGAGATTAAGCTTGGCTCAATTGATTCCTTGTTTTTAAATCTAGACAGTAGACGAAAAAGCCAACGACAGGCTGTTAAAAAAGGGGACGAGCTCTTAAAACAACTTGATGAATTACGACTTAATATTATTAGCAGCAGCATTCCTAAACAAGTATTGCAGAATATTTCATTAGCATTAAAAGAACAAGTAGATGCAACCATCGATGACAAATTGCGGAATCTCCTTTTAGAAATAGAAACAAGGGCTGCAGTTGAACTTGCAAAGCTTGAGAGATAAATAAGTATTTATTGCGGAATATTTCTTATTTTTGGATATTTATGTTGAATTTTTTGATTTTTTAACGTATAAGTTCATCTTTTAGACTAATCAAATACCTTTAAAACTTTTTATGTTTAGAATTCTATTTGCCTCACTTCTTTTTTCTTCTGTACTTTCTTCATGCATGTCTTACAAAGAATATGAAGCGCTTGAAAGAAAAGCTCACGAATATACCTTACGAGATACTCAGACGCAAAAAAACTGGGAGGGATCATTCCAAACTTCCAGCGGGATTATTGAGCATACGAACGACTTAATAACTGTAAGAACCTCTACTAAAACTCTATCCGCCAAAGCAATTTATCTGGAAGAGATCGATGATGTAATGCTTACTCACCCCCTGGATATAAAACATTGGCTTAACCGGAATGAGTTTCTGTGTGAACTGATTCATGCTGGAATTTATGAACCAAAAACAGACGAGGAAAAAGCTATATATGAATCAGTCAGAAAAAGAGCGACCAATACCATAGAAAACATAGGGAAATGGCGTTATAAATATTGAACATTGTCTCGCTATACCTATGATAAGAACCAGGACTCAACAAATTTATTACCATCTATGCTGCGAAATTGCACATGACGATGATGGTTCTTATTCCTTTTATAATACGAATGCAGAGTATATTTTTGGAACATCTTCCTTTACTGTACATTGCCGCGATGGTAAAAAAATTTGTTTTTACGAACAGCTAACACATCGCATGTTCGTTGATAGATTAGCTGAAGCATATCTATATACATTGCCTGAAGATCAGTTCTTTTCTCTCCCTGGAAAAGGTAACGACATAGACAAATACGGATATGTGGAAAAATTTCTCCCGCAAGAAACGATTTTCCTATCAAGAAGCAAACAATTAAAATGCTACAGAACATTAAATATTGAAGTAACCAGAGAAAATTTAAATGCTCTTAATCCAAAGAGTTCGTTTGGGTGTGGCTGCGTTTTTTATGTAAAAAGTAAAAAATCTTCAGATTTTTATCCTTTCTGTCCTGAGGGGGATTACCTAACATCCATTAGCTTAACTTCTTTGCCGTATTTGGGTAGCAAGCTAAAAACAGTAAAATTATTGGAATGTTTTCCGACACAGGAAATAACTACACAAGCACGCACCAAGAAACAAAATGCTATAAATCCTTTGCCACGTCTCGAAGAAACGAAAGAGGAGATACAAGAAGACACGGCCATAGCATCGCCTATTAAAGAAAAGCCATCACGTAGAAATACATTATGGCAACTAATTCCATTTCTTCGTAACAATTAACAAATAATTTTTTGAGAAGAAATCGCATCGTCGTAGCGTTTTCCAAGATAAAGAGCGACTAAAAGGCAACCCATAACAATTGGGAAACCTAGTATTCCTGCTAGCATCAAATAATATGATTTCCCAGCAAGGGAGCCAAAAATAGACTGTAATGGTTGTAAAGACATATTAAATAAAGCCCCTATTTCCTTTGAAGCGCGAGAACCAAATGTTTCTATCCACGCTTGGGCTTTAAAGCGAGCTTGAGTTGTGGTGGGAATATAAAGTTGCTTTAGAGCAGGACCATTTAGCGCATAATTAAGGGATTTCGAAATAACCATCAATGCAAAAAGAAAAGAGAGAGAATCAAGCATTAAAAAGCCCAGAAGTGATACGGCCAAAAGAACTGGCATACACGTAAGCGCTACTCTTAATCCTAAAAAGCGCGTAATGTTACTAATACCAAACAGTAAAAAAAACATTGTCATTGCATTAATGCTTGAGGCATACATGCTTAGATAGTTGCTAAGTGAAACACCTGAATAAGCCGTACCAGCGGCAATTTTAAAGTTAAAATCGAATATGGTAACGAGAAACTCATAAATAAAAATTAAGGAAAAAATTCCTAATAAATAGCGCTTTGAAAGCAGAAGTTTTAAACCATCAAGAAGTTGTGGCTTTGAGATTTTCTGCTCTTTAGAATATTTTTTATGTCCAAACGAAGCCAGAAGTGATGCTGGTGTTATGCGCAAGAAATATTTCACGAAAGGCACAATACAAAGACACAGCACACCAAGAATTGTCATCGAAAGCATATCGCTTTGCAGATGAAGATAATAAGGAAGGCTTGCTATAAAGGGAAAAAGAATTCCACCCAACTGGCCAACAGCAACAATAAATGGAAAACCTTTTTTAGCAGATATTGGATCTGTTGTGTCCGCGGCAAAGGCCCAAAATAAGGCAACCATTAGAGTGCCAAAACTATCAACAAAAACATACCAGAGATAGCCAAGAGATTTTAAAAAAAACGATGTAGAAATTACTTCTTTAGGTAACGTTTCCGCTATACCTAGAACAACACTAAAACACAAAGTACTAATTCCATAAAAAGTTGGTAAAAGCACTAGCATCTTTTCCCGCGAAAATTTTTCTAAGAGCTTCGAATAAAATATAACTGCAAAAAACAAAGAAAAAACTGCCACTGTTTCTGCATATGGCAAGTGCATTTTATCAACGATTTGGATAAAGATAGAATCTTTTAAAGAGCGTAAAGCCCAGTATGTGCCGGTAATAAGAGCAAAGATACAGCCCAAGCATAAAAATTTTTTAAACTCTTGTTCTTCAAAATCACCAAAGCTAAAACGACAAAGGCGAATGAAAAAATGGAGACATTTTTTTTGTAAATGCATTCATTACCAAAGTCACGTTGCTTTAGTTATTTTAACATACTTAGAATTTTTTTGATAAAAATCCCTCAAAATAAAATTTGAGGAATTTTATGAATATTTAAATAGTGTATGTTCGCTCAAAAATAAAAGGATTTGCACTAAGATTTTCCATGCTATAGTTAATTTTAGTCAAATTAGTTATATATACCTTTGAGCGAACCGTTAGAAGCCTTCCTATCGTCTTTAGGTCCTGATTTACAACGCGTTGATGCAGCAACGAATCCAAAAAGTATTATCGTATTTCCTGCCAGCATTGTTCGCGTGCTTATGTTGTTGCGTGATCACCCTAAAATGAAATTTCTGCAGCTAATTGATTTAGCTGGCGTTGATTTTCCTGATCAACCGATGAGATATCATTTGGTGTATCAGCTGTTAAGCCATCCAACCAATCAGCGCCTCATGGTGAAAATTCATACTGATGGATCGGTTGCTATTCCTTCGGTTATTAATGTTTTTCCAAATGCAAATTGGTATGAGCGTGAAATCTGGGATATGTTTGGCGTTCCTTTTGATAATCATCCAGATTTAAGGCGCATTCTAACCGATTACAATTTTACCGGGCATCCTTTGCGTAAAGACTTTCCACTTTCAGGGCATAACGAAGTTACCTACAACGAAGAACTTGGAAAAGTTGAATACAAAAAATTAGATTTGCAACAACAGTACCGAACATTTGATTTTTTGAGTCCTTGGGAAGGTGATTGGGAATCCCTTTTAAAACAAGAGCATGAGGCTCATCAGGAATGAATAATAAATACACCATCAACTTTGGCCCTCAACATCCTGCTGCTCATGGTGTGTTGCGTTTGGTTTTAGATTTGGATGGAGAAGTTGTAGAGCGCGCTGACCCTCACATTGGATTTTTACATCGAGGTACCGAAAAACTTATTGAGCATAAAACTTACCTTCAAGCAATTCCTTACTTCGATCGCCTTGATTATGTTTCACCGATGAATCAAGAACATGCTTTTGTACTTGCCGTTGAAAAATTATTAGATATAACGGCACCAAAACGCGCACAATATATACGCGTATTATTTAGTGAGCTTACACGCATAGCAAACCATTTATTAAACATTGGCACTTTTGTGCTTGATGTCGGAGGAATGACGCCTTTTTTATGGGCATTTGAAGAGCGTGAAGTGATTATGGGTTTTTATGAAAAAGCCAGTGGCGCACGTCTTCATGCTGCATATTTTAGACCCGGTGGTGTTCAACAAGACTTGCAGCAAAATCTGTTAGATGAGATTTATCATTTTGCCACGCGATTTCCTGCTGTTATTGATGATATCGAAAGCCTTGTCACCAATAATCGTATTTTTAAACAGCGTACGGTTGATATTGGCGTTATCAACAAAAAGGATGCAATTGCATGGGGGCTTTCTGGGCCTATGCTTAGAGCATCTGGCGTTGCATGGGATTTAAGAAAATCTCAGCCATGTGAAGTATATGAAGAATTAAATTTTGATATTCCAATAGGGAAGCATGGCGATTGCTATGATCGCTATTTAGTACGCATTGCTGAAATGCGTGAATCAGTTAAACTGATTCTACAGTGCTTGGAAAAAATGCCTAAAGGAGCTGTTGTTTGTGATAATAAAAAGATTGCCCCTCCTAAACGTAATGATATGAAAACTTCAATGGAAGCACTTATTCATCACTTCAAGCTTTATACTGAAGGATTCCATGTACCGAAAGGTGAAATTTATACTGCTATTGAAGCACCAAAAGGCGAGTTCGGTGTGTACTTAATTGCGGATGGCACGAACAAACCGTACCGATGCAAAATACGCGCACCGGGATTTGCTTTTTTGCAAGCACTTGATTATATGGGTCGTGGACATTTGTTGTCCGATATCGTTGCTATTTTAGGGTCAATGGACATTGTTTTTGGGGAGATTGATCGGTAATGGGATTTGCATTTACAAAAAAAAATCTTGCAATTATTGAAGGTATTTTAAAAAAATACCCCGAAGATCGTAAAACCAGTGCTGTTCTTCCTTTGCTTGATTTAGCACAACGACAAAATGATGGATGGTTAAGTCCAGATGCTATTGAAGCCGTTGCTAACTTTCTTAATATGCCAGAGATTCGAGTTTTTGAAGTCGCAAGTTTTTACAACATGTTTAATCTTAAACCTGTTGGGAAATACCATGTGCAAATTTGCGGCACAACACCTTGTATGCTGAGAGATTCAGAAAACATTATTAAAACCTGCGAAAATGAACTTGGTATCAAAATTGGCGAAACCACAAAAGATTCTCTGTTTACTTTATCAGAAGTGGAATGTTTAGGTGCTTGTGTAAATGCGCCCGTGATTCAAATTAATGATGATTTTTATGAAGATTTATCACCAGAATCAGTAAAAGAAATTTTTCAAAAAATTAAAGACGGCAAAAAGCTGAAGGTTGGATCACAAATGAATCGTCAGTGCTCAAAGGCGACGTCATGCTAAAGGCCCAAGATCGCATATTTTCTAATTTATATGGTGAAAAACCATGGAATTTAAAAACAGCACAATCAAGAGGCGATTGGGATAACACAAAAAAATTTATTCAAAAGGGGCGAGATTGGATTACCCAAGAAATTCAAGCAAGTGGTCTTAGAGGTCGAGGAGGTGCTGGATTTTCAACGGGAAAAAATGGTCATTTATGCCAAAAGACATTGAAAAGCCGCATTACTTATTGGTGAATGCAGATGAAAGTGAACCAGGGACTTGCAAAGATCGCGATATATTACGTAATGAACCACATAAATTGTTGGAGGGTATTGCTCTTGCAAGCTGCGCTGTAGGAGCGCATGTTGCCTATATTTATGTACGCGGCGAATATTTTCGTGAAACTGAAACATTACAAGCCGCTATTGATGAAGCTTATGAAGCAGGTTTTTTTGGAAAAAAATCAGAAAAAACAATTGGTTGGAATTTGGATGTTTATATCCATAGAGGAGCTGGGGCTTATATTTGTGGAGAAGAATCTGCCTTGATGGAAAGCTTGGAAGGCAAAAAAGGATTTCCAAGAATAAAACCGCCTTTCCCAGCACAATCTGGTTTGTATGGATGTCCAACTACCATTAACAACGTAGAATCCATTGCTGTAGTTGCGACCATATTAAGACGGGGCGCAAATTGGTTTGCAAATCTTGGCCGACCTAACAACACGGGTACAAAAATTTTTTGCATCTCTGGACATGTTAATAATCCTTGTAACGTAGAAGAAGAAATGGGGATTCCCTTACGTGAATTAATTGAAAAGCATGCTGGAGGAGTTCGTGGGGGATGGAATAATTTAAAGGCAGTTATTCCTGGAGGATCATCTGTTCCTCTTTTACCTAAATCCATTTGTGATGACGTACTCATGGATTTTGATTCGCTGCATGATGTACAAAGTGGATTAGGCACAGCTGCTGTCATTGTCATGGATGAATCAACGGATATTATTAAAGCAATAGCAAGATTATCAAAATTTTATATGCATGAAAGTTGCGGGCAGTGCTCACCTTGTCGTGAAGGATCTGGGTGGGTATGGCGGATGATGGAGAGACTTGCCAAAGGACAAGCAGAAACTCAGGATATTGACTTATTAAATCAAGTTTCAAAGCAAATCGAAGGGCATACTATATGTGCTTTTGGCGATACGATTGCGTGGCCTGTGCAGGGATTAATTCGCCATTTTCGCCATGAAATAGAAGCACGTATCGCAAGAGGTAATTCATGATGGTAAAACTAACTATTGATGGAAAAGAAATCGACGTTGCAGAAGGTACAAGTATTTTAAAAGCATGCGAAAAAGTCCATAAAGAAATCCCTGTATTTTGTTATCACCCCCGCCTAAGCGTAGCTGGAAACTGCCGCATGTGCTTGGTGGAAGTAGAGCATTCAAAAAAACCTATCGCATCGTGTGCAACACCAGTGGCAGAAGGAATGGTCGTTCATACAAACACACCGATGGTAGAAGAATCTCGTAAAGGTGTCCTCGAATTATTGCTTATTAACCATCCCCTTGATTGCCCTATTTGTGATCAAGGCGGTGAATGTGACCTTCAAGATATCACCATAAATTACGGATCAGGAAGTAGCCGATATCAATTTTATAAAAGGGCCGTTGGCAACAAATACATGGGCCCATTCATCAAAACAATTATGAACCGATGCATTCATTGCACAAGATGCACGCGCTTTGCAACAGAAGTAGCAGGCGTTGAAAAAATTGGCACACAAGGTCGTGGTGAAGATACGGAAATTATTAGCTATTTAGAAAAAGCCATTTCTTCTGAATTATCGGGAAACATGATTGACATTTGCCCTGTTGGAGCACTTACAAATAAGCCATACGCCTTTCATGGCAGGCCTTGGGAATTAAGACACACCAACTCCATTGACGTGTTGGATGCAGTAGGCAGTAACATTCGTATTGATACGCGTGATAATGAAGTTATGCGTATCATGCCCCGCCTTAATGAAGACATTAATGAAGAATGGATTAGTGACAAGACTCGTTTTGCTTATGATGGACTTTCCTGTCAACGACTTGATAAACCATATATTCGTAAAAATAAAAAATTAGTTCCTTGCAGCTGGGATGAAGCATTCAGCGCCATTGCTAAAAAAATTAAAAAGTTAGATGCTGAAGAAATGGCTGCTCTTGCTGGAGATTTAAGTGATCAAGAAAGTCAGTTAGCCCTTAGAATGCTTTTGGATAGGTTAAATATACGAAATAGAGACTGTCGTATTGATGGAGCAATGATTCCTTTTGATCATCGAAGTCATTATATATTTAATACAACCATCAATGGATTAGAACATTGTGATGCGGTGCTTTTAATCGGATGTAATCCACGTTTAGAAGCAACGATAGTCAATGCACGTTTGCGAAAAGCTGTTACTAAAAACCATTGTGTTATAGGCTTGATAGGTGAGCCAGTGGATCTGACCTATCTTTATGAACCTTTAGGTAACACACCAGATACACTTGAAGAAATTATTAAGGGTTCTCATCCTTTTTCTAAAACGCTTAAAGCAGCAAAAAATCCTGCCGTTATTGTTGGGGTACATTGCTTTGCAGAAAAAAATACCAATCTTATTTTTTCTTATCTTAATACCCTGCATGAAAAATTTAATGCAACAATTAATATTCTCCACATAGCAGCAGGACGAGTCGGAGGATTAGATGCTGGTTTTGTTCCAGGGCCTGAGGGCAAAAATTTTCTAGAAATTATTGAAAGCGCAAAGGCTGGAGATGTAAAACTTTTATACTTATTGAATGTTGATATTGATGCTAATTTTGGTGATGCTTTTGTTATTTATCAAGGACATCATGGAGACAAAGGAGCCCATAGAGCAGACGTTATTTTGCCTGGCGCTGCTTTTTCTGAAAAAGTTGCAACTTATGTAAATATGGAAGGAAGAAGCCAACGCACAGATAAAGCTATTCCTGCACCTGGTGAAGCAAAAGAAGATTGGAAAATTATTCGAGCGCTTTCTAAATGGGTAGGAGAAACGTTACCTTTTGATACATTGAATCAATTACAAGAATTACTTCCCCAGCCTGATGAAGCTGTACCTTTTGAGCCATTCAACGTAGCATCAACAAAGGGAAAAAATTTGCATTTTAAATCTGTTACAATGAATTACTATATGCACGACGTCATTAGCCGTCATTCTATTAACATGGCAAATGCGGTTCGTGAAATTCAGGAGCACCATCGTGGAACTCTTTAATATCTCTTTTTTAGATTTACTTTTCTATCTATGGGATTTATTACCTGAAATTTTATGGATTGCTCTTAAGTGTATCGCTATTATTTTACCTCTTTTATTAACAGTTGCTTACTTAACCTATGCAGAACGAAAAATTATTGGAGCCATGCAACTTCGTGTTGGCCCTAACATGGTGGGGCCTTTTGGGCTATTACAACCTTTTGCAGATGCTATAAAGCTTTTAAATAAAGAAACCATTATCCCATCAGCTGCTAATAAAACCTTATTTATTTTAGCTCCTATTCTAACTTTCGGATTTAGTTTAGCTGCTTGGGCAGTCATTCCTTTTGCTGAAGGGGTTGTCATTGCTGATATTAATGTTGGAATTTTGTATTTGTTTGCCACATCTTGTTTAGCGGTATATGGTATTATGCTAGCTGGATGGGCAAGCAATTCAAAATACGCGTTTCTTGGAGCCATGCGTTCAGCTGCGCAAATGATTTCGTATGAAGTTTCACTGGGTCTTGTTATTATTACTGTTCTAATCAAAGTCGGATCTTTAAACATATCGGCCATTATCAAAGCCCAGCAAGACACATGTTTTATTCTGACACTTTTTCCGATGTGGGTTATTTTCTTTATTTCATCTTTAGCTGAAGCTAACCGTACTCCGTTTGATTTACCTGAAGCAGAAGCTGAATTGGTAGCCGGGTATCACGTGGAATACTCATCCTTTTCTTTTGCACTGTTTTTTCTTGGCGAATATGCAAACATGATTCTATTAAGCGCACTAAATGTTATTCTTTTTTTTGGCGGATGGTATCCACCTTTTAATATAGATATATTCCAAGCTATACCAGGGTATGTATGGTTTGCACTCAAAATTTCTTTCTTTTTATTTTTATTCGTTTGGATTCGAGCAAGCTTGCCTCGCTATCGGTATGATCAATTAATGCGATTAGGCTGGAAGATTTTCTTGCCCATATCCTTAATCGCAGTGGTATTAGTTGCGGCACTCAAACTCTTGCAGGTTGAAACTATATGATGTTAGAGCACGTTGAAAAACTCAAAAATTTCCTTAAGAAGCTTGTCCTTTATGACGTTCTGATCGGTATGAGCACTACTTTTAGATATATGCTTAAAAGAAAAGTAACAGTTCAGTACCCTTTTGAAAAAATCGAGCAAAGTCCAAAATTCCGTGGAGAACATGCACTAAGACGTTATCCCAATGGTGAAGAACGTTGTATTGCTTGCAAACTATGTGAAGCTGTTTGTCCCGCACAGGCTATCTTTATCGAATCAGAACCTAGAGAAGATGGCAGCCGAAAAGCTACGCGTTATGATATTGATATGACAAAATGTATCTATTGTGGTCTTTGTCAAGAAGCCTGTCCTGTCGATGCTATAGTTGAAGGACCAAATTTTGAATTTTCAACGTATACGCATGAAGAACTTATTTTCGATAAAGAACATCTACTTAAAAATGGCGAGATATGGGAAAGTGCATTAGCTGAAAATCTCAAAAAAAATGAGGAGTCACTATAAATGGGTGAAAGCATTTTGTATTTAATTTTTGTATTGGGAATGTTGGGATCAGCAACAGCAGCTATTTTCGTGAGGACACCTATACACAGCCTTTTATTACTAATCATGACCTACTTTAATACCGCTGGTTTATTTTTAGTCTGGGGAGCTGAATTTCTAGCAATGGCACTTCTTATAATCTATATAGGTGCTGTAGCTGTTTTATTTTTGTTTGTCGTTATGATGCTAGATATTGACCAACGAAAAACCAAGTTTAAATTCAGCAGATATACGGGATTCAGTTGTGTTTTAGCATTAATTATGTTTGTAGAACTTGTAATCATCGTACTACCTTGGAAGACATGGGAAAAAGCGATAGATGTCATTGCCCTTCCCATTCCAGAAATGCTTACGAATGCGAACGCTATCGGAAACTGTTTATACACCCAGTATTTTTATATTTTTCAATTATCGGGCTTAATATTTCTCATAGCAATGGTGGGAGCTATTCTTTTAACGAAACGAGAACGTCATTCTATTAAGCAAAATACTAAACAACAAATTTCTGGAAAACCTTCAGAAACACTAGAAATGGTTAAAGTACCTTTTCATGAAGGAATTGATATATGAGTCATCTTCTTGTTTTAATTCCATCTATATATCTATTTTGTTTGGGATTATTCGGCATATATCATCGCAAGCATAATCTTATTTTAGTGTTATTATCCATTGAGATTATGCTATTAGGCATTAATGTTAATTTCGTAGGATTTTCTTGCCTTTTAAAAGATTTAGACGGGCAAATTTTTTCATTTTTTATTTTAGCAACTTCTGCCGCTGAAATTGCCATTGGATTGGCTTTGATAGTACTCTATTATCGTAGTCGTGGTAGTATATATTTAGATACAATGAATCAAATTAAGGAGTAACGTTTTATGTGGTACTTACAACTTCTTCTAAGTTTCTTTCTATTTTTAGGATGTGAAAAATCCTCAGAAAAAAATGCAGAAAATAAGAGTGATACTGTGTTGAATATAGCTGTTTCAAGCGATTACCCTCCTTTCATTTATAATAAAGATAATAAATTAGAAGGTTTCGAAATTGAAATCATTAATATTATTGCTAAAAGCTTAAACAAAACCATACATTTCCATGACATATCATTTGAAGGCCTCTTGCAGGCTGTCGCTGAAAAACAGGTAGATGGAGCGATTGCGACTATTTCGAAAACTCCAGAACGTGAAAAAAATTTAGATTTTACAATACCCTATCACCGTTCTATAACCGTTATTGTTGTTCCTTTTGCAACCTCTATTAATAAGCTTGAAGATGTAGAGGGTAAGATTGTCGGCGTAGAAGCTGGCACTACTTATGAGCATGAATTAATTAATAGGCATTATAATGTACAGTTATTAAAGAGAACAAAATTTTCAGAATTATTGCCTGCGCTGCATGATGGTAAGTGCCAAGCAATCGTTACGGGGTATTCTGAAGCTTATGAACTACAAAATTTAAACCCTAATTTAAAGATTATCCCTATAGAGGATAGTGTATCGCAGTTCTCCATAGCTCTACCAAAAGGTTCTCCTTTACTTGAACCTATTAATAAAAAACTACAAGAAATGATACAAAATGGAGATATACAAGCTCTTGAACGGCAATATTTCAAAAAAATTGCTGTGCCTGCCGTCAATTAAAAATCTTCTTGATGATCTTACTCTGTTCATAAGGGCAAATGATGCAAGGAAATTTTAATAAATATCTTAGTCTCGCCGCAGAAGTATATGATCTTGATAATCCTTCTCTACCGTTGGATGCGTATAATTTCTATCGTCATTATCTTCAAAATGCTCAAGAGCCTATACTTGAACCAATGTGTGGAACAGGAAGATTCTTATTGACTTTCCTTGAAGAAGGATTTGATATTCATGGTTTCGATGCAAGCGAGTATATGCTAGCCGCACTTTATGCTAAAGCAAAAGCTCGAAAGCTCCATATCGGAAATATCTGGGCTGGATTTGCTGAAAATCTAGGCAGAGATGAACGTTATGGCCTTATTTTTATTCCTAGCGGATCATTCGGTTTTGTAATTGATGATATTGCCGTAAAGAAAACCCTTAAAACTTTTCATCAGCATCTAAAAGAAGGGGGAAAGTTGGTGCTTGAAGTAAGAACCTCTCATGCTGTACCCCCACTTGGGATTTGGAAAGGGAAAAGATTCAGAAGAGAAGATGGAAAAATGTTTATTTATTCATTATGCACGGCTTTAGAAGGGAATATTTTTGTCCCTTTTGCTCGTTTTGAATTGGTAGATCAGCATCATGTTATTCAAACAGAAGTAGAAGAATTCAAAGTGCGTATTTATGAACCTGAGGAAATGTGTGAACTTTTAAAGGAAGTAGGATTTAAGAATATTCGTACTGTTAAGGCTTTTGATCACAACCAAGATCCTGAAGAAAATGCCAAAACAATTATTTATGAAGCTGAAAAAACAGATTAATTCTTATATTTACATTATTCAGGAATCCCGCTAATTAAAAATTTTTTATCTAAAATTCTTTTAAAAGATTAGCTTTTCAAGCATTTTTTGCCTATGAAAAAAATATTTAGGCAAAATTTGCCGACTTGTTAACCAATTATTTAATTCTTTCAGACTAACTTAGGGTAATACACAAGGATATCGAGTTTAGTCTTGAACGAAATATTGCAACGCTTTGGCATTGGACGTCTAGTAACCATGGCTGGAATAGGCCTAGGGTTAATGATTTTCTTTGGTTACATCATGATGCGTGCCAATCAAACTGAAATGGCCTTGCTTTATAGTCAAATTGAGCCAGCAGAAGGTGGCCGTATTATTGAAAGACTAAAATCAATGGGCACTCCTTTTGAAGTTAAAGGAGACGGCACCCAAATTTATGCACCTTCTACTGATATTGCCAAATTACGCATGGAGCTAGCACAAAATGGAATGCCCTCTGGAGGAACCGTCGGTTACGAGATTTTTGACAAACAAGATATTTTAGGAACAACAAATGCTTTGCTAGGAATTAACCAAATAAGGGCTCTAGAAGGAGAGCTTGGGAAATCTGTTCAAACCATTCAAGGCATTCAAAGCGCTCGCGTTCATTTAGTGATCCCTAAACGCGAACTCTTCAGCGAAAATAAGCAAGAGCCATCTGCTTCTGTTATGGTTAGATTAAAAGGAACCTCAGCTCTTTCTGCAACACAAGTACAATCGATCCGCTACTTAGTTGCATCTGCGGTGCCAAGTTTGACCTTAGATCATGTTTCAATTGTGGATGATCGAGGAAATCTATTAGCGCGCGGGAAAGAAATGAATAAGGCAGATTCAAATCTCTCTCTGCAGCAAACTGCTCAGCAAGAATATGAACAACGCATAGCAAGAGCTATTGAATCATTACTTGATAGAACGCTTGGCGCTAATAAGACACGCGCTGAAGTTTCTGTTGATTTAGATTTTGATCAAGTCTCCTCAACCTCCGTGCTGTTTGATCCAGATGGGCAAGTAATTAGAAGCCAAACAATCACAGACGAAGGAACAAATTCAAATGAAAATAGTCTTATAGGCGGTGATTCTGTTTCCATACAAAACACACTTCCAACCAAAAATAATTCTGGCGAGGGAGATCAAAAAGGACAAAATAATAATCATTCAAGTAATTCAGAGGAAAGCATTAACTATGAAATTTCTCATTCGACAAAAACGTACGTTAAAGAATTAGGCACCATACGACGTTTATCAATAGCGGTTATGGTAGACGGTACCTACAAGAAAAATGAGGATGGCACACAACAATATCAACCATTATCAGAAGACGAGATTAAAAAGCTACAAGAGCTTGTTAAAACAGCAACAGGATTCAAGGAGAATCGTGGAGATGTTGTAAGTGTTGTAAATATGAAATTTAGTGAATTACCTCAAGAAGAGGTCGCAGAGGCTCATGATAATCCTTTAACAAGAATGAATATTAACCGAGTAATTGAGCTTGGCATCACCGCACTTATTGTTTTGATTGGATTATTTACCGTTGTGAAACCTTTGATGTCATCTTTAATGAAAGCCTTACCATCAAGATATCTAACGGAAAGAATGTTAAGTTCACTGATGTCAAAAGGCGATAAAGTAACACCGTCTGTAGAAAATAAGAATACACAAGCATTACAAGAGAATGAGCAGAGAACAATCTCAGAAGATACTCTCATAGCTATTGATCAAATCGATGAGAAAGTTAAGCACTCTCCTATTAAAAAAATAGCGGAGCTTGTGGACCGACACCCAGAAGAAGCCGTTTCAATTATTAGATCTTGGATGTCATTGGATAAATAATTATGGAAAATGAATTGCAAGGAATAATGGAAGAAAAAAGCACTTTCAGTGGAAGCGAGAGAGCTGCGATTATGATGTTTTCTCTTCCAGAAGAGCAAGCGCAAAAAATTTTTAAATATCTAGACTTAGTTGAGGTAAAAGATTTATCTCAAGCCATGGCAAGTCTAGGCACCGTAAACGCTCAAACAGTTGAATCTTTATGTACAGAATTTGTCAACGAAATTGCAAGCTATAGCTCATTAGTTGGAACAATCGAAAGTACTAGACGGTTGTTATCCAAATTTATGCCCCCAGACGAAGTTGATCGAATTATTGAAGATATCCGAGGTCCAACAGGTAGAAATATGTGGGATAAACTCAGCAGTGTTGATGAAGAAATGCTTGCTGGTTATCTTAAAAATGAATCACCCCAAACAATTGCTGTTATTTTATCTCGTATTCGCGCTGAAACTTCAGCAAAAGTACTTTCTTATTTACCAGAAGCAATGGCAGATGATGTTGTTATGCGTCTTTTACGTCTAGATACTGTAAGAAGAGAAGTTCTTGAAGAAATAGAGAGCTCACTACACAAAGAATTTATCAGTACTTTAGGAAGATCTTTGAAAAAAGATCCTTACGAAATGGTTGCAGAAGTTTTTAACAATCTTGATCGTGCTTCAGAAACAAGACTGTTAAATAACTTAGAGCAAAAAAACCAGAAATTGCAGAAAAATACGTAATTTAATGTTTACATTTGAGGATCTAGGGCAGCTTGATAAAACAAGCATTATTGCGCTGTTACGATCTGTTGATCGATCAAAATTAGCGATTGCCCTAAAAGGCACACAAGAACGTATTAAAGATAAATTTCTTAAAAATATGTCTGAGCGAAGTTCGAAGTTATTATTAGATGAAATGAACGTTTTAGGGCTAGTTCGATTAAAGGATGTTGAGAAAGCCCAAAACGAAATTATTGCTGTTGCTAAGGATATGGCAGCTCGCAATGAGATTAATATTTTTAATAACAGTGAAAATGGCGATCAATTGGTAGAGTAATTATGAAAGAAACAAATAAAATTTTTGATTCTCATCCTACTGGAAAAGCTAGACCTTTGGCTGTTTTTGATTTTTCTTGTGATACGGAAGATTTAATTTTTACCCAAGAGGATGTAAAAAAGGCAGAGAATGAAGGCTATTCAAAAGGATTCGAAGAAGGATTAGAGATTGGATCTTCTCAGGGAGAACTGAAAGCGAATAGAGAAAGTGATGCAATGCATCAAGAAATGCTTTTTAAAATAGACATTCATCTACAAGAAATTAGAGAATTAGAAAAAACTTTTCACGAGAATTTTTTCCCTAATATTGTAAGAGTTTGTCAAACCGTTTTAAAAAAGTCCATGCCCTACTTCTTTGCAAAATATGGTGAAGAAGAGATGTCAAAAATTTTACAAAATGTCATTGAATCTTTAACCATAAAAGTTCCCATTGAGATAAAAATTTCTGACTGTTTGTACAAGAATCTTTCAACAAACTTTCAAACACTATTTGCCTCTTATTCAGAAACAATAAATGTCATAAATGTTCCAGAATTTAGTGATGGAATGTGCGAGATTAATTGGGATGGCGGGAGCGCAAAATGGAATCTGGATGCACGCTACGAAGAAATTAATTCCAAATTGCAACAATATCTAAACACCTATACGAACCAAGGAGAACACCATGGATGACACAAATAATCCAGAAAACGGCATTATAGAAGATTCTACGGATGAAAACATCAGTCAAGAGAATAGCGAGAGCACTCATCAAGTAGAAGATTTGACTTCTTGGAATAATGAAAATGAGTCAAAAGAAGCCTCTGTCGCTGATCATTTAAAAGGATTTATTTCTAAAGAACAAGAGCAGAAAGACTTAGAGGCTGTTTTTGAAGTACCAGTAAAAGTTTCTGCAGTTCTAGGCAGTGCAAGCATGCCGGTCCATCAACTTTTAAAACTCGGACGAGGAGCTGTTATTGAGCTTGATCGCCGTATTGGTGAAGCTATTGATATTTACGTCAATAACCTTCTGGTGGCGCGGGGAGAAGTTGTAATGGTTGAAGACAGGCTTGGCATTACGATGACTGAAATTATCAAGGGTAAAAGTAATATATAAGGAATAAAGTGGAATAGTTTAGACAAGATGTGACACTTCTTGCAGGAAGTGAAGTTATCCGTTTTGATGAGAATGCAACTTCAATCAAAACATGAAAGGATAACTTCAATGTATTACAGTAGTGAAAGAATC
>Ga0172373_10000455_pt1 | contig 67320 bp, 67 predicted proteins | sample Lak10m_2_FD_114546 | JGI IMG/M metagenome (GOLD analysis project Ga0172373, IMG submission 114546) | Freshwater microbial communities from Kabuno Bay, South-Kivu, Congo - kab_092012_10m | ecosystem: Environmental > Aquatic > Freshwater > Lake | place: Democratic Republic of the Congo... | reverse complement strand
TCGGTGTTCGAGCACCATGCGGACAGCACGTTCGCGCACCTCGGGTGAAAAACGGTTTGATTTCTTGCTCATGGCTCCATCTTCTCAAAGTGTGGAGCCTCCTCAAAATCCGGGGCGATTCAGTCCTGGAGGACTTGACCGCTGTCAGTGAATGCGTTCTCAAGGCAGTAGGTGGCAAAAGATGCAAGTTTCTTGCTATCGATTTCGGTAAGGAACTGTCTAAATGCCAATGACCCTGGGCTACCGTCTTTCAGACTGTTGTCGGGATCAATCGCCATCCTAACTACCGTAGGCAGTGTCATGCCCAGTACGGTTTCTGGAGTTGCTCTCCACAGATTGATCAACGACATCGTGTTCCTTCAGGTGCTGCTAATTCTCAAAAATATAGCAAGCTGGGAGGGGTTCAAACCACTAAACTCTGGACTTTAGTGCTTTGCCAAAACAAAAGGGGCTACTGAGATCTGCATCCGTTACCTTCCCACCGCCAGCTAATGATTCTCTGGTTCTGAATCTCGAAGGTGGTTCGGCATGAAATGGCAATGTTATAGGCTGGGCTACCACCGATCGCCGTCGTGTAGGCAGTGTTGCCGATTATGTTGGTTTGATAAGTAGGGCTTGTGCCAGGTATGAATGCGTTGCGACTCTCTTCATAAGTGATGAACTTGACGCCACCATTTTCATATTGCCTTACTGGCGGTCCCCACGCTCTTACGAGATCGACCTCACTAGAGCCAACCCAAGAGTTAAGCAGCTTCTCATAGTTTGCTGTCGTAGCGCATCCAGAAATGAGTAACGTCGCAAGGATCCCTGTAAAAGATAAGAAGATTTTTCGCATTGCGTGCCCCATGGGTGATTGCTCTAAGCTCATGTTAGCGAAAGTAGGGCAAAGCTGTGTGCCGACCGCTGCGGCAAAGCACTAAACTTTGGACTTTAGTGCTTTGCCAAAACAAAAGGGGCTACGTATTACCGTAACCCCTTGATTTAATGAAGTATTTTGGCTCCCCGACCTGGGCTCGAACCAGGGACCTACGGATTAACAGTCCGGCGCTCTACCGACTGAGCTATCGGGGAATTGGGCTGCATTCACAACCACAGCGCGGGAGTATAGCAAACAAAAATTGCTGCTTGCCGCCTCGCGCTACACGGCCATCTCTGGCACGGGTTCGTTCACCAACAGCGGGGCTTCGGTCGCCGCCAAGATGTCAGACACCGACACCCCAGGGGCCCTTTCGCGAAGGGCCAAGCCTTGGGGCGTCACCTCAATCACGGCCAGCTCGGTCACGATCAGGTTCACCGGGCGTATCGCAGTCAATGGCCACTGGCATTGCTTCACAATTTTGGGAATGCCTTTGGCCGTGTGGTTCATGGCCACCACCACGCGCTTGGCGCCAGTCACCAAGTCCATGGCGCCGCCCATGCCGGGCACCATCTTGCCGGGGATCAGCCAGTTGGCCAAATGGCCTTGGGCGTCCACTTGCAAGCCCCCCAGCACGGTCATGTCCAAGTGGCCACCCCGAATCAAGCCAAACGACATCGCCGAGTCAATGCGCGCTGCGCCGGGAATGGCGGTCACTGGCCGGCCGCCCGCGTCAGTCAGGTCTTCGTCTTCCATGCCTTCTGGTGGGCGAGCATCGAGCCCAATGAGCCCGTTCTCCGATTGCAAAAACACCGTGATGCCGCTGGGCAGGTGGTTGGCCACCTGGGTGGGCAAGCCAATGCCCAGGTTCACCAGCATGCCCGCGCGCAGCTCTTGGGCCACGCGCCGGGCAATCAATTCTTGCGAGTCCATGGTGTGCCTTTCAGTGCCGGTGGGGCAGGTTTTGAATGAGGTCGTCCACCAGCACCCCGGGGGTGGTGACGTCGTTGGGGGTGATCATGCCAATGGGCACAATTTCATTGGCTTCGCAAATCACGTGGTCGGCGGCCATGGCCATCACGGGGTTGAAGTTGGTGGCCGTGAGTTGGTAACTCAGGTTGCCCAAGTAGTCAGCCATGTGGGCGTGAAGCAAGGCAAAGTCGGCGCGCAAGGGTCGCTCCAGCAGCCAAGGCTCGCCATCGATGTCCACCACGGTTTTGCCTTCGGCAGCCAAGGTGCCCAGGCCCGTTTTCACCAGCACCCCGCCGAGGCCGTGACCACCGGCACGAATGCGCTCGACCAAGCTGCCTTGGGGCACCAGCTCCACTTGCAACTCGCCTGCCAGCATCTTGGCCTGGGTTTCAGGGTTCAGGCCAATGTGGCTGGTGATGACGTGGCTCACCAAGCCCGCCGAAATCAGCTTGCCCACGCCTTCGCCGGGCCGTGCGGTGTCGTTGGCGATTAAGGTGAGGTTGCGCGGGCCGTGGGCCACGATGGCATCGATCAGGCGGTGGGGCGAGCCCACGCCCATAAAGCCGCCCACCATCAGGCGGGCGCCAGAGCCTATTTTTGCGGCAGCGGCTTCAACTGCAATGGCGTGTTTCATGGGGTGTAATCTAAGGGCAGGGCCCACAGTTTGGCTTGACATAAGCCAAAGGCAGTGGGGTTTCAAGGTTTGGCCCTTTTGTTTCACTCATGATTGACCACATCGACCATCTGGTGCTCACCACCGCCCGCGAAGCCGAGTGCATTCGCTTTTACACCCAGATTTTGGGCATGCAGCTCGAAACGTTTGTGGGCGGCACGCCCCCCGTTGAGCGCCGCGCGTTCAAGTTCGGGCGTCAAAAAATCAATTTGCATGTGCAAGGCGCCGAGTTCGAACCCAAGGCGCATTTGCCAGTGCCCGGTTCGCAAGACTGGTGTTTCATTGCCAGCGTGCCGCTCACCGAGGTGATCACCTGCTTGCAAGCGGCTCAGTGGCCCATTTTGGAAGGGCCGGTGATGCGCACGGGCGCCACGCAAAAAATTCGCTCGGTCTATGTGCGCGACCCCGACCTCAACCTGATTGAAATTTCAGAGCCCGCCTGAGGGGGTGGCAGGGCAGCGTTGCATCCAGGCCTGGGCTTCGTCGCGCAGGTTGGGGGCTTGCAACAACGCGCGCACCGCCGCCACTGAGCCCACACCACTGGGCAACACCTCGTTCAAGCGCTGGCGGTCGATGCCACCAATGGCCACCAGTGGAAAGTGCGGGGCCATGAGGGCGGCATAGCGGGCCAGCCGAGCCGGCCCTTGGGGTTGGGTGGGCATGACCTTGAGGTTGGTGGCATACACGGCACCCAGGGCCAAGTAGCTGGGGCGCCAATGCGCGGCGCGCAGCATCTCGCTGTAGCCGTGGGTGCTCAGGCCCAGCCGCAGGCCAGCTTGACGGATGGCTTCAAAGTCGGCGCTGTCCACGTCTTCCTGACCCAAGTGAACGCCATAGGCCCCATGCGCGATGGCGAGTTGCCAAAAGTCGTTGATGAACAACAAGCTGTTGCTGCCCCGGGCAGCGGCGATGGCGGCTTTCACTTCGCGCTCAACGGCGCGGGGGTCGTCGGATTTGAAGCGCAGTTGCACCGTCGGCACGCCCACTTCCACCAAGCGAGCAATCCAGTCGGCGCTGGGCGCCACCACATAAAGGCCCAGACGCTGGGGGCAGGGGGCAAAGGCGTGGGCCGCTGCGGGGGGGACCTGAAAGTCAGGCCAGTGGCTGGGCCATTGTTCGATGGCCCACGGGTCGCTGGTGGTGCCAAGGCGTTCGGCTTGCCGGGTTCGGGCTGTCGCCAGCAGCTGGGCGTCTTCCACTTCAAAGCCCAAGGCCAGCGCAGCCCATCGCCAAGCCTCAGCGGGCAGGGGCGATGCAGGCTGGGCCAATGCCTCGCGCAAGTGGGCGTTGGCCTGCGGGTGGGGCACGGCCAACTCGGCGTGAGCGATGGCCACGGCTTGCGTCAGGGCGGGCAGTTGGGCCCATAGCCCCGCCGTGTTGGCCTCAAGCGCAGCGTTCATGGCGGGCCTCAGGCTTGATGCCAAAACGGGGTGCCCAGCACAGGCGTGCTGGGTTGGGCTTGGTCTTGCTCCACCATCACCCCGCCCAAAAAGGCTTGTCGGCCCGCTTCAACCGCTTGGGCAAAGGCTCGGGCCATGCCGATGGGGTCTTGGGCCAAGGCCACCGCGGTGTTGAGCAGCACGCCATCAAAGCCCCATTCCATGACGGTGCAAGCGTGCGAGGGGCGGCCAAGCCCGGCATCCACAATCATGGGCACGTTCAGTCGTTCGCGCAGCAGGCGCAGCCCATCGGGGTTCACGGGACCTTTGCCCGTGCCAATGGGGGCAGCCCATGGCATCACGGCTTGGCAACCCACATCCACCAGGCGCTGGCACACGATCAGGTCTTCCGTGTAATAGGGCAGCACCTTGAAGCCGCGCCGAATCAGGTCTTCGGCGGCGGCGGGCAAGCCCAGGGTGTCGGGTTGCAGGGTGTAGTCGTCGCCAATCAATTCCAGTTTGATCCAGTCGGTTTCAAACACCTCACGGGCCATTTCGGCGGTGGTGATCACCTCTTGGTGGCTGTGACAGCCGGCGGTGTTGGGCAACATGGGCACGCCCATGGCCTGAATCAGTGGCCAAAAGCCCTGGCCTTGGTCGCCTTGGGCGGTTTGACGGCGCAGTGAGGCCGTGAGCATGCCGGGTTGCGCCACCTGAATGGCTTGGCTCAGCACCTCGGGCGAGGGGTAGCGAGAGGTGCCCAGCAGCAAACGGCTGCTGAACGCGGTGTCATACAAACGAAAAGGCGTGTCTGGGGCCATGGCTCAACCCCCCGTGACGGGGGCAATCAATTCAATGGAGTCGTTGGGCTGCAACGGCGTTTGGGCGTATTGGGTCTTGGGCACAAACTGCAAATTGACCGCAGCCGCAAAGGGCGGCTGAATGCCCACCGCATCGATGGCGTGCACCAAGGTGGCCCCGGCTGGCAGCTGGTGGGCCTGGCCATTGATGACAACGGAAAGGGTCTCGGAGTTCATGCGCACAGTTGCCATTGTTGCGCCAAATCGCGCTCGCCTTGGGTGAGCCACTGAATGGCTGCATCGTGCACGGCGGGCGCGATGAGGTAGCCGTGTCGGTAGAGGCCATTGATGCGCAACACGCCAGGCTCGGGTTGCTCCACCCGAGGCAGGTTGTCGCTCAGGGTGGGGCGGGCTTGGGCGTTCATTTCCAAAATGCGGGCCTCGCCAAAGCCGGGGTGAACCGCATAGGCCGCGCTCAGCAACTCCATGCTGGAGCGCACGCTGGGGGGCGAGAGGTCTTCCGACTCGATTTCGGTGGCACCAATCACAAACACCCCTTGGGGTTTGGGCGCGATGTAAATTGGGTAGCGCGGGTGCAGCAACCGGGTGGGGCGGCTCAGGCTCACCTCGGGGGCTTGCACGCGCACCACCTCGCCGCGCACGCCGCGCAAGCCGGCCCATTGGGCCCTGGCACCCAGGCCCCGGGTGTCCACAATCCAGTCCAGCTGGGGCGCCAATTGCCGCAGGCTCGCCACGGTTTGGGGGGATTGCCAATGCAGCGCCACCGGCAGGGTCTGCAAGGTGGCCAGCAAGGCGTCGAGCAGGGCGCGGTTGTCCAGCTGGCCTTCATGGGGCAGGTGAATGCCTTGGGCAAAGCGCTGCTCCAGGGCGGGCTCCAGGGTTTGCAACTGGGTGGTGTTCAGGCGCTCGGGCTGGCCCAGCCCCGCTGCGGTCAACTCGGGGCCCAGTTGCTGCAAGGTTTGCGCGAGGCGTTGTTCGAACAAATGGGCTTGAGGGGCATCTTGGCGGTGCCAGAGCACCAGGGTGCCGTCGCGCTGAAAAAACACCGGCTGAATCAAGCCTGCCAGCAATTCGGGCCAGCGGCCCAGCCCATGCACGCCCATGCGCACCACGGGCGGCTCGGTGATCACCGATTCGGCCAAGGGCGCCAGCATGGCAGCTGCCACGCGCGCGGCTGAACCCTCGGCTTGGTCGCTTTGCGCTTCGTGCACTTCAACCGCATGGCCTTGCTGAGCCAGCGTCACCGCCAACAACCGGCCCATGAGGCCCGCACCTAGAATTCCCACCCGCATGGCTTGAATGCTTTCTTTCGTATTTTTGTTAGGGATGACCCATCGCATGGCTGACCGTTTCACCTACCCCAAAGTGCTCACCATTGCTGGTTCGGACAGCGGCGGGGGTGCCGGTATTCAGGCCGACCTCAAAACCATGTCGGCCTGGGGATGCTATGGCATGAGCGCGATCACGGCGCTGACGGCCCAAAACACCCAGGGCGTGCAAGGCATTCACGCGGTGCCGCCCGCTTTTTTGGCCCAGCAAATCGATGCCGTGTGCAGCGATTTGGGCGTCGACGCCGTGAAGATTGGCATGTTGCACCTGCCCGAGGTGGTGGAGGTGGTGGCGCAAGCTTTGGCGCGTTACCAGCCGCGCTGGGTGGTGTTGGATCCCGTCATGGTGGCCACCAGCGGCGACCGGCTCATCGAAGAAGCCACGGTCGAGGCCATTGTGAAGCGCTTGTTCCCCCATGTGACGGTGATCACCCCCAACCTCGACGAGGCCGCCTGGCTGGTGGGGCACCCCATTGCCAATGCCGATGACTTGCCTGCGGCGGCCCGCGAGTTGCTGGACATGGGTGCGCCGGCGGTTTTGCTCAAGGGCGGTCATTTGCCTGGCGATGAGGTGGTGGACTGCCTGCTCACCCAGCAAGGCACGCATGAGACTTTGCGCGCCCCTCGGGTGAACACCCGAAACATGCATGGCACGGGGTGTAGTTTGTCCTCGGCCCTGGCTTGTGCTTTGGCACTGAGCCACGACTTGGTGGCAGCCACGCGTTTGGCCAAGGCGTATGTGGCGCAAGCTTTGGCGGCTGGGGCTCAAGCAGAAGTGGGGCAGGGCCATGGCCCGCTCAATCACGGGTTTGCGCCCCAGCCCATGCATCGCATCAATCGGTAAGGCCCAGTCGCGCGTGCAAGCGCGCCGATGCGGTGGTGTATTCGAAGGGCACGGGCCCACCTTGCAGGGTTTCGGCAATGGCGTAGGCGGCCAGGGTGGCTTCGTGAAACGCACTCACAATGAGCTTGCGTTTGCCGGGGTAGTGCGCCACATCGCCCACGGCATACACCCGAGGCACCGAGGTTTGCAAGGTGGCCGGGTTCACGCTCACTTGTTTTTTATGCAGGGCCAGGCCCCAATCGGCAAAGGGACCCAGTTGGGGCAGCAGCCCCAAGGCTTCCACCAGCACGTCGGCCGCGGTGGTTTCATCGGCCTCGCCCGCGCGGCTGATCACCAAACCGGCGAGTTGGGCACCATGGGCTTGGGCGCCCGTGATTTGCCCGGTCAGGCGGCTGGCCCGCCCGCTGACCTCGGCTTGGGCCCAGCGAATCAAGGCCTCGTCGGAGGCGTCGAGGGCGGCCCGGCGGTGCAACAAGGCCACGTGGCCAGCCCCAGAAGCCAAGGCTTGCAAGGCGGTGTCGATGGCCACATCGTCGCTGCCCGCCACCACCACGCGCTGGTTGTGCAGGGCTTGAGGCGGCCGGGTGGCCAGGGTGTCGGGGTCCAGCACGCTCACGCCTCGGCAGGGGTCAAGCGCGGGTTGAGCCAAGCGGCGGTGCGCAAAAGCACCCACGCCTGCGGCCAGCACCAGGGCTTTCACACGATGGCTTTGGCCTGCACTCAGGTGCACGGTCAAGCCATCGTTGTCGGCGTCAAAGCCCACCAGTTGTTGCGACAACAACCAGGGGGTGGCAAAGGGGCGGATTTGCTCGTTCAAGCGATCGACGAGTTCCTGGCCAGTGCATCTAGGCACACCCGGAATGTCGTAAATGGGCTTGTCGGCATACAGGGTGCTGCATTGGCCGCCCAAGCGGGGCAAGGCGTCGACCCCCAGCGTGGTCAAGCCTTGCAGGCCCAACTCAAAGACTTGGAAAAGGCCTGCGGGGCCCGCCCCCACCACCAGCACGTCGGCATTGAACGTTGGGGCGTGGGCGGTCATGCGTGAGGCTCAGCGCACCAGCTCGCCGAGCTTGCCGGTTTTGTCTTTCCAGTCGTCGGCATCGGGCAAGGGGGCTTTGCGCTTGGTGATGGTGGGCCAGCCCACGGTGCACAGTTCAGCGTTGAGCTTGATCATGTGTTGCTGGTCGGCCGGCACGTCTTCTTCGGCATAAATCGCGTTGGCCGGGCACTCGGGGATGCACACGGCGCAATCGATGCACTCGTCGGGGTCGATGGTGAGGAAATTGGGGCCTTCGCGGAAGCAGTCCACGGGGCACACATCCACGCAGTCGGTGTATTTGCAGCGGATGCAGTTTTCAGTCACGACGTGGGTCATGTTGGGGTGCTTTCAAAAATCAGCCGGGATTTTAGTCAATCCACCAACACGGCGGCGCTGGTGGCCTGAGTCGCCACATCCACCAGGATCATGGCGCCTTGTTGTCGCGATTGCGCGTAGGGTCGAAGGGGCAGGGCTTGTTGCAATTGCAACTGCACCCGGCCCATGGCGTTCATGCCCAGCTCGGTCGCGGGGCGTCGCTCCAGGGTGGTGATGTCGAGTTGGTCTTCGATGGCGGCCACTCGCGCCTTGACCCATCGGTGGCCGTGCAAAGCCCAGTAAGTCCGGCCCACTTGCAAGGGTTGGTTGTCCAGCCAGGCCAGTTGGGCGCTGACGAGGGCTTGGGGGGTGTCTGTGGCCTCGGTGGCCAGCAGCCAGTCGCCGCGCGACACGTCCACCTCTCGATCGAGGACCACGCCCGCGCTTTGCCCCACCCTTAAGCCCGAGTCCAAGCCAGCGGGTTCGCGCACCGCATTGAGCACCTCGGCCACCACGGCCCGTTCGCCGCTGGGGTGAACCACCACTTCGGCGCCCACACGGGCCACGCCTGCACTCACGCGGCCCCAGAACACCCGACGGCCTTGGTGGGTCACGGCCGAGTCGTGGCGTTTTTCCACCCACTGCACCGGCAGTCGGAAGGCGTCGTCGTCGTCGCACACCAGGGGCAGCGATTCCAGCACCGACAACAAGCTGGGGTGCTCACCGCACCAGCCCGGTCGCGGGTTCACCACATTCCAGCCCTCCAAGGCTGAAACCGGCAAATAGGCCAGGGGCGACAGCCCCGCTTGCTGGGCAAATTCGGTCAAGGCCTCGTGGATGCGGGCATAGGCTTGCTCGGCATCGGGCACCGCATCGAGCTTGTTGATGGCGTAAATGAGGTGCGGCACGCGCAGCCACTGCAGCAGCAAGCTGTGGCGACGGGTTTGGGGCAACAAGGTCACAGGGCCAGGGCCTTGCGCGATTTTGGTGGCGTCCACCAGCACCACTGCGGCCTGGGCTTGCGAGGCAGCGGTGACCATGTTGCGGGTGTATTGCTCGTGGCCCGGGCAGTCGCCCAGCACAAACTTGCGCCGAGGGGTGCTGAAGTAGCGGTGGGCCACATCGATGGTGATGCCTTGCTCGCGCTCCGAGGTGAGGCCATCGGTGAGCAAGGCGAGATCGGTTTGGCCTTGGCGTTGCACGCTGCTGAGTTGGTCGCGCAGCACCGATTCGCTGTCGACCAGCAAGCGGCCAATCAGGGTGCTTTTGCCGTCGTCCACCGATCCGCAAGTGATCAGGTGCAAGGCGCTGGTGGTGTCGGGTTGCATCAGAAATACCCTTCTTTTTTGCGTTGTTCCATGGAGGCGTCTGAGGTCTGGTCGTCCAGCCGGGTGGCACCGCGCTCGCTCACTGAGCTAAGCAGGGTTTCGGCAATCACGGCCTCGGGGGTGTCAGCTTGGCTGGCCACGGGGCAGGTGCAGGTTACGTCGCCCAAGGTGCGAAAGCGAACGCTTTGGGTCTGCACGGTCTCGCCGGGCTTGGGCGGGGTGAGTGGGGTCACCGGCACCAAGAGCCCACGGCGGTGCACCACGTCGCGCTCGTGGGCGTAATACAGCGACGGCAGCGCCAGGTGTTCGCGGGCGATGTATTGCCACACATCGAGCTCGGTCCAATTGGAGATGGGGAATACGCGAAAGTGCTCGCCCGGTTGCAAGCGCGTGTTGAAGAGTTGCCAGAGTTCAGGGCGCTGGGACTTGGGTTGCCATTGGCCAAAGGCATCGCGGTGGCTGAAGATGCGCTCTTTGGCGCGGGCTTTTTCTTCGTCGCGGCGGGCGCCGCCCATCAGGGCATCGAAGCGAAACTCTTCGACGGCCTCCAACAGCGTCACCGACTGGTGGGCGTTGCGGGGCTCGTCGGGCCGGGCGAGGCGAACCGTGCCTCGGCGCATCGAGTCTTCCACCGAGCGCACGATGAGTTCTGCCCCCAACTCTTGGGCGCGCGCATCGCGAAACGCCGTGACTTCAGGGAAGTTGTGCCCGGTGTCGATCATCAGCAAGGGAAAGGGCAGTCGGCCACGGCCAAAGGCTTTTTCAGCGCAGCGCAACATCACCAGCGAATCCTTGCCGCCCGAAAACAGCAAGGCGGGGCGCTCGAAGGCACCCGCCACTTCGCGCAGCAGGTGAATAGTTTCTTCCTCCAGCGCGTTCAGGTGAGCGGCAACGGGCGAGGGGGACGGGTTGAGCGGGATGCGTGCATTCATGGGGTGGTGGCCTCGTGAGATTCGGGGGTGGGGGCTGGGGGAGACAGGTGCAAGCCGCACTCTTTGGTGTCGTCTTGCTCCCACCACCAGCGTCCGGCGCGAAAGTCTTCGCCCAGGCTGATGGCCCGGGTGCACGGCGCACAGCCAATGCTGGGGAAGAACTGGTCGTGCAAGGGGTTGTGGTCGACGCCGTGTTGGGCAATGTGGTGCCACACGTCGCCCCAGCGCCAGTGCAACAAGGGGTTGAACTTTTCCAAGGCATGGCCTTGGCTGGCATCGGCTTGGCGCACGGCCAGACCGGCCCGGTGGCTGGACTGCTCGGCCCGCAAGCCGGTGAGCCAGGCACTGTGCCCTGCCAAGGCGCGTGCCAAGGGCTCGAGCTTGCGCACGCCGCAACAGGCGTGCCTAGCCTCACGGCTGTCGTAGATGCGGGCTTGGCCGGTGTGGCGCACAAAGTGCAGCACGGCTTCGTCCTGGGGTTGATGCACCTGCAGGCGCTCGCCCAATTGCGCCCGTTGGCGCTCCAGCAAAGCCAGGGTCTCGGGGTGCAACATTCCGGTGTCGATCACGAACACGCCAATGGGCAAGTCGTGGCGCACGATGAGGTCGGTGAGCACCACATCCTCGGCGCCCAGGCTGGAGGCTTGCACCACCTTGTCGTGGTCACGGGTGGCTTGGCGCAACACGGCCACGGTGTCGGCCAGCAATTGCGCGTGGTGGGCGCTGGGCTGGGCGTGCAAGCGCACCGCTTGGCCCGTGGGGGTGAAGGGGTTGGGGCTCATGCGGGGCTCCGGGTGCGGGCAAAGCGCGGCAGCGGTTGCTGGGCATCGCCTTGGTAGTGGTCGCTGAAGGGGGCAAGGGCGGCTTGGGCGGTGATCAACGATTGGTCGTTGCGCAACACCGCACTGCTAAAGCCCGAGCGGCGCATGAGGCTGAGTTGGTCCACCAACACCTCGCCGGTGGCCCGAATGTCGCCACGAAAGCCCCGACGACGTCGCAGCATCACGGCTTGGCTGTAGGCACGACCATCGGTGAAAGCGGGAAAGTGCAACAACACCCGCTGCACACCGTCCAAGGGCAAGTCCAGCACCGAGTCGGTGTTGGCCACACTGAGGGTGTGGGCGTCGGGTTCGGGGGCGTGGGTGAGGATGTCAAAGGGTTCAGGCATGGCTGTTGGCCTCCGAAGGTGAAGCGGTGGTGGTGCGCACCGCGTGAGCGGCTTGTTTGAAGGGGTCCAGCCCCAGGCGATGCACGCAATGCACGAACGATTCACCGCTCTCGCGCTGTTGCCGGTAGGTGTCCAGCACGGCCTCGATCACGGGCACCACCTCGGCGGCAGCAAACGAGGGGCCAATCACCTTGCCGGCGCGGGTGGGGCCGCTGGCGTGGCGGCCATCGGAGCCACCCAGCGTCACCTGATACCACTCCTGCCCGTCTTTATCGACACCCAGAATGCCCAGGTGGCCGCTGTGGTGGTGGCCGCAGGAGTTGATGCAACCACTCACATGCAAATCGATGGCGCCCAAGTCCCAGAGTTCGTCCAGGTCGCTGAAGCGGTCGGCAATGGCCGCGGCCAGTGGCAAGGAGCGCGCGTTGGCCAAGCTGCAAAAGTCGCCGCCGGGGCAGGCAATGAGGTCGGTGAGCAAGCCCGCGTTGGGGCTGGCCAGGCCCAAGGCTCGGGCCGCTTGCCACACGGTGACCAAGTCGGCTTGGGGCACCCAGGGCAACACCAGGTTCTGGTTGTGGGTGACGCGCAATTCGCCGCGCGAAAACCGGTCGGCCAATTCGGCGGCCCCGCGCAAATGTTCGGGCCGGGCATCGCCAGGGGCTAGCCCCACGCGTTTGAACGACAACTGCACCGCCCGGTAGCCCGTGAGCCGATGGGCTTGCACTTGGCGTGACAGCCAGCGGCTGAAGGCCGCTTGCTCGGCGGGGGTCAAGCCTGCGGTGGGGAGGTCGGTTTCAACCAAGGGCGCAGGGTCAGGGGAAAAGCGCGCTTGCACCGCTTGCCAATCGGCTTGGGTGAGCCGATGCGGGGCGCCATCGTTTTCAACGATGCGGGTGAACTCGGCTTCTACTTCTTGGGTGAAGCGTTCGAACTCGGCCTTCACCAAAATTTTGATGCGGGCTTTGTAGGCGTTGTCGCGGCGGCCCCAGCGGTTGTAGGTGCGCAGCACCGCCTCAAGGTAGTTGAGCAAATCGGCCCACGGCAAAAACGCACGCACCAAGGGGGCCACGACGGGCGTGCGACCCATGCCACCCCCCACATGCACCTCAAAGCCCAGCTCGCCCGCGCTGTTGCGAATGAGGCGCAGACCCACGTCGTGCCACAGGGTGGCGGCGCGGTCCTCGGTGGCCCCATGAATGGCCACCTTGAACTTGCGTGGCAAAAACGCGAACTCGGGGTGCACCGTGCTCCATTGCCGAATCAACTCGGCAAAGGGGCGCGGGTCGGCCACCTCGTCGGGGGCAATGCCAGCCAAGGCGTCGCTGGTGGTGTTGCGAATGCAGTTGCCACTGGTCTGGATGCCGTGCAAGCCCACTTGCGCCAAACGGTGCATCACCTCTGCACTGCGCGCGAGCGGAATCCAATTGAATTGCACGTTTTGGCGTGTGGTGAAGTGCGCCACCCCGTAGGCCAGCTGGGGTGCGGGAAAGTCGCTGATGGCCGCTTGCTGCGCATTCGCTTGGGCATAGGCTTGGGCGTCGGGTTGGTCGAACTGCTCGGCCACATCGGCCAAGGCCCGCGCTTGCTCGGCGCTCAGGGCGCCGTAGGGGACGGCCACGCGCAGCATAGGGGCATGGCGTTGCACATACCAGCCGTTTTGCAGCCGCAGGGGCTTGAATTCCAGTTCGCCCAATTGGCCCGCCAAGTGGCGCTCCAACTGGTTGGCGTATTGGTCGGCGCGTTCACGAATGACTTGCCGGTCGAAGTCGGTGTGTTGATACATGCGTCACATTCCCACAAGTTTGGAACCAGCCAAGGCCAGCACCAGAGACAAAACCAAGCGCGACAAGCGCGCGGGCAAACGGTGCACCCATTGCGTGCCCAGCCAGATGCCGGGAATCGATCCCAGCAACAAGGCCGACAACAAGGCCCAATCCACATGGCCCAGCAGGCTGTGGCCCAAACCCGCCACCAGGGTCAAGGGCACAGCATGAGCAATGTCAGCGGCCACGGTGCGTGGCAAGGGCAGGCGCGGATACAAGAGCAGCAAGGCCGTCATGCCCAAAGCGCCCGCACCCACCGAGGTGAGGCTCACCAGGGCCCCAATGACAGCGCCCAGCGCCACGGTGAGCCCCGGGTGGCGGTCGGTGCCGGTTTCGGCGCCAGTGGGGGCCAAGGCTTGTGCGGGAGTGAAGGTGGTGCCCTGCAGGGCTTTGTAGAGGGTCACGCCAGCGGTGAGCAGCAAGGCCACGCCCAGGCTCAGCTTGACCAGCGACTCCACGGTGCCCAGGGCGTTGTGCAACTGATGGCTCATCCACCACACCGTGAGGCCGCTCACGGGCACGCTGCCCAGCGCCATCCAGCCCACCACAGCCCAAGGGATGCGACGCAGGCGCCACAAGGGCCACAGCCCGCCCGCTTTGGTGCCGGCTGCAAACAGCAAATCGGTGCCGACGGCGGTGAGCGGGGACACACCCCAGCCCAGAATCAGCAAGGGGGTCATCACGGAGCCACCGCCCACGCCGGTGAGACCAATCAACAGGCCAACGCCCAAACCCGCCAAGATCAATTGAAACCATTCCATGGCGGCGTAATGTAGGGAATGGATATAACGAGCGGAACTATTTTTTAGTTTTTGTTATATGAGCTTTTTATATATGGATTAATGTTTATAGATCGAATTTTTAAAAAACCTGAGGTTTTATTGATCGAGTCGATTTCAGCGCTTGGGACGCAAGGCTTGCCAAACGGGGGCGGGCAATGGGCCGGGTTCACCCAGGCTCTGGGCCACCAAGGCCTCGGCCAGCAAAGCGCCCAAGGTGAGGCCTCGGGCGCCCAGCGCGGTGAGCACATGCAAGCCCGGCAGCTGGGGCAGGGGGCCGCACCACGGCAGGCGGTCGGGGGTGGTGCAGCGCACCCCAGACCATCCCTGCCAGGGGAGTTGTTCGGGCGAGGGGGCATCGGGGCGGCCGAAAGCTTGAGGAAACAGGGTTTTCAGCCTGAGGAGGTTGTCGTGGTGGTCTTCGGGACGCACGACCTCGTCCAGCCGGTGGTGGTCAAAGCCTGCACCAAAGACACCCACTCCGCCGGGTTCTGGGCCCAGGGGGAAGCTCGGAATCCAACTGCCTTGCCCATTCACGCACGCCGAGGGCAAGCCGGCCTGGGCGAGTGCTGCCATGGGCACCCAGGACACCTGCCCGCGCACGGCATGCAGGCGGGGCGGGTTCTCTGCTTCGTGGGGATAAAGCCCCGCCGTGCCGGGGCCAGCCGCCAAGCAGGCCCAAGGCGCCTGAGCCAACACCTGGCCTTCACCATCGAGGGCTTGCCACTCCCCGGAGTCGGAGCGGGCGACGCGGGCCAGGCTTTGGCCCATCCGCAGGTCGATCAGGGGGTGATGCAGCAACGCTTTCACCAACGCCTGGGGTCGGATCCAGGCCCCGTAGCGATGGTGCACCGCGTCTTGCGGCTGGCCACACAGGCCGGGCACCACGGTGCAGCTGTCGTCGTGGTCGGTGGGAAGCGGCGGCAGCTTGCCGCGCCGGTCGGGCAGGCGTTGTTCTGTCACCCCGCATGGGGACCAGTCGACACCGGCTTGCAGCCAGCGCTCGCCCAGGTGGTGCATGTGGCGCATGCCTGTGAGGGTGAGTTGCGCCAGCTCGGGCCGTTGACGCGCACCATGTGGGGTGATCAAGCCCACGGGCAGACCAGAAGCCCCTTGGGCCGGTTGCGCACGGGCATCGAGCACGCGCACAGGCACGCCACGCTCGGCCCATTGGCGAGCCACGGCGGCGCCAGCCAGCCCGGCGCCCACGACCCAAACCGAAGTGGGGCGAGTGGGCCGCTGAGGTTGCTGGGGGTTGAGCTGACCCGCGCGTCGCATCTGCAAGCCGGGGGCCAAAGGGGTTAAGCGTTCGGCCACCCAGCCCTGGGCTTCGAGCCTTTGAAGTAAGTCGCCATCGTCGCATTCGGTGGCCAAGCGGGTGTGGGTCTGGCTGTGCGCGCTCAGGGCTTGCAAAGTGGGGGTGGACCACAGGTTGGACTCGGGGCTGGGGTCATTCAGGAACACGCTGTCGGCGCTTGCCATGAGGCCGGCAAACCCATTGGAGGTGGCCAGGTCCGACACCGCGCCCACAAGCAAGGTGAAGCTCACGCGGCCATCCTCCAGCGACAAGCGGTGCAGGCCAGTCGTGAGGCCCCACCATTGGCGGCTCAGGGCTTGCGCCAGCGGTTGCAGTTCGGGCCAAGCAGCGACCGATTGCACGAGGTCGCTGGCGGCCACTGGTCTGGCTTCGATGCCCACGAGGTGCAAGCGTTTGGGGCGTTGGGGGTCCTCGCGCCAAGCGTGCCAAGCGGCCAAGGCGTTCAGGCCCAGGCCAAAACCCGTTTCCAGAATCGTCCAGTGTGATGCGCCTTGCCACGCCGGCGTGGGGCCCAGCAGGCCGCAGCCGCGCAAGAACACCTCGCGCGCTTGCGCCCAGCCCTCACCGTTGCGATGCACGGGAGTGCGGGGGGCGTTCATGGCGGGGCTGGCGCTGGCCCTTCAAGGGGCGGGAGGCGGCACATAGCCTTGGGCCGCGTCGGCGCCGTCGCCGAAGAAGTGCTTTTCCATTTGACGGGCCAGGTATTGGCGGGCGCGCAAGTCGGCCAGGTTCAGGCGGTTCTCGTTCACCAACATGGTTTGATGACGAATCCACTCGGCCCAAGCCTGTTTGCTCACCTGTTCGTAAAGCCGCTTGCCGAGCTCACCCGGGTAGGGCGGGCGGTCCAGCCCCTCGGCTTCGGCGTTGAGCTTGATGCAGTGAACCATGCGTGTCATGAAAAATCCTTGGTGTCCGAATGGAATAGCGATAAGGGTGGACTTTAGCAAGGGATAGACTCACTCGCATGAAAACACCCAGCACCCCCACGATGTTTGGCCTCATTGCCCTGACGGCGCTGGCGCTGTTGGCCTTTGGTTTGTATCTCCAACATGGAGTGGGCTTGGTGCCTTGCCCCATGTGCATCGTGCAACGCTATACCCTGCTGGGCGTGGCGGTGGTGGCCCTCGTTGGTTGGCGTTGCCGTGCGCCCCGCTGGCAAGCGGTGTTGGGGCTTGTGTTGGCCCTCAAAGCCGCTTTTGGCGCCTTCACCGCCGCTCGACAAAGCTGGTTGCAGTGGTATCCGCCCGAAGTGGTGAGCTGTGGCCGCGACTTCTACGGCATGGTGGAGAGCTTCCCCCTGAGCCGAGCCATCCCCATGATCTTCCGGGGCAGCGGCGACTGCACCCAAATCGACTGGACCTTCTTGGGTGGCTCGATTGCCAACTGGTCCTTCCTCTGGTTCACCGCCTACACCCTCACCGCCATATTAATTGGGGTCAGGTTACATAAATTGCGTGAAAAATTTTTCGACGCCAATAATCAAACCTGACCCCATTTATTAATTGAACCTGACCCCAATTGTTCAGGTGAGGCGTTTGACGAGGACGGTGCTTTTGCGGTCCCAGTTGTAGATGCGTTTGCGGGCTTCGGGAAGCCAATCGGGGTCTGCGGGCACAAAGCCGCGTTTGAGGAACCAGTCGCGGGTGCGGGTGGTGAGCACGAAGATGCTGTTGAGGCCCAGGATCCGGGCGCGTTGCTCGATGCGGCGAAGCAATTTTTCGCCATCGCCCATGCCTTGTGACTGGGGGGCCACGGTGAGGGCGGCCATTTCGGCCGTTTGGGCTTCAGGGTAGGGGTAGAGCGCGGCACAGCCAAAGATGACGCCATCGTGTTCGATGACGGTGTAGGCCCCAATGTCGCGCTCGATTTCGGTGCGACTACGTTTGACCAAGGTGCCATCGTTTTCAAAGGGCTCGATGAGCTGCAGAATGCCGCCCACATCCTCGTGCGAGGCTTCGCGCAGGCTTTCGAGCTTCTCATCGACCACCATGGTGCCAATGCCGTCGTGCATGTAGACCTCAAGCAGCAAGGCGCCGTCGACGGCAAAGGGCAAGATGTGGCAACGCTGCACGCCATTGAGGCAAGCCTTCACACAATGCTGCAAGTAAAAACCAATGTCGGTGGGTTTGGTGGGGGCGGGGCTTTTTTTGAGCAAAGCCACAGCCACATCCAAGGGCAGTTCGGTGTCGATGGGGTTGTCGTCGCTCACCGGGGCTTCGGGGTTCACCGCAATGCCCGGGGTTTCGGTGAGAAACAGCAGCTTGTCGGCCTTCAGCGCCGTGGCCACCGAGGTGGCGACTTCTTCCATGGTGAGGTTGAAGGCCTCGCCGGTGGGTGAAAAGCCAAAGGGTGAAAGCAGCACCAGCGAACCTTGATCCAGGGTTTTGCGAATGCCGTCAACGTCGACCTTGCGCACCAGCCCCGAGCTTTGGAAGTCGACGCCATCGACGATGCCCACGGGGCGTGCGGTGATGAAGTTGCCCGAAATCACACGCACCGTGGCACCGGACATGGGGGTGTTGGGCAAGCCTTGGCTGAACGCGGCTTCGATTTCGTAGCGCAGTTGACCCGCAGCCTCTTGTGCGCAATCGAGGGCCACCGAGTCGGTGATGCGCATGCCGCGTGCAAATTGAGGTTCGTGCCCCTTGGCTTGCAACTGTTCGTTCACTTGGGGACGAAAGCCATGCACCAACACCAAGCGCACGCCCATGCTTTGAATCAGGGCCAAGTCTTGCGCCAGATTGGCCAGCTTGCCAGCTGCAATGGCCTCGCCAGCCAAGGCCACCACAAAGGTTTTGCCCCGATGCATGTGAATGTAGGGCGCCACCGAGCGAAACCAGGGCACAAAGGTGAAATGGAAAACGTTGGACATGGGCAGGCTTGAACGAGTGGGCAGACCGATAATGCCGGGCTTTCGTCATTGTGACGCATTTGATGTCTGAGTCTGCCCCCACCCCGCCGCCATTGAAGATCGATTTCCCCGAGGACTTGCCCGTGAGCGCTCGGCGAAACGACATCATGGCTGCCATTCGCGAGCACGCGGTGGTGATCGTGAGTGGTGAAACGGGCTCGGGCAAAACCACCCAGCTGCCCAAAATGGCGCTGGCCCTGGGGCGTGCCGCCGAACCCGTGTCGGGCAAGGGCCGGTCGCGCTTGATCGGGCACACCCAGCCCCGCCGGCTGGCGGCGACCTCGGTGGCCAAGCGCGTGGCCCAAGAGCTCAAGACCGAGTTGGGTGAGGTGGTGGGCTACAAGGTTCGCTTCAACGATCGCCTCAGCGCACGCACCCGCGTCAAGCTCATGACCGATGGCATCTTGCTGGCCGAGACGCAAACCGACCCATTGCTCAAGGCCTACGACACCCTCATCATCGACGAGGCCCATGAGCGCAGCCTGAACATCGACTTTTTGTTGGGCTATCTCAAGCAAATCCTGCCCCGGCGGCCCGACCTGAAGGTCATCATCACCTCGGCCACCATCGATGCCGAGCGGTTTTCAAAATACTTTGCCAGCCTCAAGGGGCCTGCCCCCGTGATTGAGGTCTCGGGCCGCAGCTTCCCTGTTGAGATGCGCTACACGCCGTTTGAGGAATCGCGCGACTTCAGCCTCGACGATGCCATCGCCCAAGCCGTGGACCAACTCTGGCAAGGCCGGCCCAATGGTGACATCTTGGTGTTCTTGCCGGGCGAGCGCGAGATTCGCGAGGCGGCCGATCACTTGCGCCAACACCTGTCGCATTCGCCAATCACCCGTGGCGTTGAGGTGCTGGCCTTGTTCGCGCGTTTGTCACAGGCCGAGCAAGACCGGGTGTTCGACAGCCACAGCCACCCGCGCATCGTGCTGGCCACCAACGTGGCCGAAACCTCGCTGACGGTCCCGGGCATTCGTTACGTGATCGACACCGGGCTGGCCCGGGTCAAGCGCTACAGCTACCGCAACAAGGTGGAGCAACTGCTGGTCGAACCCATCAGCCAGGCCGCGGCCAACCAGCGCGCAGGCCGATGTGGCCGGGTGGGGCCGGGCATTGCCATTCGTTTGTATGACGAGAAAGACTTCACCGCACGGCCTCGATTCACCGACCCGGAAATTTTGCGCAGCTCGCTGGCCGGGGTGATCTTGCGCATGCACGCCTTGGGCTTGGGCCAAGTGGCGGCCTTCGATTTTTTGGAGCCCCCGCGTGGCAAGGCGATTGCCGATGGCCAGCAACTGCTGGTGGAGCTGGGTGCGCTCACCGAGGACTTGGCACTCACCCCGTTGGGGCGCGAACTCTCCCGCCTGCCTTTGGATCCGCGGGTGGGGCGCATGCTCTTGGCCGCACGGGACCAGCAGGCCTTGCAAGAGGCCCTCATCATTGCTTCGGCCCTGTCGGTGCAAGACGTGCGCGACCGCCCCCCCGAGGCCCAGACGCAAGCCGACCAGGCGCATGCGAAATTCAAAGACGACAAAAGCGAGTTCAGCGGTCATTTGCGGCTGTGGCAATGGCTGCACGAGGCGCGCGGTGGCCACGGCACGCACAAACTGTCGAACCGTCAATACGAGCAACTGCTGCGGCAAAACCACCTGCACGTTCGGCGGGTGCGCGAATGGCGCGATGTCTATAGCCAGTTGCACACCGTGGTGGCCGAGCACCGATGGCCCCTCAATGAACGACCCGCCAGCTACGAGCAACTGCACACGGCCTTGCTGGCGGGCATGTTGGGCAATGTGGGTTACAAGCTGGATGAGCAACCCCAAGGGGCCCCGGCGGCTGGACAATATTTGGGCGCACGCGGCATCAAGTTTTACCCCCACCCCGGCGCGCACCTCAAGAAAAAGCCAGGCAAGTGGGTGGTGTGTGCCGAATTGGTCGAGACCACCCGCTTGTTCGGGCGGGGTGTGGCCAACATCGAACCGCAATGGCTGGAGCGCGTGGGCGAACACCTGCTGCGACGCCAGTTGCTGGACCCCCATTGGGAAAAGCGCAGTGGCGATGTGATTGCCTTGGAGCGGGCCACCCTCTATGGCTTGGTGGTCTACAGCGGGCGGCGCACCTCATTGGCCAAGGCCGACCCCCGTGGCGCGCGCGAGCTGTTCATTCGCGAGGCCTTGGTGGCTGGCGATGTGGATGCCGACACCCTGAGCCGTTGGCATTTTTTGCGCGACAACCTCAAGCTGGTGGCCCAGGTCGAGCAGTTGGAGCACAAGTCGCGCCGCCAGGATGTGTTGGTGGACGAGTCACTGATTCAGGCCTTTTACGACCAGCAGTTGCCAGACGAGGTGTGCAATGTGCGAACGCTGGATGCTTGGTGGAAGACCGAGTCCAAGCGCGATCCCAAACGCTTGCACCTGAGCCGCGATGAGCTCATGCGGCACACGGCCGCTGGCATCACCACCGAGGCTTTCCCTCCCACCCTCAAGCTGGGCGGCGTGGACTGCAAAACCGAATACCTGCACGAGCCTGGCGACGCCAAAGACGGGGTCACGGTGAGCGTGCCTTTGTTTGTGCTCAACCAAGTCAGTGAAGAACGGCTGGAGTGGTTGGTGCCTGGCCTGTTGACCTCCAAGATTCAAGCCTTGCTCAAAAGCCTGCCCCAAAAGCCACGGGCCCGACTGGTGCCCTTGCCCGATTCAGCCAACCAATTGGCCCAAGACTTGACTGCACCCGAGGTGTTTGCTCAGGGCTCCCTCATGGCCGCCTTGCTCGAGCGCGTGCGCCACCAGACCCAGCTCGACGTCAAGCGCAGCGATTTCAAACTCGACATGGTGGCGCCCCATTTGTTCATGAACGTTCGGGTGGTCGATGAACACGGTCGACAGCTCGGCATGGGTCGCAACTTGGGGGCCCTGAAGGCGGAGTGGGGCGGCAAGGCCCGTGGTGCCTTTCAGGCCTTGGCCCAGCTCAAAGGCTTGGGGGCGGTGGGCGAGGCCGCACCCCGTGAGCCGAGCCGCGCGGGCGCAGAGCCGGTTGAAACCCGACCCAACACTGGCAGTCCTCGTGTAGCCCCCGCCCAGACGCCAGCCAGCGCAGTGGCCGCCGAGCAACGCTTCACCCAATGGACTTTTGGCGAGTTGCCCGAATTGATGGAAATTCGCAAAGGCAACCAAACCCTGATTGGTTTTCCCGCTTTGGTGGATGTGGGCAACGCCGTCACCCTCGAGGTGTTTGATGAGCCCGAGCTGGCAGCGGTCAAGCATCGGGTGGGCTTGCGGCGCTTGGTGGCCTTGCAGATTCGCGATGCCCTGAAATACCTGGACAAAAACATCCCCGACTTGCAAAAAATGGCCGTGGCCTTCATGCCCTTGGGCACGGAGTCAGAGCTCAAGCAGCACATCCTGGACGTCGCTGTGGACCGCGCCTTTTTGCAAGACCCGTGGCCCAGCTCGCAGGCGACGTTTGAATTGCGGGTGCAAGAAGGCCGCAGCCGCCTGACCCTGATTGCCAACGAGGTCGCCCGCACCTGTGGCGGGGTGTTGGCGGAATTCGCTGCCGCCACCCGAAAGATCAAAGACACCAAAAATGCCCCTGACGCCACGGCCGATGCGACCCAGCAACTGCAACGCTTGTTGACCCCCCGCTTTGTGGCCGACACCCCGTGGGCGCAATTGCAGCACCTGCCACGCTACCTCAAGGCCATCACTTTGCGCCTAGAGAAGTGGCGGGCCGACCCCGCCCGGGACGCCCAGCGCTTGGCCGAGCTCAAGCCCTTGGAGCAACGGTTTTGGCGCTTGGTGGCCGAGCGCAAGGGGGCGCAAGACACCCGCTTGCAAGAATTTCGATGGCTGCTGGAGGAGTTGCGGGTGAGTCTGTTTGCGCAAGAGCTGCGCACGCCGCAGCCGGTGAGCGTCAAGCGGCTGGAAAAAGCCTGGGCGCAGCTGATGCACTGAGCATGGCCGGGCTGAACCGAGGTGTCTGACAGGGTTTTGTCTTGGGATTACAGTTTGGCCTCTGTCACCCCCCACGAGGCTTTGCATTGGTATGCGCAACCTGAATTCAGACAACATCACCCAGGCCGTCATTGACAGCTTCGCTCAAACGGAAAACCCCCGCCTCAAGGAGATCCTCACCAGCCTGGTGACCCATTTGCACGGCTTTGCCCGTGACGTGAAGCTCACCGAGGCCGAATGGTTTCAGGCCATCGATTTCATCACCCGGTGTGGGCACATCACCGACGACAAGCGCCAGGAATTCATTTTGTTGTCCGATGTGTTGGGTTTGTCCATGCTCACCGTGGCGATGAACAACGACAAACCACCGGGATGCACCGAAGCCACCGTGTTTGGCCCCTTCCACGTCGAGGGTGCCCCTCACTATGCCCTGGGCGACGACATCGCCAATGGCGCCAAAGGCACGCCATGCTGGGTTCGGGGTCGCGTCAAGGGTCTCCACGGCGAGCCCGTGCCGGGGGCGGTGCTCGATGTGTGGCAATCCGACGAAGACGGCCTTTACGATGTGCAGCATGCTGGCTTAGGTCATGCCCAGGCCCGAGGCGTGCTGACTGCCGATGCGAATGGCGAATTCCATTTCCGGACCATCGTGGCTGTTCCCTATGCCATTCCCCACGATGGACCTGTGGGTCAATTGCTCCAGGCCTCAGGCCGACACCCGTGGCGTCCGGCCCATTTGCACTTCATGGTGAAGGCGCCTGGCTATGAAACCCTGATTACGCATGTGTTTCGAGACAACAGCGACTACCTGGATTCAGATGCGGTGTTTGGTGTTCGTCAGTCTTTGGTATGCGATTGGGAACAGCAAGCCGACGGCAGCTTCGCCATGTCCTACGACTTTGTTCTCAACCCCAACGCTGCACCATGATCAACAAAATTGCCGATTCGGTAGAGGAGGCCATTGGCCCGGTGGCCGACGGATCCTCGGTACTCATCGGGGGGTTTGGCACCTCGGGCATCCCCAACGAGCTCATCGAGGGTTTGATGGCCTCTGGCGCCAAAGACCTCACCGTGGTGAACAACAACGCGGGCAATGGTGAGTCGGGCTTGGCCGCTTTGCTCAAGGCCGGCCGTGTTCGCAAAATCATTTGCAGCTTTCCCCGTCAAACGGATTCCTACGTTTTCGACGAGTTGTATCGCAGCGGAAAGATTGAACTCGAATTGGTCCCTCAAGGCAACTTGGCCGAGCGCATGCGCGCTGCAGGGGCTGGGGTGGGTGCATTTTTTACGCCCACTGGCTATGGCACCGCGCTGGCCTTGAACGCCGACGGTAGCCCCAAAGAAACGCGCCGCATCCATGGCAAGGACTATGTGCTCGAATACCCCATTCACGGTGATTTGGCCCTGATCAAGGCCGAAGCAGGGGACCGCTGGGGCAACTTGGTTTACCGCAAGGCGGCCCGCAATTTCGGCCCTGTCATGGCCACAGCCGCCAGACGCACCGTGGCCTCGGTTTACGAGATTCGAACCTTGGGCGAAATGGATCCCGAGGCGGTGGTGACGCCGGGTATTTTTGTCTCGAGCATTGTGCGCATCCCGCGCGTGGCCACCGCCGCGGGTGGCGTTTGAGGGTGACCCCATGAGCAGCTACAGCAAACGCAGCAAACAGGCATTGGCCCAGCGCGTGGCCCAAGATATTTTCGAAGGGGCCTATGTGAACCTCGGCATTGGCCAGCCCACCTTGGTGGCCAATTACTTGCCTCCCGGGCTGGAGGTGGTCTTGCACAGCGAGAACGGCATTCTGGGCATGGGCCCGGCGCCAGCTGAAGGGCAGGAAGACTACGACCTCATCAATGCAGGCAAGCAACCCGTGACCTTGTTGGCTGGCGGGGCGTTTTTTCACCACGCCGACAGTTTCGCCATGATGCGTGGCGGTCATTTGGACATCAGCGTGCTGGGCGCCTTTCAGGTGTCGGCCACTGGCGACTTGGCCAACTGGAGCACGGGCGAGCCAGGGGCCATTCCAGCCGTTGGGGGTGCCATGGATTTGGCGGTGGGGGCCAAGCAAACCTGGGTCATGATGGATTTGCTCACCAAACAAGGGCAGAGCAAGGTGGTTCCGGTTTGCACCTACCCCCTCACCGGCGTGGCCTGTGTGAAGCGCGTTTACACCGACTTGGCCACCTTGGCGTGCGGTCCCGAAGGCCTGCAAGTCATCGACCGGGTGGATGGGCTCAGTCACGCCGAACTCGAAGGACTGATTGGTTTGCCATTGCGAGCGAATTAATCGTTCGCTTTCAGCCCTGAACTGGGCGAGTCCTCGGGTTTGTTCGGGGGCTAATGTCTTGAAACACTGCGATATCATGATCCAGAATGATTCATTTGTTTCAAGATGATCCCAACCCCATTGCGTGACCGCATTGCCGCTGAATTCGAGCGCCTGAGCCCCGAATTGCAGCGTGCCGCCCGGTGGGTCAACGATCACCCTTTGGAGTTGGTCACCCAATCCATGCGGCGCTCGGCCATGGCCGCAGGCGTGGCCCCAGCCACCATGACCCGCTTGGCGCAGGCCTTGGGTTATCGGGGGTTTGACGACATGCGCACGCCAGAGGTTCAGCAGGCGGTCGTGTTGGCCTCCAACTTTGCCAGCAAGGCCGCACACCAGCAGGCCGCGAAGGCCTTGCAAGGGCAGTCCCCCAGTGCCTGGCAAGACTTGGTGCATGACCAGGTGGCCAACATCACCCAGGGGCTGGATCGCAACCGCGTGGACACCCTGGAGGCAGTGGCTGACGCGCTCATTGGCGCGCGGCAGGTGCTGTGTCTGGGCTTGCGCGCGGCGCATGGCATTGCCATGCATTTGCATTACTCCTGCAACCTGTTGTTGCCCAATGTGGGCTTGGCGCAGTCGGTGGCGGGGACCTTGCGAGACCAAATTTGGGCGCTGCAGGCCAACGATGTGCTGGTGGTGGTGGGCGTGTCCCCTTACACCCGCGAAACGGTTCAATTGGCCCAATTGGCCGCGGCCCAGGGCTGTGCGGTGGTCGCCATCACCGACAGTGCGCTGGGGCCCTTGGCCCAGGTGGCGCGTCACACCTTGCTGGTGAAGTCGTCTTCACCCGCGTTTTTCCATTCACTGGTGGGGGCTCAAGCCATGGCCGAGGCCATCACGGCCACCGTGGCTGCTCGAGGTGGGGCTGCGGTCATGCAACGCCTCACCCAGCTGGAGACCCGCCTCAACCAAGAACATTTGTATTGGGAAAAACCGGCCCAGCGCCAGTTGCCCCCGCCTCAGTCCACTTCATCATGAACCTCAACGACACCGCCATTCTTCACCGCCAAACTCAACATCGCCTGCCCGTTGCGGTGGCAGGCGAGGGCGTGCACCTCATCGACAGCGAAGGCAAGCGATACATCGATGCTTCTGGCGGGGCGGCAGTCTCGTGCCTGGGGCATGGGCATCCCGATGTGCGCGCGGCCATGCACCGACAAATTGACCAACTGGCTTATGCACACACCAGTTTTTTCACCACCGAGGTGGCCGAAACGCTGGCCCAGCATTTGGTGGACCGTGCGCCCGGCGACCTCAGCCATGTGTATTTTTTGAGCGGTGGCTCGGAGGCCATGGAAACCGCCCTCAAGATGGCGCGGCAGTATTTCGTGGAGATCGGCCAGCCGCAGCGGCGCTTGTTTGTCGCTCGTCGCCAAAGCTATCACGGCAACACCTTGGGAGCCTTGGCGGTGGGGGGCAATGCCTTGCGTCGTCAGCAGTTTGCGCCTTTGCTCATCGATGTGGCCCATGTGTCGCCGTGCTACGCCTATCGGGGCAAAGCGGATGGCGAGTCCGATGAGGCCTATGGCCAGCGCCTGGTGCAGGAATTGGCCGCCGAGATTGAGCGCTTGGGCGGGGACCAGATCATGGCTTTTGTTGCCGAGACCATTGGCGGCGCCACCGCTGGCGTGCTGCCTCCCGTGCCCGGTTATTTCAAAGGCGTGCGCGAGCTCTGCGATGCCCATGGCATTTTGTTCATCCTCGATGAAGTCATGTGTGGCATGGGTCGCTCGGGCCGTTTGTTTGCCTTCGAGGATGAAGGTGTGGTTCCCGACATCGTCGCCATCGCCAAAGGCCTGGGCGGGGGTTATCAGCCCATTGGCGCCACCCTGGCGCGCCGCCCCATCGTGGAGGCTTTTGCAAAGGGCAGTGGCCTCTTTCAGCACGGCCACACTTACCTGGGCCATGCCACGGCTTGTGCAGCAGCCTTGGCGGTGCAGCAGGTCATTGAGCGCGACGGGCTGCTGGCCCAAGTGCGTGAACGCGGCGCGCAATTGCAAGCGCGCTTGCACAGCGTCCTGGGCGACCATCCCCATGTGGGGGATGTGCGCGGCCGGGGCTTGTTTTGGGGTGTGGAGTTGGTGCAAGACCGTGCCAGCAAAACGCCCTTCGCAGCCAGCCATCGTTTGCATGCCAAGGTCAAGGCCATGGCCATGCAGCAGGGCTTGCTGTGCTATCCGGCCGGGGGAACGGTGGATGGGGTGTCGGGTGACCATGTGTTGCTCGCACCGCCCTTCATCAGCAGCCCGTCCGATCTGGACGCCATCGTTGAGCGCCTCGCGGCAGCCATCGACGAGGCGATCTGCCTTACGATTCACGTGTAACCACCAAAAGGAGAACCTTGATGCGATTTGCTCTTCAACCCACGCTGGCCGCTTTGGGCTTGGCCGCTGCACTGGCAGCACCCACTGGCGCTGCTCAGGCCGCCCAACAGTTCGTCACCATTGGCACCGGCGGTGTCACGGGCGTGTATTACGCCGCGGGTGGCGCCATTTGCCGCTTGGTCAACAAAGATCGCGCGCAGCACGGCATTCGTTGTTCGGTGGAATCCACGGGGGGTTCGGTGTTCAACATCAACACCATACGCGCCGGTGAACTCGATTTCGGTGTGGCCCAGTCCGACTGGCAATACCACGCCTCCAAAGGCAGTTCCAGCTTTGCCAAAGACGGCGCCTTCAAAGAGTTGCGTGCGGTGTTCTCGATTCACCCCGAGCCCTTCACGGTCTTGGCACGCAAAGAAGTGAACGCCAAAAACTTCACCGACCTCTTCGGCAAGCGTTTCAACGTGGGCAACCCCGGCTCGGGCACCCGTGCTTCGCTGGATGTGTTGCTCAAGGAAATGGGCAAGTCGGTGAAGGACTATGCACTGGCTGCTGAGCTCAAGGCCGACGAACACGGTGCCGCCCTGTGCGACAACAAGGTCGATGGCTTCTTCTATGGCGTGGGTCACCCTTCAGCCAACATCCAAGACCCCATCACCACCTGTGGCGCACGCCTGGTGCCCATCAGTGGCCCGGCGGTGGACAAGCTCGTGGCGGCCAACCCCTTCTATGCCAAGGTGGACATCCCCGGCGGCATTTATGCGGGTCATGCCCAGCCCACCCCCACTTATGGCGTGGTGGCCACCTTCGTGAGTTCGACCAAGACGCCCGATGCCGTGGTGTATACCTTGGTGAAGTCGGTGTTCGAGAACTTCGACGCCTTCAAGAAACTGCATCCCGCTTTTGCCAACCTCAAGCCTCAGGACATGATCAAGAACGGCAACTCGGCCCCCTTGCATCCTGGCGCGGTGAAGTACTACAAAGAAAAAGGCTGGATGTAATCCACTCGCTCCCGGCTTCGGCCGGGAGTCTGGGATGACCACGGAGAAAACATGCTCGACAAAGACCAAGTCAACGCTCAGCAGTTGATGCAGGAAAACGATTTGGGGGGACGCTCCCCTGGGCCAGTCATGGCTCGCACGATGGCGGGTGTGGCTTTGCTGTGGTCGGTGTTTCAGCTCTGGATTGCCTCCCCCTTGCCGTTTCAGTGGGGGGTAGGCGTCTTCAACAACACCGAGAGCCGAGCGATTCACCTCGCTTTCGCGGTGTTGTTGGCCTTTTTGGCCTACCCGGCCTCCAAGCGCAGCCCGCGTGACCATGTGCCCCTGATGGATGGGGTGATGGCGCTGGTGGCAGCGTTTTGTGCGGGTTATTTGTTTTGGTTTTATGCAGACCTGGCCACGCGCCCCGGTCAACCCATTGCACAAGACCTCTGGGTCGGCGTGGTGGGCATGCTGTTGTTGTTGGAAGCCACCCGCCGCGTGTTGGGTTTGCCCATGGTGGTGGTGGCCTTGGTGTTTCTGGTCTACACCTTTGCGGGCCCCTACATGCCCGACCTCATTGCCCACCGGGGCGCCTCGTTGGCGCGAACAGTGACCCACCAGTGGCTGACCACCGAAGGCGTGTTTGGCGTTGCGCTGGGGGTGTCGAGTGGGTTTATTTTTCTGTTTGTGTTGTTTGGCGCCATGCTCGACCGCGCAGGGGCCGGTAACTACTTCATTCAATCGGCGTTTGCCTTGCTGGGCCACATGCGGGGCGGTCCAGCCAAAGCGGCGGTGGTGTCCTCGGCGGCCACGGGCTTGATCTCGGGCTCCTCGATTGCCAACGTGGTGACCACCGGCACCTTCACCATCCCCCTCATGAAGCGCGTGGGCTACCGGCCCGATCAAGCCGGTGCCGTAGAGGTGTCCAGCTCCGTCAACGGCCAGATCATGCCGCCGGTGATGGGTGCGGCGGCCTTTTTGATGGTGGAGTATGTGGGCATTCCCTACACCGAGGTGATTCGTCACGCGTTTTTGCCCGCCATCATTTCTTACATCGCCTTGTTCTACATCGTGCACCTCGAGGCCCTCAAGGCAGGCATGAAAGGCTTGCCACGGCGCACGCAGGCCACGCCCCTGCAACGGCTCATCAACCTGCTGCTGGTGGTGAGCGGTTTTGTGGTGTTGGCCGGCGTGGTCACCTGGGGCATAGGGGCCCTCAAGAGCGCCCTCGGTTTGCAGGCCTTGTGGCCCATTGGACTGGGTGTCGTGTTGACTTATGTGGGCTTGGTGGCCTATGGCGCCCGGCAACCACAACTCCAACTCGATGACCCCACAGCCGAGGTCTTCGAATTGCCGCTTACCGGCCCCACGCTCAAGTCGGGCCTGCACTATTTGTTGCCCGTGGTGGTGCTGATTTGGTGCCTCATGGTGGAGCAAATGTCACCGGGCTTGTCGGCGTTTTGGGCGACGGTCTTCATGATGGGGATCATGCTCACGCAAAAGCCCTTGATGGCCTGGTTTCGGGGGCAGCGCCAAGTGGGCCAGGCGGCCCGTGAAGGCGCCTTGGATTTGGTGCATGCCATGGTGGTGGGTGCACGCAACATGATTGGCATTGGCGTGGCCACCGCCGCGGCGGGCATCATTGTGGGCACGGTGTCGCTCACCGGGGTGGGTTTGGTCATGACCGAGTTGGTCGAGCTCTTGTCGGGCGGCAACCTCATGCTCATGCTGGTGCTGGTGGCCCTCATCAGTTTGGTGCTGGGCATGGGCTTGCCCACCACGGCGAACTACATCGTGGTGTCCACCCTCATGGCGCCGGTGCTGGTCGAACTGGGTGCGCAAAACGGCCTCGTTGTGCCCTTGATTGCGGTGCACCTGTTTGTGTTTTATTTCGGGCTCATGGCCGATGTGACCCCGCCGGTTGGTCTGGCTTCGTTTGCAGCGGCTGCAATTGCCAAGACCGATCCGATTCAAACCGGCATGACGGCATTTTTCTACAGCATGCGAACGGCCATCTTGCCGTTCTTGTTCATCTTCAACACCCAGTTGTTGCTCATTGGCATTGACTCCACCTGGCATTTGTTGCTCACCATGGCGAGTGCCACGCTGGCGATGCTGGTGTTTGCTGCGGCCACCCAGGGCTACTTTTTGGTGAAGTCACGCCTCTGGGAAAGTCTGGCCTTGTTGTTGGTCACTTTCAGCTTGTTCCGCCCCGGGTTTTGGTGGGACATGGTGTATGACCCCCACCAATTGCTCTCGGGCCCGCAACTGATTCAAGCCATCGAGCAAGCCCCTGAGGGGGCCATGGCGCGCTTGATGATTGAAGGCGACAACCTCGATGGCGAACACATTCAAAAAGGCGTGCTATTGCCTTTGGGCCCTCAGGCCGATGTGCGCAAGCGCTTGGCCAGTGCCGGCCTCACAGTGATGCCTCAGGGCGGGGAGTTGCAGGTGTTGCAAGCCCGTTTTGGAACGGTGGCGGAAAAGCTGGGCATTGAGCAAGGCTTTGTGATCAAGGCGATGGAGGTTGACGCCGATCGCCCCGACAAAGAGTGGGTGTTCATTCCCGCCCTGATGTTGCTGCTGGGGGTGGCGGCCGTGCAACGCCGCCGGAGTCGGAGCTGAACCTGGGTCTGAGTTGACCCTGGTGTTCCACCGGTTCGGTGAACATGGCATAGGGCCTGACCCACAGTTCTTGGCGGCCATACAAGGCGCGATACAGCACCAAGGGCTCCAGGGTCTCGCTGTGCCGCACCACCCCCAACACGTCGTAGCGGCCACCTTTGTAGTGCTGGTAGTGCCCCAGCGGTAAGGTGGGCAAAGGAGCGAGGTCGTCGTCAGAAGCGCTCATGTCAAAGTTGAGCCAGGCGATCGAGGGCCGTGCGCAAGGTGTCGTCGCGCTTGGCAAAGCAAAACCGGATCACGCGCTGGTCGAAGTCGTCGGCATAAAAGGTGGACATGGGGATGGCCGCAACGCCCATTTCGCGGGTGAGCCACAGGCAAAACTCGGACTCGCTCAGGTGGCGTTCCGGAACGGCCAATTGGTCGATGCGCGCACATTGGAAATACGTGCCTTCACAAGGCAACAGCTCAAACTTGGTTTGGGCCAGACCTTCGCGAAACAAGTCGCGCTTGCGCTGGTAAAAGTCCGCCAGCTCCAAGTAGGGGGCGGGGTCGGCCAGGTGGCGGGCAAAGCCATGCTGCATGGGGGCATTCACCGTGAAGACATTGAATTGGTGAACCTTTCGATACTCCACCATGAGCTCGGCGGGGGCCACGCAATAGGCCACCTTCCAGCCGGTGACGTGATAGGTTTTGCCAAAGCTCGACACCACAAATGCACGTTCGGCCAGGCCGGGGTAGCTGGCGGCACTGCGGTGCTGGTGAGGCGCAAACGCCATGTGCTCATACACCTCATCCGCGATGAGCAGCACATCGGTGGGCGCCAGCAAGGCTTCGAGCTGGCGCATCTCGTCGTCGGTCCATACGGTGGCACTGGGGTTGTGCGGCGTGTTCACGATCATGAGGCGGGTGCGGGGGCTGAGGGCCGTCGCAATGGCCTCGAAGTTGGGGCGAAAGGTGCCAGGGGCCAAGGGCACCCGAATCACCGTGCCCCCCACCATCTCGATGTTGGGCTGGTAGCTGTCGTAGCAAGGCTCGAGCACGATGACTTCATCGCCAGGACGCACGGTGGCGATGACGGCGTTGATGATGGCTTGGGTGGCACCCGCCGTGATGGTCACTTCGCTGGCGGGATCGTAGCGGCGGCCATACAGGCTCAAGACCTTGTCGCTCACGGCTTGGCGCAAGGCCATGACACCGGGCATGGGCGGGTATTGGTTGTGTCCCTCCCGCATGGCTTGGTGAACTTGCTCAATGAGGGCGGGGTCGCAGTCGAAATCCGGAAAACCTTGTCCCAGGTTGACCGCCTGGCACTGGGTGGCCAGCTCCGACATGGTGGCAAAAATCGTCGTGCCGACCTGGGGCAGCTTGGAGTCGAGCTTGGGTGTGCTCATCGGTTCATGGCCTGTTCAATCGCGCTGGGGGTCAGATGGGGGCTCACCAATTGGGCAAATTCGTAGACAAAGTTGCGCAAGTAACTGCCGCGCTTGAAGGCCATGCGCGTGATGTTGGTGCCAAACAAATGACCTGCCTGCCGCGCCACCAACTCGGGTGGCAAGGCCTCGCGCAAGGCCACCTCGGCCACGATGCCCACGCCCAGGCCCAGTTGCACATAGGTTTTGATGACGTCGGAGTCGATGGCTTCGAGCACCACATTCGGGGTCATTTGCTGGCTGGCAAACGCCTGATCGATGCGGGTGCGACCGGCAAAAGAGGGGTGGTAGGTGATGATCGGCAAGTTGGCCAAGTCCTCCAAGGCCAACACCCCTTTGCTGGCCAAGGGGTGGTTCTGGGGCATGACCACCATGTGCTGCCACTCGTAGCAAGGCAGGGTGACCAACTCGGGGTGTGAAGCCAGCGATTCGGTGGCAATGCCCACCTCGGCCACTTCATCGATGATCATGCGGGCCACCTGATTGGGCTCGGCCTGATGCAGGCTCACGTTCACGTCGGGGTAAAGCTGACGCAATCGTGCCACCGCGGGCGGCAACACGTAGCGCGCCTGCGTGTGGGTGGTGGCAATCGACAAGGTGCCTGAATTTTGTTGGCTGTAATGGTCGCCAATGCGCTTGAGGTTGTTCACTTCGCGCAAGATGATCTCGATGCTTTGCAGCACATGCTGACCCGGCTCGGTGATGCGCTTGAGCCGCTTGCCGTGTCGACTGAAGATCTCCACCCCCAGCTCGTCTTCGAGCTCAATGATGGATTTGGACACGCCGGGCTGAGACGTGTGCAAGGCCTTGGCCACTTCGGTCAGGTTCAGGCCGCGCCGGGCGGCTTCTTGCACAAAACGGAATTGATGCAGGTTCATAGAGAAACACCTTGAGGTGTTTCTATATTACTACCAGGAATGAAGGGCTTGGGTCACGATGGCCGCTTGCACGCCAGGATCGTCGCCCACCGGGGTGAGGATGTCCAAGGCCAAGCTGGGGTGCTGGCTGCGCAATTGAGCCACGAGGGCCGGCAGGTCCTCGCGAACGTGGCGGCCTTGGCCAAAAAAGACGGGCAGCACATGGATGCGTTGCGCCCCTTGGTTCACGGCTTGAGCCACGGCATCGGACAAGTTGGGCTCGCCCCATTCCAGGTAGGCGCAGCCCACCAGGGTGTTGGGCATGGCGGCTTGCGCACGGTCGCGCAGGGCGTGCATGGCGCCATACCAGGCGGGGTCGCGGGAGCCATGGGCAAACAACAACAAAGCGTTCATGGAATCAATGCCTCAACACCAGCCAAGACAACACCCCCAGCGACAGAACCGAATACAACAAGCCGGGTGCAGCCGCAGCCAGCCACGAGGGCAGGCCGGTGAGGTTGCCCAAGAACCCAAACACGTTGTTGAGCAAAAAGAAGGAAATGCCCACCAACACCCCGATGAACACTTGGGTGCTGATGTGTGAATTGCGAAAGTGCAAGAACGCAAAAGGCAAGGCCAGCACCACCATCACCAAGCAGCTCAGGGGGTAAAACAGCTTGCGCCAAAACTCGATTTCGTAGCGCTGGCTATTTTGCGCATTCGATTGCAAGTGGCGCACAAACTGGAACAGGTCCAAGGTGCTCATGCGCTCGGGCTTGAGCAAAGCCACTTCGACCATGGACGATTGGATGGAGGTGGGCCAGACCCATTCAGCCAGTTGCTCGCGCTGGACCCGGGGCTGCAGCCCACTTTGCTCGGTGGGCAGTTGTTCAAAGCGGTTGCGCGAAACGGACTTCAGTTGCCAGCCCGAGCCATCGGCCATGGGCTCGGCCCGATCGGCCTGCACAAATTCCGACAAATGGCCATTGGGATGAAAGCGAATGATTTGCACGCCCCGCAAATGGCCGTTGGGTTCGAGTCGGCGAATGTTGACGGCAGACTTCACCTCGCCTTGCTGCTCGCGCAGCCAAGCGCCGGTGTGGCCGGTGGAGATGTCGCCAAATGAGCGAGCCCGGTGCAACTGGGCGATTCGGTCGGTGTGGGGGACGATGTAATCGCCCACGCAAAAGGTGATGGCGGCGAACAACGCGCCCAGACCCAGCAGGGTGCGCAAGGCCGCCAAGGGCCCCAGACCACTGGTGCGCAAGATGGTGAATTCGGAGTTGCGAGCCAGCCGGGCCAGCACAAAAATGGTGCCAATCAAAACGGTGATGGGCAGCAACTCATGCAAGTGACCGGCAATGCCCAGCACGCAATAAATCACGGCGTCGAGCACGGTGTAGCCGTTGTTTGGCCCAGTGCCCACCCATTTCAGGTCATCGACCAGATCGAAAAACAGGAACAGGCCCAAAAAGCCCAAGGTGGCAAAGCTCACATTGAGCAGCACCTCGCGGTAAAGCAAACGGGTCACCAAGCTCATGCGGGGATCCTTCGAGCGGGCAACAAGCGCCATTGGCGATGCTTGCCCCAAAGCAAGAGCGACAAGGCCGCAAAGGTGCCGCCATGAAACAGCAGCATCCACTCCACCATGCCAATGCGTGAGACGGCAATCCAAGCCTGACCCAGATTCAGGAAGTTGAAAAAGCTGACGAAGGCCAGCAAGGCCAGCACCAGGGGGAGGTTGCGGTTGCGACGATGACTGCCACCGGTGAGCAGCAACGCCAACAGCAACAGGTTCACGCCAGTCAGCCCCAGCCCGACACGCCAACTCAGCTCACCCTGCAACCGCGGCTCGGGCGCCGCCAGCAAATTCAGGGTGGGCGTGGCGTTCAAGGGCAACTGGTTGAGCTGAATCTGGGTCTCGCCCACCAAGACGTAGTAGCTTTTGAATTGACTCAGCCGAAAGTCTTGCGTGTCCAGATCGACATCCAGGCGTTGACCGTTTTCCAGGGTCAACAAACGCTGTTGCTCCTGAACCGACAAATGGCCCGAGCGGGCGCTGGTGAAGGTTTGGCGTTTGGGATCCAGGGTGGCGACAAAAATTTGTTGGCCTTGGAGCGTGTTGGAATTCTTGTCGACAAAAAACACCCGCTTGCCGTTGGCAGATTCCTGAAATTCACCCGGCGAGACGCGTTGCAAATCGCCGCGCTGTTCAAAGCGCTGGCGCAACTCGGAAACTTGCTGATTGCTCCAGGGCCAAACCACCACCATCATGCCCAGACACAGCAACAGGTAGGGCCAGGCAAAGCGAAACACCGGCGTCACAAAGTGAGACAAGCCCTGGCCACTGGAAAACCAAATGGCCATTTCGCTTTCGGCGTATTGCCGCGACAGCACGCTCACCGTGGCGATGAACAAGCTCATGATGAGCAGCACGGGCACATTGGCCAGCAAGGAAAAGCCCAGCACCAATCCCACCTCAGATGGGGCCACCTGGCCTCGGGAGGCCTGACCCAGGGTGCGGATGAGCATGATGGTGAGCACGATGGTCACCAGCACGACCGTCGTGGCCAGGAATTGCCGGGAGAGCTCCTTGCGGAGCGCGGTTTGGAATAACATGTTTGAAAGACCTAAGCCGCAATTATGAACTTTGAACTCAAACCCCTTGCCAAAACCCCGTTGATCCAGATGAAAACCCCGGCCTTGGCCGTGTGCGTGAGTGCTCAGGGCTTGCCCAAGAGCCATCCCCTGCACGCGCTGTGGGCCGATGCCGTGAAATCCAAAGCCTTTGAGGGCAAAGCCGGCCAGCTGTTGAGCGTGTGGCGGCCCCAAGGCCTGGCTTGTGATCGCTTGGTGTTGATCGGGACCGCCGCCCAAACCCCTGCCGATTGGCGAAAGGCCATGCAGCGCCTGGCGACCTGGGCCAAAGAGCAAGCGGTGACCAAAGCCAGTGTGGCCTTGGACGCCAAAACCCGTGCGCAATGGTTGTCGGTGATGCGCCCCTTGGCCGATGCCAACTACACCTACACCCACACCAAGCCCTCTGCCAAGCCTCATGTTGTGGCCTGGACCTTCTGCGTGCCCGATGTGGCCAAGGTCAAAGCCAGCGTGGCGCAAGTCCAAGCCGCTTTGGTGGGCGTGGCCTTGGCCCGTGAATGGGGCAACCGCCCCGGCAACCACGCCACCCCCACGCATCTGGCGCAAGCGGCCAAAGCCCTGGGCAAACTCAAGCAAGTCAGCTGCGAGGTGCTGGGCCCCAGCCAAATCGCCAAACTCAACATGGGCGCTTTCCTTGCGGTGGCTCAGGCCTCGGCTCAACCCCCCGCTTTCATTGTTTTGAAATACCAAGGCGCTGCGGCCAGTGAGGCTCCCACGGTGTTGGTGGGCAAGGGCATCACTTTCGACACCGGCGGCATTTCCCTCAAGCCGGGCGCGGGCATGGATGAAATGAAGTTCGACATGTGCGGTGCCGCCAGCGTGTTGGGGACTTTTCGCGCCCTGGCCGAATTGCAACCCAAGATCAACGTGGTGGGTCTGATCCCCGCCTGCGAGAACATGCCAGGCGGCAAGGCGGTGAAGCCCGGTGACGTGGTGACCAGCGCCAGCGGCCAGACCATCGAGATCCTCAACACTGACGCTGAGGGTCGGCTCATTCTGAGCGATGCACTTTGGTATGCCAGCCGGTTCAAGCCCCGTGCGGTGATCGACATCGCCACCCTCACGGGGGCCTGCGTGATTGCCTTGGGCCATGTGCGCTCGGGCTTGTATGCCACCGAAGACGCCTTGGCCAATCAACTCCTCCAAGCGGGAGAAGACTGGGACGATCTGTGCTGGCGCATGCCCCTTGACGATGCCTATGCCGAGGGCCTCAAGTCCAATTTTGCCGATGTGGCCAATGTGGCCGACCGAGCCGCTGGCTCCGTCACGGCGGCGAAGTTTTTACAGCGCTTCGTGCCGGATGTCCCCTGGGCCCACCTGGACATTGCCGGCTCGGCCTGGAAAAGCGGCGGGGCCAAAGGGGCAACCGGCCGACCCGTGGGCTTGTTGCTGGGGTATTTGTTGGGTCAAATCGAGCGACGCTGAGCGCCCATGACCGAGGTCTCCTTCCATTTCAATGCCGCCAACAAGTTTGAACATCTGTTGCGGGTGATTCGCAAGGGCCACCGCTTGGGCGCACGCTTGGTGGTGGTGGCCCCCGAAGCGCGTTTGCACCGCATCGACCAAGGCCTGTGGGTGCACTTCGGGCAAGAGTTCATTGCCCATGCCCGTCTCACGGCCTCGCCCGAGGTGCTGAGTCGCTCCCCCATTGTGTTGGCCACACCCGATCAAGACCTCAAAGCGGCGCCTCACCATGAGGTGTTGGTGTCGGCCACCGACGAGTTGGTGACTGGCTTTGGCGCGTTTGAGCGGGTCATTGAGGTGGTGAGCCAAGAGGACGCGGATCGCGACTTGGCCCGCAAGCGATGGGTGCAATACGCCGAACGGGGCTATGCCATCCAACGACTGGATCTGGCCCAGCCAGACGCCGCATGAGCGAGCCTGAAGAAGTCCACATCCCCACGCTGCGGGACATCGTCACGCCGGGCTCCAAAACCCGGCCGGTCGTCATTCCCTGGGTCACCGAACGGGCTCCCAAAACACCCCCAGCGCCAGAGGCGAGCCCTGAACCACAAGGGTCGCCTTCCTCGCCCACGCCGCCCCCTGTGATCATGGATAACCCTCAGGAAAAATGAGCTAAATTCCATACACCGTGCGGGCTTCGCGCGCAAAATTCAACTTTTCATTTCCAACTTTCAAAGGAACACGCCCATGAAACTCAAAGCCTCAATTTGGATGTCTGCCACTGCTGCCTTGTTTGCAGCGGGTTGTAGCCAAGACGGCGATGTGGTGAAGATTGGCCATGTGGCCCCCATCAGCGGTGCCATTGCGCACTTGGGCAAAGACAACGAAAACGGCGCACGCATGGCCATCGATGAGCTCAACGCCAAGGGTGTGACGATTGGCGGCAAGCAAGTCAAGTTTGAATTGGTGCCCGAGGACGATGCCGCCGATCCCAAGCAAGGCACGGCGGCTGCTCAAAAACTGGTGGACTCCAAGGTCAATGGCGTGGTGGGTCACCTGAATTCGGGCACCACCATTCCCGCTTCGAAAATCTACAACGACGCTGGCATTCCCCAAATTTCGCCCTCGGCCACCAACCCCAAATACACCCGTCAAGGTTTCAAGACGGCCTTCCGTGTGGTGGCTGACGACACCCAACTCGGCGGCACGCTGGGCAAATACGCGGTGACCACCCTCAAGGGCCAATCGATTGCGGTGATCGACGACCGCACGGCTTATGGTCAAGGCGTGGCCGAAGAGTTTGAAAAGGCCGCCAAGGCTGCCGGTGCCACCATCGTGGGTCGTGAATTCACCACCGACAAGGCCACCGACTTCACCGCCATTCTGACCACCATCAAGGGCAAGAGCCCCGATGTGGTCTTCTTTGGTGGCATGGATGCTGTGGCTGGCCCCATGATCAAGCAGATGAAAGCCTTGGGCGTGAATGCCAAGTTCATGGGCGGCGATGGCATTTGCACCAACGACTTGTTCAAGCTCTCCGGCGAAACCATGGCCGACGACCAAGTCGTTTGCGCCGAGGCTGGTGGTGTCGATGAAGGCGGCAAAAAAGCCATGACGGATTTCGGTGTGGCTTTCCAGAAAAAATTCGGCACCGACGTGAAGCTGTATGCCCCTTACACCTACGACGCCGTGATGGCCATGGCTGCTGCCATGCAAGCCGCCAATTCCACCAAGCCGGCCGACTACTTGCCCAAGCTCGCGAGCATCAACCACCAGGGCGTCACGGGCACCATCGCCTTTGACGAAAAAGGCGACATCAAAAACGGTGCGCTCACGCTCTACACCTACCGCGGTGGCAAGCGTGCGCAATTGGCCGTGGTTCGATAAACCCAGCCGTTGCACCCTGTGCAAACCAAAGGCCCCTCGCGGGGCCTTTTTTCATGGGCTGCCCAACGAGGTCCTAGCCCATTTGATTGGGTAGCCAGAGCGCCAGCACCGGGAAGGCAATGAGCAACAGCAAGCGCACCAAATCCATGGCAATGAAGGGCAACACGCCTCGGAAGATGGTGTTGAAGCTCACGTCCTTGATCACGCTTTTGATGACAAAGACGTTCATGCCTACAGGCGGATGAATCAGGCCCAACTCCACCACCATCACCACGATGATGCCAAACCAAATGGGGTCAAAGCCCAAGGCCACAATCACCGGGTAAATGATGGGCACAGTGAGAATGATCATGGCCATGGCATCCATCAGGCAGCCCAGCACCAGATACATCAGCAGAATCAGGGCCAGCACCCCGTAAGGGCCAACACCCAAGCCGGTGAGGAATTCGGTCACGTTTTGAGGCACTTGTGTGAGGGTGAGGAAGTAGCCAAACAGCAAGGCGCCAATCAGCACGGTGAACACCGCTGCTGACGTTCGGGTGGCTGACAGCAAGGCCTCTCGCACCAGCGCTGGGGTGAGCTTGCCGCGCAACAACCCAATGAGAAATGCGCCGACTGCGCCCACACCACCTGCCTCGGTGGGGGTGAAAAAACCGCTGTAGAGCCCCACCATGACAAACACAAACAACAGCAGGGGCGCCCAAACTGCTTTCAAGCCAGAGAGCCGCTCGGGCCAGCTTTTGCGTTCGCCAGCCGGCAACAAGTTGGGGCGAGCGGCCACGATGAGGGCAATCGTGAGCACATACATCAACACCGCCAAGAGGCCTGGCACCACACCGGCCATGAACAATTTCCCAATGTCTTGTTCAGTCAGAATGGCGTAAACCGCCAATACGGTGGAGGGCGGAATCATGATGCCCAAGGTGCCCCCAGCCGCAATCACCCCCGTTGAAAACGATTCTGGATACTGAAAGCGCCGCATCTCGGGATAGGCCACCGTGGAAAAGGTGGCAGCTGTGGCCACCGATGAGCCGCACACGGCAGCGAACCCACCACAGGCCAAAATGGTGGCCACGCCCAAGCCCCCGCGCAAATGTCCCAGCAGCGAGTTGGCCGCACGAAACAATTCGCGACTCATGCCCGACACCGACACCAGCGCCCCCATGAGCATGAACATGGGAATGACGCCGAAGTTGTAATCGGTCACGGTTCTCATGGAGGTTTGGCCAATCAGCTTGAGGGCGGGCACAGCGCCTGTCAGATAGCCAAAGCCGGTGACCCCCACCAAGCCCATGGCCATGCCCACGGGCACCCGCAAAAGCATCAGGGCAAACAAGCACACAAAGCCCAACAAGGCCACTTCAGAGGGACTCAATGCCATGGGTTCACTCGCTGGTTTTGTCTTCGGGATGGTCCGCAATGGCTTCGGGTTGCCAGATCAGTCGCCAGGTGCGAATGGCGATGAGCAAAACCGCACAGGCGTCTCCCAGCCAAGCCATGGCGTAAAACGGCCAGACCGGCAGCCTGAGGTCGTAGGTTTTGACTTGGTCGGCCAGGGTGAGCGCCACTTTGTCGAACAACATGATGGTTTGCACCAGCACCACCCCCAACAACACCAAGGTGGCAAAGACATCGATCCAGCGTCTGGCTTTGGGGTTGGCCAGACTCCAGACCAAATCGACGGTGATGTGACCGCCTCGATAGCTGGTGGCCGCAATGCCCCAAAAAATGAGGATGCCCATCATCAGTTGGCCAATGTCATAACTGTCGGGAATCGATGTGCTGAAAAACTTGCGAAGCACCACGGCCACAAAAATGTTCAGCGCCACCAAGCCCACAAAGACAGCCGCCGTCCACTCGATGGTGTCGATGATGCGGTCAAACGGGTGCTTGCGTGTGGTCATGGAAGCGCTCACGGGACGTGGTGCTGCTCAGTTCACATGGCGGATTGGTATTTGACCAAGCTGTCTTTCAAGGACTTGAGCACGGCGTCGGGGTTCTCGCCGCGTTTTTTCACATCCTCAGCCCAGCTGCTGACCACAGGGGCCACGGCTTTTCGCCAGGCAGCGGTTTGTTCCGCTGTGAGCTGGTAAACCGTGTGGCCCTTGGTGGCCGCCAACTTGGTGCGTCCCGCCGCTTCGTAGTCGGCCCAGGGTGCAGCCACCTTTTGAGCCCACTCGGTGGTGCAGTGGGAATCGACGGCTGCTTTTTGCTTGGCCGACAGGGCGTTGTAGCGGTCTTTGTTCATCACCCACACAAACGGCGTGACGTAGAGGGGCACGTCCATGTGGTATTTGGTGACCTTGTCGATGCCAAACAGCAAAATGGAACCCCAAGGGAAGGTGATGCCATCGGCCACGCCGCGCTCCAAAATTTCCCGCGCTTCGGGGGCAGAAGATTGCACGTTGGTGCCACCCAATTGCGTCACCATGGCGCCGATGACTGAGGTGGCCGGGCGAATTTTCATGCCTTTGATTTCGTCGGGGCTGACGATTTTCTTTTTCACGTGCAAGGCGCCCGGATCATGCACAAAGGCAAAGCAAAAGTGCACGTCCTTCATTTCCTTGGCCACATAGGCCCGATACCAAGCATCGACCGCGGCCGAACCCCCCTTGCCGTTGGAAGCCAAAAAGGGCAAAGAGGCCGCCGCAAAAATCGGGAATCGGCCCGGTTGGTAGCCCGGGTTGACGTAGGAAAAATCGGCAATGCCATCTTTGGCCATGTCGTAGTGATCCACCGCTTTGCCCAGTTGCTGAGCAGGAAACAGGGTGAAGTTCAAGGTGCCACCGCTGGCCGCTTTGAGGCTCTCGCCCCAGGCTTTGAGCGATGGGTTCAGGGCATGCTGGGCTGGCACCCAACTTGAGAATTTGAGGTTGACGGGTTTGTCTTGGGCTTGGGCGGTGGCACCCAAACTCAGGCCCAGTGAGGCGATGAGGGCGAGGGCCGTGCGTGCGCGATGGGCTGGGGTCATGCGAGTCTCCTTGGTTGGTCGGTGAAATCAGGGCGAAGGCCGCCGCGCCATCCAGCGTATGGGCTGTGGCGGGGGCGATAGGGTAGGGGCCTGGTGCTGGGCCAAACTTTGATTCAAGGCGGTGGTGCCCGCTTGCGCCCCCGCGGCTTGGATGGCGTCGCGCAGGGCCTGAGCCCGTTGGGCGGGGCTGCGGCTGTCGTCGAGCGCCACCTGGGTCAGCAGGTGGTGGAAGGTGTGCAGGCTGTGGGCATGGGTTTGCCCATAACCCTTGATGAGCTGGCCCAAGCGAGCGATTTCCAAAGCCAATTCAGCCGATTCCGGCAACACGCGCAGCAAGGCCGCCAGCCAGGCATCGATGTCAGTTTGCACCCGGCGGTGCTCATGACCCCAGGGCCGGATCAGGCGCAAGGCGGCCAGCAAGCGCAACGCCACCAGGCCCGAGACGGTGTGGGTTTTCAGGCGCAAGGGCATGGACCAAGCGGGCAAACCACGGCGTTGGCGACGCTCATCCCAGGCCAGCCAAGGGCGGGCGAGCCAACGGGGCAACAGGGCGGTGAGCTCGGGAACACCGGGTTTCAAAAACTCTTCCACCTGCAGCAACTGGCCGGGCTGGTGTTTGACTTCGTGCGCAATGCGCTGCCAGCGTTCGCGACGTGACTTCAGCCGCGCCACCTCGGCCACGTCCTCGTGCATCATCCACAAGGCCAGCCAAGGCATGAGCTGTGGGGTGATTTTGTAGCCCAGTGCCGCGGCTTGGGGCGACAAGTGCTCGGCACTCATGACCCGTTGCACCCGATCACGAAACAGCCGGGCGTAGCCCTCGTTTTGATAGGCCCGAACGCGTTCGGCAGTGGCATCGAACAGCGACTGAAACGCCAACACCACCGAGGCGCCGTGTTCATCTTGAACACGAGCGGGCTGGTGCGCCTCTTGGGGGTTGGACAAACTGGCCCAGCCGCGCGCAAAGCCGGCCAAGTTGGCGGCCACGGCGGGGTGATCGTCGCTTCGGCCCGCGCGAACGGCCGCCTCGTAATGCGGACGCCCCAAGGGCAACACCCCACTGGCGGCAATGGCGCCCAGGAGCACGGCGCTCACCACGGTATGGGTCTCGCGGGCCAATCGTGCAAAGTCGATGGCATGCAAGGTGCGCGCGTGCTGTTGCACCACGGCCAGCAAGGCCTCGTTGTCCATGCGGCCATCGGCAGGGCGCATGCGCTCGGCCACCGTGAGGGCGCGTGCGGTGGAGGTGATCACCAGGGTTCGGTCGGCGCTGGGCAAGCCCAAGGCCACTTGGCGAGCGGTTTCCAATAACTCGGAGGACACCAACAAATCAATGTGACCGGGCAGGGGGCTGAGGCCAAACACGGGGCTTTGAGGGGTGTCGGGATCATCGCTGGCGACCAGGCATTCCAGGTAATAGGTGGTGGCGCCTGTGCGTTGGGCCACACCCGGCACCGACGTGGCTTGCATGGGCAGTTTGGCCAACCGCGCCGCTTGCACCAGCCAGTCGGTGAGCACACCACCCCCTTCGCCACCCAAGGCGCCAATGAGCACGGTGATGGGGCGTGTGGGACTCATGCGGTTTGCAGCCATCGAACCAGGCGCTGGCGGGTGTGGTGCCAAGCCGACTCCCACCAACCCGGATGGTGGACGACTTCAGCCCGATAAAACGAGGGGCACAAGGCCGCGGCATGGGCGTTTTCACCGCACAAGCCGCAACCCACGCAGGTGTCGAGCACCGTGGCCACGGGATCGGTTTTGAGGGGGTCGGGGTTGTCTTTGAGCGTGAGGCTGGGGCAACCCGACAGGCGCATGCAGGCGTGGTCGCCACTGCACACGTCTTCGTCGATACCAAATTTCACCCGGCTCACCCGCTCGCCCTGGGCCAGTTGCTGGGCCTGCCAGGGCTTGAGGCGGCGTTGGCGCTCGAGCTGGCACTCGCCCTCGGCCACGATGACCTTGAGGCCTTTGAATGGGGTGTGAAACGCTTCGAGCAAGGTGGCGTTCATTTGCGCCACCGAATACGAGGACACCGTGCGCAGCCACTTCACCCCCAAACCTTTCAGGGTTTGCTCGATGGTGGTGTTGGTGTGCGCCAGGCTTTGCGCTTTGTCGGTGGCCACTTGCTTGGCTTGCTCACTGGGGGTGGAGACGATGTCTTGGGTGCCCGTGGCCGAGGTGTAGCCGTTTTTGAAAATCACCAGCACCGCATCGTCCCCATTGAACAAGGCGCTTTGCACGCCGGTGAGCAAGCCGTTGTGCCAAAAGCCGCCATCGCCCATGAGCGAGAGCACGCGCGGTTGCAGGTTGGGCGATACGCCCGCCCGGCTGGCCAGGCTCATGCCGTAGCCCAGAATGGTGTGGCCGGTGTGAAAGGGCTCGAAGGTGCCCAGGGCATGGCAGCCAATGTCGGCGGCCACGTGAATGGGTCCCAGGGCTTGTTTGGCCAATTCGATGGCTGAGAACACGGGACGTTCGGGGCAACCAATGCAAAAACTCGGTGGGCGGGCTGGCAAGGGGTGGGTCTGCGTGCTGAAGGCTTGGGCGACTTGAGCGCGCTGCTCGCGCAGGCCGTTGAGCCATTGCGCCACCCCGTCTTGGTCGCCCAGGTCGGGGGCGATGGCTTGCAGCAACTTCAACAAGCCCGTGGCCAATACCTCGGCGGTGTATTCCCCCGCGCGGGGCAAGACGTCTTTGCCGTGCAATTGGATGTCGATGCGCCGGCGCATGAGCATGAGGGCCAAGTCTTGTTCGATGTATTCGGGCTGGCCTTCCTCGATCACCAACAGGTGTTGCTTGCCCTGACAAAAACGTTCCAGCGCATCGGGCACCAAGGGGTAGGTGACGTTGAGCACATGGATGGGCAAGACGCTGGTGCCGCGCGCATCGGCCAAGCCCAATTGCTGCAAGACCCGAATGAGGGTGTTGTAGAGCCCACCTTGCACCAGCAGGCCCAGGCGTGGGTCGGTGCCTTCAAAGGTTTCGTTCAGGCCGTGGGCTTCGATGAAGGCTTGGGCTGCGGGCAAGCGCTCGTTGACCTTTTTCACCTCTTGCGGAAAGGTGACGGGCGGGTGGGCAAGTTTGCTGTAATCGAAGGGGGCGGCCTCGTCCATGCGCCGTTGCGTGGAGATGGGCGAGGCCTGGTTGTTGCGTGTGGGGAAGCTGCCGCGCACGTGGCAGGCGCGAATGCGCAACTCCAGGAGCACCGGCATGTTGCTGGCTTCGGAGAGTTCGAAGCCTTGGCTGACCATTTCCACCATTTTGGGCAAATGCGGGCGAGGGTCGAGCAAACACATGCACGACTTGAGCGCATAGGCGTGGGTGCGCTCCTGGATGACCGAGGCCCCTTCGCCGTAGTCCTCCCCAATGATGGCCATCACCCCGCCGCGCACGCCGGGAGAGGACAGGTTGGAGAGGGCATCGGCGGCCACGTTGGTGCCCACGATGGATTTCCAGGTGACTGCACCGCGCAAGGGGTAGTGAATGGACGCGCCCAGCATGGCGGCGGCCGAGGCTTCGTTGGAGCAAGCCTCGACGTGCACGCCCAACTCGCCCATGAGGTCGCGGGCCTGCACCATGACATCGAGCAAATGCGAGACCGGCGCGCCTTGGTAACCCCCCACGTAGGCCACGCCCGACTCCAACAAGGCCTTGGTGATGGCCAGAATGCCTTCGCCATGGAAGGTCTCGCCTTCGCCCAAGCGCAAGGACTCGATTTCAGAGGTGAACGACACTTCCATGGTGAGCCGCATGATGGCACCAAACCCCGCAGCCTTGGGACACAATCCCACCATGAAAACCCTAGGAGTGTCACCGACATGAAACCCTTCACGATTGATTTGCCGCCGCTGGAACACGTGTGTGACGTGGCGGTGACCATCGGTGAGCCGGTGGAAGTGGGGCACAGCCCCCTGGGCTTGCGGCGCATGATTCCGATCACAGGTGGGCTGGTGAGCGGCCCGCGCTTGTCGGGGCGCATCGTGCCCGGTGGGGCCGACTATCAACTCATCGTGGCCGATGGCACCACCTCACATTTGGATGCCCGCTATGTGATCGAGGCGGAGGATGGGGGGCGCATTCTGGTGAGCAACACCGCCGTGCGCCACGCCAGCCGGGACAACGCCTTGCGCATCATGCAAGGCCTGCCCGTGTCACCCGATGCGGTGTATTTTCGGTGTCAGCCTCGCTTGGAGGCCACCACCCCGGCCCACGACTGGATGAACCATGTCATGTTGGTGGGCACGGGGGTCAGAAAGCCCGATGGGGTCTTTCTGAGTTTTTATGCCCTCTGACGCTGCCGACGAACCCACTGCATCAGCAAGGCCAAGACGAAGCAGCCGCCACCTACCGCATCGGCCATCATGCCGGGGTAGGTGAGCAAGAGGCCACCAGCGATCATGAGGACACGCTCGACCGGGTTGGTCTTGAGCAGGAACCAGCCCTGCAAACCACCGGCCAGCGCCACGATGCCCACAATGGCCGTGAACGAGACCTCGGCCACCATGGCCCAGTTGGCGTCGCCCAGCTTGGCCCAAGAGCCCATGAGCAACAGGCCTTGGCCATCGGGGTTGAGCACGAACATGAAGGGCACCAAGATGGCGGGCGTCACGTATTTCCAGCTTTGCAAGGTCGTGATGTAGGGGTTGCCCTTGCAAATGGCAGCGGCCGCAAACGGTGACAAAGCCGTGGGTGGTGACACCTCGGACAAGACCGCGTAGTAGAAGATGAACATGTGCGCGGCGTAATCGGGCACACCCAGCTTGATGAGGGCGGGCGCAGCGATCACGGCACAAATGATGTAGGAGGCCGTCACGGGCACGGCCAAACCCACGATCCACACAATGAGAGCGGTGTAGACGGCTGTGAGGATGAGGCTGCCACCGGCCAAGTCGAGCACGATGCTGGAGAACTTCAGGCCCAGGCCCGTGAGCGTCACCACCCCCACGATCAAGCCAGCACTGGCACAGACCACCGCGATGGACAGCACCTGCGTGGTGCCACCCGCCAGGGACTTCACCAGGTTGGATTCGTAAAGGCCTTTCCAGAACGGCGCACGGCCACGCAGCACGTCCCAGGAAATGACCGAAGTGTCGGCACGCAACATGCTGGTGCCCGCCGAGAGCAAGGTCGCCCAGAACACCGACATGATGGGCGAGAAGCCCCACATCATGAAGGCCACGATGGAGATCAGCGACAAGAAGTGATACCAATACTTGCGGGCCAATGCCCAGGCGCTTTCGACCTGTTGGCGGGTGCCTTCGTGCATGCCGTATTTGTGGGAGTCGATCTCGACCATCACGAACAGGCCCAGGTAAAAGAGCACCGTGGGAATGGTGGCCATCACCAACACGTCCAGGTAGGTGACGCCCAGGAAGTCGGCAATCAGGAAGGCCGCAGCGCCCAGCACGGGCGGCGAAATGATGGCACCCAAGCCACCCGCAGCCAGCAGGCCGCCGGCCGCGTTTTTCTCGTAGCCCACTTCTTGCAGCATCTTGCCCGCGACCGAGCCCACCGTGACGGTGGTGGCCACGCCGGAGCCCGAGGGGCCGCCGAGCAAAAAGGACGACAGCACGATGGTGCGGCCCACGTTCGAGGGTTTGCCGCCCAGCACCGAGAAGGACCAGTCGATGAAGAACTTACCCGCCCCGGTGTATTGGAGAAAAGCCCCAAAGATGGTGAACAAAATGATGAGCGAGGAAGACACATCGACGGCCGAGCCGTAAATGCCCTCGAGCGTCATGTACATGTGGCCCACCAAACGGCCCAGGTCATAGCCTTTGTGTGTCCACGGTTCGGGCAGGTATTTGCCAAACAAGGCATAGCCCAAGAACAGGCCCGTGATGACCAACAAAATCCAACCGTTGGTTCGGCGCAAAGCTTCCAAGATCAAAAAGATCAGGATCACGCCCCAGGCGATGTCGGAAGTGAAGGGGTCGGTGTTGCGCTCCCGGAAGTCTTCGCCGCCATTGAGCAAAATGAAAAACACCCCAATGGCCAAGGCGGCCGCGATCACGTCCCACCACATGATGCGGTTCACGTAGCGCTTGCTCACCGGCACGATCAGGAAGGTGAGGGCCAACACCATGGACACGTGCAAGGGGCGCAAGGTGGAGGTGGGGACGATGTCATAGGCGGCATACAAATGCACCAACGACATGGCCACACAAGCCAAGGTGATCAAAATGCCCCAAAGGCCAACAAACTGGCTTTGGGTGCCCTCTTCTTCGGCGATGAGGTCATCGAGTTGCTTTTGCAGGTCGGGGTCATCCACCGGTGTGGCGGAGCCGCCAATGGGTTTTGGATCGTTCATGTCAAGCTTTCAAAACAAAGGACCCGGTGACCGGGCCCTTGTGCAATGGAGGTATGGGGTCACCCTCAGTTGACCTTGTGACCTTTTTCAGCGAAATACTTCAGAGCGCCAGGGTGGAAGGGCAGCGGTGTCGAGCCTTGCTTTTGTTTATCCAAGGCGATTTCACCTGCGGCTTTGTGAACCGTTTTGAGCTCTTCACGCTTTTCGAGAATGGTCTTCACGATGTTGTAAGCGGTTTCGTCCGACATGTCGCCCGAAGCCACCAAGACGTTGGCGATGGAGGCGTTTTTGTTGTCAGTGGCCATGCCTTTGTAGGTGGTTTTGGGAATGGTGTCGCCGTAATACAGATTGCCGTATTTGGCGTTCATTTTGTCGGTGTATTGGGCGTGGTCGATCATTTGAATGGTCACGCCGGGGGTGTTGGCCAGGTCAGACACGGCGGCCGTGGGCAAGCCCCCGACCCAAGTGAAGGCGTCGATCTTGCGGTCTTTGATGGCGTTGACCGACTCGGCCACGCTCAGGCGTTCGCGCTTGACTTCCACGTCAGCGGCTTCGAGCAGTCGGCTGGTCATGACTTCGGTGGCGGAACCGATGTCACCCACGGACACGCGCTTGCCTTTGAGGTCTTGCAGGGTTTTGACCCCGGTGGCGGTGGTGGACACCACGTGCATGCGGTTGGGGTAGAGCACCAGCAAGGTTTTCACGTTCACCTTGTCGGCGCCTTTGAATTTACCTTCGGCGTTGGAGGCGTCTTTGGCAGCGTCCACCATGGACAAGGCGATGTAGGGCTTGCCTGTGGCGATCAGCTTGAGGTTGGCCACGGAGCCACCGGTGACTTCAGCCGTGGCTTGCATGCCCGGCACGTATTTGGACAACGCAGCAGCAAAGCCGCCACCCAGTGGGTAATACACACCACCGGTGCCGCCCGTGGCAATGGAAATGTTCTGGGCGCCTGCGCTCGCAGACAAGACGACAGCCGCAGCGGCCAGACAGTGTTTCAATTGCATCATGATCTCCTGAGGGTGTTGACAAGATGACAGCGCGGGGGTGACCGCTCTGCACAATTCAGCACAGAATCTAGCACCGGCATGCCCAATGCCACATCGGAATAACCCTTCACTTGTCGCCTATGTCCCAAACCCAACTCCCACCCGTGATCGATTTGACATTGAATCCCCAAATCGTCCAGCAATTGCAAGGCGTCACGACCGCCACCCTCACCACCGTGTTGCTCAAAAAGGGCTTACGGAATGTGTGGATTCGTCGTGCCAAGCCTCTGGAAGCGGGTTATTCCCGCACGATCGCAAGGGCATTCACCCTGCGGTTTGTGCCCGCCCGCGAGGATTTGGCGACCCCCGAGTCGTGGTCATCACCCATTTCCACACGCGGCGCAATTGAAGCCATGCCCGCAGGTTGCCTGGCCGTGGTCGATGCCATGGGCGTCGAAGACGCGGGCATCTTTGGCGACATCTTGTGCGCGCGCATGGCCAAAAAAGCAATCGCTGGCCTCATCACCGATGGCGTTGTGCGCGATGTCGACGGTGTGCTGCGCTCGCGCTTGAAGGTGTGGTGCAGCGGCGTGGCCGCACCCCCTTCGGTGGCGGGCTTGACCTTCGTGGACTGGCAGCGTCCCATTGGCTGTGGTGGCGTGGCGATCTTCCCGGGCGACTTGCTGGTGGCCGATGCCGATGGCGTGGTGGTCATCCCCTGGGCCTTGGTCGACGAGGTTGTGCCCCTGGCCGTCGAGCAAGAGCGCCTGGAAGGCTGGATCATGAACGAGGTGGAAGCCGGCGCTGCATTGCCAGGCCTTTATCCCCCCAACGACGAGAACAAGGCTCGCTACCAAGCCTTCAAGTCACAAAACCCCTGAACGGAAAGGAGCCCCCATGGCTCAAATCGATACCCAGCGTTTGCAGGCCCAAGCCGTGGCTTTGTTGCAAGCGGTGAAGATGCCCACCGACAAAGCCGAGGTGGTGGCCAGCGTGCTGGTTGAAGGCGATTTGCTGGGCCATTGGACCCATGGCCTGCGTTTGTTGCCGGCCTACTTGGAGCACATTCAAGCGGGGGGCATGGCCTTGGAGGGTTCCTACGAGGTGGTCGCTGAGCGGGGTGCCGTGGCGCTTTGGGACGGCCGCATGTTGCCGGGCCATTGGCTCACGTTTCAAGCCATTGCCTGGGCCAGTTCAAAGGCCAAGCAATTGGGCATGGCGGCCGTTTCGGTCAAGCGCTCGCACCACATTGCCGCACTCGCGCCCTATGCACGCCAAGTGGCGCAAGATGGGCAAGTGCTCATGCTCTTCACCTCGGCCCCTGCGGGTGGCTCGGTGGCCCCGTTTGGTGGCACCGAGGCTTTGTTCTCCCCCAGCCCCTTGGGTGTGGGGTATTGGGATGGCGAGCAAGCCGTGATGGTGGATGTGTCCACCTCATCCACCACCAACAACAAAATCACGCAGTATTCGCGCGACGGCAAACGCCTGGAGCATGCGTGGTTGCAAGACGATCAGGGCCGCGCCACCGACGATCCCACCGTGATGCAGCGCAAGGGCACGGTGTTGCCTGTGGGCGGCAAAGACAACGGCCACAAGGGCTATGGTTTGGCCCTCACCGTGGAAGCCCTCACGGCGGGCTTGTCTGGCTCAGGGCGAGACGACGCCAGCTTGCCGTGGCAAGGGACGATGTTCATTCAAGTCATTGAGCCCGATTTTTTCGCTGGGCGAGACGTGTTCGCGCAAAAAATGGGCTGGGTCAGCCGCAAGGCCCGCGCCAACCGTCCCATCGACGCGGCTCACCCCGTGCGCTTGCCGGGTGAGCGGGGCTTGCGCCTCATGCGCGAGCAACAAGCCCAGGGCGTTGAGCTGGCCGACACCACCGTGATCACCCTCAACGATTGGGCGACCAAGCTGGGCGTGAGCCAACGCCTCTGAGGCCGCTCCCCCCAGCCCTCATTCGGCTTGGGAGAAAAAACGCATCAGATCAGCCTGACCTTGCTGGGTCGCGTCGGGGTAGACCTTCGCCTGGATGCGCTTGGCTTGCTCGGGGTCGTTTACGGCCGCCACCGTCATGAAAGCGCCCAAGGACAAGCCCATGGCCGAGACGTGTTGACGGTTCACTCCTTCGGTGTTGGCCAAGTAGCTCAGGCCACCGGCCATCAGGCCGCGCAGGTATCGATGCATCACAACTCCTCAATGCAGCGGGAGAGCAGGGCCCGCATCGATTCATGTTAACGAACAGCGGCGACTGTGAGTTTTCCTGAGGGTCCGCTCAGGGCTCACAATCGGTGCATCCCAACCTGCAGGAGCAAGTCATGACCCGTTGTCGATTGGCGGTGGTGGGGGCCGGCACCATCGGAAAGACGCACATTCAAACGGCCCTGTCCATGCCCGACTTGGAGGTGGTGGCCGTGGCGGAGTCGTCGCCCGGTGCTGCCGATTGGGTGCGTGCGCAAGGCTTGTGTTGTGAGGGCAGTTTGCCCGATCTGTTGGCGCGGCATGCCCCCGATGCGGTGGTGCTGGCCACGCCCAACGACTGTCATGCGGACCATGCGGTGATGGCCTTGGAAGCCGGCGCAGTGGTCTTGGTGGAGAAACCCATTGCCGACACCGTGGACGCCGCTCAACGCATCGTCGCGGCCGCCGAGCGCACCGGTCGTGCGGTGCTGGTGGGGCATCAGCGCCGCCACAACCCCATCATGCGCCAAGCCAAGGCCATGGTGGATGCGGGGCAGTTGGGCCGCCCGGTGTGCGTCACGGGCATGGCCACTTGGTATAAGGACGAGGCTTACTTTGGGCCAGCCTGGCGTCGCTCGCTGTCGGGCGGGCCGGTGCTCATCAACCTGATCCACGATGTGGACCTCATGCGGTATTTGTTTGGCGACATCGTGGCCTTGCAGGCCATGACCTCCAACGCCACGCGCGGCTTTGAAGCCGAGGACACGGCGGTGGTGAATTTTCAATTCGCCAATGGCGCCCTGGGCACCTTCACCTTGTCGGACACGGCGGTGGCGCCTTGGAACTACGACCTCGGGGGCCAAGAAACCACCCGGTTTGCCCAACAAGAGGTGAGTGCGCTGTTTTTCAGTGGCACCCACGGCTCCTTGGCCTTGCCTCGCCTGGATTTTTGGCATTACACCGGCGAGCGCCACTGGGAGCGCCCCCTCACGGTCACCCGCAGCCTGCCCCTGATGCAAAGCCCTTATCGGCTGCAATTGGAGAACTTGTTCGCGGTTTGGCGCGGCACTGCCCAGCCCGTGTGCTCGGCGCAAGATGGTCTGCGCGCCCTGGAGGTGGCCTGGGCGGTTCGCGCGTCGGCCGAATCGGGTCAGCGCGTGGCCTTGAATGTATACAAATAAGGCTTGATTACCGGTTTTTCTGGGTAATTTCAACAATTTGGCGTGTCAATGTATACAATGACCCGCCATGAGCGCCCCTTCACCCAAGCCAGACCACAACGGCTCCGACTCCGCCACCCAGGCGGTTCGGGTGCAAAACCGGCTGCGCGACATGATCCTGGCCGGCGCCTTGCCTGCCGGCGAGCGCATCACCGAAATGGCCTTGGTGGAGCGCTTGGGCGCCTCGCGCACCCCCATTCGTTCGGCGCTCATGCGCTTGGAGCAAGAGGGCTTGTTGACGCCCTATGCCAGTGGTGGCTATGCGATTCGCCAGTTCTCCACCGCCGATGTGGCCGATGCCATTGAGTTGCGCGGCCTGCTCGAAGGCTGGGCGGCGCGGCGTGCCGCCGAGTTGGGCCTGAGCGAGGCCAAGATTGCCGAGGCGGCAGCGGTGTTGCGTGACATCGATGCGGTGTTGGAGCCTCAAGCCTTTCAAGACGATGGGTTTTCTCGCTACGTGTTGCTCAACAGCGCCTTTCACCGCTGGTTGGCCCAAGCCTGCCAATCGCCCACGATTGAGCGCGAAATCGAGCGGGTGTGTTCCTTGCCGTTTGCGTCGCCCTCGGGGTTTGTGGCCGCCCAAGCCAGCTTGGCCCATGCCCGCGACCGACTGGTGGTGGCGCAAGACCAGCACTGGCAAGTGCTGCAAGCCATCGCGGCGCGCGAGGGGGCTCGGGCCCAAGCCCTGATGCAAGAACACTCGCGCTTGGCGCAACGCAACCTTCAAGAGGTGAGCTTGCCCGCAGGGGCCGTGCCCGGTGCGGCCCTCATTCACCCCAAACCCGGGCACCCCCATTCGGAGCTTTGAATCATGTTTTTACGCAACACCTGGTATGTGGCCTGTTCCACCCAAGCCTTGAACGAACAACAGCCCCTGGGGCGAACCATTTGTGGACAGCGCATGGCGTTTTTTCGGGGTCCCGATGGGCGCGCCGTGGCCGTGGAAGACTTTTGCCCCCACCGCGGTGCACCCTTGTCGTTGGGGCGGGTGTGCGAGGGGCAACTGGTGTGTGGCTACCACGGCTTGGTCATGGGGTGTGAGGGCAAAACCGTCGCCATGCCGGGTCAGCGCGTGCATGCGTTTCCAGCGGTCAAGGCCTATGCGGTGCAAGAGCGCTATGGCTTTGTGTGGGTGTGGCCTGGCGATGCCGAGCACGCCGATGTCAGCGCCATGCCCGAGTTGCCGTATTTGGAAAGCCCTCAATGGGCTTATGGCGGCGGGCTCTACCACGTGAAAGCCGACTACCGACTCATGATCGACAACCTCATGGACCTCACCCATGAAACCTATGTGCACGCCAGCAGCATTGGGCAAAGTGAGATCGACGAAACCCCTTGCAAGACCAGCATCACAGGCGACCAAGTGGTGACCCAACGCCACATGACGGGCATTCAAGCGCCACCGTTCTGGCAAATGGCCATGCAGGCCCATGGCCTGGACCCGCAAGCCGCCGTGGATCGCTGGCAAATTTGCCGCTTCACGCCCCCTTCGCATGTGCTGATTGATGTGGGCGTGGCTTTGGCGGGCCAAGGGGGCTTGGACGCGCCTCATGCGGCCAAGGTGCACAGCGTGGTGGTGGACTTCATCACACCAGAAACCGAACATTCGCATTGGTATCACTGGGGCATGGCCCGCAGTTTTCAAGTCGACGATGCTGGCCTCACGGAGCGCATCCGGCAAGGCCAGGGTCAGATCTTTGCCGAAGACCTCGAGATGCTCGAGCGACAGCAATCCAACCTGAGCTTGCATCCAGAGCGCAAACTGTTGATGCTCAACATCGACGCGGGTGGCGTGCAAGCGCGCCGCGTCATTGACCGCCTCATGCAACACGAACGTCTGCCCGAGGAGACCCCCGCATGACCCCAGCACCTTTGATTCTGATTCCGGGTTTGATGTGTGATGACACCGTGTGGCAACCGGTGATGGCCGGCTTGCAAACGGCACCGACCGTGTCGGCGATTCAGGTGGTGGATCACGGCTTGAGCCGAAGCCTCACCGACATGGCTCAGCGCATCCTCGATGCCCATGTCGGGCCTTTGCAGGTGGCGGGGCATTCCATGGGTGGGCGTGTGGCGCTGGAGATGGCCCGTCTGGCACCTGAACGCGTGTTGCGCTTGGCCTTGCTCGACACGGGCCATTTGCCCAAGCCTGCGGGTGAGGCGGGGGAGCAAGAGCGGGCCAAACGCCTGGCGTTGCTCGCCGTGGCGCAAAGCCAAGGGTTGCGGGCCATGGCGCACCAGTGGGTGCAAGGCATGGTGCATCCCGATCGCTTGCGTGATGCCGCGTTGATCGAGGCCATCTTGGCGATGTTCGAGCGCAAAACGCCGGCCCACTTCGAAGCCCAGATTGAAGCCTTGTTGGCACGGCCCGATGCCAGCGCGGTGTTGCGGGCGTGGACTGGGCCTTTGCTGATTGCCACTGGCGCACAAGACACCTGGGCCAATGTGGCCCAACACGAGGCCATGCTGGCCTTGGCGCCTCACGGGCGAATGGTGGTGTGGCCCGATTGTGGGCACATGGCCATGCAGGAACAGCCCGAGGCGGTGCTGCAAGACCTGCTGCGCTGGCTGGCTTGAAGGCCTTCAGGCTTCGCCAAAAAACTTCAGAAAGGCCGCCAGGGTTTCCTGGGGCGCTTGCTCGCTGGGGTAGTGCCCACACGGCAACTCGGCCATGTGCGCAATGTGGGAGCAAAACGGCTGCCAGTCTTCGCGCGGGTTGTGACGCAAGGCGGTGTGACTGCGTGCCCCCCAGAGCAGCATCACCGGCATGTCGAGCTTGCGGCCAGCGGCGAGGTCGGCTTGGTCCATGGGCCAGTCCACATAAAACGCCGCCCGGTAGTCTTCGCACACGGCGTGGATGTTGTCTGGGGTGCACACGCGGATGTATTCGTTGATTTCTTCCTCGGTGAAGCCGCCTTTGCCTTGACCTTGCTTCATCAGCTTGTTGCGGATGTAGTAGGCCTCGTGACCTTTGAGCAAGGTTTCAGGGAACCCCAAGGGTTGGGCCATGAACCACCAGTGGTAGAGGTCGACGGCTTCTTGCGCGCCAATCTCGTTGAAGACCACGTGGGTGGGCAAGATGTCCAAAAACGCCACCCGGCTGACGCGCTCGGGGTGGTCCAAGCTGAGCCGGTGGGCGGTGCGAGCCCCTCGGTCGTGGCCAGCCAGTGCGAAACGCTCAAAGCCCAAAGCCTGCATCACTTCAACTTGGTCCAGGGCCATGCGGCGAAAGCTGTAATTGGTGTGGTCGGGCAAGCCTTTGGGTTTGCTGCTGTCGCCATAGCCACGCAAGTCGGTGGTGACCACGGTGAAGTGTGGGGTGAGTCCGTCGATGATGCGATCCCAGCTGCGGTGGCTCAGTGGGTTGCCGTGCAAGAGCAACAGCGGTGGCCCTTCGCCGCGAATGCGGCCATGGATGAGGACGTCGGGGTCGGAGGTGGGCAGGTCGAAGGTGTCGTTCATCAGTGGGTGGGCAGCAGGTTGAGGGCGCTCAGGGTGTAACCCCGGTCTTGCAAGGCTTGTTTGAGGGTTCGTGCCGTTTGCACCGCGGTGACGCCATCGCCATGCACGCAAATGCTGTCGATGGGGGTGGGCAGGCATTGACCCGAGGTGGTGACGATGCCGCCACGCTCGAGCATGGCCAGCACGTGGGCCACGCAGGCCTCGGGCTCGTGCAACACCGAGCCCGGTTGCGAGCGGGGCGTGAGTTGGGCGTCTTCTTGGTAGGTGCGGTCAGCGAACACCTCGTGCCACACGGGCAAGCCCAGGCGTTGGGCGGCGCGGGTCATGGCCGAGAGGGCGGGGGCCAGCAAGGGCAATTCGCCACCCAGGCTCAGCAGGGCACGCACCACGGTTTCGGCCGTGGCATCGTCTTGGCACGCCACGTTGCTCAGGGCCCCGTGGGGTTTGACGTGGGTGACGCGCGCGCCCTTGGAATGGGCAATGGCTTGCAAGGCACCGATTTGGTAAATGATGCAGGCTTCCAATTCTTTGGGCGCCATGCGCATGACGCGCCGTCCAAAGCCTTGCAAATCGGGAAAAGCTGGGTGCGCGCCAATGCTCACGCCGTTGGCCACGGCCAGTGCCACGGTGTCGCGCATCACCAGAGGGTCGCTGGCATGAAAGCCACATGCCAAGTTGGCACTGCCAATGATGCCCAGCATCGCGGCGTCATCGCCCATGGACCACGCGCCAAAGCTCTCGCCCAGATCGGCATTCAAGTTGATGGGTTGTTGCATCTCTCGTCACTCCGGTTGTAGGGCATGGACCATGCCACTGATGAGGTTGCCTTGGTGCATGGCTTGGGTGTCGACCCAGCCGGGCTCCACATAGGCGCTGAGGCTGCGCTGCCAGATTTGCCAGCGCTGGTTCAATTCGATCAAGGCGGCTTGCGCCTGAGCGGGGGTCACCGCTTCAAAGCGACACACGCGACCCGCCGGCAAATGGGCCATGCGCGGCAAGTCGGCGCTGATGACCGTGGCGATCTTGGGGTAGCCGCCCATGGTTTGGCAGTCGGCGAGCAACACAATGGGTTGCCCATTGGCGGGCACTTGCATGGCGCCGGGCACGATGCCGTCTGAAATGATGTCGGCGGCTGCCGCACTGGCGTGCGTGAGGGCGGTGCCCGACAAGCGCAAGCCCATGCGATCTTGGGCGCTAGAGGCTTGCCACTCGCTGTGGGTGAGGGTGTGCTTGGCGTCTTCGGTGAAGTGGTCGTCTTGTGGGCCCCACATCAGGCGAATGGGCCCCGTCGCGTGTTCAAAGGCAGGGGCTTGCCAGCTGGGCGAGTCTGCGTTGGCCAAGCCCGGGCAAGCCAACACATCGCCCGTTTGCAAGGCGCGGCCCTCGTGCCCCCCCAAGCCCACCAAGGCATAGGTGGATTGACTGCCCATGGCCAAGGGGGTTTGCCAACCGCCGCTGCAAGCCAAATAGGCGCAGCCCGAAGTGACGGCCCCCACCTGGAGGGCGTCGCCCGGGGTGAGGGTGATGGCTTGCCAGGGCGCCACCGGCTGGCTCACGCCACTGGCGCGCACCACTTGGGCCGTGACTTGGCCCGCCAAGCTCAGGCGCACCGAGCCTTGGGTGAGCAGCACCGTGGGGCCCAGGGCTCGCATTTCCAAAACGGCTGCCGTCAAGCCATTGCCCACCAAGGCATTCGCACAACGCGCCAGCCAGGGGTCGAGCCAGCCCGAGGCGGGCAAGCCCAAATGGCGTCGCCCCGCGCGGCCTGGGTCTTGCACGGTGTTGCCCAGCCCGCCTTGGGTGAATTCCAGTTGGGCGCTCACGACGCGCGCTCCAAGAAACGCCAACGCACGGCGGGGTCGTGGGCCAGTTCTCGGGTGAGGGCATCGCAGGTGTTGGCGTCGACGGGGTAGAACTGCAAGGCGTCGCCCGCACAAAACAAGGCGGCTTGATCGTCGAGGCGTGAATCAAACAAGGGCACGGGCATGTGGCCCAGCAAATACCAGCCACCGGGGCTGGGCCAGGGGTAGATGCCCGCCATGCCATTGGCGATGGCCAAGGTCTGCGGCGCAACCCGGGTGCGGGGGGTGGCGCGTCGAGGCACGTGCAAGCTGGGGGGCAGGGTGGCCATGTAGGCAAAACCGGGCATGAAGCCCATGGCATAGACGCGCAACACGGTGTCGCACAGGGTGTGCACGCAGGTGTCGGGGGTGAGCTTCACCCGTTCGGCCAGTTCGTCGAGATCGGGGCCGTGCTCGGCACCAAAGTGCACGGGCAAACGCCATTGGCGGCCGGCCGTGGGCACAGCCTGGGCCGAAGCGGCCAGCGCCAAGAGTTGATCGGCCAGGGTTTGGGCGTTGAGCACCAGGGGATCGAAATGCACCGTGACGGACCGGAAGGTGGGGATGACATCCACCAAACCTTCGATGCCTTGCTCGAGCTGCCATGACTGGATGCGGCTGGCCAAGTCGAGGCACCGCAGGTTCACTTCGGGGTCAATCACCAACCCCCACTCCAGGGTCCAGGCGGTGTCGCCCATGGGCAGCAGTCGAGGGGGAGAAGGATCGCTCATGAACTCGGTGGCGCATTGCAAGCTGGCATGATAGGCGCATTCATTTCCCCTTGGAGAAGCGCTTGTCTTCTGTGCGAAAGTCGTCAGCGTTGCGCCACTGCGCCGCCGCCCACCAGGAGGCCGCATGAGGGCGGGGCCATTTTTGGGCGTGCTCATGCTCGACACACAATTCCCTCGGCCCGTGGGTGATGTGGGCAACCCCCAAACTTATGCACGCGCGGGCATTCCGGTTCGTTTCTTGACCATCCAAGGGGCATCGCCCCAAGGGGTGGTGAAAGATGCTGATCCGCGTTTGCTGGCGCCGTTTTTGGAAGGGGCTCAGGCCTTGGTGTCTCAAGGCGCGGCCCTGATCATCACCAGCTGCGGCTTTCTGGCGGCCTACCAACCGCAGTTCGAAGCCGCTTTGCCGGTTCCCGTGCTGACGTCGAGCTTGTTGATGTGCCAGCAGGTGGTCAGTCCTGGCATCGTGACCTTTGACGCGCAGTCCTTGAGTCCTTCCATTTTGCAGGCCGCCGGCGTGCCCCCCGCAACGCCGGTGAGTGGCCTGACTCCCGGTTGCAGCATGCAGACCGCCATCTTGGGCAACCACACCGAGCTGGATGTGGCGCGTGCCCAGCAAGAGGTGGTGCAAGCGGCCTTGGCCTTGGTGAAGGCGCACCCCGAGGTGCAAAACGTGGTGCTGGAGTGCACCAACATGCCACCCTACCGCGAGGCGGTGGCGCTGGCCACCGGTCGTCCGGTGCACGACATCGAGACCCTGTTGCTGGCCCAGTGGGCGCAACGCCGTCAGGTTGCGTCTTAAAGACCGAAACGGCCAGCGGCAAAGGGGGTTGGGTCGATGCGAGCCGGCGTTTGGCTCATGAGATCGGCCAGCAATTCACCCGTGCCCGCTCCGGTGCTCAGCCCGATGTGTTGATGGCCAAAGGCCAGCCACAGCCCGGAGTGGCGGCTGCTGGGCCCAATGACCGGTCTGCTGTCCGGCAATGAGGGGCGGCTGCCCACCCAGGCTTGGGGCAGCAGGGCGGGGCCCAGGTCCAAGGCTTGCCGAGCCGCAACTTCGGCTTGTTGCAGCTGCTGGGTTTGGGCTGGGGCATTGGGTTGGGTGAACTCCACGCCAGAGGTCAGGCGCAGACCCTGGCTCATGGGAGAAATCACATAGCCGCCCGCAGCATCATGAAAAGGTCGCTGCAAGGGGCTTGAGACCTGTAGGGGGTAATGCTGGTGATAACCGCGTTCATGGGCCATGGGCACTTTCAGGCCCAAATGCGCCGACAGCCATTCTGCAGACCACGGCCCCAGCGCCACCACCACATGATCGACCGACAAGTCGGGGTGATTGGCCAATTGAACCTGCCATTGCCGCTCGACGCGCCGCAAGCCTGTGGCCGGCCGTTGCCACACGCGCCCACCCATTTGGACCAACCAATCGGCGTAGGCTTTGACCACCGCCGATGGATCGTCCACCGAGGCGCTGTCTTTGAGCCACAGGCCATGCGAAAAAATGGGCTTGAGGGCGGGTTCGAGGTCGATGAGGTCGACGGCAGACAGGGTCTCGTAGGCCACCCCCAATTGATCGTAAAGGCCGCGCGTCCACTGGGTGGATGCTGGCGTGGCGGGTTGGCGTTGCAACAACAGCCAGCCGTTGGTGCGCAGCCGGTGACCCACTTGCGCCGCTGGCATCCAGCGGCTGTGGGTGGCCATCGACAAGCCAATGAGTTGGTGCAAAGCCTGTGCGGTGGCCTGAAAAGCCGTGGGCCGGGTTTGCCACAGAAACCGAACCAGCCAAGGTGCTTGCCGCCGCACCGTGGGCCAGTGCAAGCGAAGCTGTGGCGTTTGGTTGCTGAGCAAGCGGGGCAGGCTGCGCCAGAGTTGCGGGTTGTTGAGTGGAATGACGGAGCTGGTGGCGAACACCCCCGCATTGCCATGCGAGGTGCCTTCGCCGGGGGGCTGGCCATCGACCAGGGTGACGGCAAAGCCACGTTGTTGCAACGCCAGGGCGCAGCTGACCCCAACCATTCCGGCTCCGAGCACGGCGACCGAGCGATATTCCATGATGGCGGGTGGGGGGTGATTTACATGTGGCTGGGCAGCCAAGTGATGATGACCGGGAAGGCGTAAACCAACCACACGGCCAAACACATCATCAGGAACATGGGCAAGGTGGCCCGTGCAATCCAAGGCAACTCACGGCCCGTCATGCCTTGCAACACAAAGAGGTTGAAACCCACCGGTGGGGTGATTTGCGCCATTTCCACCACCAAGACGATGAAGATGCCAAACCAAATGAGGTCGATGCCGGCGGCTTGCACCGTGGGCAAGAGCACGCCCATGGTGAGCACCACCATGGAAATGCCATCGAGGAAACAGCCCAGCACCATGAAAAACAAGGCCAGGGCCAGAATGAGTTGGCCAGGGCTCAGGCCCAACGCGCCAATCCATTCGGCCAAATGGCGGGGCAAGCCGATGTAGCCCATGCTGAGGGTGAGAAAAGAGGCCCCCGACAAAATGAGGGCGATCATGCAGTAAAGGCGAGTGGCCCCCATGATGGAGTCGCGGAAGGTGGACCAATTGAGCGACCCTTGCACCGCCGACAAAGCGAAGGCACCGACCACCCCCACGGCCGCCGCTTCAGTGGCAGTAGCCACGCCGGTGTAAATGGAGCCCAGCACCGCCAAGATGAGCAACATCACGGGGATGAGGTGGCGCGATTCGTAAATGCGATGGGACCAGCTGATCTGGGTGTCGCTGGCCGGGATGCGCTGCGGGTTGAGCCATGACCACACCGCGATGTAGCCTGAAAACAGCAGTGCCAGCAAGATGCCCGGAAACACGCCTGCAATGAAGAGCTTGGCGATGGACACCTCGGCGGTCACGCCGTAGACGATCATGATGATGGAGGGAGGTATCAACAACCCCAGGGTGCTGGCACCGGCCAGCGAGCCCACGATCATGTGTTCGGGGTAGCCGCGTTGGGTTAACTCGGGCAGGGTCATCTTGCCAATCGTCGCGCAGGTGGCGGCTGAAGACCCCGACACCGCCGCAAAAATGGCAGAGCCTGCGACGTTGGTGTGGAGCAATCGACCTGGCAAGCCTTGCATCCAGGGCGACAAGCCTTTGAACATGTCGCTGGAGAGCCGGGTGCGAAACAAGATTTCGCCCATCCAGATGAACAAGGGCAAGGCCGTGAGGGTCCAGCTCGACGCCGAGCCCCAGATGGTGACGGCCATGGCATCGCCCGCTGGGCGTGACGAGAACAGCTGCATGCCAATCCAGGCGACCCCCGATAGGGTCAAGCCAATCCAGACGCCGCTACCCAAAATGGCCAAGAGGGCGAGCACCAGCAAAACCATGATGCTGAAATCATTCATGGCCGGTGGCCTCCCAGGGTGCTTCACTCATTGTGGGCCGAACCTTCTTGGCGAAAGACTTCGCTTTTCCCATGCCAGTGCAGCCACAACTCGTCAAGGCAGGCCACGAGCAGCAAGAGGGCGCCAAACACCATGGGCAATTGGGGAATCCAAAGGGGTGTGGCGTCGTTGGCGGTGGAGATGTCGTTGAACAGGTGCGATTGCCAAGCCAAGCGAAGGCTGTAATAGGCAAACAAGGCCGAGAGCAAACTGGCCAGGAGCAACGCCCAAATTTCGAGCCAAAAGCGCGCGCGCCCTTGCAGGTGGTTGACCAACAAACTCACCCGGATGTGCTCGCCTTTTTTCAAGGTGTGTGCCAAGGCCAAAAAGCCGCTGCCGGCCATGAGGTAGCCAGCATAGGCATCGGTGCCAGGCACGTAAAAGTGCAGGAGGCGGCTCACGATGGTGAGCAACACCATGAGCAGCAAGCCCATCAAAAAGACGGCTGCCACCCATCCCGCAGCCCCGTAAAGGGCGTCTAAGGTCCTGCGCATGCTTGGGGCTTACTGGTTGAAGGCTTTGATGAGTGCCTGACCTTCAGGACCGGCTTTGTCCAGCCATTCCTTGAGCAGCACTTCGCCGACTTTTTTCATGTCGCCGGAGAGTTGAGCTGAAGGGGGCAGGATTTGCATGCCGCCCTTGCGCAAGGCGTCGAGCGAGCTGCCGTTGGCTTTCTTGCTGGCTTCCCAGCCGCGCTTTTCGGCTTCGGCTGCGGCTTGCAACAAGGCGTTTTGGGTCTCTTTGTCGAGCTTGTTGTAGGCCGCGCGGTTGACGATGACCAAGTCCTTGGGCAGCCAAGCCTGGGTGTCATACCAATACTTCACGTGCTCGTAGAGTTTGGCATCGGCGCCGGTGGAGCCGCTGGACATCATGCTTTCAGCCACACCGGTGGCAAAGGCTTGGCTGACTTCAGCTGCTTGAATGGTGACGGGCTGAGCACCCACCAATTGCGCAATGCGCGAGGTGGCGGGGCTGTAGGCACGCCACTTCATGCCTTTGAGGTCGGCAGCGCTGTTCAAAGGCTTTTTGCTGTAAATGCCTTGGGGGGGCCAGGGCACGGCATACAAGGCCATCATGCCTTGTTCGGCCAGCTTTTTCTCGATCATGGGGCGCTGGACTTTCCAGAGCTTGGCGGCTTGGTCGTAGCTGGTGGCCAGGAAGGGAATGCCATCGGCGCCCCACACGGCCCATTCGTTTTGGAAGTTCACCATCAGCACTTCGCCAATTTGGGCTTGGCCGCCTTGCACGGCGCGCTTGATCTCGGGGGCTTTGAACAAGGAGGCCCCTGCGTGCACGGTGATTTTGAGCTTGCCTTTCGAGAGCTTGTCGACGTCGGCAGCAAACTGGGTCAGGTTGACCGAGTGGAAATTGGTGGCCGGATAAGCGGCAGGCAAATCCCATTGGGTTTGGGCATGGGCCATGGCGGTGAGGCTCAAAGCGGAGAACGCCAGTGCGCATTGAAGAAGGGGACGTTTCATGAGGACTCCAAGTTGGAAAGGGAGGGCTGACCGCAGAAACCCTAGGCGGTTTCTCTGCGTATTCATAATAACGTGAGCTTTGGATGTTTGGCGTCGCCGCTGTCATTCAAGTGAATGGCACAAACGGCGTGCGCTCGCCCCGTTGTGGTGCAAGTGGTCTTGGCAGTTTGCAAGGAGTGGTTCCATGCGTCGAATTCGTTGGGCAGGGTGTTTGCTGGCGTGGCTGACCCTGGGGTTGGCGCCTTGGGTCCACGCAGTGGCTGAGCCGACGTGCCGTCCGGAAGTGATTCGCCAGCCCACCCAACGTGGTTTGTGGGTGGATGGTGAAACCTCGGGCTTTGACCCCTGCCACGCTTCGGTGCAATGGCGCGTGCCCGCAGGCACTGGACCGTTTCCCGTGGTGCTGTCCATTCATGGTGGTGGCGGGCGCAAGGACGCCCAAGCCATCACCGACGCGTTTCATGCGGCAGGCTACGCCACCCTGATCTTTGACGCCTACGCCATGAACGGCTTTGCCCGCACCCCCCGATTGGCCAATGCGACCCGCCAGGCGATGTTGTTCAAGATCGGTGAGCAGGCCATTCGGTGGCTGCAGCAGCGGCCCGACGTCGATGCCCAGCGCCTCTTTTTGTATGGCATTTCCAATGGTGCGTCGGTGGTTTTGAATTTGGCCGCGCTCCCTGCGCCACACCGGGTGCAAGCCGTCTTCAGCGAGGCCCCGACCCCGGTGGGCATGGGCTTGCCGGATGTGTTGCGCTCGCCCGTGCGAGTGGCCTTTGGACAAGAAGATGATTTGGGTGCCCCCGTGGGCAAAAAGCGCTGGGAGATTGCCGAGAACTGCCGCGTGGTGGTCAAAGCCCCTGGCGCACCACCGGGCACGGCCGACCGGTGCAGCCAAAGCCAAGGCTCGGGCACCATGCTCACCGCGTTGGAGTGGGCCAAACAGCTCAAGCTGGAAGACCGGGGTGCCTTGGACGTGGCTTACTTTCCGGGCGTGGCCCATGGTGCTTTTTTGGGCCCGATGCGGCAACAAACTTGGGCCGAATTTTTGCAATCCAAGGGTGCACCCACCCAGCCCTTCATGGCGCGCATTGGCTGGAGCGAGGGGGCCACCGAAGCGGGCAGGCAGGCCTTGCTTCAGAGCGCCTTGTTGTTTTACAGACAGTGGGGCGGTCTGGAGCCGCGCTCGGCCCCGCCGAATTGAAATTGGGGGCTCACTGCAAAGCCTGCGCCAAATACGCCATGAGCACCGAGACCCGGTGGGGCACATAGCGGTTGCTGGGCAAGACCGCGTAAATGCCCAAGGTCTCGGAGGGGAAGCCGGGCAAGACCTTTTGCACCCGGCCATCGTCCAAGTAGGGCTGCACGATGAAGTCGGGCTGACGGGTGATGCCCAGGTGCTGGGCAGCTGCGGCCATCAAGGCCTCGCCATTGTTGGCCACCAAGCGCGGCCGCAAGCTCACGGCCGTGGTGCTGCCGTCTCGTTCGCGGTATTGCCAAGTGTCGGGCTGAAATTCCAAAGCGTAGAGCAAGCCATGGTGTTGGCTGAGGTCGCTGGGCCGCTTGGGCTTGCCGTGTTGGGCCAGGTATTGGGCCGAGGCCACGGTGAGGAGCTGCGTGCTGCCCAGTTTGCGCACGATGTCGCTGGGCACAAGCCGATTGGTGACCCGAATCGACAAATCGATGCCTTCCTCGATGAGCTTGCTGCGGCGATCGGAAAAATCCCAAACGCACTCAATGGTGGGGTGCAGATCGGCGAACTCGAGCAACACAGGCAACAACCGCTGCAAGCCAAAACTCAAGGGCAGGGCCAGCCGTATGCGGCCTCGAGGAACCGCCTGTTCTTCGCCGAGGCTGGATTCCGCGGCATCGACGAGGTTCAAGATGGTTTGGGCTTGTTCCAAATAGCTTTGACCCGCTGGGGTGAGCGCCAGGCTGCGCGTGCTGCGGGTGAGGAGCTTGGCGCCCAACTGCTTTTCTAGGGCGGACACCTGGCGAGTGACCACGGATCGGTCGACGCCCAATTGTTGGGCCACGGCGGCGAAGCTGCCGGTTTCGGCAACGCGCACAAACCATTGCATGGCGGTGAATTTGTTCATTGTTGCAAATTGTGCAACAAACAAATGCGAATTGTGGGCTTTTTAAAAGCGCTCGGAGTGCCTACAGTTCGGGCATTCATCGGAGTTAAGCCATGGCCTCACTTCAAAACGTTTTGTTTGTTCCCCACGGTGCCCCCACCTTTGCGCTGGAGCCGGGCGAAGCCGGCGCAGCCATGTCGCGTGTGGTGGCTCAATTGCCAACGCCCAAAGCCATTGTGGTGTTCAGCCCCCACTGGGACACCCGCGTGCCCACGGTGAGCACCGCCACCGAGCTGGAAACCATTCACGATTTTTACGGCTTCCCCGCGCCGCTTTACGACATTCAATACCCTGCCCACGGTTCGCCCGACTTGGCCCGGCAAATCCTCGGGTTGTTGCAAGCGGCTGGTTTGGAGGCCGCTGAGAGCAAGCAAGGCCTGGACCATGGGGCTTGGCAGCCCTTGCGCCAAATGTTTCCCGACGCTCAAGTGTCCATCGTGCCGGTGTCCATGCAAATGCGAGCTGGGCCAGCGCAGGCTTACCGCGTGGGGCAAGCATTGGCCGAACTGGCGGAGCAGGGCGTGCTCATCGTGGCCTCGGGCAACCTCACACACAACCTGCACGACTGGCAACTGGCCAATGCCTTGGGTGGACAAACCCCGGCCTATGTTCAGCGGTTCACCGATTGGCTGGAAGCCCATTTGACGGCGCAGAACTGGCCAGACCTCTTGAACTACCGCCGCCTGAATCCTGACGGGGCGCAGGCGCATCCCAGCGAAGACCACTTGTTGCCGTTGTTTGTGGCCCTGGGTGCCGCCGGACCCGCGGCCAAGCCGCAAGCGTTTTATCGGGGGATTAACAACCACGTCATTGCCATGGACGGGTATGCGTTCAGCGCTGAGTGAGAGGGGGTTTTCCCCCGTTCAATTGCGCCAAGCTGGCAACTGCCAATTGCGCCAGAGCGCTAAGCCCCGCAGCCCGGCTGTTACCGCAACGCAAGCGACCAAGGCCACCCAAGCGGGCGCATCCCACAGCCATAGCCCCACATAGACCCAGCCGCCCGCAAAAGCGCAGATGGCATAGGGGCGGTGGTCGTGAAATGCGGTGGGGATTTCGTTGCACACCAGGTCACGCAGCACCCCGCCGAATACGCCAGTGAGCACCCCCATGAGGACGGCCACCACAGGCGGTAGACCCAGCAACAGGGTTTGATGCACCCCAGTGGCCGCAAAAAGCCCCAAGCCCAATGCGTCGGGCCACTCGATGGCTTTGCTGGTGAGTTCGAAATGACGGTGGCGCAAAAAAAACATGGCCAAGACGCAAAGGGCCAAGACGCCCCACAAGACCTCAATGTTTTGAACCCAAAAAAAGGGACGCTGGTCGAGAAGCACGTCGCGCAAGGTGCCGCCACCGAATGAGGCGAGAAAGCCCACCACACAAACACCCACGGCATCCAATTGCTTGCGGGCCGCTTTCATGATGCCCGTTAGCGCAAAGGCGGCCGTGGCCGCCAATTCGACCAACAGTCGCAAAGTTTCGCCCCAGCTTTGAACATCGGTCATGGCGACAAGAAGCCTTTCCAGCTCTGCGGTTGTGGTGATCTGGTGGGAAAGGATACGTCAGGGTTGGGGCTTGAGGCCTGCCCATCGCAAAAAAGCCCCGCTTGGTGCGGAGCTTGGAGTGCCAGATCAATCTGGTTCTGGGGGGCTTTGGTGTTGGCGG
>Ga0172373_10000452_pt1 | contig 67756 bp, 68 predicted proteins | sample Lak10m_2_FD_114546 | JGI IMG/M metagenome (GOLD analysis project Ga0172373, IMG submission 114546) | Freshwater microbial communities from Kabuno Bay, South-Kivu, Congo - kab_092012_10m | ecosystem: Environmental > Aquatic > Freshwater > Lake | place: Democratic Republic of the Congo... | reverse complement strand
TGGGAAAAAAGTTTCTGGCCGATGTTGTCAGAAATCTTGAGTCCTCTTGTTGACGCAGTACTCACAAATGATGCAACACAGGTTCCACACATCAGTTCCCTGTTTGAAGCGTCCAGTTCACGGGATGCCGTCCCTGATCTGGGAAGCGCAATGGAAATTATTGTTGCGTCGCGCAGAGACGAAGTTATTGCAGAGGTTATTCAGCGAGACATTCTTGGCTTGCTAGACGACCGCGGTGTTGGACCCTCAACTGATGGCTCTAATCGTCAAGCAGTCGTCTCCGCACTCGCCACATTGTTTGGAGCAGCGCTCTTGAACTCTGTCTACGACCAAGGGACCGTGAACCCCATCAATCCCACCGCACTTCTCGAATTATTCACCCGTGCAGTGCGAACGGCATCAAAGCCAACAAAGCCAGCGGGGGCGCAACCTGCTCCTGCTCCGTATTCATTTCCGTCTACCCGTGACGACATCAGAGATGCCCTGATTGCTGCCAGCGAATATGTCATTGCGCGCTCTGGCGTGCATCGTGCGACGGTGTCCCGCATTGCACGTCGAGCAGGTGTGAGTGTTGGCGCTATTTACGGTTTGTACGAAAACAAAGAGGCCCTCGTGGCCGATTGTCTTGATGTGTTGTTTCCTCCCCAACTTGCAAATGACGGCAAGCAGTGGTCTCAAGTGTTCACCGCGCAAGATCAACGTGCAGTTGTCACGGAGATTTTGACTCAATACATGTCGCCGTCATTTACTCAGTGGCGACGTTTTCGTTTGGAAAGTCTGATAGCCGCGCGCCACTCGGCTGCCATTGCCGCACAACTTGGTCAATATGCAGTCAACACACAAGAGATTCTCTTGCGTGCAAGTCAGCAAGCACCCACTCACGCTGCAATCCGGCCAGAAACTGGACTATCTGCTCGCGCCTCAGTGATTGGTCTATCAATCGTGGAAATCATTGACCCCACAATCTGCAATCTTAATTGGCGCTGGCTTCCAGTTCCGTAACTCTTGCGGTTCACATAGTTACTAATCTCGCTTCATGCTTGAAGAACTATCTGCTGCCGTTCGAAATGGATCTATTGACCCAGTCGACATCGTGCGGGAAAGCCTCACCCGAATTGAGAATGCAAAGAATCTCAATGCAGTCGTTGCCGTGTACGCGGAGGAGGCGTTAGAAGCAGCAAAGAATCACAATCGTGAAGGGAAACTCGCTGGGCTACCAGTTCTTGTGAAAGACATGGCGCGTGTGAAGGGCCACGTCACAACGAGTGGCTCACGCTTGTATGCAGACGGTCCAGCAGACGAAACAGACGACACCGTGGTGGCGCGCTTGCGCGCTGAAGGCGCAATTGTCCTCGGGCGCACCAACAGCCCCGAGTTCGGCGCTACCGCATACACATCAAATCCTGTGTACGGCGCCACACGAAATCCATGGAACCCAGAGAAATCTCCTGGTGGCTCGAGCGGTGGATCATCCGCAGCACTCGCCGCTGGTCTCACGCCACTTGCAACAACTAGTGATGGTGGTGGAAGTGTTCGCGGTCCTGCTGCAGCTGTCGGCTTAGTGGGTTACAAACCAACGATGGGTGCCATTGGTCGCAACATCCTCCCGCGATGGATTGAGTTCTCAACACAAGGAACCACAAACGCAACAGTTGCGGACGTGCTCTACGAAGCAGACATCACATTGGGTGAAGCACGAGGAGATTTTCTTGCTGTTCCACGTGCAGGAATTCAACTAGCACCACAGAAGCCAACCAAAGTCCTCGCATGCAGAACTTTTCGATCAGACGTTGACCCAGAGATTGAAGAGAATTTCGAACGCACCCTTGATGCGATTGCATCATCGGGTATCCCTGTTGAAAGAATTGATTCGCCCAGCACAAACGACACCATCTGGAATTGGTTCATCATCTCTACGGCAGAACTCACACAAAGCTTGCGCCATGAGGAACACAGATGGGATCAACTGTCGGACTACGTGCAACAACAATTGAAATTCGGATTGACAGTCACCATTGATCAATACATTGCGGCACAACGATTCAGACATGAAGTGTCTGCGAAATTCGATGACGTCTTGGTTGATGGCGCAGTATTGGTGACGCCAACTGCAAATGCGCGTTCGTGGCCCGCAGAAGGACCTCTTCCAACGCATGCTGGCAACACCACAGATCCGATGATCACGCTGAACACGCCAGACAACAATTTCACGGGCCATCCAGCGGTAAGCGTGCCCATGGGTCTCGATCATCACGGTGTCCCATGCGGATTTCAGGTGGTCGCACCACGATTCCGCGATGGTCTTGCGTTGGGTCTCGCTGCTCATCTGGAACGCATTCAGCCGTGGCCATTAGCCGCTCCCGGATATCAACAATTCTCCCTATAAACGTGGGGTGATGCCTCTCGTGCGGATGGTGTTACTAGCGTGACTCCATGATTCGGCGCCGCTCCTTCACATCCTCGTTGATTGTGGTTGCCTCCATCGGCGCGCTCTTGATCGCCACTACGCCTGCATCATCGGCACCGCCTACCACTCCCGCGGTCATCAATCCACCAGCACTGTCATCATTGGCACTTGGATCTGGTCATTCGTGTGTTCTGCGAAGTGGTGCAGTGTGGTGCACGGGTGATAACTCTGCTGGACAGCTCGGTACTGGAAACACAGCGCGTGCTGTTGCATATTCACCATCGCTGATGACATCTGCAACTGCTGTGTCGGCGGGTGGACAACGAACCTGCGCCATCGCACTTGACACAACTGTGTGGTGTTGGGGCCTCCTCGACATTGCGACTGATCCTGTCAATACGCCATCCACCTTGACGAAAGTTGTAACCCCCACTCCCACGCAAATACCCATTTCACAGGTCACATCAATTGCAGTTGGAGCTCACCACATCTGTGCGCGAAAGAGCGATGAGACGGTGTGGTGTTGGGGGGCAAACAAATACGGGCAACTTGGCGATGGAACACGCACCGCATCAGCAGTGCCTGTACGCGCCGGAATCTCAAAAGTTATAGATCTCGACGTTGGAACACTTCATTCGTGTGCCGTACGAAGCACAAAATCGGTGTGGTGTTGGGGTCGCAACAACTACCACCAATTGGGACAACGCTCGCAATCATCACGAGCAGTACCAACGTATGTGCCAGTCATTCGTGCCACATCGATTTCAACGGGTGGCGAATTCACGTGTGTCATTTCCACCTTCAAACGTTCACAGTGTTGGGGTCGTAACAACTACGGGCAACTCGCAAAACCATGGGGAGCTTCTCGTTTTTCCCCAGTAACTGGACCGCGCACTCGCCTCACATCGCTATCTGCGGGCACAGAATTTGTATGCGCACAAACTGAAGTAAATACCACGTGGTGTTGGGGTCGCAACAAATTTGGTCAACTTGGTAACGGCAGCTATATCGCCAAGGCAACCCCACAAAAGGTACAACCCTCAACAAATGTGGGACTTCTCGGCTCGGTCGCTGCTGGTGACACCCACGCGTGCGGGCTGTCTGCAACAACATCTGGAATGTGGTGCTGGGGTCAGAATTCAACAAATCAGTTAGGCGATTCCAGCGCAACGATTCGTCGAAGTGGAATTGCAATTTGGCCAAATGGAATTCGCTTACAACCAATCGGGACAGATCAAGCAGCTCGGGTCATCATTGCGGGAGACATTGCGTGCAACGCCATCCGCAGAACCACGTATGGAGTTGGTCCATCTGGAATTCAATGTGGTGAACAATCCACTGCAACTCTTGTCTCGTCTCTTGCCCCAGATGGAGTGATTGCACTCGGAGACCTTCAATACGAAGGTGCAAGCATCTCAGATCTCACAAATTTCTACGGTCCAACGTGGGGTGCATTCAAGAACATCACATACCCCGTGAGAGGAAACCACGAATACATCACCAGTGGCGCTGCCGGGTACGTGGAGTATTTCGGTGATGTGTCAGCGTCATATTGGACATCAGATGCAGGTGGCTGGCGAATTATTGCGGTGGACTCATGGTGTCAAGGTCAGTTGTATGCAGGTTGTTCTGCAACATCTGCACAAACCACCTGGTTAGTTGCAGAGTTGCAACGAGCTCGTGCAGAAGGAAAGTGCGCAGCTGTCATGATGCACCACCCATTCGTGTCAAGCGGTCGCTACGCCACGGCATCAGCACGCTATTTGTGGGAAGCGTCTGTCGCGAACGGAGCAGACCTCGTCATGACCGCACACGACCACCATTACGAACGATTTGAACCATTGGATGCAACAGGAGCTCCGGCGGCTGGCGGAGTACCAATGATTATCTCTGGGCTAGGTGGTGCACAGGTGTATCCACTTGGCACTGCAGTACCTGGAAGCCAGTACATGTTGAATTCAGATCATGGAGTGGTGCAGGTGACATTTACACCCACCAGTTATTCATGGGGATTCATCAGCGCACTCGACAACGTCACATATGACGCGGGCAGCGCATCATGCACGCCGTAACAACTAGGCGAAGTCGGGCACCAAGATAACTTTGCCTGCAATCTTTCTGTTCTGCATGTCTCGCAGAGCATCTGCGGCCCTTGACATGGGGTACGACACAGGCTCAACAGGGTGTAAACGACCCTCGCCTATTTGTTTGAGAACTTCAGCAACCATCTGTGCGTGCGATGCTTGATTCTTTCCCACCCATGCTCCCCAATCAACACCGACCAATGTGCGGTTGACAAGTAGGACCAAGTTGGCCGGAAGTTTTGGAATTCCAGCGACGAATCCCACCACCATGTACTGGCCACCAGAGCCCAAAGCACGTAGCGCTTGCTCTGCAAGGTCGCCACCGACTGGGTCATACACAAGATCTAATTTTCCGTCCGCAAGTTCGCGGGCGCGCAATTTCACATCTTCAGTGAGAACATCAATCGTTGCGAACGCGCCAGCTTCCATTGCCAATTGACGCTTCTCCTCAGACGAAGCGGCTGCAATGACTTTCACGCCCATGGAAACTGCGAGGTCAACAGCGGCGAGCCCAATTCCGCCACCAGCACCTAACACCAACATCGTGTCGCCTTCACGAACATCTGCACGATGATGAAAAGCAAACCACGCAGTGAGATAACTCTGCATAAACGTTGCTGCTTGACCATCTGTCATGTTGTCTGGGATGCGCAATGCGCGCGCCGAATGAACTACCGCGGAGTCAGAGAATCCACCGACACCAATTGGCACAAACACACGGTCGCCAACCGCGACATTTGTGACCCCGTTTGCCACTTCTGTCACCACACCGGCGACTTCTGATCCAGGGCGGAACGGAACTGGTGGTTTCACTTGGTATCGACCCTCAATCAAAAGAGAGTCAACAAAATTCAATCCACATGCACGAATATCGATTCGAATGTGTGACTCAGGAAGTGGGCCGTCTGGCGTCTCCACGAGATGGAGGGAATCAAGGGAACCAAGTTCTTCAACCTGCAATGACTTCATGACGCAGACGGTACTAGACCTGCACGACGTCCATACAGACGAGTACGGTCTATTTCATGCGGCGCGCACTCTTGTCTCTGCGAATGCCTTGGTGTGGCGTCATCATTTCGGTGTTGACATTCACCATTCGCGCCTTCGCCGCACTCGGTCAGCCCCCACAGCGTTATCCCGACTCAGTGGGATACGACTCATTTAGTTTCTTGTCCCAGACAATTCGCCCATGGCCAATTCCATTCGTCTATTCACTAGTTGGCTCGGATACATCCCGAGTTGTTGTGCAAGTTGTTGTTGGGACAATTGCATGGTTCTCTCTTGCGTGGGTTCTGTCTCGTACCGCAAAATGGCAATGCACAACATTTATCGCAACAATGGTGTTGGGGCTTTCCCCTCAAATCATTCGCTACGACGTCGCAATATTGTCCGAATCGCTCAGCATCACATTCGCTGTGCTTGCAATTGCTGCAACGTTCTACCGAAGCGCAGTCCAGTCCACTGTGGCGACTGCATGGTGGGCCGTGTCGCTGACGCTATGCGTCCTTTCACGGCCTGCACACTTATTGATACCAGCAATGTGCGTGGTTCCAGTGGTGTGGAAATTTGTTATGTCACGAGGAAAGAAACTCAGTGCTACTGGTGTCGGATTCATTGCTCTCTTCATGTTGGGAGTATTCACCATTCAACAATCGCAGCCGATGTCGTTATTGAATCTCTACACAGTGATTTCAAGTCGCGTGATAACGGATGATCAAAGATTTGATTGGTTTGTTGATCAAGGAATGCCCAATGTTGCGGGAATGCGACAAGCTAATGGATACGACTATGTCGAGCAATTGCCACCAGACGTGGCCGATATTGTCGCACTGCCAGCAGGTCAGCAACCCCCTACGTTGATGCGAGTCGGCGGAGTGGAGCTTGCAACGTGGTTAACAGACAACGGGTGGAAAACAGTCGCGAAATATCTTGTGCTTCATCCGAGAGACACACTTCAGCATGCACACTTGCTTGCAGACCCAACGTTGAACGCACCTAATGGTGATTTTCTCCCTCTCCAGAACGGCCCAAAGCTTCCGTGGGCCGTCTTTGGTCACTGGCGATTATGGACATTGATTTTCATCGCAAGTTTCGGGATTCTTTTTGCTAGAACCAATAGTCGCAAACAATCACAGGTGCTTCTTTACATGGGTGCAATAACGTCACTCATCTACGTGGCAACCGTGCACACCAGCGGCGTCGAACATGTACGACACGTTGCTCCGTATGCGGCTGTACTTCGAATTCTGGGACTATCGGCGCTTGTGATGGCTTTCCCGAGACGTTCACTTAGCGGAACACTCGAGACAGCCGACGAGTGACGCGTTTCTTTGCTCGATTCCGTCGACTCTCATCGGATTGATCCAAGCGATAAACGCCAATCCACTTCGTCTGTACACGAGGGTGAAACATCAATCGAATAGATCGCAATGCAATTCGTTTTCCAGACTCACCTTGGAATGAATTCACCAATTTTGATGAGCCATGCGTGGTCACAACAACGAGATGACGCACATTCGTCAACAGTGGCTGGATACGTGCAGCTCCCTCGGGAAGAACCCACGCCACTTCGTTCATGAAGACGCGATCTATCCAGCCTTTCATGATGGCCGGCTGAGCACCCCACCAGGTTGGATAGACAAGGACAAGCGCATCGCACCATTGAAGACTCTGTACGTATGGCTTTAATTCAGGTAATTCCTCGAGTTTCGTGTTGATGTCCCCAACATGATTCAGGCGTTCATGCGCGGTGAAAACTGGATTGAAATTATCGGCGTATAAATCATGATGGTGAACGTCATGACCAAGTTCAGTCAACTGATTCAGAACGGAACTACGCAGTGTTCCGAGAAATGACTCATCATTGGGATGAGCCGACACCACTAGCACCTTCATAGCCGTGCCATCTTCTTTTCAACTTTCGTCTGAAATGCGGCACGTGATTCTGGAGTGGATTTGTCCATCCTGTAGTGCACAAGTCGACGATTTCGCACTAGGCATGGCGAGGTAGTGCGCAGACTTCGATGAAACAATCGAGACCCATTGTCATTAATCAGTCGCACATACAGACGAGGAGAGCCAAATGTGGTGATGACAACGACATGCTTCAGATTTTTTAGGCCTGGACGCAACTTGTTCCTGGCCGTAAATGTAAAGCCAATTCCGGGAACCAGAACCCGCTCCATCCACCCTTTCAACTGCGCTGGCACAGATGACCACCACGTGGGATACACAAAGACAAGTACTTCAGCTTCACGCACGACCGAGGCGTAACGGTCAACGTCAGTGGGAATATGAACTCCGGCCGTGAAATACAAATTCCATTCATCTCTTCCCATCACGGGATTGAATTTGTCGGCGGCCAAGTCAATCACCGTTACGTCGTGACCAGCGTGTTCTAAACCTCGACGCGCGGCGTCACGCAATGAGGAACAGAAGCTTCCCTCAACCGGGTGACAATAAACAACAACGGCGCGCATACAGATAAGTGGTGGTACGACTACCGTAATACTCATGTCCGACCTCACAGGCAACTTTGACACGGGACGTCTTCCAAAGATTGCTCCCGGCTCTGTCACTGTCACTATTTCTCGAACTCCTCGGGTTGGGAAGCGTGTTGAATTTGATGAGTGGTGTAGCGACATGCAGAAAGCTGTTCAGGCGGCACCTGGGTGTCTTGGTGCAACCGTGTTGCGACCAGAGCGCAACAACAACGTGTACCACATGGTGTTTCGCTTCGTTGATGCACTGCACTTGCGGGCGTGGGAACGTTCCGATCTTCGTCAGGAACTTCGCGAACGCGCAGATGAACTTGTGGAATCAGAGCGCGTCACCGTCACAGCTGGAACGGAAGAATTCTTCCGCGCGCAAGGTGAAGTGGATAGGCACAGGACTGCAATGGGGAAATTCATTGCAGATGTTGCGTGGGTATATCCCGTTGCACTCATCGTGGCGATTGCGCTTGCACCACACCTCGCAAAACTCTCAATTGTCCCGCGAGTCCTCATCTCATCGTTGTTGATTGCTGCCACAAGCAAGTACGCAACTGGGCCAATCCGCCGTTGGTGGCGACGAAAAAGAATGTTGCCTCAAAACGCTGAGGTGCGTTAACTACTTGCTCGGTAGCGAGCAGGCACGAAGTCCAAACAATCGCGAGATGGTTCGTCTGTTCTTTGCAATCACGAAATAGACAACGGATGCAAGCGTTCTAATCATTGGCAACCCAATAAACGAGCCAATGAGGCGTGACGACTTCAGTCGAGATCTCTTCAAGATTTCAGAGACTGCTGCAGCGCCTTCAAATCGCCCAGCCCACGTCACAAACCACACGGAGGACAAATGCGCTACTCCATATTGTTGATGTGAAACAACGTCGACTCCAGGAACGTTTCTAGTGATCCAACCAGCGGACCATTCACAGATACCGCAGTCACCGTCATACACGACGACATCGGCAGCCATTCTTTACGCTCCGAGAAGCTCGAAAACTTGCTGTGCACGACCCGCGTGAACGGTCTCTTCGCGTCCGTTCAACCGCAAGAGGCGCTGCACTTCTTCGTTCTCTTCAGCATCTGCCCATTTCTGGTATCCCGCATCTCCATTGAGTTCGCCCTTCACAATGGCGGCAAACATTGCTGGATCAATGGTGTCGGGAAGTGGAACTTCCAAGAGTTCTTCAATCTCTGCGGACGGAACCCACTCTTCACCAGTTTTGATGCTGATCATTCTCGCCAATCGGCGTGCATGACCACGTTCTTCCACTGCATTCTTTCGCAGTAGTGATGCGGCTTCTTCGTTATTCACCAAATCGGCAAGCTTGTTGTAGAACAACTCGCCTGCCATCTCAATGCGATACATCAGCGTTAATTCGGGAACTTCCAACTTCGCAACGCCTGCAAGGTGCGCGTTTGCAGTGAAGAAATTCATGTCAGACATTTCTAATTGACGTTCAACAAATCAACAACGAAAATCAGCGTCTCGCCACCCTTGATGACTCCACCAGCTCCCTGATTTCCGTATCCCATGTGCGGCGGGATGGTGAGTACGCGGCGTCCACCCACTTTCATGCCAGCGACGCCTTGATCCCAACCAGAAATTACTTGTCCGGCACCGAGACGAAATTCAAATGTGTCGCCACGATTCCACGATGCATCGAACTCGCGCTGTGTGCTCCATGCGACTCCCACGTAATGCACTTCAACGTTTGTGCCACTCGTGGCTTCTTTGCCATCACCAACGGTGAGATCTTCAATGACGAGATCTGCTGGTGGATCTCCGGCGGGAACAGTAACGACGGGCTTGCTCATAAAGCCCAACCTATCTTCTGTCTACGCCTTGGCACGGGTGCGGCGCAGAACTGGGTCCGCGATGCGAAGTGACGTGTCAGCGATTCTCATGACGCGCCCAGCAGCACCAGGTGTTGACGAATCAATGAGATTTCCCATGACAGCCAATGTGATGTCGGCCGCCTTTTGAGTGCCAACCGCAATACGAAGACCTGGCTTCAACAACCATGGGTGTCCAATAATGAAGCTGAAGCGACGACCGGTTCGCAAGAACGCATCAAATCGCTCGCCTACTTCACTGTCATAGGCCTGCGATGCGGTCGCGGGGTTCTCAATGAACTTCTGTGCCGCCAACATTCCAGACTCAAGTCCGTAGTCAATGCCCTCACCATTCATTGGATTAACAAAACCTGCGGAGTCACCAACGGCAACCCAACCTGGCCCGGATCGCTTGACACAGCTCATTGGCAATCGCCACGCGCGTGGTTTCTCGACATATTCGCCCAAACCCCACGATTCGCGAACAAGTGCGTAGTACTGATCGAGCAATGTATTGAGATTCAACTTCTTGAATCCCTTCATCGTGCTTAACGCACCAACGCCGATGTTGACGGTTCCATCACCAGCTGGGAACATCCAGCCATAACCAGGCACCGCAGTTCCATGTTCATCACTCAAACTGAGACATGCTTCAAGATGACGCTCTGCGTGGCGTGGGCTTGGAACATACGCGCGAATCGCAAGACCAAATGTTTCATTGGGGTCACGCACTGCGCCAAGAATCTGCGCGGCCTGACCTTGTGCACCAGCAGCCAACACTGTGAAAGGCGCAGTGAACGTTTCGCTTCCAACCGTGACGCCGACACAACGATTGCCTTCCATGACGGGAAGCGCCTCGCAGTTAAATCGCACATCCACGCCCGTTGCAATTGCGACATCCAACAGATGATTATCGAAACGATGGCGGGGCCACACGGCGCCGTGATGTGGAAAACGATCAGTGGCTGGCCACAACAACTCGCGTTCTTTCTTACCAGCAATCATTCGCAAACCGTCGATTCGATGCGCAACCGAATAATCAATTCTCAATTCATCAAGCGCTGCGATTGCACGAGGAGTTAAACCGTCGCCGCATACTTTGTCGCGACCGTATGAGCCTTTTTCAAACAAGGTGACCGACAGTCCGGCACGTGCAGCGGTAATTGCTGCAGCAGACCCAGCGGGTCCGCCTCCGATGACGAGTAGGTCGCGTTGCATTGCAATGAGCCTGCCAGCCAACACGGGCAACACCTACCTGCGTACCATTGGTCACATGGCTCATATGTCTGTTGACGACGCAGTTGCTCTTGTCCGCTCCGACGACTCTCTTGCAGTCCCCCTTGGGCCCGGGGTTCCTGGCGGGTTCATGCACGCACTGGGCGCTCGAACGGACTTCACCAATCTGCAGATATTTGGCGCATTGATGCCAGATTTGTATGCAGTTCTTGCATTGCCCGGGGTGCACTACCGAAGCGGGTTTTTCGGTCCCGCTGAGCGATTCCTGCGCGACAGCGGAGCATCCATTGACTACGTCCCTGCGGACTTTCGTCGCTTTGAACCCATTCTCGAATCACTGAAACCTCGCATCGTTGCCACTGCAGGGTCTCCGCCGGTTGACGGTTGGATCAGCTTGTCGGTTCATGCCGGAGCAAGCGTTGATGAACTACATCGTGCGGCCGCCGATCCGGAACGAATTGTCATTGTTGAAGTCAGTGAAAAATTCCCCCGAACATACGGAGTAGCGCCTGAGCATGAGCACCGCATTCACATCTCTAATGTTGATGCGTTAATCGAAACAGATCGAGAACCACTCAACCTGGCCGACGCGCCCGCGAGTGACGACGACCTCGCCATCGCTCAATTTGCGCTCACGTTCATCACATCAGGCAGCACACTTCAAACTGGAATCGGTGGAATACCAAATCAGATTGCAACGTTCCTCGCCGAAAGCGACCTCGGTGATTTTGGAATTCACTCTGAAATGTTCACCACCGGGTTAATGAAATTGCATCAAGCAGGCAAAGTCACAAACAAGAAAGGCAGCCCGTTTGATGGGTTCTCTCCCACCACGTTTGCAGCTGGTATTCCAGAGTTATACACGTGGCTTCACGAGAACAAAGATATTCGTTTTCTTCCAGTGAAAGTGGTGAACTCCCCTGAAACCATCTCACGTAACCGCAACATGGTCACCATCAATGGTGCGTTAGCAATTGATCTTTCTGGTCAGGTCATGGCTGACAGCATCAATGGCGTGCAGTTCAGCGGAGTTGGTGGACACGAAGATTTTGTTTCTGGACCCGGGCTTCGTTTGGAAGGCAGAAGCTTGGTGTGTCTTCCATCGACAAGCACCGTGAACGGCGTACTGACGAGCCGCATTCTTCCGCAGTTTCCAATGGGAAGCGTGGTCAGTACACCTCGGCATCAGATTGATGTTGTTATCACCGAGTTTGGAATCGCTGAACTTGAAGGCAAAACAATCAGAGAACGCTCTCGTGCCCTAGCAAGAATTTCCCATCCTCAATTCAGAGATGAACTTCTTGCGTCTGCCGAGGAGTGGCCCAAGGACTGAGTCCAGATGCATTCATGAATGCAATCACGGTCAACAACGCAATCAATCCAATTGCATTGCCTGCGTAAAGATCAGTGGGCCAATGCGTACGGATGAGCCATGACGAGATATTGACCAGTACGGCAAGAAATCCAACAACGCACCAGCCAATTTTTCGCACTGTGCTTCTGTCTGGGGTGAAGTACCACACGACATAACCGATGAGTGCGGGGACATTCGTTGCGTGTCCCGATGGAAAGCCAAGTTCTCCGGTTTCAAGTCTTCCCATCAGTGGCCATGATTGCCACGGAAGTTCCCGACCGACCGCTAATTTCAGCGCGCCCGTCATTCCGGTCTCAAACAACAACACGATGAGGAATCCAATGACGGGTGTCCATGTTTGACGTTTACGCGACACCCATACGAGAAGCGGAATGAAGAGTGTCAATAACGCACCACGAAGCCCAAAAGACGCCGTGTACCGAAAGATTCCCTTGTCAGGAACAAGACGACGCGCCGTTTGCACAGCGCGATAGTCAGCTTGAGCGAACCATTCGTATGCAACAACTTGCCATGTCATAAATGCAACGACAACGGTGAGAACAGCGACTGAGACACTAAGGCGCCGAGGGGTCAACATCGCCCTCTAGTTTGCCGTTTCTACGTGCATCTGCGGTGTCAGCCAGGTAAGACTGTTCCAGTGACGCAACACTTCCTCCAAGGTCATCGAGACATCAGTATTTTGTGTTGTCCTCATTGCGGTCTTTCGCTGACCCCCACCGAGTCCGGCGCTGTGTGCGGTACGGGTCATTCATTCGACAGGGCGCGCGAGGGTTACTTACATCTGCTGCCCAGCGGCCGATTACCCGCGTCATCGACGCCAGGTGACACGGCGGAATCACTGCATGCTCGACGCTCGTTCTTACATGCCGGTTGGTACTCCCCCATCGCACAGCATCTTGTCGACGCACTCGGTGACGTTGATGGCCCAGTGTTAGATGTTGGCTGTGGCGAGGGTTGGTATCTCAGCCAAGTGAAGGCACCACAGCGTTTCGGCCTTGATATTTCGAAGCGAGCGGTGCAAATGGCAAGCAAGCTTTTGCCCGACAGCCAAATTATTGTCGGCACCTCGTTTCGACTGCCCGTGTTGTCTCAGTCCTGCGCCGCAGTGTTCACGGTCTTTGCGCCACATGCGCACGACGAATACAAACGAGTGTTGAAACCTGGTGGAACATGGGTCACGGTGACACCGGGCCCGCGACATTTAGAAGAAATGAGGCCGCACAAAGACGAATCGATTCTTCAACGCGAAGAACGTCGCCAGGAACCACCTAGCGGGGCACAACGTGCTGAACGCGTGACGTTTTCTCTCTCGTTGACCGATGAGTCCGCACGCGACCTCTTCTCCATGACCCCACTTCGCTGGCAAACAGCAGCTGACGCCACACCAACAACGCAGGTCACTGTTGATGTTTGGGTGTCGCGTGGAGTTGCGCTCTAGCGTTACATCGTGCCCACATTTGATTCGTCGTACTACGCCCGCTTCTACGGAAAAGACGGGGCGCACGACGAAGAGAAGATTTCCTATTTAGCCAGCGCGGTTCACAACATGTGCGCGTGGTGGGGCGTCAACATTCGAACCGTTCTTGACGTCGGCGCGGGAATGGGAATGTGGCGGGATTGGTATCTCGACAATCATCCCGATGTTGCAGTTCAATCAATTGATATCAGCGAGCATGCATGCGCAACCTGGAACCACGAATTGCGCAACATTGTGGACTGGAAGCCTCCTCGTAAAGCAGATCTCGTGGTGTGCCATAGCGTGTTGCAATATCTCGACAATTCATCCTTTGTGTCTGCTGTGGAGAATTTGGCAGCCGGAACTCGCTGGGTGATGTATCTCGAACTTCCAACGAAATGGGACTACGAAAACGTGATCGATGCACGTGGAACAGACCTTCAGGTCTACAAACGAAGTGCAACCTGGTATCGCCAACACCTCAATCAACACTTCACACAAATTGGTGCCGGTTTATGGACTCCACATGACGGAGTTCCGATGTATCAGCTAGAGGCCAGCAAGTAGCTACTTAGCCATTCACAGGGTGAAAGCGATACAACGCGTTTCCTTCGCCAGTGTCATGAAATTCAATGGCAACTGGCATACCCACTCGGACCTCATCAACATCACAACCAACGATGTTGGTCATGATGCGCGGACCTTCGGCAAGCTCCACATACGCCACAACAAATGGAGTGGCTTGCTTGTACTCGTTGGCCACCTTGCGAATGACGGTGTAGCTGTACACCGTGCCTTCACCTGACGCGTCAAACGTTGCGAGATTCTCTGTCCAACATTCAGGACAGTGCTTACGTGGAAACCACACGACAAGATCGCAGGCATCACAGCGCTGAAGTATGAAACGACCCTCAGACGTTGCCTTCCAGAAAGCTTCCGTGGTGGTGGTCACCATCGGTGCGGGACTTGGTAGCGATGTCATGCGTCCTCCTGACCTAACAGCAATGTCACAGATCCATGTCGTGATCCGAGACTTCCGCCTGTTCCGTGCGCCAATGCAATCTGAACATCAGGCACTTGCACTGCTGGATGAGCTTCACCACGCAATTGTCGAACAGCTTCAATCACTTTTGTGATGCCGCCACGATTTGACGGATGGTTGTTACTCAACCCACCACCATCTGTATTGAATGGGAGTTTTCCAAACGGAGCCACTAAGCCACCGTCCATTACGAACTCTCCACCTTTGCCCTTTTCGCAGAAACCCAAATCTTCGATTGTCTGTAGCACCGTGATGGTGAAACTGTCGTAGATGGATGCATAGTCAACGTCGGCAACAGAGACGCGAGCTTCTTCAAACGCACGAGGTCCAGACATGACTGCACCTGTATAGGTGAGATCAATGCGACCGTTGCTGGTGTGCTTCACGGCTTCACCATGACCAAGAATCTTGGCGTTGGTCTTCCCGAGTTTCTTCGCAACTTCTGGCGACACAACAACAAGCGCGCCACCGCCATCGGTAACAACACAACAATCAAGTCGATGCAGTGGGTCCGCAATCATCGGTGATTCCAGGACTTCGTCCACCGTCACCACATTCTGCAAGAACGCGTGAGGGTTGTATTGCGCATGAATGCTTGCTGCCACTTTGATCTCGGCCAACTGTGCAGACGTGGTTCCGAATTCATACATGTGTCGCTGTGCCGCGAGCGCGTAGCTGTGAGCCGCACTTGCAGTGCCCCACACGCCTTCAAATCCGGCTTCTGGGCCTGGAGCCCATTTCACTGGTGGCGTACCAGTACGAGGCTTTCCAGCAAGCGTTACCAGAGCCACCGAACACTTCCCTGCTGCGATTGCCGCCGCCGCATGCCCCACGTGGGCCAAGTACGACGACCCACCCGTTTCCGTGCTGTCCACGTAACGAGGACGCAGCCCCAAGTGGTCGCACAAGGTCAACACACCAAAGCCAGCAGTTCCATCACAGAACAAAGCGTCAACGTCTGACATCGACAATCCAGCATCGGCCAGTGCCCCAATTGCTACCTCTGCGTGAATATCCCAGATGGTGTGATTGGGGAGATCGCGACCGGGGTGTTCATAAATTCCGGCAATAAATGCCGCACCGCGAATACTCATTGTCTTATGTTCGCAGTTTCACTGCCTTGAGAACTAACTCAAGTGCATCATCAGTTGTGACATGTCTCAACTGATAACGGCATCTTGAATCCGAAGTACCATCCTCACCATGGCTACAGGACATTGTTTATGCGGATCAGTGACATTCGAGTTGGCGGGAGACCCGTTGGCGGTGGCGGTGTGCCACTGCGAACATTGTCAGCGTCAAAGCGGTAGCGCATTCTCAGTGAATGTCATTGCACATATTTCTCAACTCACATTGAATGGAGAATTACGCACATACCAAGAACGCGGCAACAACAACGACGACATATACGTTGAGCGTCGCTTCTGCCCCACCTGTGGCTCATCTGTGTTGTCAGAGTTGATGAAGCGTGACGGTGTCATTGCCATCAAGGCTGGTCTTTTGAACGACAAGTCGAACCTCAAGCCAGGCGTTGAAGTGTGGTGCGTTGATCGCCAACCATGGGTGGCACTTCCTGGAATGGCGGTCTCCCTCGACCGCGAAGGCTGAGACCAGATAAACAAAACGACCGACCCAGAGGGCCGGTCGTTTGATGGTGGCGGGGGCAGGATTTGAACCTGCGACCTTCGGGTTATGAGCCCGACGAGCTACCGGGCTGCTCCACCCCGCGTCGTAGTAGGAGCATTACGGTACAAGGGTCACTCCTCTCTCACAACCACGCGGACACACCACTTCAATGTTTTCAAGTTCCAAAAAGACACAACAGGCGCTCAGTGCGCTTCAAAACGAAGTCAATGAGTTACGAAATCAGGTGTTAGAGGCCGCCGCACAAGCGGAGACCGAACGGCAGGGCATGGCATCTCTGCTGGAGAAAGTTGTTACGATGGACTCCCGCATCACCGGAATGGGCGCAGAACTTTCTCGCCAACTTCATGAGCTTGGAACAGATATTGAGAAGTTGCAGGCAAACGACAATGACGACGAAATTCTCAACACCATTCAGTCACTGAAGTCGTCACAAACCAGACTTGCAACAGAGCAAGCTCGATATGAAATTACTTTCAGACAAGATTTGGCAGCACTCGCGAACGAGTTACTGAAGCGAACTCGCTAACTACTTGATTGCAGTTAACGCTTTCTGTACTAGAGCACGTGCCTGCTGAGTCTTTGATTGGTACGTAGCGAAATCTGGTGGCGACTTCGCCAACGCCGCATCGGCTTCAGCAAATAAACGATCTGCTTGTTGCAGCATTTGTGCGGGTGTCAACGTTGATGACGGAACCGTTGTTGCTGGCGAACCGGGAACAGTGGTGGTTGAACCACTCGATGGAGTGCCACCGATTCGATCTCCCAAGTTCATTGAGAAGCCCGGGAACAACTGTGCAATCACATCTGTGAGGCTGTTACCAATAACGGATTTTCCGTTGTATGAACCCAACACTTTGCGAACGAAAATTTGCTTTGAATCTTCACTGTCTGGAAGAACAAACAATGGTCGCAAGTACACAAGTCCTTTGCCGACAGGAACGAATTGCAGGTCTCCGTATTTCACGCGAGAACCGCGTTGGTCGAGTGGAGTGATGATTTGAGAAATTGTTGGTTCACTCTCAAACTCGGCTGCAATAGTTGCGGGCCCTGGAGGGAGAGGGGTCTTCACGTCGTACACGGTGATTTTTCCATACGACTTCGGATCACTCGACACCACCATCAACGAGCGCAATTCCTTACGGCTGTCATCGGCAGAGAACGGAACAAATGGTCGCACCATGGAGAATTCACCGATATCGGTTTCAGAACCAGGTGCATGGAAGATGCTGTAGTACGGACTGAAACGTTGCGACAGTGCGTCTGCACTGTCGATGGAATCAGCAGCATTTGCTGCGGCCGAACCAGGAGTGACGACTCCACCAGCATTTGATCCCTCTGGTTCTGTCGCAGGAGCCTGAGCGACGCTCCACGCCGCATCGCGGTTGAAGAAAAGTGTTGCGTCGTCAAATTGATAGCGACCGAAAAGGTTTGTCTGAACGCGGAAGAGATCTTCTGGATAACGGAAGTGCGCGGCCAACGCAGGTGGCACTTGGGACTTCTTTGCAAACATGCTTGGGAATGCCGAAGCCCACATGCGGATGATGGGATCTTTTGTGTCCATCACATACAACGTGACTTTGCCTGAGTACGCATCAACAACTGCCTTCACGCTGTTTCGCACGTAGTTAAACGCGTGATTCAACCCGCTGTCGGCACCGAGTTGTGAAGTATTAGCTGTTTGGGCGTAGGGATAGCGATTCGTCGTTGTGAATGCGTCGATTACCCACTGAATGTTTCCATCAACAACGACTGGATATGGGTCCGCGTCAAAGTGAAGGAACGGGGCAATCTTCTTAACACGTGAGCGAACATCACGCTCCAAGAGAATCTCAGAGTTGTCGGTTATCAAACTTGAACCAAACAAGTTGAATTCACCAAAGTTCACAGCCAAAGCAAGCTTGCGAATCACACTGTTGAAACGAATACCCGCATCAGATGAAAAAGCGGCCTTTTCAGTATCTGGACATGCCTGCTCTTGCTGCGCCGTCTTTACGACGGCGTAACCATCAAGACCGTCACCAAAGTAAATCTGCGGCTTTTGCACCTTCAGATCAACATATGACGGTCGGCCATCATCGGTGGCAACACTTGCTGGAGCCGCAATGACACCACATCCGTGCGTGTAAATGAGATGGCGCGACACCCATGTGCGGTTAGGAATACCGCCAGGGTTCAATTCACGAGCCGCCACCAACACTTGTTGAATGCGTCCATCAATGGCGTATCTGTCAACGTCAAGGTCTGTCACTCGATAGAACGACGTGAGACCTTGGTCGAGAGAGAAACGATCACGCATCTGCACTGGATCTAGTTGGCGAATGTCTCGCAATGCAGCATCGTCTGCTGTGACATCATCGGCTGAAATCTCGCTAAACGACGCGTCAACTCGCTCGACATTACGAAGTCCGAGTGCGGTCTTGGTTGCCTCAATATTTCGTTGGATGTACGGAATCTCTCGCGTGCTGACGTTTGGCTGCACAACAAATCGTTGAATGACTGCCGGATACACAGTTCCGGCAACAAGAGCCACGACAACCCACAGACCCACTGCAATTGCAGGAAGTCTCCAGCCGCGTTGACGAATGTTCCACATCAACAATCCCGTCACCGCAAGTGACACAAGAATCATGAGATTCAGTGCGGGCAACTGAGCATTGACATCTGTGTACAGCGCACCACGAACCACTCCTCGCTCTGAAGAGGTGAGTTCGTATTTCGAGAGCCAGTAATTTGCGGCACGCAACAAGGTTCCGCCGGCAATCAACACCGAGAGATGCACCTTTGCTTGCGGTGACACGCGTTGCACGCGGTCTTGCGGACGGATACTTCCATTAATGAAATGGAACGCGGTCACGATGATGGTGACGAGAACAAGTGCACCGAATGCCCAGGTGACAACGAACTGAGCAAAGGGAAGTCGGAAGACATAGAACCCGACGTTGGCTTTGTACAGCGGATCGCCATCTGCAAACGCTTGGCGATGGCGGAACATCAACCACTCTTGCCACTGAGACGATGCGGGCAGGCCAAGCATCAGGCCAATCAAGACTGCAAGAGCGATGCGCAGTTTCCCTCTGCTCTTCGCGGTGGCTTCGCGAATTCGCATCACTGTTTGATCTTCAGGCGTATTGGGCAATGACAGTGGCGCAACTTTGTCTGCGATGAGAAGGTTCAACCACAGGAATGCAAAACAACCAACTGTGAAGATGACGCCTAATTCGATCTTGCTGCGAAGAATTCCCCAATAAACATCGCTGAATCCAACACTGTTGAACCACAGAACATTGACGTAGAAAGTGGACAGCCCACGCGCCGAGAACGCCAACAACAAAACAAGTCCAACAATGACCGAGACAAGAATGCGGCCACGCGATGGTCGACCGATTTTGGGAAGTCTGAACTGTGGGCCGCCCGGGCCGCGAGGGGGAAGGTCTGAAGGGTTACGCACGCATCAGGACGCTAGTCCTGAACTGGGCAAACGAGACAGCGGCACCCTGGATGTGCAGGGGGAAGCTGGTGTCCCGTAGGGAACGACTCGCCCTTCGTGACCGCGCCAGCAAGTGAATTGTCTTCACATTCACTGCAGCATGGAGCATCTGGGTCCACCATCCATCCGAGACGGCTGGTGTTTTCCATAGCCAAGAAACCACCCTTGCTATAGGCCGAATATGCAATGTCGTCCACATGTTGGTCGATGAGTTCCATTTTCCACTTGCGATACACATCACGCATCAAGCTTGCAAGAATCTCGCGATCTCCTTCGGCCTCACCGATTGCAATACGAGTTTCTTCGCGGAAACCGGCAACCAAACCTTCAGCGACACTCGCAGCAACATGTGATGCAACAGCTTTCTGCGTCACTCGCTTTGAGGATCCGCCAGCTGACTTCAATGACTTCGCACCGGCGCCGGCTGCGGCCATTGTTTCTTCCACCACAGCGGCCGAATAACGAGCAGCGTGCTCATCGATGGTTCCAAGGAAAGCTTCCATCTCCAATGACGAGCGCTTCAAGCGAAGATGCTGCAGAACATCGTTTTGTTCATCGGCCAACACTCGCTTCAGTTTTCTCGCCATCGCAACGACGAGTGGTGCGAGTGCTTCATTGCGCTCGGTGAATCGAGCAGGGTCCGCCACAACAACCGCTGGTGCTGGCTTCGTCTTTGCTGGCTCAGGTTCTGCATCTCCTTCAGATGCTTTCACCGCAACATCGGCAGTGCTTCCTGCACGCAACTTCGCGAAAATGTCGTCAACACCTGGAATTGGTGTGCGAGATGGAGCTTCAACTTCAGGTTCATCAATCACTTCGATGACGTCTGGAACTTCAACAACTTCTGCAACTTCAATGACGTCTTCAACTTCAGGAACATCATTTGAACGACGACCACGTCCGAACAACGACACAACATTTGTTTGTTCTGCATCATCAGATGAATGATCGTCAGCAGTTACGTCATGAACTGGATGAGTTGCAGTTTCAACGGCAATCGTTGCGATCTCTTCTTCAACAACAACTTCTGGCTCAGCAACAACGACGTCTTCCATCACTGGAGTTGAAACGACGTCAACAATTGCTGGTTCTTCGATGATGACTTCTGTGATCACTGCAGTTTCGTGGTCGAAGATTGCAGTCTCTTCCTCTGCTACTTCAACTACTGAAATTTCTTCTACTGCAACTTCATGATCGAATGGCTTCACCGACGGATGCTCTGGGTTAATGACAGGTACTGGGCCAGTGGTGGGTGACAAATCGATAATAAATTCAGGCTCATCGTGTGCTTCAGTCAAACCGTTGATGACATCTTCACTTGCAAGTCGCGCACGCTCAAAAGCGTTCAACAAACGATCGCGGCCATGGAGAAGTTGCTCAATTTGTCCGCGTGCTGCATCACGACGCCGTGACAATTCAGACAAGACTTTTTCGCGATATGCACGAGCCTCATTGACCATGTCGCGGCCCTGCTGCTTCGCCATTTCAATTTCTGCTTCAGCATCATGCGCTGCATCTTCACGAATACGTGCGGCCTCAATATTTGCTGCTTCACGAATACGTGCAGCATCTTCCGCTGCATCCTTTACAAGACGAGTAGCAGACTCTTCTGCTCGTTCCCGAATTTGAGTACTTGCGTCGCGCGCAGTGGACAACACACGTGCTGCTTCTTCACCCAACAATGTGGTGACAGTTTCTTCGTCGAGACGTCCGGGCGCAGACATTCCACGTGTCTGCATGGTGCGCATCTCGTTTTCAAGGAATCGCTCACGCTCTTGAAGACGGGCCAGTTCGGCGGCCACCATTCTCAAGAAATCGCGAACTTCCCCCTGGTCGAAACCGCGGCGGTTCGTGGGAAATGAGGCTGAACCAACGGCCGCAGGGGACGAAGGATCTGGGCGGGAAAAAGAAATAGCCATGACACAACAACAGTACGGCCCTGAAGGGACCCAATGGTGGCATTATCCACAGGCTGGACCTGATGTCTCCCGCTATTTCATTGGCTAATCCATGGTGATGCGGCTGGGAAGCGGGTCGCCTCCCCTAGCCCGCAGCACCTTCAATGCCTCGTCCAGGCTGGCCACTTTCACAATGTCGACACCGTCTCCAGCGGCTGCTCGAGCCTGGCGGACTTCCTCATCGCTTTGGCCAGCCGGGATGAGAAACAGCGTCATTCCTGCATCTCGTACCGCAACGGCCTTCTGTACCAGCGCTCCGATTGCACCGACAGCCCCCAATTCATTAATGGTTCCGGTGGCCGCCACCTTGTTCTTCCCCATGAGATCACCCTTTGTCAGTTCATCCAAGAGAGACAAGGTGAATGCAAGGCCCGCTGATGGGCCACCAATATCTGGCGTCGAGATTCCAACTTCAAACGGCAAATTCACAACACGCGTGTCTGCTGGGATGAACCCGATGATGGGCCTGTCTGCTTCGTCGGGACTGGCCATGACTTCAACTGTTCGAACTTCGGGTTCAGTTGTTGCGCTCCCTGGTGGCGCATACGGCAATACAGTGACTTTGACTTTCTGGCCAACGGTCAATGTGGGCAACAACTTCAAAAGCGCCGACAACGTTGGGGTCTTCGTCCCATTCACGGCGGTAATGGTGTCTCCGACTTCTAGGACGGAACATGCTGAATTTTCTTTGGGTGCGCCCTCACACACGAGTTCTTCGATGACGATGTCGCCTTCGGAGAATGTCGCATCAAGGCCAAGTTTCTTCATGGCCACATACTCGGCGATTTGTTTAGCGCCAAACATCGCCTGATATCCCAAACGACGTGATGACGTTGGCGTTCGCTCGCCAAATTGTTCCTTGTATGTATTCACCTGCACAAACGGATCTATCCACCCAACAACCGAATCCAAGATGGACAATTGCCCGCCATACGCGGTCACGAAGCGAATTCCGTTATCTGCTGTGAATCGCTGCGGAACTGATTCGCCTTCAGCAATAGGGGAAAATCCAATGCGCGGTGACACTGCCATTGCAGCACCTGGTGCAAGCTCCCAACGCTGAATTCGAACTGCAGCCATGACGAGAATGCTCAACAACAACGTCCACGACAAAGTGATGACTGGAAGGACCCACCGCAAGGTGCGAAGTCCTGCGGTTTTCTGAGGTGGCGGGAGGGGTACGCTGTCGTCGTTCATGAGTAACTCGGTCTTTATGTTGTCGACAATGATGATGTCATCCACGGGCACCGCTCTTCGTGCAGGTTGGGCCATTGCTCTTGCTGTCGTGGCGCTATGGATTATCGATCGGCTCAAGCCTGCCACGCCACGCAAGCCAATCCCCGTTCGCGTTGATCAAAAACCGACACCTTTGTACCAAGAGCCAGACCGCCAACACCGCAGAAATGCAATTGCCCGCCTCACCGGTGGCGCAGTGCTTCTCGGAGCACTCATTGCATGCGTCCTCGGATTCGCTGCCGCCATTGCACTTGAAGTCCTCGGCGGGCTTGTTGGCAACTAGTCGTTCATGATGGCCGATTCCACATCAGATCGCTTTGCCGTCATTGAGGCAGGATTTTCTGGCAATCGTGATATCGCTGAACGCGGTCTTCGGCATGCTGATGCCGCAGTACGTGCAAGTTCTTTACGAGCGTTACATCGCATGTCATTGTTGAATGAGAAACAACTCGTGCACGGACTCACCGATTCATCTGCAGACGTACGCCGAACAGCAGTTGAAGTCTCGGTGGGAATGCAACACATCGAAATTCATTCTCTGTTGAACGATGACGATGTGTTTGTTGCAGAAATGACGGCCTGGTGTCTTGGTGAACGCGTTGAACCGACCGATGCAGAAATCAATGCGTTGATGAACGCAACGCTTCACCACAGCGAAGCTGTTGTGCGCGAAGCTAGCGCTGCAGCCCTCGGATCTCTTGGGGACGAACGCGGATTGCCGGCGATTCTGGCTGCGTGCTCTGACAAACCCGCTGTGCGACGACGTGCAGTCCTTGCACTAGCCCCATTCGAGGGCGATGCCGTTGAAGAAGCGCTTCGTGCAGCACTTGAAGACCGCGATTGGCAAGTACGCCAGAACGCCGAAATTCTTCTTCATCCTCGCGACTAAGCGCGTCGCAGCCGCACTAACGGAATCTTTCTTGACGTCTTTTCTTGGTACTCCGCATACGACGGCCACTGCTTCAACATCTCATTCCACAAACGTGCGTAATCGGATTCATCGTCAACGGTTGACGCAATTGCACTGAAGACATCGCCTTTCACCTGCACAGTGACGTTTTCATTCGCGTCGAGATTCAAGTACCACGACGGATGAGTTGGATGCCCTCCTCGGGACGCAACGATGACGAAATCGTCTCCATCTTTTCCGTAGATCAACGCACTTCGACGCAACTTTCCTGATTGACGACCTGTTGTTGTGAGAAGAAGAATCTGAGTCCCATTCCAATCGTGGCCGTCTTCACCATTCGTTGCCACATATCGCCTGATGTGATCGGCAACCCAATCAGATGGGCTGTCAAAAATTTCTGTGCTCATACCGTGAGGCTATTGCATTTTCTTGATTGCCAGTCGTGATTCCTCGCACTCATCTCGCACCCAGCAACCATCTACATGGTCGTTCACCAAACCCATTGATTGCATGAACGAATACATCGTGGTGGGGCCGACGAATTTCCATCCGCGTTTCTTCATATCTTTGGACAAACGTGTTGCCGACGGTGATGTGCTTGGGATCCCCGACGGATGTGTCGATGCTTCTTCACGACCAAATGGTGCCGTTGGCGCGAAAGACCAAAAATACGTGTTGAGAGAATCAACGTCTTGAAGTAGAACTTGTGCGCGTTGCGCATTGTTGATGACAGCTTCTATTTTTCCTCGATGCCGAACAATTCCGGCATCGTTCATCAATCGTTCAACATCTTTCGCAGTGAAACGCGAAACCTTTTCGATGTCAAAGTCATGAAATGCTTTGCGAAAATTTTCTCGCTTGCGCAAAATTGTGAGCCACGACAACCCAGCCTGAAACCCCTCAAGGCATAGCTTCTCAAACAGTCGCTGATCTTCAACAACGGGCCGACCCCATTCGGTGTCGTGATACTCCTGGTACTGATGGTCATCGCCCGGCCACCAACAACGAAAAGCTGAATCATTGACAGGCCTCAGCCATTCACCACTCACGATGACAACTCTGTTGATGTGAAGTGGTGTGAGTATGTCACTTCTCCCACCTGAATGGAGTAGGTCTCGTAGAACTCAGCGATGCCCCGTTGTTGTGCAATCTTGTGTTCTGGATGATCACGCCACGCATTGTGTGACTCGCGATCTTCAAAGGTGACGACTGTGACTCTCTCTCCATCGGCGGCCACGAATGTCTTTGCATCAACAAAACCACGCATTCCGTGCGCCAAGTCAGAGATGTGTGGAGCCAATTCTCCGTATTCGTTCTCTACCCCAGAGCGCAAACGATTGCGAAAGACGGTGACAATCTGAGCGTTGGAAACAGCCATTCCCTAGTTTCCCATCTCTCCACCTAGACATCGCCCACATAAAGAGGGCTACGGTGAACCGCATGGGGTATTGGGGGCAAGAATCAACCGTTCCGGGGTTTACACGCGGGCGTCTTGTTGCAGTGCTTGGCGCACTCGCAACAGCCACCATGTTGGCAAACCTTGAAACGTCCATCATCGCAACGGCATTGCCAAAAATTGTTGGCGACTTCAACTCATTTGAGAGTTTTGCTTGGGTTGGTACCAGTTACATCGTGACCTCGGCCATTGCCACGCCGTTGCTTGGAAAATTGTCCGACCTCTACGGCAGACGACGAATCTTTCAAGTCACCATGTTTGTGTTTCTCATCGGGTCCTTCTTATGCGGAGCCGCAAACTCAATGGGGCAACTCATCGCAGCTCGTGCATTCCAAGGTCTCGGAGGCGGCGGCATCCAAGCATTGAGTTTCGCCGTCATTGGAGACATCATCCCTCCACGAGATCGTGGCCGTTATATCGGTTACTTCACACTTGCTTTTGTCGGTTCGGCACTTCTAGGTCCACTCGTTGGCGGATTCATCATTGATCATTACTCGTGGAAATGGATTTTCTGGATCAATGTTCCCTTCATCTTGATAGTGGGAACTGTCACTCACTTTGCACTCAAGCTTCCTTTCAAACGAAAAGAAGCAAAGCTTGATTACCTTGGTGCAGCGTTACTTTCACTCACAATCGGCAGTTTGATGGTGGGATTGGAAGAAGGTCGAACTGGCTGGACAGATCAACACGTGCTGCTCTTGTTCGCAACGTCCATCGTCGGACTGTGCATTTTTGTTCTCGTTGAGAAGCGCGCAGCCGAACCAATGATTCCATTGCGCCTGTTTTCCAACAAGGTGGTGTTCCGAAGTGCAATGTTGGGAATGTGTGCGGGAACCGTGGTGTACGGCTCTGGCTCGTTCCTTACACTCTTCTTCCAAGACTCGCAGTTTCTTTCACCCACTGAATCTGGTTTGAGATCTCTTCCTCAAATGGTTGGCGTCACGGCCGCAACATTTGGCATCGGTCGACTCATTGCAAAAACTGGGCGATACAAACCGTTCCCCATTGTCGGCACTTGCGTCGCTGGGTTGGGCATGGTGGCTATTGCACAGATTGATGGGAACACGAAATATCTCTTTCTTGTGATTCCAATGATCATGATGGGGTTTGGCTCGGCCTCAATCTTTTCGGCTACTTCAATCGCAAGCCAAAACGGTGTTGAATTCCACGACCTCGGTGTTGCGACTGCAACCGTGATGTTCTTCCGCTCTCTTGGCGGATCATTGGGATTAGCAGTGTTTGGAACCATTCTGAATTCAACAATTCGCAGCGAGATTCCAGCACGAACTGGAATTGCCGCGGAAAAGGCCTCAAGCCTGATTCGCTCCCCACAAGACATTCAAAAACTCGTCGAAGTACAACGTCAGGCCGTTGTTGACAGTGTTGCACTTGGAGTCAGCCGTATTTTCTGGTGTTGCGTTGCCATCATGGTGATTGGATTCCTGATTTCTCTTGTTCTTCCGGAGATTCCACTCAAACAACGTGCCGGACTTTCTGATGCAATGGAAAATTCAGCGGCGCACTAGCTATGACGACAAGAGTTGTTTCAAGTCCATTTGGTGACCTTCTGGTGAAGGACAACGAGCATCTAGTTCGCGCGACGGGAATCACATATGCCACCGCTTCACGGTTCTCGCCACCAGTACTGGCATCACCATCTGCGTCAGTTTTCGATGCAACTCAACCTGGTCCCGCATGTCCGCAACTCCCTTCTCGATTTGATTGGGTAACAGGACCAATTGTTGATGGACTAACTCAAGACGAGAACTGCCTCACGTTGACAGTCACTGCGCCATCGAATTTCGAAAATTCGCGACCCGTCATGGTGTTCTTTCATGGCGGTGCGTACATGTCTGGAAGTGGTGAATCAGAGGCGTACAACCCATCAACTCTGGTGCAAGAACAAAACGTTGTTGTGGTGACAGTGAACTACCGACTGGGAATTCTCGGGAATCTTGCAATCGACATGGTGGCTCCTGCGAATCTCAGTCTGCTGGACCAAATTTGTGCATTGCAATGGGTGAATTCAAACATTGCATCCTTTGGTGGTAATCCGAATAACGTCACCATCTTCGGACAATCGGCCGGTGGATTTTCTGTGTATTGCCTTCTTCTTGCCGACGGCACAGACCATCTGTTTCAGCGGGCCATCATGCAGAGTGCACCACTTGCTCTCGCTGCAGGACGAGATGGCATGGTGCGAGACATGAGCGAGGCCGCATTGTCCGAACTGGGATCAGAATTATTGACTGCTTCTATTAACGAAGTGCTGTCCTGTGGAGCAGCAATTACCGCACGTGCTCTTCCACACGGTGCAGTCTCTGGAATGGCCTATGCGCCACAACTTGGCGTTTACCCGTTACCAGCCGAAGACAAGATCCTCGACAGGCTCCAGCAGCGAGTTAATCAAGGAGTGCACATTCTGATTGGTACGAACTCCCATGAGGGTTCTCCCTATTCACTGATGGCTCAGGGAAACACCACCGGGCCATTCAATGCGGTTGAAAATTTTGTGATGGACGAAATCGCAACTGGGATTACTGCAATGTTTACGATGTCCGCTACAGAGTTTGAAAAGTCGTATCAATCACTCGGAGGAACCGTTCAGCGATATCTCTTTGAGTGGCATCCGAGAAAGACAGTTCTTGGCTCATGCCACGCACTCGATGTCACTGCACTTCTGGGTTCCCGTGATTCGTGGAACAACAGCCTCATGATGGCGTCGTCATATGACGAAGTAGAAGTGTTCGCTCCTCGAATGCGACAGATGTGGGCTGCGTTCGCACGAAATGGTGTGGCACCAGACGCACTCTCTCCAATTCGAATTCCAGCAGACCTGTGATTGCCGTTTACGGCTGTTGAGGGTCGCGATTCTCTGTGGCGACACCCAAGACTCGACCAAGTTTGCGGTAGCTGCTGCGGAATGCCTCTAAGACCTCAGATTGTCCACCACTTCGTCTGGAAACCCTTCCTGAATGACGTCAATCAAGGTGCCACCGTCGGACTCAGTAAACCGTTGAATTGACTTGATGTCCATCCCTGGTTCAGAGAACACAAACAAATTCGGTTCTTGCATGTCAACGATGATGCCTTTGTTTTCATTGACGACACCCGTGTCGTCGAACACCATGTCAAATTCAACTCGGCCGCCAATAGTGAGGTCCATGACAACTGATTCCAATGGAACCGAGAGACCTTCCGGCGAAATGAACTGATGAAATAATTCGGGCGTGGTCCACGCATCCCACACTTGTTGGGGAGTGCACTGAATCCAATGTTTAATGACAAGTGGTTTTGACATGTTGTCAGTCAATCACAATGTGTAGCGATACACATTTGTTTCGCGTTCGACAAAACCAAGTTTCTTATACAACTTGTTTGCAGCCTCACGCGATGGTCGGGACGTGAGATCAACAGTGACCGCTCCCCTACGTCTTGCTTCGTCCAGTGCCGCGGTGTTGAGAGCTGCGCCAACACCATGGCCACGCGCTGAACCATCAACAACAACATCTTCAATCCATGCGCGAAGTCCTGTTGGAATGCGAAATATTGCAAGCGTGAGTGATCCGACAATGCGGCCATCTACTCGCGCCAAAAATAAGTCAGTTGAAGAGGAATGAACAATCTCCTCCAACGCCTCTCGGCTGGGCGCCGGATTGGACGACGACAGTTGAGGGATGAGAATTTCAAATGCTGAAACGACTTCATCCGTCACTTTTTCGGCTTTTTCCACAATGACTGCCATCCCTCCACCTTGCCACACGGACCCATCTGAGACGGTAGGTTTTAGAACTAATGACGGCTGCAGATCATGTCCGATGGTTGTCGAATCCACGACTTCAGAGCCCAACAGTGATTGCGGCATTCAGTGGCTGGAACGATGCAGCCGATGCTGCAAGCACCGCAGTTCGCACATTGATTGATGCGTGGAACGCAGAGCCACTGTGCGACATCGACCCTGAGGAATTCACCGACTTCGCGACGATTCGTCCCTCTGTTCGACTCGAAGACGGAGTGACTCGAAGCATCGTGTGGCCGAAAGTCAGTATGTGGCACGCAAGCACTCCAGGATCAGACGTCATTCTTGTTCTTGGTCCTGAACCTAGTTTGAAATGGCGCCTCTTCACCGAACAGGTTGTAGGCGTCGCTGCACGTTTCGATGCGTCACTCGTCTTGACGCTTGGCGCATTGTTGGCCGATGTCTCACACCGCACCGACGTGCAAGTGATGGGCACCGCCAATGACGAGCACACCATTGAACGATTCGACCTGCAACGCTCACGATACGAGGGTCCCACCGGCATCATCAGCGTGGTCCACGACGCCTGCAACCACTCGTCGCTTCCGTCTGCAAGTTTGTGGGCCGCTGTACCAGCTATTGCCTCTCAAATTCCATCCCCGAAGGCAGCTAACGCTCTTATTTCCCGCGCGTGCGAAATTATCGGTACTCCATCACCACTTCACGTGTTGCACAATCAAGTCATCGCCTATGACAACAAAGTGGAAGAAATGATTGAAGACGATGACGATCTTCGTGAGTACGTTGAACGTCTGGAAACCATGGGCGACGATCCGTTCAACGTTGATAATCAAAATCAACTTGAATTTGATTTCTCAGATGACGACACAGATGACGATGCTGAAGAAAACATCGACACGTTGGTTGATGAAGTCGAGCAATTCTTGCGCGACCAAGACTCCAACTAATTAGTGATTTGTTCCTTCACCACGCCATAGCTCGGTGCGCGGCGCATCAAATGTTGCAGGCGATACATCACCGTTAATCGCTGCGAACGCCATATTGCCCCACCACTGAGCACCCGCCGTTGGCGACGGCAATTCATCTGGACCAAACCAACCAACATCACCAGTCTCTAAAGGATGCGGATTCAACTCTCCACCTGTCGCTTTCAAGTGAAATAGCAACATGTACATACCGAAACGAGAAAAGCCCATTCGCATGCCATCAACAACTCCGAGTAATTGAAGTGGTTCTGCGATGATTCCCGTTTCTTCTTCCACTTCTTTCATTGCGACTTCCGCAGGCGAGTATCCAACGTCGGCCCAACCTGTGGGATAAAGCCAGACTCCACTTTCCTTGCGTTGCACAAGCAGAATCTTGCCTTCATCATTTCCAACAATTGCGCCGATGGCCACTTTGGGCGTGACGTAGCCAGGGACACCTTCGCCGATTGACTCCATCCACTCTTGAACAAAGTGATCCTGTTCTCGACGAATCTCCAATGCCTCATCGGATGCAGATTTGATGTCAGCGGCCACTTTGAGGACTTCCTCATAACGTTCGCGCTCGTACAAACTCTGAGTAAATCCCATTCCTGTACGCGCAATGGCAGCGAGAGTTTCGCTCCACCGAATGAGGTCTCTGGTGAAATCTTGAGGCTGTGCGTCACTCACGACAGGCACACTACTTCCAGTTCACTGCCGCTGAAATATCAACGGTCTTGCAATGAGTACAAGATGGCGCGCGAGATTTCTTTCTTATATTCGTCGTCTGTGATGCGGCCGCCACCAGATTCCCGAACATAGAAAGCGTCAACAACTTCATTCCCTAGGGTCAACACCCTCGCATGCCGAATGTCAAGTCCGAGATCAGCGATTGCCTTCGTGATGCGATGCAGCACTCCCACTTTGTCTGGTGCTCGAACTTCAAGGAAAGTTGCGTTGGATGATGCCGAATCATCAAAACGAACTGATGGTTCTGCCGGCGCAATCGCCGACATCGCTCGTTTTGGTCGAGATGATGCCGCTCGGTCAGCCAAACGTGACTCCAATGCCAAACGTCCCTGCAATGCTCGATGCAAGTTGTCCACAATTGGTGCCCATTCAATCTCACCGTGCGGACTAAACACTCTGAATTCAGATGCTGCCATGCCCTGTTCATCAGAATGAGCTTCTGCACCCAACACATCAAGTCCGGTCAGCGCAAGGACACCAGCAACTTTGCTGAACGTACCTGGACGGTCGGGACTGACAACGGTGACTCTGTCGGACTCAGTTCGCACGGCGATGTCGCCGGCGGCCATCAGTTCAAGCACGGAGGCATCAGGGAACAAACGCCACGTGACCTCGGCAATATCTCCACCACCCAACACGTGACGAACTCGGTCCACCAACAACGAGATGAGTTCAGCTTTCCATTCACTCCAAGCAGACGGACCAGTTGCAAGTGAGTCCGCTTCGGTCAATGCATGCAACAGATCAAGCACCAATACCGTGCCCACTTTTTCTGCCACCATAGAAATGGTCGCATCATCAGACAAGTCACGACGTGTTGCGGTATCAGCAAGCAGAAGATGGTTCTCAATGAGAAGCGACACAACTTCTTGGTCTTGGCTTGAAAGCCCCATTCGCTGACCAATCACCGCAAACTTTTCCACTCCGACTTCGGTGTGGTCGCCGGGATACCCCTTTCCAATGTCATGAAATAACGCACCGAGAACTAGAAGGTCAGGGCGCGACACGCGGTGAACGAGTGAACTTGCATTCGCAACTGTCTGCCACAAGTGTCGATCCACGGTGTAACGGTGAAAAGCATTTCGCTGCGGCTTACTTCTGACGGGCGCCCATTCGGGCAACACGCGCACCAGGAGATTCCGCTGATCAATTGCTTCCAGTACCGGAATCGCGCTTTCTCCCTCAAGCAACAACGCAACGACTTCATCACTTGCACCAGCGGGCCACGGGTCTGGCCAAATTGGTAACTGTTGGCCCAATCTGTCCAATGATGAGCGATCAATTCGAGCCTGCAAGCGTGCAGCCGCTGTCCCAACCCGCAACAACAACGTTGGATCACTAGATACATCGACATCATCGGTGAGATGAATCTCTCCATTCAACAACTGCACTCCCGGTGCGAGAGGTTGAGGAACAGATGATCGATTGGCAGGTGGGTCAAGACGCGCCCACACCTCATCTGCAATCCACGCGACACGACGCCCCACTTCAGCTACAGAACTCATGAGTGCATCGTCTGATTCAAAACCAGCTAGTTCAGCAACTGCCCTCTGGTCTTCAAGTCTCAACACTTCAACTGGTCTGCCAATGTGACGATGCAACGCAACACGGACATTCATCAAGACATCGTTGCATCGCGCCAATTGACCCTCATCACCTGGAAGAAGTTCTAACCCAGCATCAATGGCCCATTTCAGCGCATGAATATCACGTAGGCCACCCATGCCTTCTTTCAAATTGGGCTCCAACAAGAAAGCAACTTCGCCATCTTTGTCATATCGCTCTAAGACTCGTGAGTGCAATTCAACGAGCCATTCGCGTCCTCGTTTTTTCCAGCTCTCCGCACTACCTGCAATCACTTCACGGCCAAGTGCTTCGTTACCCGCTACCACTCTTGCTGTCACGAGTGCTGTCGCCGTATCAAGATCTGTTGCACACAGCTGAAGAGTTTCTTTCGGCGTTCGCACGGAGTGCCCGAGTTTGATTCCTGCATCCCAAACCGGATACCAAATCTTTGATGCGATTTCGCTGATGTCTTTCACTCCGCGGTGCACCAACAAAACGTCGAGATCGCTTTGTGGTGCTAACTCACGCCGTCCATATCCACCAACCGCCAACATCACAACGTCGTCCGACTTCTTCATCCCAGCAATGGCCTCACTAAAAAGTTGAGAGAGCCACTCATCTGTCGCCGCAGACAACTCGGTGCACAGTTCGAGCCCACGAAGTGCACGGTTGTCAATCAACTCTTGTCGACGATTCATGACAACTTTCCTTCCGCACGACGTCGGGTGAGCACTGTTGCAGCTTTCCAAGCGCCCCATGTGATGCCAGCATCGTGAGCTTCTTCAGAGAGATCTCGCCATGTGAGAGGCCCAAATGCATAGACGTCATCTGGCATTGACTGTTGATCAAACTCATCACGCTTGGCTGGAGGTACTCCAACATCTCTCAAAGCCGCTGTTGCAAATCGCGTTGATTGTCGAAGAAGGTGCAGCGGATTAACTCGCTGCTCATCAACATCAGTGGACAACAGTTCCGTCAAGTTTTCGCGAACAAACTCCATCGTTGAGTTGACGATAGACGGCGTATCAATTTCAACTTCAGGCGCAACTGTTGCGATTTTCAATGCGAGCCACGATGGAATCGCAGCAAGAACAGAGTCAAGTAGGGCCCGTGAATAGGGATTCAGTTCGCGGATTTCACCCTGGTTTTCCATGACATAAGGGAGTGTATGGACGCCCGCAACTGCAGAACTACCACGAAACAAACACGCAACAAAGAGTTCCAGCACCGCCTGGACTAGACATTCAACTATGAGTTCAGCACTTGTCCTGGCCGGCGGTGGCGTCACGGGTATTGCTTGGGAAACAGGGGTTCTGTATGGGTTACATCTACAGGGCGTACTCCGTGTGGGTCAGTTTGACCTTGTGGTGGGAACAAGTGCAGGCGCCACCGTTGCAGCCCAAATCTCCTCTGGAGTCTCACTTGAGGAGTTGTTCACCCAACAGGTCTCCGATGTTCAAGAAGAGATTTCGCCAGCAATCGATCTTGAACTACTCGCGAAAGTTTTTGGAGAACTAGCAGCGGGCGGTACCGAGACCGACAGTCAACGCCGAGAAATCGGTCGACTCGCGCTGACAGCCTCAACAGTTTCTGAGGAGACGCGACGACGCGTCATTGAATGGCGCCTGCCAACGCATGAGTGGCCGTCTCAGCGATTGCTTCTCACTGCCATCAACGCGACAACGGGTGAATTTGCGACGTGGGACAAAGAGTCGGGAGTCTCGCTAGTTGATGCAGTGGCAAGCAGTTGCGCAGTTCCCACTGTGTGGCCATGTGTCTCCATCAACAACATGAAGTTTTACGACGGCGGATTACGTACAAGCACAAATGCGCATCTCGCGACCGGTTTTGACTCGGTGTTAATTGTCGCTCCTCTCACACAAGGAATCACTCCTTTAATTAGGAAAGAGATTGATGACCTTGCTGCAAACGGATCACAAGTGCACGTCATTGTCACGGACTCAGATGCCATCGCCGCGATGGGTCCAAACTCTCTAAACCCACGGTTTCGACAGGCCGCGGCTGAACACGGTCTGAGACAAGGGAAAACCGCAGTTATTTCACTGTGAACGCAGTTCATTATTCAACACAAACGGCACGAAAACTACACTCGCACTACCAGTCTTGGAGGCTCTCATGACATTCACACCAACTACTCCACAAGGTTTCCCCGGCCACATTGGTCGAACGCTCTCAGAATCCACACCGCATTTCCCTCAGCACTCACACGACAAGAACAAGCCAAACATCTTGATGGTGTTGTTAGACGACGTTGGGTTCGCAGACTTCGGTTGTTACGGATCAGAAATCAAGACTCCAACAATCGACTCCATCGCACAACGAGGTCTTCGCTTCTCCGGATTCCACACCACAGCAATGTGCTCCACCACTCGTGCCGCATTGCATACGGGCCGCAATCACCATTCAGTTGGTGTTGGTTGCTTGGCAAACTTTGACAGCGGATACCCGGGTTATCGCGGAAAGATCTCGCACGAAGCGGGCACTCTCGCAGAGATGCTTCGTCCGCACGGTTATCGCAACTACATGGTGGGCAAGTGGCATGTCACTCCGTTAACTGAAACTGGACCCACTGGACCATTCGATGGTTGGCCACTTGGTCGCGGATACGACCGCTTCTATGGATTTCTCGACGCCGAAACAGATCAGTACAGCCCCGAAGTAGTGCGCGATAACTCACATGTGACCGCGCCAGGAACCTATTGGACTGGATACCACCTCACGGAAGATCTCGTCGACAACGCAATCACGTACCTCGCAGAGCACACAGCAGGCGCTCCCGATGCTCCGTGGATGATGATGCTTGCACCCGGAGCATGCCATGCACCACATCAAGCACCACTTGAATACATCAACCGATGCGAAACCTATTACACAGATGGTTGGGATGCAGCACGCGAACGTCGTCTTGCTCGTCAAATTGAGTTAGGAATTGTTCCACCGAATACCCCGTTACCTCCACGAAACGATTTCGTGTTCCCTTGGAGCGATATCCCTGCAGAACAAAAGCCATTGTCGATTCGATTGATGGCCGCATATGCAGCAATGCTTGAACACTTCGACGATCACTTCGCCCGAGTCATTCAACATCTTGAAGCATCTGGACAACTTGATAACACCGTCATTCTGGTGATGAGTGATAACGGTGCCAGCCAAGAAGGTGGTGCGTTTGGATTCATCAACGCAATGGGTCCGTTCAATCTCATTCAAGAAACAATTGACGACAAGATTGCGCGCATCAATGACATCGGTGGACCCGACACTCACTCAAACTTCCCGTGGGGCTGGGCATCGGTTGCCAACACTCCCCTGCGTCGCTACAAGCAAAACACGCACTCAGGAGGAATTCGAGATCCCTTCGTTCTCGCGTGGCCGGGCGTTGTGCCCGATGAAGGCGGCATTCGACACAACTTCTGTCATGTCGTCGACATTGCTCCGACACTTCTCGACATGCTCAATCTTGAACCGCCGTCCACTATTCATGGTGTTCCACAAATGCCAATTGAAGGTGAGTCCTTCGCAGCGTTAATTTCAAACCCAACTGCCGATGTCAAACGCGGGCCGCAGTACTTTGAGATGTTTGGGCACAGAGGAATTGTTGTCGACGGATGGAAGGCAGTTGCGTATCACCAAATGGGCACACCATTTGAAAACGATCAGTGGGAGCTGTATCACCTCGACACCGACTTCAATGAGTGCAATAACTTGGCAGAACAAGAACCAGAACGTCTTCAGCAGTTGATTGATCAGTGGTGGGAAGAGGCCGATAAACACAAGGTGCTTCCACTGGACGACCGATTTGCTGAGAGATTCGCAGAGAACGCAGACCGACACACGGGAGAACGAAAGAACTTCACTTTCTGGCGCGGAATGGGCCATTTGCCATCAGACGTTGCACCGGACCTACGGAGTCGTTCGTACACCATCTCTGCTTACATCGATGTTCCGGAAGAAGGATGTGAAGGTGTTCTCATCGCACACGGCGACCTCACTAGTGGCTACAGCCTCTTCATTCGGGACGGACATCTTGAACATGACTTGAACATTGGTGGTACACATCAGTTGTTGAAATCAGATAGACCTGTGCCTCCAGGCCGCCACATTGTTGGCGTACGAATGAAGCGAAATGGCAACGAGGGAACATTGACGATGTTCATCGACGATGTCGTTGTCGGTTCAATGACCACCAACAACATCTTCTGGATTCTCATCTCATGGTCGGGCCTTGATATTGGACTAGACCGCGGGACTCCCGTCAGTCTTTATGAATCACCATTTGAATTCACGGGGCACCTCACGAAAGTCGTCGTAGACCTTGACGCAGATCAAGTGCTGGATTTCAGCGGCACAAGTCGCGCCACAATGTCTCGCGACTAACGCGACGCTGACATTGCAGGAACAGACCGAAAAGGAACATCTCGATCTGTTTGCGGCTCTTTCGGTAGCCCAAGAATCATCTCGCCGATGATGTTGCGCTGAATCTGGTCTGTGCCGCCACCAATTGACGTGAAGTACGCATTCAACTGCGAATAATTTGCATCTCGAGAGCGTGGAAATTCATCGCCATCTAACACGCCCTCTGCACCCAAGAGATGACCTTGTATGCGACCGGCGTAGTGCAAAATTCCAGACATTGCTAGTTTTCCAAGAGACGCAAGTGGCGACGACCCGCCTGCTTCGCTGACTGCTTTCGCACGATCTCCATTCCAATCGTTCACCATTCGCATGCAATACAAACGCGCAAGATGTTGACGAGTCACAGCATCATCTGATTTGCCCATGTCACGCGCCAAAGACACCAACGAAAGATCGGGACTTGGAATCGAACCATGCGCTGCAGATGTCGCACCACCGGGGCCTTTCGGTCCACGACGAGAGACACCCATTGCCGCACGTTCGTACGCCAACGCAGACTGAAGAACCCACCAACCCTTGTTGAGATCGCCGAGGACATTTGCGCTTGGAACTCGCGCATCAGTGATGAACACTTCGTTGAAACGTGAATCACCGGTGGCCTGTCGTAGCGGGCGAACTTCAACGCCGGGTTGCTTCATCGGCAACCAAAAGAATGTGATGCCTCGATGTTTTGGTTGGTCCCAGTCTGTTCGAGCAATCAACATTCCAATATCGGCAGCATGCGCACCAGATGTCCACACCTTCTGACCATTGATGACCCATTCATCACCATCGCGCACCGCAGTAGTGCGAATTCCCGCAAGGTCTGAGCCAGCGCCTGGTTCGCTGTACAGCAAACACATTGCAACTTCATCCAACAGCAACGAACGAACGTATTGCTTCTTTAGTTCGCTTGATCCAAAGCCAACCAATGTTCCCGCCCAGAGATTCCACTTGTCCTGCCCTGGACCTGGAACACGTGCATCGCTAAAGACTTTTTCAACAGCTTCAGCTTCATCATCAGACAGTCCGCGCCCGTAAGAATCTTCTGGCCACCGCAAGGCTGCCCACCGATTGTCCACCACCAGCTCTCGCCACTCTGCCAAGTCATAGCCCGGTGTCCAATTTGTCTCAATGAATTCGCGTGCTTCTTGTACAACGTTGCTCATGGTCACCTCTTCTCGGGTCATCGTATGTGACTGCTCCGCGTGATGTAGTACCGAGCAGAGGATCACTATGGTGTTGGCAAGGGGGAACAATGAAAGCTTTGGTATTCCACGGTCCGCGGGACATTCGTTGCGAGGAGTATCCAGACCCGTCTCTCGACTTCGACCACTCTGTCATTCTTCAAGTGAGCCACTGCAGTATCTGTGGTAGCGACTTGCATATCTACCACGGCGACAAGATTGGAAAAACCGATTATTCAGCGGGCGTTGAACCGTTCTGTGTCGGGCACGAATTCATTGGCACCATCGTTGCAGCAGGGAAAGACGTTCATCGATTCTCCGTGGGAGATCATGTCATTGCAGCTGGCGGTTCTGGATGCGGCGAATGCAGTGCGTGTTTGTCACGAGTGGGACGTTGTTCTCGTAGTACCGCATTTGGTCTCAGCACACGACTGCAAGGCGGCCAGGCAGAGTTTGCCCAAGTCCCAAATGCAGATCTCACATTGATGAAGGTTCCAGACGGCGTGTCTTTTGATCAAGCAATACTTCTGACGGATGCTTTAGCAACTGCTCATTTCGGAGTCACTCGCGCCAACATCCAACCTGGCTCTACAACTGCAATTGTCGGGCTCGGGCCAATTGGACTCTTGGGGATTGAACTTGCAATGGCTCGCGGCGCTGCACATGTTTTTGCGATAGACCCAGTGGAGACTCGACGACAACACGCTGCTTCGTTGGGTGCAATTGCGTTACACCCTGATGCCGCTAGAGATTCAATTCGCGAACACACCAAAGGCGCAGGGTGCGATGCCATCTTTGAAGCGTCTGGAGCACGCGCAGCCATCGGATTGGTTCCTTCACTTGCTCGCCACGGAGCAACTGCGTCATTTATTGGATTGCCACAAGGAGATACTGCAATTCCAATGCGTGACATCATTTATCGCAATCTCACAGTTCGCGCGGGAATTGCCAATGTCACGGCCCAATGGAATGAACTTGTTCCACTACTTCAAAGTGGACGCGTAAAAGGCGACGGAATCTTCACACACCGCATGTCTCTTGCCGACGGCGCCGAGGGTTATCGCATGTTTGACGCACGCGAAGAAGGCGTGATGAAAATCATGTTTGAGGTTGGCGTCTAGTTCAGATCAGAGATCTCAACGCGTAATCGTCGAAAACCTTTTCCTTTGTTTTCCATCTTCACGACACGCACTGCTCCCACGTCGCGCGTTGATGCGACATGAGTCCCACCGTCTGCTTGCTTATCTAGGCCAACGATGTCAACAACCCGAATCTCTTTCACGTTTGCTGGAACTAAGGAGACTTTGGTGCGGATGAGATCCTCATCTTCCAAAGCAGTGTCGCGAGGCAAGAACGACACCTCAATGGGATAGTCAGTTGCCACTGCTTCATTCACTAACTGTTCGACGCGTTGCACAAAGCCTTCGGGAACTTCAGGGAGTTCAAAGTCCATACGGGCCGAGAGTGGCTCCATATTTCCGCCGGTCACGGGGACCTTCCACTCGTTCCAAATCACCCCGCACAACACGTGCATTGCGGTGTGGGTTCGCATCAATCGATGACGACGCTCCCAATCCAACGTGCACTCCACCACGTCGCCAACTGACGGAAGTGCTGCACCTTCAATGAGATAGTGCAGAACGTCGTCGCCATCTTTGCGCACATCGACAACAACATTTCCGCCCAAGACTCCAGTGTCGTGAGGTTGACCACCGCCGGTGTAATAAAAGATTGTCTTATCTAGGACGACAGCGTTGTCACGAATATCAACCACAGTGGATGAACACTCACGGAGATAGGCATCACGCAAAAAGAGAATCTCTGTTGCCATGTTAAATCTCGTTGATGAGATCCTCGACGGGAGTCACCATTCCAACGTAGAAGGCACCGAATTCTGCATAAACGGCAGATGCCTCGTCGTAGCGCATGGTGTACACCACTTCCTTCAAATCATCTGGGTGAACACCAAATAGTGTGACTCCCCATTCAAAGTCATCTAATCCAGCCGAACCAGTCACCAACTGAATAACGCGACCTGCGAACGCACGACCACTCTTGCCGTGCTCTTCCATGAGTTCTTTGCGCTTGTCGTATTCCAACGTGAACCAGTTTTGATTCTCGTTACGACGCTTCGACATGGGATAGAAGCACCATGCATTCTTCCCAGCTGGTGGCAGCTGTGGGTAGAGACGAGCATTCAACATTTCTTGTGGCATGCCCTTGGCATACTCGCTCACTTCTGTGAGCGACACATAGCTGTCAACAATTTCCAAACCGGCATGTTGTACGCCAGTTTGTAATGCCTTCAACGCACGCATGTCGGCGGCAAGACCCATGACTGCGACATCTGCTTTGTGGCCCAACATGGAGACAGTCACCACGGTGACGCCATTGTTCTCAGCGTTTTTTACTGCCTGCACAAGTGCTTCACCGTCGAAGTCAGGGAAGGGCTTGCAGAACAGGTGGACTACTGCGAGTCCGACTGACGGAGACATTGGTTCGCTCATGGTGTCCAACCTACCGACCCCAGCCAATGTTGGCTAAAGCGAAGAAATTTGCGACACGAATGCACTAACGAAGCGTGTCGCCGAATCACGGGCCGTATGTAAATACAGCGATGGCTCGGCCATCTCAAGTTCCATCAGCACGGGGTAACCACCAGATCCACGCACGACGTCAACGCGTGCATAGAGCGGAGCTGAACCAAATTTCTTGGCAACAAAATCCATAACGTCATCTCCGAGTTCACGCTCTTCGCGTGATGCATCTCTGGGTCCGATGTCTTCTTCGGTGTACAGACCGTTCTTCACGTTGTCACCTGTGGCCAAAATTGCGCCTTTGCGAAATGCGTGACTGTATTCGCCATTGAAATACAACATTCCAGTTTCACCACGTTCGTCAATGAAACGTTGATAGGGCTGCACCATGGCAACCATTCCTGAATCAACGAGATTCGTAATGTGCGCTGCGGCACTAGCGGGAACATTCACGTGACGTTCCGTGTTGTTGGAACCCGCGCTGATTGTTGGTTTGACAACAACGTCGCCCTTGATGAGGTCGTTAGCCAAAACAAGATCTTCGGCACCACGAACATACGTAGTGGGAATTACCGGAATCTCGGCATCGATCAATTCCTGTAGGTATGCCTTGTCCGTGTTCCACGTAATGATGTCGACGGAATTGAAAACAACCGTGAGCGAACTGGCTTTGTTTATCCACGAAAGAAACTCGTTGTATCGACGGTGATAATCCCAGGGCGACCGAATAATCGCCGCACGAAATGTGCTCCAATCAACTCCAGCATCATCCCAATCAACAATTGTGGCCAAGATTCCTCGGTCACCAAATGCTCGAACCAAGAGGGGCAAATCGGTGTCATGTTCGCGGGCTTCAGCACATGAAACTAAAGCAATTGATTGCGGCATAGCTAGAAAGGCTACCGTGCGCGTTTTGAGGCGTTTGTTTCAAGAACAAAGGCATTAAACATTTCACCAAGTACTGAACTATTCATCAAAGTACTTTCACCGGCCACGCCAGCTAAGAATGCGCCATCCACTAAGGCCAATGCAAGAGCAGCGAGTTGTTTGGCAGACTGGCGATCGCAGTTGAGATTTTTTTGGAAGTTTGACGACAGGTCACGCAACGCATCTTTGCGAATCTTCACAAACGAACGTCGAGCGCTCAATTCCAAATCATGCTGTTCGAGAATCACTAAATGCCCAAAGCGAAGAAACGCTGGAAAACTAGAAAGGCTCTCGTGAAGTCGCACCAGTGCATCTCCAGGCGATGCCATGGGCAATTGCACGCGGCTAGAGAAGTCATCACGCCAGCGTTCGTAACTATCTTCAATGACGGCGGCGAACAGCGCATCTTTGTCTGTGAAATGCCAATAGATGGAGCTATTCGGTAAGCCAGAGCGCTTTGATACTTCGCTAATGCTGGTACCCGAATATCCACGTTCGCCCGCAATCTCGAGCGCTGCGTCCAGAATTCGACGGCGCGACGCTTCGCCATTGGCCCGTGTTACTCGCTCCGTCATTGTTTCCCCGCTTGAAGTTGCCGTCGGCATTCGTTATTGTAACGGTTATTCCATAATGGAATGACTATTCCAATAAGACTTGTAGGGGGCACAATGTCTATCGATGTTCAATCATCAGCTGGCGCCGAAATGAGAGAGGGCGTAAGCAAGGTTGTCTCGCTCATCGCATCTCACGCACAACAAGCAGAGACAGATCGAAAAGTTCCGACTGAAAACGTTGAAGCACTCAGAGATGCGGGCTTCTTCAAATCACTGCAACCTCAGAAATATGGCGGAACCGCCATTGGTGCAGACGAATACACGCCCGCAGTCGTTGACATCGCCCAGTCATGTGCATCAACAGCATGGGCGTGTGGATTGCTTGCACAGCACTCCCACATGTTGGCTCTGATGTCGCCCGAACTTCAAGATGAAGTATGGGGTGACGACCCAGATGCGCTCGCATCCTCCTCAGTTGCAGCCATCAACGGATGCGAAGAAGTTTCGGGCGGTGTACGAATCAGCGGAAATTGGGGATGGAGCAGTGGGTGTGACCATGCTTCATGGGCGATTCTTGGCTTCCGTCGTGAAATCAAGGAACTACCTGGCTTTCCGATTCCACATTTCGCGGTCGTACCAATGTCTGACATCACGATTGTGGACGACTGGCATGTTGCTGCATTGCGCGGAACAGGTTCCAAGACATTGCATCTCGACAACGTGTATGTACCTGAACACCGAATTGAATCAATCATCGCTCTTTCATCTGGCGGTGCGCGCGGATTCGGCGTTCATCCTGGAATTTTTCATGCTCCCTTTACGCCGTGGTTCTCACTTGGCTTTTCTGCTGTATCTCTTGGAATTTCGCTCCGATTCCTACAGGTCTATTCCGAACGTGTGAAAACCAGAACTCGTGCATATACCGGCGCAGCTGAAATCAACAGCGTTCCAGCGATGTTGCGAATTGCTGAATCACATCACCAACTCGCAGCAACACGTGCAACGTTGGAAAAGGACTGGAAGTCAATGACTGACCACGCCTTGTCCAGTCGACTTCCCGAGCCCGATGTCGCGGTTCATTGGCGCGCTAATCAAAGTTATGCAACGAAAATGTCTATTGAAGCCTTGGATCGCCTGTGGTCAGCGTCGGGAGGTTCTGGGTTCTTCGATGACAACGAGATGCAACGCTTGTGGCGAGATTCAAAGATGACAGGTTCACATGCCTATTCGGATTATGACCTTGCACGGCAACGACACGGTCGCCAACTCTTGGGCCTTGACCCAGACATGACAATTTTCTGAGGACAGCAATGAGACTTTCCACATTCATTCATAACGGCACAACCACATGGGGAGTTGTTGCAGACGACGGAACGCTGGTCCCTGCAACCACAATCGCGTCCGCCCCTTCAACTCTTGACGACCACATTGAGAACTCACAACCTGAAGTGATTGCGGCGTTAATCAGTGCCGCTCACGCAGGTGGTGGCATCAAACAATCAGATGTCATTTGGTGTCCCCCAGTACGACGACCAAGCAAAGTCATTGGCGTTGCAATCAACAACAAGATCGGACAGAAAGTTGCGCACCGTCCGTTTGCTGATCCCGCATTCTTTCTAAAACCACCGTCGTCACTCATCGGACATGGACAACCCGTCATCGTGAAGAGTTCCTATGGGGTTACCCACCCAGAGCCAGAGTTGGCCGTGGTCATTGGAAAAGGTGGATCATCAATTTCCACCGACGATGCACTCTCCCATGTGTTCGGTTACACCATCATCAATGACGTCACGTCTCCAGGTTTAAAAGAACGCGACAGTATCGAATTGGTTGCACCAAACGCAGGCGGCGGAGGTGCATACGGAAAATTATTGGGATGGCGTCGAGTCCTCAATGAAGACCACGCACGTTCTAACTACCTCACTTATCATGCACGATCAAAGGGAACAGACACGTTTGGACCAATCGGACCATGGATAGTGACGGAAGATGAAATTGCAGACCCGAATTCACTCGCCATCAACTCATTCGACAACGACCAAGCAGTCTTCATCGATTCCACTGCAAATCTCACATTCTCTGTAGAGCGAGTGATTGCACATGCCTCGTCATATATGACGTTGTGTCCTGGCGACATCATCCATTGCGGAACATCAATGCAAGCGGCGCTAAACGGACCTTTCCGTGGATTAACAGACTGGGATCTTCAACTCACCCATGGGCGATCAATGAACATCACAATTGATCAGATTGGAACTCTTTCAAATCCAGTTCACGTTGTGGAGGGATAGACATGTCACGAAATGTCATGCTTGCGACGTCATCGCATTCCCCCATCATCGAATTTCCAGCCATCAAAACAGATTCCTACAACACAATTGTTAGTGAACTCGAAAGAATCAAAGACGAAGTAGAGGCTTTTGACCCAGACCTTGTCGTCATATTTGGAGTCGACCATTACGGCGGCCATCACATGGATTCAATGCCTCCTTTTTGTATTGGGGTTGCCGCAACAGCACTTGAAGATGTCGGTGGAACACCCGGTCAGCTGAATGTCCCCAAAGATATAGCAGTTGACGCTGTCAATTTTGTTCGTAACGAAGGAGTTGACATCGCCGTGAGCTACGCGATGGATGTCGACCATGGATTTACACAAGCGCTAACACGGCTAGCTGGCGGCATTGATCGCTATCCAGTCCTTCCAATCTTTGTGTCGTGCATTCAGCCCCCCTTTGTTCCTTTTGCGCGGATGCGAGTAATGGGAGAGGCAGTGGGTCGCTATATCTGCACGCTTCCATATCAACGAGTACTCATTATCGGTACTGGCGGGCTTAGCCACAATCCACGTTCTCTTTTCCCGCCTATTGATGAAGTCTCAGACGAATGGCGTCCATATCACTTGTTTGGCCGCGCCCAGAACGAAGTATCTCAACAACAGTGGATTGATTACGAAATCGAGGCACACAAGGTTGCGGCCGCTTTCTTAGCTGACGAATCAATTCCTGCGGAGGTCTTTGGTCTTCACGATGAATGGGACAAAGAGTTCATGGCGACTTTTTGTGCCGGCGACATGACAACTTTTGATTCGTGGCAACCCTTTCCAATCGTTGAAAAAATTGGAATTGGAGCAATGGAAGTTCTCTCATGGATTGCAGCCGGCGCTGCGATGAGTCAACTGACAAATGTTGCGCCTTCAGAACGACTTCAAACTATTTGTAAGGAGATTGGAATCGGATTCGGTATTACCACCGCGGGTCCAACTCCAATCTCGCTCCCTTAGCGGACTCGCTTCGAAGCAATTCGCTGAGCGACAATCACTTTTGACGCATTCTTTGCGTTCACAGTGATGGAGTTAGAGCCCTTCTTCAAGATTGCTTTACATGTCACTTTGGTACCAGAAGTTGTGCACCTCACGGTCTTCTTCGTGGCGCCAGTCAACGTCATTGAGTAGGTCCGAGCACCGCTAACTTTCTTGAATGTTCCAGTCAGAACTTTCTTTGAAGAGTTATAGCTCCACTTCACTGCAATTGATTTGTAGGCCACCACACCAGGCGTCGACGGCGTTGTCGGAGCCGTTGCACTATCTCCGGAACCGGAACCAGAACCAGATGGTTCGACCGTTGAAGACGTTGTCGTAGTTGCCGTGGGGTCGATGACATCAAACTCAATTGACGACGCAGACGAGATACCAATCAGATTGTTGACTGTGACAACACACTTCAATTTGCCGATTGTCGTTGGTGTGTAGGTATTGACGGGTCCCTCAGACATCAACTCGCCATTCAAATACCACTGAAAAGTCTCAGTTCCGCTTTGGAAATAGTGGCTTGATCGCGTTCCGCCGTTGTCGTCCTTCCATGCGCCCGTGCTGCATTCATGTTCTGTATTAACGGCAAGACCACCATCAATCCATGGGTCCATAATTGACTCAGGAGTTTCAACAATCCACATAGAAGTAATGCTCAGATTTGGATCCGGAGTAAATGTCTGCGTAGATGTTGGGTCACTTGGATTCATCCAAGTAATAGTCGATGCCGAGTACGCGTCACCAAGCGATGGTCTTGGTCCATCTGCCCAAAATATCGAGCCATCAGATTTGACTGCGATGGAACGAATGATCTTTGATGTTGTTACAAGCGTGATTGGTGAATCACCAATCCGTGAAGCGGACCGCAACAAATTATTTGAACCAGACGAATAATCGGTTGAGTAGTAGATCAATTGATTATCAGTATCAAGCGCATTCGCCCACCCCAGAGAACTTGCGGCCGTTTCAATCACGCTGGGTCTCGCCAAATTTAATGGCCACTGATAAATCGTGTTACTCATGTTAAAGATTGCGCTGTTATCGGCGACACTCAAACTCTTTGACGCAGTAGACCTAACAGTTGCAATTGGTGAGCCGTTGACATCTCCGGCCCACACAGCTGGTGAAGTTGTTTGACCGTTCCACACAAGTTGTCCATAAAGTCTGTTGAACGAAAAGTTGTAGGGATACGCGCCAGGAATTGAATACAACGTTTCCACAGCGCTTGTTCCCGGAATTACTGATTTGATTTTGATTGCAGACGATTCCTGCATCGCCCAGTACAACTTGTTCGTATAGGTCTCGTATGCAACACCAACGATGCCCGTGTTGCTATCTGCAACTGTGGAGTACACCTCGGTCACAGTGGGTACGCCAGCGGCATTGAAAACATATTGATAGATCTTTGTGAGTCCTTTATCGGAGTCACCAGAGACAAACATCGCCAAGTTTGCAAATGGCGACGATATCGCCGTGTTGCGAGTGCGTTCGGTGGTGTCGGATGACTCCGACCCTCCGCCACAAGCCGCAAGTGCGACCATGCCAACAACCGCCAGAGCTAGAAATTTCTTGAGTTTCATTGTCCCTACTTTGTATTTCGAGTCTTGGTGCTGATTGCCAATGTGATTCCAGACCTACTCAACGCCTTCGCGCTGAAAGTATTGAGGCCTTTCTTCAACGATGTCGTTGTACATGTCACCGTTGTCTTCGCCGTCTTACAGACAATGTTCTTTCGTGTTGCCCCACGTACGTAGAAGCGATACTTGCTTGCACCGCTCCACTTCTTGAATGTGATCTTCGCTGTGCGGCCCTTGAATGTCCACTTAGCCGAACGGAGCGTTGGAGTCACCACAACAACTGGTGCACCTGTCGCAACCTCTGGAACTGTCACCACTGGCGACACACCGGGAACAGCTTCCGCGCCACCCGAACTTGGACTTGTTGTCACTGGCTCACTTCCGCCACTAGCAACCGTTGTCGTTGTAGCTGCAGCAGCAACTGTTACTTCTTCAGAGATTTAAGTATTTCCAGGTCCTGCGAGATTGGCTGCTGTGATTGCGCATGAATATTGCCCTTCTTCGGTTGGGCTCAAAGTTTCTGATGTCGCTTCTGCGATTGGAGTACCACCAAGAAACCATTGATACGAACGCAGGGAATCAATCGGAGATCGAGAAAGCCGGCTCAGCGGCAAATCTCCCAGCCAGGTCGCGTCGTTGCATGACAATGTCCGACCAACTTCTGCGGCGCCACTAATGGAAGGCGGTGACGTTGCGATTGGTGATTCAACCGCCCATACCGACTGGATACCAGATCGAGAAACCGAGGAGATAGTCCCTGGGATATCAAAAAAGGCGCCAGTATCTGGGTCAAGAACTGAAATTTTTCCAGTGACGGCCATTCCACGAAGCGGATTGTCTCCAATACCAACCGCCATCGTTCCATCTGTAAAGACTGCAAGGGAAGCTGGGCTGGCGATGCTCACAACCTTGCTTGGTGCCGAACTACCTGTGACGTCGAAACTCAAAATTGTTCCAACCGATTGGCGAGCTCCGTAAATCGCTTTTGAACGAGTGTCCTGCGCAATTGCCACGACATCTGACGGGCTTCCAACCGCTACAGATGACGACAATGGAGTTTCAATGTCCGTGATATCAACTTGATAAATACGGTCACTAATAGAGGTAAACATCTCGCTTCCGTTGTAGGCCGGATACGAGTAAGACGCAACCTTCTTCGAGATGATTGGCGCGCTCACGTCATCAACTGAATGGACAACATGGCGAAAACCTCCACCGTCTTTATGCATGAATGTTGCCGTTCGACTTCCCGAGTCGTACGCCATTGACAATGCCAACTCACCTGCATTCGTATAGAGGTTCGTAAACCCATCGCCATCCAAATTCACACGAGACAAATGTGCGGTATCGGATTTGTCAACTCCAGCAATGATTGCCTCAGACCGCGACGTATCAACCGCAACGGAGACAATCGAATTCTGCCAACGACTGCTCGGCTTGATATACGTAATTTCTGGAAATGGCAATGTTCGACTACTCGTCACCCACGCCGATTTCACATAACCGTCCTGTGTTCCATACACCACAAATTTGGTGGGTGTTGTTGTCGCACTCCAAAACGAGAAATTTCTTGTGCGTTCAGTGGTGTCGGACGATTCGGTCCCTCCGCCACACGACGCAATTAAACCTGCCAGTGCGATTGCAGCTGCTATTCGGCGGACTCGTGAACTTTTCATACATCTCCCCTAAGACTTCCGAGAGCGCAATGAAGAAGTTCAAAAATGAACAGTCATGCACTGTAAACGGACGATGAAATGAAAATCGCCGTGACGACCAGTTGGTCGCCACGGCGAAAATTCAGTGTGTTCTGAGAAGAACGGGCCTAGAAGTCGCCCATACCGCCGTGGTCGTGGCCGGCATGTGATGCTTCTTCTGGCTTGTCAGCAATGACCGCCTCTGTGGTGAGGAAGAGAGCCGCGATTGATGCCGCGTTCTGCAAAGCAGAGCGAGTCACCTTGGCTGCGTCAATAACACCAAGCTTCACGAGGTCTTCGTATTCGCCAGTTGCGGCGTTCAGACCTTCGGTGCCCTTCAGGTTCTTCACCTTCTCAACAACGACTCCACCCTCAAGGCCAGCGTTTTCCGCAATCTGCTTCAACGGACCTTCAAGTGAACGAGCCACCATGCGTGCGCCAGTTGCTTCATCGCCAGACAACTTGTCTGCAGCAGCCGAAACAGCTGCCTGTGCGCGAAGGAGAGCAACGCCGCCACCGGGGACAACACCTTCTTCGATGGCTGCCTTGGTGGTGCTGACTGCGTCTTCGATGCGGTGCTTCTTTTCCTTCAGCTCCACCTCGGTTGCTGCGCCAACCTTCAACACTGCAACGCCGCCTGACAACTTGGCCAGACGCTCTTGGAGCTTCTCACGGTCGTAGTCAGAATCGGTGTTGTCAATTTCAGTCTTGATTTGGTTGATGCGACCCTTGATGTCGTCTTCTGAACCAGCGCCTTCGATGATTGTTGTCTCATCTTTTGTGATGACAACTTTCTTCGCGCGACCGAGAAGATCGAGAGTTGCGTTTTCCAACTTCAAACCAACTTCTTCACTGATGACTTGGCCACCAGTGAGGATTGCGATGTCTTGCAACATTGCCTTACGACGATCACCAAAGCCTGGAGCCTTCACTGCAGCGCTCTTGAATGTTCCGCGAATCTTGTTGACAACAAGTGTTGCCAATGCTTCGCCTTCAACATCTTCAGCGATGATGACAAGTGGGCGACCGCTCTGCATGACCTTCTCAAGAACTGGAAGCATGTCGCGAACATTGGTGATTTTTCCAGAAACAAGAAGGATGTACGCATCGTCAAGCGATGCTTCCATGCGATCCATGTCGGTTGCGAAGTATGGAGAGATATAGCCCTTGTCGAAGCGCATACCTTCAACAAGATCCATCTCCATGCCGAAGGTCTGGCTCTCTTCAACGGTGATAACGCCGTCCTTGCCAACTTTGTCGATTGCTTCGGAAATCATTCCGCCGATTTCAGTGTCAGCTGCAGAGATTGATGCAACTTGTGCAATCTGCTCTTTCGAGTCAACTTCTTTCGCGAGTTCTTTGATGCTTGCAATTGCAGCAGCAACTGCGGCTTCAATGCCCTTCTTCAATGACATTGGGTTTGCACCAGCTGCAACGTTGCGCAAACCTTCGCGCACCATTGTCCATGCGAGAACAGTTGCGGTGGTGGTTCCGTCACCTGCGACATCATCGGTCTTCTTGGCAACTTCCTTCACCAACTCTGCACCAATGCGCTCGTATGGATCTTCGAGTTCAATTTCCTTCGCAATAGACACACCGTCATTTGTGATGGTGGGTGCGCCCCACTGCTTGGCGAGAACGACGTTGCGTCCCTTTGGTCCAAGCGTGACTCGCACTGCGTCGGCCAGCTTGTTCATGCCGGCCTCGAGACCGCGACGGGCCTCTTCGTCAAAAGCAATCATCTTTGCCATGGGGTTTCCTCCGATTGTGGGGATGTGCCGATATTTGGGGGATTCGCACTCGGGCGAATCGACTGCTAGCACTCTACCGTTGAGACTGCTAACCCAACACCGGGCGCCAATCCCGAAAATGACCCCAGGTCTTTGGCGATATCGGGCAAAACTGGACTCATGGACCCCTCGATGACTCCTTCGATGAACTCTGTGGTGGCCGCTGACGCCATTGCTGACGCCATGACGGCATGCCGTCTTCCGAAATCTGAATGGACTCACGAAGCGCACGTTCAGGCGGGGCTGTCACTTGTCCTGCGAATGGGGGCCAGCCGAGCCCTCGCCACATTGAGAGAGGCAATCCCCCGGTACAACATCAGCACCAATACGCCGAACACAGATACGGGCGGGTACCACGACACGCTGACTGTCTATTACGTGTGGGCCATTGATGAATTGCTGCGAGACGGAATTAGCCCAGAGAATGTCGTGAACCAGCCACTCGTGTCACGAACTGCTGCCCTTGATTTTTGGGAACGCGACGAATTGTTTTCAGTGGAGGCACGTCGCCACTGGGTCACGCCAACGAAAAAACTCGGACAAAAAATTCCGAGTGAACCAGCTGACTAGAAGCCGCCAGCAACCGCTGGAATGATCGACACGGTGTCGCCATCTTTCACGGGAGTGTCGAGACCATTCATGTAACGCACATCGTCGTCGGACACAAAGATGTTGACGAACTTGTGAAGCTCACCTGCGTCATCAAACAAACGCTCAGAGAATCCATTGTGTGTTGCATTCAGTGCAACAAGAACATCGCGAAGTGTTGAGCCTTCAACCTGAACGGTGGATGCTCCACCAGAGATGGGGCGCATTGTGGTGGGGATTCGAACTGTCACAGCCATAGGGAAAACCCTACCGATTCACTAGGGATTCGCCACCAGAGGTGCAATGCGATGCGCCCACGGCATCGCTTGTTCAAGTTGAGAAGCCAATCGAACCAACACGTCTTCACGAAACGGTGCCGCCACAAACTGCACACCCATTGGCAATCCACTACCGCTCCAATGCAACGGAAGACTGATGGCGGGTTGACCAGTGAGATTGAACTGCGACGTGTACGCAAGGATCTCACGAAGGTTTCGAGAGCCGTTCTCCCCTGCAAGTCGACCAATCGGTGGCGGCGGACCAGCCAACGTTGGTGTCACAAGAATGTCGAATCCTGCAGCACCATCGCGCGGTTCCCACCACTCCACAACAGAGCGACACCATGCATGAAGCCATTGCATGTTTGCCAAATAATCGTGCGTTGACACTCGACGCCCCAACTCACGCATCAACAGATTGTCAGGCTCTAAGTCGCCTTCACCAAGTTCACGACCCAACACTGATTCAAAGTACGATACATCAGTGTGAGTCCACGCCGCCACTATCGCGGTGAACTTTCCTGCACTTTGCTCATTCTCCAACGCAGTGGGCCAAGAAACTTCAACTTCATGACCGAGCGATGTCAACACATCGGCCGTGCGACGAATACTTTCTCGCGACTCAGCATCATCTAGCTGATGCGCAAACAATGGATGATCAAGGATTCCAATTTTCAATTTTCCTGGCGACACATTCAGTTCATCAACAAGCCGTCGCGCAAATGGGGGCGCCGTGTACGGATCACCCGGCTCGTAACCACAAATCACATCGAGAACTGCGGCCGTGTCTCGAACTGTGCGAGTCACGCAACCATCAATGGTGGAACCCATCCAACTTTCACCAAGATCTGGTCCTTTGCTGACGCGACCACGAGATGGTTTCAATCCAACAAGTCCGCATTCACTTGCAGGAATTCGAATGGAACCTCCACCGTCGTTTGCATGACCAACAGAAACAATGTGCGATGCAACAGATGCAGCGGAGCCACCCGAAGAACCACCAGTGGAATGGTCGGTGTTCCATGGATTTCGTGACGGACCGTAACTCAGCGGTTCTGTTGTGATGGTGTTTCCAAATTCCGGAGTATTTGTTCTGCCAATCACAATGAAACCTGCGTTGCGAAAACGTTGCGTGAGATAACTGTCGCGAGGCGCAATGTACTTCTCGTTCTTCAAGAAACGAGTACCCATGTGATGGGGTTCGCCGGCCATCGATGCGCCGAGGTCCTTCAAGACAAGAGGAACCCCTGCGAACGCACCATCAACAGGCGATGCTGCCTCGGCCAACGCCTTTTCAAATCGCGGATGAATAATCGCATTGATTGTTCCGTTGACGCGTTCCGCCTGGGCGATTGATGCCGCCACTAGTTCTGATGCCGAAATTTCTTTTCGCGCAACAAGTTCTGCTTGTGCAGTCGCGTCTAGCGATGTCAGGTCTTCACTCATGGGTGGAACCTTATATGCGTCTCGTAGTGTGTCGGAATGCGAGTTCTTGCTGCAGCAGACAAGTTCAAAGGAACTGCCACCGCTGCCCAAGTGTGCGCTGCCATCGGTCATGCATGTTGGTCACTCAACATTGACTGCACGGAAATTCCGCTCGCCGACGGCGGAGAAGGAACGCTCGCTGTTCTTGGTGGCGCGAATCGAACATCAACGGTGACAGGACCACTTGGCACCCCAGTCCAAGCTGAATGGCGTCTGCACCGCGGAACTGCAGTTATTGAGATGGCACAAGCATCTGGTCTCACTCTGGCTGGTGGCCCTCACCGCAATGACCCTTTGAACGCAACAACTCGTGGCACGGGTGAACTGATTGATCAAGCACTAAACGCTGGTGCGAAGAAAATCATTGTGTGTCTCGGTGGTTCTGCCACAACCGATGGCGGCCTGGGCGCGTTGAAAGCAATTTCTACTCCGGCGCGATTGCTTGCGGTGGAGTTTCTTGTTGCGTGCGATGTTGACACCACGTTTGTCGATGCTGCGCGCGTCTTTGCGCCACAAAAAGGTGCGTCACGTGCGCAAGTTGACTTGCTGACTGGCCGACTTGAAAAACTCGCACAAACTTTCAAAAACGAATACAACGTTGACGTCACAACAATTCCCGGTGCTGGCGCTGCAGGCGGACTTGCCGGCGCACTCGTTGCTCTTGGCGCAAAATTGATTCCAGGGTTTGACTTAGTAGCCGACGAAACAGGTTTCTACGACGCCGTGAAGAATCACGACCTCATCGTCACCGGTGAAGGATTACTTGACGACACAAGTTACGAAGGAAAAGTTGTTGGCAATGTTCAACAACTCGCGACAGATGCCAACAAAGATTGTCTCGCAATCGTTGGCGACATTGATGAAAACATCAGCGCAGTAGAGGTGCAACAACTACGCACGCTCAGTCTCACTCAACTGTTCGGATCAGAAGATGCGCACAAGAATGTTCTACGTCGTCTCGAAGACGCAATGTTGAGTTATTTGAAAGGGCTGTAACTACCCAGCAGGAACTGTTGTTGTGGTGGCAACTTGGCCTTGGCCAGTTCCTGTTGCACCCTTCAATGGCTTTCCGGCAAGGTCGGTACCAAGAAGAATCAACACGCACGCGTCGCCGAGATCTCCAGTTTCAGTAGGAACTGGATTTGGCATTGCAGCAACGTCGACGTTTCCACCAAGAACTTCGGCAACTTTTTGAGCATTGGCTTCACAACCAGCGGTGTAGAAGACACCAGTCTTCTGACGCTTCGCAGCACCAGGCGCCAAGTTGACTGCAGGTGGTGCAATGAACCCAAGATTCTGAAGTGCAAGTGTCATTGAACCGGCACTACCTGCAACACCTGATGCGTTTGCAACGATGAGCTTGAACCCAAGTGTGGAGAACTGCACGGTGGTGGTTGTGGCGTTGGGGTCAACCGTGCCGCCACCTGGAACCGTTTCCTGTGGTGTTGGAGTGCTGGTGTCCAGCGAAGATCCGCTGACGTCACGAAGAACGAGGAATCCAAGAAGGAGTGCCACGACCGCCACCACTGCACCCATGGTGCCGGTGGATGGTGATGGAAGGCTGGGGCGCGATGCGCGCGGGCGTTGCTGACTCATAAGAAATAGTCCTCCGTGTCATATAGGGAGTGCCTCCACCGTAGTGGGTGGGTCTGTGGCCCATCGGCCACCCTTGAATCCCTTATATCTATTGGATATGAGGTTCGAATGGAGCCGGGTGTGGGGGTTGAACCCACGGCCTACGCATTACAAGTGCGTTGCTCTACCACTGAGCTAACCCGGCGAGGTTTCTAAGCCTAGGCGCGTCTTGCCTCTCGCACACGCGTGACTTCATAAGTAGCCAGGGCCGCCGCCGCCGACACATTCAATGAGGACACCTGGCCCAACATGGGAATGCTGACCACGGTGTCGCAACGCTCGCGGACGAGGCGGGACAAGCCCGAGCCCTCAGCACCCAAAACAATGCAGATGCCCTCATCGGCGAACTTGCCGATGTCGAACAAAGTCTCGCGGCTGGCGTCATCAAGACCCACCACCCAAATGCCTTTGTCGCGCATTTGCTGAATTGCTGTAGGGAGGCCCGACACCAATGTCATTGGAACATGTTCCACTGCTCCAGCAGACGTCTTTGCAACAGTTGGTGTCACATGCACTGCGCGATGCTTCGGCAACACAACACCAGTAACTCCGGCACCATCGCAACAACGCAACAACGCGCCGAGGTTGCCTGGATCAGTCACACCGTCAACTGCAACAAGAAATGGTGCGACACCATTGCGTGTCTTCAGCATTTCTGCAAATGATGCCTCTTCAAGTTGTGCGGCAAACGCGATGATTCCTTGAGGAGCTTCGCTTCGCGCAGTCTCTTCGATCTTTCTGCGTGGCACTTCCAGAATTGCAATGCGTTGCGCATGTGCCAATTCTTCGATGTCATCAAGAATTGGTGCTGGGTCAATGTCGGATGCCATCCAAATTTCGCGCACTTTGCGTTTCTGACCAATCAACAATTCGCGAACCGCTTGACGTCCTTCGATTTGTTCTCCGCCAAGACCTTTTGCAACTGGTGCATTGCGACGAGGTTCGACTCCGCGACGAGCGCCAGCACGAGGCGCACTGGTGCGAGCCTTGCCGCGAGTTGGATCCGACACGCCACTTCCATTACGACGCACAACACCTTTTGGTCCGGCCTTTGCAGGTCGTCCTGTTGACTTTGATGCGCTACTCGATGACGAGGTGCGACTTCCCGTGTTACGACCACCAGGCTTGCGTCCTGGAGGGCCAAGATTCACTTTCGGCTTTGATGATTTGCGTGGCGCCATGGCGCTTACTCCTTGATGATGACGGCAGACGCAAAACAGGCAATACCTTCAGCGCGGCCAAGTGCACCGAGACCCTCGGCGCGACGACCCTTCACGCTAACGGGCGCGCCCGCTGCTTCGCTGAGAAGTTGCATCATTTCGTCACGAACGGGTGCAATCTTTGGCGATTCACACACAACACTGCAGTCAACGTTTCCAATGCGCCAGCCGTTTGCACGCACTTTGCGTGAAACGTCTTGAAGAATACGAAGCGAGTCCGCACCTTTCCAGGCTGGGTCAGTGTCTGGATAGTGCAGGCCAATATCTCCGAGTCCCGCTGCACCAAGAAGCGCATCGGCGGCGGCATGTGCAATCACATCTGCATCGCTATGACCGACAAGAACTCGTTCACCTGGGAATGACACTCCACCCAAAATGAGAACGCGTCCGTCAATTGGCGTGTCTGCAAATCGATGAATATCAAAACCTTGTCCGACTCGAATATCAAGCATCACACTTCTCCATGCAACAAATGATCGGCATGCGCAACTGCCCATTCAAGATCTTCGCGTGTAGTGATTTTTCTATTAACGACTTCACCATCTACCACCATGACTTCGCCACCAATTTTTTCAATCAAGGTTGCGTCGTCAGTACTCTCACCGCCAGAGGCGTGTGCTTTGCGCAACGAGGCGGCACGAAAAGCTTGTGGAGTTTGCACGGCTCGCAATGTTTCACGACGCGGAGTTGACACCACAACATTCGATTCATTGACTTGCTTGATGGTGTCTACAACTGGAATTCCTGGCACTGCAGCATCAGCGCCATCCACCACAGCTGAAATCACACGGTGAAACACTGACGGACTTGCAAATGGTCGCGCTGCATCGTGAACACAGACGATGGTGGCTTCGCCAGGAACCACCGCCAGCCCTCGGCGCACCGATTCACTACGAGTGGAACCGCCCTCCACTTGGCCCGGCCCCTCAGCCATTCCCTTTGGTAGCACCACAATGACGCCGGCAGAGTGTTTAGACGCCTCGTCTATGGCCCACTGAACAATTGGCTTGCCACCAATGACTTCGAACTGCTTTGCACTGCCAAATCTGAGGCCAGAACCGGCCGCCACGATGATTGTCCAGACGGTCTCATTTTCAGCCATGCCCGAAGGGTAGTACCGTCAGAAACGCTATGGCACACGAACAGGTACTCGCTGACACAGAATTCTTTGCGGATGCTCCCGCTGAGATGCTCTCCACAATCGCTGCGGCGGGAAAGGTGCGAGACCTCGTCCGCGGTGATGTGTTGTTTGAAGCTGGCGATGACCCCGACACCATTTATGTTGTGTTGTCTGGTCGCATTGCAATTGCGATTGGCAACCGTCCGTTCGATCATCGCGAGAGTGTTATTGCTTTGATGGATGAAGGCGACCTGTTCGGCGAAATGGGAATGCTGGACAAGAGTCCACGTTCCGCTGGTGCTCGTGCATTGGAAGCATCAACTGTTCTAGAAATTCCGTACACCGCAGTGCACGCACAACTTGATTCATCGAATCATCTGTTGTGGAACGTAGTCCGAATGTTGAGTCGCCGTCTTCGCGCAATGGACCAAGCCCTCGCTGACTCTGTGTTCTTGGATGTCACCGGTCGCACAGCAAAGCGATTGCTTGATCTCTCTGGTGGCAACGATGAATTCACTTTGCCAGTCACACAAGAAGAACTTGCTGGAATGGTGGGCGCATCTCGAGAGCGCGTCAACAAGGCCATCGCAAGCTTCATCAAGTTGAAGTGGCTTGAACAGCACGACCGCACGTATCACATCATTGATCGTGCGAAACTTCAACAACGCGCCATCTAACGCGTTATTTCAACGCACTTAACAACCACGCTTTGGTGCGTGCGAACGCATCGGCTGCGTCGTCGACACGATGTGATGGTCGAGATGCATCGTGAGCAAAACCATGTTCTGCCTCTGGATAGAAGACAACGTTTGCACCAGTGGCACGCAGTTGTGCAATGTCTGCCTCGGGTGTGTACGGATCATGTCCGCCAAGAATTGACAACACGTTGTCGGCGTAACCATTGATGAGATTCGCAAGTGGTTCGTCGTGGCCAGGTCCGCGCCATGCGGGTGGCATCACAATCATTCCGTAGAAACTTGCAATACGAGCGAAGCGCTCATCACGCGCAGCTTTGAAGCAATACATGCCGCCCATGCAAAAGCCCATCAGTCCGGTCACAGGTGTGCCGAGCGCATCGGCTGCATCGTGAAGATCGCGCAGTGCATCAACATCTTTCAATTCAGGAATCGCAGCCATTCGAGGTTCAATCTCGGCTCCAAGACCGCGACCAGGGAACGGCTCCACCGCAATCACGGACATCTGCCATTCAGTGGACAAGCGTTGCACCATGTCATCAAAGAGCGGTCGCAGCCCAAAGATGTCTGGTGCAATCACAAGACCCATCACAGGGTGTGCGTGCTTGACAATTTCAGCTTCGGTTCCAGAGGGCAATGTGATGCGCATGTCGTAAGTATTGCCCAAGAAATTCCGTGGGTGAGACCTTGGGTGTACCTCATGGTGAAAGTTCGGGCGAAGTGTGTGCCTCACCGTGCGGGGCATGACACACAACTCAGAAACATCCCTCGTGTGGAGCACTATCTCCGCCGGACCAGCCCGCGACATGATCAATGAATGGGAGCGACTGCGACGGCGGCCCGCCACGTTGCGTCATGTGAATAACTGGGATTTCCTGCCCCACCCGGTGTCAGATCTTGATGAAGTCTTGGAACTTGCGGGATTCGGGCGAGCAATCGACGACGCTGATGGCGACCGCTTGTTGTGGCATCTCGTGCGAGAGGCTGAACATAACGACATTGCTGCGCGCATTGTGTTGCACCGAATACTCCCTCCGCTAATGGCGATTGCAAAGCGACGCGGACGTGTGGTGCAAGGCGGAGCACATGTTGCAATGGTGGATGTTCTGGCGACGGCATGGTTTGTGATTCGCCAATATCCACATCACAGGCGTCACCATAAGGTTGCTGCCAATTTGGTGAGAGATATCGAATACAACGCGTTTGTTCGCCATCACCGTTTACGCCATGTTGATGAACATCAAGTAGGAGATGATGTCCTGTATCGACTTATTGAGAATGATTGCAATTCATATGAAGGCCTCGCAATCGTGCTGCAAGATGCAGTGGACATGGGAGTGGACGAAAAACACATTGCACTCTTGCGTGAGTTCTCAGAAGGAAAGCGCAACGAAGACGTTGCAAAAATCATGGGCATTTCTTCTCGAACCGTTCGCAATTACAAACGCAGCGCAATCATCGCAATTCAAGAGGCGTATGAAGCCTTAGAAAAAGTATGAACTAGCGAGCCAATCGAACGCGTCGCAAACGAAGGCTATTCATCACCACGAAAATTGAAGATGATGCCATGGCAAGTCCAGCCCACATGGGGTTCATTCGGCCACTGGCTGCCAAGGGAATAGCTGCCACGTTGTATGCAAATGCCCAGAAGACATTCGTGCGAATGGTGCGCAACGTTGCGCGCGATAATCGAATTGCATCGGGAACTGAACGTAAGTCGCCATTCACAATGGTGAGATCGCTTGCCTGCATTGCGACATCTGTGCCGCCACCCATTGCAATGCCAACATCAGCTTGCGCAAGTGCAGCCGCATCGTTGACACCATCGCCCACCATGGCAACCGCATAACCACGCTCTTGTAAATCCTTCACAATATTGACTTTTTCATCAGGCAACACGCCGGCATACAAATGATGTTCGTCTGTGTCTATGCCAACTGAATCTGCAATAGCACGCGCAGTTACTTCGTTATCACCAGTCAGCAAGATTGGTGCGAGTCCCATCAATTTCAATTGTGCGATTGCATCTGGAGACGTTGGCTTTGGTTGATCAGCGACACTAAGAATTGCCTTTGCTTGTGCATCCCATGCAATAACAACGGCTGTTTCGCCTCGTTCACGGGATTGTCGCAGCGCTTCTTTCAGGACTGACGGAATTATCACGAGACGTTCGCGGAAGACTTCTTCGCGACCAACGGTGATAATGATTCCACCGATGCGCCCAGTTGCACCAACGCCAGGCATCGACATGAATTCATCAAGCGCAGGAATTTCTAGTCCTTCATCTTCGGCGGCTGAAACAATTGCACGGGCAATCGGATGCTCGCTTCCCTTCTCCACGGCGGCCGCAAACGTCAATGCTTCATCACGACCTACGCCATCCACACAAGAAACGCCTGCAAGAGTCATGTGGCCAGTGGTGACAGTGCCGGTTTTGTCCAACACCACTGTGTCGATTCGACGGGTACTCTGCAGAACGTCAATTCCTTTAATGACGATTCCCATTTGTGCGGCACGACCGCTGCCCACCATCAACGCAGTAGGAGTTGCGAGGCCCAACGCACAAGGGCACGCAATAATCAACACACTGACGGCAGCGGTGAATGCTTTTGTTGAATCGCCATCAATGAACATCCACGCGGCCAATGTGGCAAGGCTGATGGCAAACACCGTGGGAACAAAAATGCTGGAGACCTTGTCGGCAATTTTTTGAACTGGGGCCTTCGTAGCTTGTGCATCGCGCACCAATTTCGCCATGCGAGCAAACGTTGTTTCAGAACCGACTCGCGTGGCGCGAATGAGAAGTCGACCATTTTGATTCACAGTTGCTGATGTGACGGGGTCGCCAGGTTCCACATCAACCGGAACGCTCTCGCCAGTAATCATGCTCATATCAATGCTGCTGATGCCTTCGGTGACAACGCCGTCAGCAGCAATCTTCTCCCCTGGTCGAACCACCAAGATGTCGTCAAGACGAACCACAGACGCCGGAATTGACACTTCTTGACCATCTCGAAGAACTGTTGCGTACTTTGCGCCCATCGCCAACAGCGAGCGCAATGCATCACCTGCTGAATTCTTTGCACGCATCTCAAGAAAGCGACCGAGAAGGATGAATGCGGTAACGGTCGCACCAACTTCGAAATACACATGAGATTGGCCCGACATGTCCATCGACATGCCACCCATGCTGTGTGTGGTGTCCAATGCATCGCCGAACACCATGGCCCACACACTCCATGCAGTCGCTGCAATGACACCGACACTGATGAGAGTGTCCATGCTGCTGGATCCGTGCATTGCGTTCTTAAATGCAGTTCGGTGAAATGGCCAAGCACACCAGGTGACAACAGGTGCCGCCAACGCCATGGCCCACCATTGCCATCCATCAAATTGGAAACGTTCCACCATGCTGAGAAGCACCACCGGCACGGAAAACACAAGCGAAACAATTAGACGAATCTGGGCAATACGCAAAGATTTGCTGAGATTTTCATCAAAAGATTCATCATCGACGGGACGCGCCGAATACCCAATGCTCAAAATTGTTTGGAGAACTTTTTCTTGAGATTGTGAGTCACCATCAAATGCAACCATTGCAGTTTCGGTTGCGTAGTTCACTGCAGCCTCGACGCCATCGATCTCATTGAGGGTTTTTTCAATGCGAGCGGCGCACGCTGCGCATGTCATGCCTTGAACTGCAAGTTCCAACTCAATGATGTTTGTGGGGGGGATAACAACGGACATCGACTATTTACCTATCACCAAAGTCAGGCTGACGCTTCTCAAGAAACGCCTGAATTCCCATCTGTGCCACATCTGACACTGCAGCGTCGGCCATCACGGCGCTGGCAAAGTCATATGCGGCTGAGACATCCATACCTATTTGTTCGTAATACGTCTTCTTGCCTAGCGCCTTTGATTCGACCGAGCCGCGCGTTGCACGTTGCAACAAATCCATCACCGCAACATCAAGTTGATCATCCTCGACTACCGAGTTGATGAGGCCCCATTCATGCGCAGTGTCGGCTGAAATCACATCGCCAGTGAGTGCCATCTCCAATGCGCGCTTTGGCGGAAGCGACCGAGCAACTGCAACGAGTGGTGTGTGACAGAACAAACCACCTTTGCCTCCTGGTAAAGCGAAGCCTGCCGACTTTGCGGCAACTGCTAAGTCACATGTGGCGACTAGTTGGCACCCTGCTGCGGTTGCAAGTGCGTGCACTTTGGCAATGATCGGTTGCGGAATGTTGTGCATCAACTTCATGAGATATGAACACACCGTGAAAAGTTGTTGGGCATCTGCTTGGGATGCCTGATACATGTCACCGAAGTTGTGGCCTGCGGAAAACACCGGGCCCTCTGCAGCGAGAATGATTCCTCGTGCATCCGATTGCCCTGCAGTAGTGAACGCATCGATGAGTTGATGAAGCACGTCGAGAGACAATGCGTTTCGTTTGGCTGGATTAGACAAAGTGATGGTGGTGACTTTGCCTTTTCGACTCAAAACCACATGTTCACTCATGGCATCAAAATTACTCCTGGAACCAGTCACAAGGGACTGCTACTAGTCGAAGCCGATCGCGATGAACACGAAAGACTTTCATGGTTCGGTCCGGAGTCAGCCATACCCATGCGTGTGCACGTCGCTGACCTCGAATGGTGAACCAACCCATTGCTCGCTGACGGTTGAGTGCTGTGCCACCCAGTTTCCAACCAAGCGATTCTCCAACGTCGTGCGCGGAAGCGATGTCAACGGACTCAATGTCGCCGACAGAGACGACCAAGGGCCGGAATGTAAGTGCCCACAACTTGGCCCATCCACGAGGTTCTACAGTTAACTGTTCTGAACTGAGGTGGGCGGTTGATTTCATGGCAGTAGTGCGCCCTCTGGGGCTCGAACCCAGGACCTGCGGATTAAAAGTCCGTTGCTCTACCGACTGAGCTAAAGGCGCGGAGGCGGAACGGAACCCAGAGTGAAACTCGCCCAGGGAGCCGAATACGACCAGGCCTTAGGCTAGTTCGTGGGAACTGATTTCGTCGCCAACGGAGTCGTCAGTGGGTCGTACGCATACACCCAGTCCGTTGCCGACGACCAACCCTCGGAGGCAAACATCGCATCACGAGCCATCTGTTCCTCACCATCGGGATAGTGGAACACGATTCGGTTGAAGTATGAGCCCGACTGAATACGTGTGGCCCGTTCAATGCGCGTCGATTCATACGCCGCGAGAGCACGGGCGATGGATTCTTGATCTTTGTCGCTACCTTCCAGACATCGCGACAGGACCACAGCATCCACGATTGCCTCATACGCACCCTAAGCCATAAAAGGCAATATCGGATGAGCTGCATCACCGAGCAATACGACTGACTCACTGCGCCGAGTGGTCAAAGGTTCCATGTCGTATATAACCCACCGATATACCGGTTCTTCTACCGCATCAATGGTCTCTTGCAGTTGAGGTGACCAGCCAACAAACGCCTCTCGGAGTGAGGGCAGGCTCGTCTGTTCTATCTACGACTCACTTGTCCATTTGAGGACTTTCGTGCCGGCTTGTTTATAACTCCAAGTACGGGCGCTCGCCGGTTGTTGTCACACGCCAACCTTCACGCTTTTCGGGGAAGTAATCCCAACATGCGTGATGTTGAACAACCCGGTTATCCCAGAACGTCACTGTGTTTGGTTCCCAACGAACTCGACATTGGAATTCAACGGAGTATGCGATCTTGTCGAAGATGTTCTTCAACAACATGTCACTCTCCCACTCTTCCATGTCCCAAATGCGATCAGTAAAACCGCTGTTGACATACAGTGCGTTCTTTCCAGTTAAGGGGTGTGTTCTCACGACGGGATGAAGGTTGCGCGGGTAGGCCTTTGGATCAACACTCTTGTATTGATTACGCCATGGCAAGTCACCAGAGTGTCGAGCCTTCAATGTCACGAGGAAATTCTTCATCGTGTCAGAGAATGAATCGAACAAAGCGCCTTGATGAGCGAATGCGGTGTCGCCACCAACTGATGGTGTTGTCTCAATTCGAAGCATCGACACTCCAGGTGGGCGTTCATCGCAGCTCACATCGGAGTGCCATCCTTCGCCGGGAACCATCTTTGAATTCTCATCGCCGTAGATATGGAGTGCTTCTGGGTACTCACTCTTTGCATACGCAGGGTGAACATGTAGTTCACCCATTCGCGCGCCAAAAGCAATTTGCTCGGGAATAGACATTGGTTGATTTCGAACAACCACCACTCCGCGCTCGGCCACCATCTGCAGAATTTCCTGTACGCCAGCATCGCTGAGATCTAAGAGACTGAATCCCTCTAGTTCGGTCCCCACATGTTTCGTGAGATCCAATTTTTTGGTTGCGACGACTGCACTCATGATGCCCCCTACAGAATCAAGAATTTCCTACTTGGCACTATACAGTGCCATCTGACTCATGTACAGTGCCAATATGCCATCGGTTCGAATTCTCCCTACCAAACAGCCTGATTTAGAGGCCATCTTGGACGACCCGAAGGCCACGGTGGAATACCGCATCACACGCGCGGCCCGTCGTCTCCTTGCCACACATGGCCTCGAGGTGTCCATGGACGACATCGCAACAGAAGCTCAAGTAGGACGCCGAACCGTCTTTCGATATTTCAGTTCTCGAGATGAACTCATCGCCAAGGCACTCAGTGATTCACTCAACATCTTCAACAATCAAGTTGACCAATCGCTACAGGGTGAAATAGATCTTCAACAATGGCTCTTTCTAGTTGTGGAGTCACTACATGTTTCCCAATTACGCGCAGGACGGGGAATATGGCAATTAGCTGCAATGGACGACAAGGACCTTCCCGTGCCCATTGCAAAGGTGAACAAACAACGACGCCAATCACGTCGCGTTTTGACGCAAGCAATCTCACAGGAGGCATGGAAGAGGTCTGGAAAATCTGCTGAAGTACCACGTGATATTGAATTGGCATTCGCACTCGCTATTTCTTCATTTGCGGTTCATTCGCTTCACGGCGATTACTCGGCCAAACAAGATGAAACTGTTCAAGCAATCAGTGCAATGCTCTATGCCCTTCTCAAGGGAGCAGAAAAATGAGAACCGTTCAGCGAATCGTTGTCAGTCAGCATGGTGGACCTGAAGTTCTTGAACTTAAAAGTGTTGAACTGAATGATCCGTCGGAAAACGAGATTCAAATTCAACACCACGCCGTTGGTATCAATTTGGCCGATACATACTTCAGATCTGGCGTCTATCCAGGTAAGACACCCTGTGGTCTAGGAGTAGAAGCATCCGGCGTCATCATCGGAATTGGCACCAACGTTTCAAATTTCAGTGTTGGAGACCGAGTCACTTACACAGGTAGCCCACTTGGTGCATACAGCACTGCGCGAAACATGCCGACTGATTCATTGATTGCATTGCCAGATTCAATTGGATTCGATGTGGCGGCGGCTTCAACAATGCGCGGACTTACCGCTTCATATCTGCTCAACAAGATATGGACGCTCAATGCTGGTGACACCGTTGTCATGCATGCGGCAGCAGGTGGTGTGGGGCTTTTGTTCTGTCAGATGGCATCTGCAAGGGGTATCTCCGTCATTGGCACTGTTGGACGAGAAGAAAAAGTACAGCTTGCTCGTGACGCAGGATGCACGCATGTCTTGAATACCAAGACAGATGACATTCCGAAGATTGTTCGTGATTTGACGAATGGGAAAGGTGCCGACGTTGTCATCGACGGAATCGGTAAAGACACTTTTCACATGTCGCTGAAATCGGTGAAGCGGCGTGGATTAATGGTGTGCCTCGGAACTGCATCTGGTGCTGTTGAGCCATTTGACCCTCCAACGCTCATGCGACAGGGCTCCATTTACATCACGAGACCTGCAATGGCTGATTACATCGCAGATCCTGAAGAGAAAAAAGAACTTGTCTCATTTCTATTTTCACAATTTGCTACCGGAAAAGCGACTGTTTCTATTGGCCAGAGATGGCGCCTCGACCAAGCTGTCGATGCGCACGTCGCAATGGAATCGGGTGTAACTACAGGTTCCAGCATTTTCGATCTAACGGACACAATCAATTAGTCATTTACTGAATCGGGGGAAACTATGACAACAACACAAAAAATGAAGATTTCACCTTGCACGCCGAATATCGGTGTGGAGATAACTGGAATCCAAATTTCCGAAGCCATCACAAACGCAGACTTGTTCGCAGAAATAAAACACTTGTGGCTCACTCACAAAGTGCTGTTCTTCCGAGAACAAGAACTCAGTCACCACCAACATCAACAATTTGCGATGTTGTTTGGAACACTTGAAGATCACCCCGTTGCCCCATCTCATCCAGATTTCCCAGGACTCGTTCTCATTCAACGACAGAAAGAACGTTCCACTTACGAAAATGTCTGGCACGTTGATGCAACGTGGCGTCAAGTGCCACCCAAGGGTGCGGTGCTTCGCGCAGAACTTGTACCCGAGGTCGGCGGCGACACCATGTGGGCAAATATGGCCATGGCCTACGACCGACTTCCAGACAGAATCAAAGACCGCATTAATGACTTATGGGCCATTCATTCCATTGAACAATCATTCGGCGGCAATATGACGCCAGAAGCACGTGCCGAATTGGTACAGCAGTATCCTCCAGCGCGGCATCCAGTGGTGTGTACTCACCCGGAGACTGGAGAGAAGATTTTGTATGTCAACCAAGGCTTCACAACAAACTTCGTCAACTTTGCTCGATTTGATCGCATTCGAGTTGGCGCCGACTACACCTTTGAATCAAACAACTTGATGAACTACCTGTTGCATCAAGTAGAGATTCCCGAATACCAAGTGCGTCTGAAGTGGCGACCTGGAACAGTAGCTATGTGGGACAACCGGAGTACGCAGCATTACGCTGTGCACGACTACTGGCCAGCACAGCGCAACATGTGTCGCGCAGCTATCGAGGGAACCGAAGATCCGTCTCAGAACTAATTTCTTGTTTGGTCTCGGCGTCGGCGACGTGTAGCTGGAATGAGTAATCCAAAGAGAACGCCGAGCGCCAGAATGACACGAGTTGCCGTGCTGGTGGCAACACGGGTGACAAACGATGGATTATCAACAATTACGCGAAGACCAAAGACCGCATCCTTAACATTGCTGAGATCACCTGACGTTACAAGGGTATGAGTACCTGCAGATAACGAATCTGGTACTACCCACTGTTGAAGACCATCGCCATTGATATCAGCTTCTATTGAACCTAGAGCTGTAGGGTCCGAAAAGATTGCAACCTTGACTATGGAGCCAGGCTTGAAGCCAACGACAGTCACTTTCACGCGGTCCCCGCGACGAACCTCAAATCGAGAATCTGCAGAAAGATTGATTGACTTGCCATCGCGGTCGAAGCATTCAACTTTTACTGCCGCATCAAGATAGGCCATCGTGTAAGAGTCAAGTGTTGTTTCGGTATCAACTTTTACGGCCTTACCGCCAATGAAGAGTGCGCTACCGCGTTCATTTTCTGCAACATCGGCGATCTTGTCAACGTCTTCAACCGTCACACCAATGAACTGCTCCACTGCTTCTGCTGCACTAATCGTGGTAGTCGGGGCCTCGGTTGAAGACGTAGTTGTAGAACTAGCCGCCATGAGAACCGTTGTTGACGTGGTCGATGTAGAGGATGATGAAGTTGATGTTGGTCTGACAGAAGTGGTCGTCGATGACACCAATGGAACTGTGGCAGCTGTTGGCAAGGTGGTGGTTGATTGAGGTGCAACCGTCGTTGAGGTTGTTGCCGGCACCGTAGTAGAAGGAGTTGTAGTAGATGTAGGTGCAACTGTTGTACTTGTTGTAGTTGTGGTCGTTGTCGAGGTTGTAGTCGTCGTCGTTGCGCCGACTAAAGAAGATGCACAGCCATATTCAATTGCATGAGCATTACTAAAGGTCACGTCGGCGTCCCTGGTATACGTCCCACCCCACGATGAGTCATTGCCGGATGACGAGAAGAATGAAAGACTTCCACCGAAGTTCGCCACAGCAAATTTTCCATTCGGCAAAAATGCGATGTCATGTGGATAGTTGACCTGGCTCAC
>Ga0172373_10000451_pt1 | contig 67911 bp, 59 predicted proteins | sample Lak10m_2_FD_114546 | JGI IMG/M metagenome (GOLD analysis project Ga0172373, IMG submission 114546) | Freshwater microbial communities from Kabuno Bay, South-Kivu, Congo - kab_092012_10m | ecosystem: Environmental > Aquatic > Freshwater > Lake | place: Democratic Republic of the Congo... | reverse complement strand
TCGAGCGGCACCGACAACGTGCTCTATCGACTCGGGAGTGAATTCGTGGTACGTCTGCCGATGCGGCCAGCGGCCGTGCCACAGATTGTGCGTGAGGCGACCTGGTTGCCCTACTTGGCACCGTACGTGCCCGTGCGCATTCCCCATCCGCTGGCGGTGGGCCAGGCTAGTGCCGATTACCCGGCTTCGTGGGCGGTCTACACTTGGTTGTCCGGTGAAACCGCACTGACGGCGGCGGTGCCCGATCAAACACCCATTGCGCGTCAACTCGCCGCCTTTGTCCGCGCCTTGTGGCAGGTGCCAGTGCGCGCAGATACACCACTGGCTACGGGCGCAGAACGCGGTGGAGTACTGCGCCATCGTCATGCGTTGACCGTTGCAGCGTTGACTGCAGCCCACGATCTCGTCGATGGAACGCGCTTGCACGAGCTCTGGCAACGCGCGTTGGCGGCGCCTGATTGGACGGGGGCGCCGGTCTGGGTTCATGGCGACATCCAGCCGACCAATCTGCTGGTGGAGCACGGCGAACTCCGGGCAGTCATCGATTTCGGGACGCTTGGGGTCGGCGACCCGGCGGTCGACCTGCTGGTGGCGTGGAATTATCTCGATGCTCCCGCGCGACACGTGTTTCGCGAGGCGGTAGCGGTCGACACGGCTACGTGGGAGCGTGGTCGGGGCTGGGCGTTGTCGGTGGCACTGCTCCAGTTGCCCTATTACCTGCATACCAACCCAGTCATGGTGGCATCGGCGCGACGAGTGATTGCGGCGGTGAGCGCAGAAGCGTAAGATGGCATGATTTTTTTTCGTGGAAAGAGGAAGCAAATGCGGAACGTAATCGCGTACCTGATTGGGCTGGCCATACTGGTGAGTTGTGCTAATGCCTCGGTGAACCCGCCAGCACCGACCGAGATGGATCATGGAGCACACGGCATGGAATCGGCTCCGGTGACCTCTGATTTGGCCTACATCGATGGCATGATTGTGCACCACCAAGGCGCCATCGAGATGGCACGTGAGGCATTGGCACAGGCCGAAAGCAACGACGTGAAGCAGTTGGCCACACAGATTATCAACGCCCAAGAAGCCGAGATTATGCAGCTCAACGTGTGGCGTGAGTCGTGGTACCCAGATGCCCCCGAAAGCGATGTGTCGCTGATGGACATGGGCGCCATGCAAGTCGAGGCGGGTGACGGGAGCTACGACGAACGCTGGTTGCAGGCCATGATTGACCACCACCAAGCGGCCATTGACATGTCGGGGCAACTGCTCGAGGTAGGTGAGCACAGCGAATTAGTCGCGTTCGCAGAAGCGGTCATTACCGCGCAAACCGCCGAAATCAAGCAGATGCAGGGGTGGTTGAACAAGTAACACCACCAGCCCAGCGCATCACCCACGATGCCCCCCTGCGGCGCCTATGACGGCGCTGTGGGGGGTTGTTGTCGCCCAGTGAACTTGTCCATGGTGTGATAGACGCCGAGCCATTTGCCAACGATGAGGTCGAACAGTGGACTGGGCAAGATGCTACGCACGAACGGCAGGATGTTCACAATCCACGGGAGTTGCAACGACAGCGCATTGCGTTCGATGGCGCGGATAATGCGGGGGATGACCGCCTCGGGCGTCATAATCGGGATGATGGGTGAGCGTACACCGGCAAACATGCCCGTTGCAATGTAAAACGGATTGATGCGGGTGACTCGGATAATCGGTCGGAGCTCGGCCAACTCGATGCGCAACGAATCAGACCAGCCGCCCAGCGACCACTTGCTGGCCACGTACACCGACATACGCGGGTTGCCCAGCATGCTTGCGGCCGAGGCAATGTTGACAATGTGGGCGGCGGGGCGACTCCGGAGCATGGGCATAAGCGCCAGCGTAATGTGCATGGGAGCCAGCGCATTAATCGCCATTTCACGCTCGATCTGGGCGTGCGTGTAGTCGGCAAACGCTTTGCCCACCACAATGCCCGCGTTGTTGACGAGGATGTCGACCGTCAGTGATTGTGCCTGCATTTGCGCCACGGTGGCATCAATGTGTGCCTGTTGCGTGACGTCCACCACGAAGCCGTGTACCACGTGTCCGCGGGCTTGGAGTTGTGTCACGCACTCGGCGAGGAGCGTCGCGTTGATGTCCCACACAATGAGCGAGGCGGCCCCGGCGGCAAGCATCTGCTCGCCGAGGAGGCGACCAATGCCGGAGGCGCCGCCGGTAATCAGCACGTGTGAATGGCGAATCTGGGTCATGACCACTCCTCTTCTCTACACAATGGGGGCGGTGAAACGGAACTAGTGCCCGCCTCCCGCTTGGCGTTGCATGCCCGCGCGGCCAACCCAGGCACCTGGCCACCCTGGCAACCACAATCCGAGCAACACGGCGATAAGTGCAACGATGAAGGTGAACTGGTACGCTGCTTCGAATCCTGCCACGTTTTCGTCACATGCCTGAGTGATTTGGGCGCGAATCTGGGCCTTGGTCGCAGTCGCCATGTCAGCGGACATGGTGCTGAGGGCTTGGCTGGCTGCTACGGGGATGTTGTCGGCGCTGGCGACACCTGGAGTCTCGCACAGACCAAAACGACTCGAGACCGTAACGTTGGCCTGCGCTTCGTTTTGGAGTGCTTTGATCTCGGGCGACAACGTGCTGGTCAAAATGGTGGCCAACAAAGCGACCCCGATTGATTGTACAACGAAACGGGTGCCGTTGACGAGCGATGAGGCGCGCGCAATTTTGGGCGGTGGAGCGCTACTCAGGGCCGTGGCGAAGGTGGTTTGTACGGTCATGCCGAGGGCGATGCCACGCAGGGCTAGGAGCCACATGATGGTCGAAATGGGGGTGTCGCCGCTGATGCGCGCAAGTTGCCACGTGTTGACGAGCAGGATGAGGAATCCGACCGTGATGAGGGCGCGTGGGCCGATTTTGTCGAATAACCGTCCGGCTAACGGGGTGGTAATACCAGCGGTAATAGCAAGTGGCAACAGGGCAATCCCGCTTTCGAATGCGCTAAAACCACGTAGTGCTTGCAAGTACACGGGCATCAAAAACTCTGCGCCGAACAGGGCGATGACGCTCACATACCCGATGATGTTGGCCATGGTAAACGTCGGATTGCGAAAAAATCGCAAGTCGAGCATGGGCTCGGGCGCCACAAACAACTCGATGAGAATCCAGGCGAGGACACTGACTCCACCGACGGCGTACCACGTCCACACGGCTGGGTCGCTCCACCCGAATTCACCGACGATGCTTGATGCGTACAAAATGGCGCCAAACCCAACACTCGCCGTGAGGATGCCCAGTGGGTCTGCCTTGGGGGTGCTCGTCAAGGTGTCCTTGGGGAGCCAGCGGGTTGCCAAAATGAAGCCGGCGATGCCGATGGGGACGTTGACGAAGAAAATCCAGCGCCAAAACTCGATGTCGACCAACCAGCCGCCCAAGATGGGACCAAGTGCGGGTGCGAGCACGAGGGCAATCCCGAAGAATCCAAATGCGGCACCTTGCTCTTGCGGAGGGAAGGTGCGGTAGATGAAGGTGGGGCCGAGGGGTTGGGCGAGACCACCGCCAATGCCTTGGATGGCCCGGGCCACAATCAGCCAGAGGAGGCTGGGTGCGAGCCCACAGGCCAATGATGAGGCCGCAAATAAGATGAGACCGACCGTGTAGATGCGCCGTGCGCCGAAACGATCCGCCAAAAAGCCGCTCATGGGCGTGACAATGCCCAATGCGAGTGTGTAGACGCTGATAATCCACTGCGCATCGTTGAGGGTGGCACCGTATTCACGGCGCAAAGTCTGAAAGGCGACATTGACGACCGTGGTATCGAGAATAATCATGAAAATGCCGAACACCACGGAGATGAGCACTTTCCATTTTTGGGCCAGGGGTTGGCGATGAGTAGTCACACGCACTCCTTCGTTGTTTGTACATGGTGGTACCTGTAATAGTAGGAACTACGTGGAAAGCACGCAACTGGTTGTCATACTTTTGGGGGATAAAAAACCTCCTGTGCACAACCGCCGTCGTGCACAGGAGGGGAGCGGAGTTTCGTTTAGGCGGTGAAGATTTCATCAACACAACGGCCGTCCCACTCATCGCTGGGCGCAATCCCCAGCATCCGTGCGAGTGTGGGGGCGGTGTCGAGAAGTGATACGGGGGCTTGAATGGTGTAGTTGGCTTTGACGTGCGGGCCGGCAGCCATCCACGGAATGGTCATGTCTTCGGCGCAATCTGTGCCGTGGTTGCGGTCGTGGCCGCCATGGTCGGCTTGGATGATGACGCTCGTGTTGGCCGGCATAGCAGCGAGGAGGTCGCCAACCAGCTGATCAACGTGTTTGGCTTGTGCGAGATACCCGGGCTCCATCCATCCATAGGCATGACCAGCCATATCAACGGACCCGTAGTAGACGAAGACGAAATCGTAGCGCTGTTGCGTGACGACGCGCACCGCTTCTGCGTGCATCTCGTCGTCGTAGGTGTGATCGAGATTGGGCTCGTGGCACCAGCTGTAACTGAGTTGTTCGGGGCGAGCGAGGTCGCGGAGTGGCTCCCAGTTGTGCACGAACGCTGATTTTTTGCCGGCAAGTCGAGCAACTTCAACCAACCCTGGGAGCGGGCGTGCCATGGGAATATAGTGGTTGGTGGTGATGCCGTGGCGCCCGGGAGGCACCGAGTGAAAGATGGAGGTATGACACGGGAGTGTCACGCTCGGCATCACACTTTGTGCACGCATGGTGCTTGCTCCACGCCGTTGGAATGCGGGGAGATGCTCACAGCCAGCAGCCGCAATAGCATCGGGGCGAAGTCCGTCAATCATAATAAACACGACCATGCAGTACTCCCTTATTTGCAGGTGGATTGGTTGGTGACGTCCTTCTAAAGAGTACCATGAGAGTTCGTGATTGTGCAGGCAGAAATGGCACGTTTGCGCAAATTTAATGGTATGATTGCTCTGTACCAAGTGAATTTTTCACATCTTCTTTCACATTCGTACGTGACATCAGGGTATGCGCAGACCATTATTGCGCGCAAGAGGATTCACATGACACACGTTCCTGATGCGGTCGCGCCGTTCGTGTCTGCCATGCAAGCCGGGCAAGCACGCATCATGCAGGCACTCCACGACCATCAGATTGCCATTGACCCTTATCCCACCGTGTTGCCGCCGGCGCAAGCGCATCATGCTGCTGCGGCCAAAGCCTATCCCATGCAAGGAATTCTCAAATATCACGGCCTCAGCGATTGGGATCAACGTATTGCGTATCTGCCCAGTGTATCGCTCAACAGTGATGCAGCGCACACGTTGACCTACGTGGAGTTTTGTCCGGAGCTCAGCCAAGACGACATCTGGATTGGCGAGACACCGGCCCATGGGCGTGAGCGCGATCGTGTGGTGCAGACGCTCAACGGCGTGCGCTCTATCGCTGGGGTGCCATGGCCGGCACGGGTGCGCACGCGCAACGTGTTTCGTGCCAAAGTGGCCGGTAAAGGGCTGGGGTCGAGTGCAAGCGGTTCGGCGGCGTTAGCCGTGGCCGCCATTGCCGCGCTGTTTGGTGACGACATGGTGCGCAACCAGCGCTTCGTGAGTTGTATGGCGCGACTACTGGCGGGATCGGGGTGCCGCGCGGCGGTTGGCGGCATCGCGTTGTGGCTTTCGTACCCGGGAGCGAGTCATGCTGACAGTTTTGCGGTTCGCCTTGATCGCCCGCATCAGTTCGACGATGTTGCCTTGTTGACGGTACCGGTTGCTTCGCGGATTGGCCTCAAAACAGAGCAAGCACATGCTGATGCACCACTGAGTACGCTGTTTACGGGCTGGATGTTGGGGCGTTCTGACGAAGTGGTGGAGGCCATTGTGGCTACCTGCCGAGGTGATTGGCAGTGGTTGGGGCGGTATTCAGAAATCGACAGTATGCGCCTGCACGGTATTACCATGTCGGGTGGCGACGACTACAAAATCATCGGTTGGGAGAGCGAAAACATTGCGTTGTTTCGCATGTGCAATGATTTACGTGCGCAAGGAATTCCCGTTTACTGCTCCACCGATACGGGACCGACGGCGGTCTTCATGATGGCCAAGGCGCACGAGGCACAAGTAGCCGATGCCATTGCGGCGTGTGTGCCGGGAGCCGAGATTATTCATGGCCAGATTGCTGGCCCTGCGCATCTTGTGGACGTGACGGATGCGCGACACCAATTGGGCGTTGACTGGTGATGCCAAGACGAATGCTGAATACGAGGTTATTGTCATGAGTAGCGACTTTTTGTTGGATGTACAGGCCCAACCCGATCTGCTGGAGGCCGCTTTGCGGGCTCATCTCGTGGTTGGCAGTGCCCTCGACAATGCAGCGAGGGCCATTCGTGAGGCGGCGCCGCGCCGCATCGTGATTACTGGGATGGGGAGCTCGTTTTATTCGGCCTATCCGGCCACCCTGCGGCTGTTTGCGGCCGGGTATCCCGTGATGCACGTCGAGCTCTCCGAGTTGTTGCATTTCGGATCTGCCGCTCTCACGCGGGATACGGTGCTCATCGTGATTTCACAATCGGGTGAGACCATTGAAGCAGTTCGCCTGCTCAACGACCGTCAGCCGCAGGCCATGCTGGTTGCGATTACCAACAATCCGCAGGGCACGTTGGCCAAAGCAGCCCAGCACGTCATCCCGCACATGGCTGGTGCAGAGCGTGCGGTTGCCACCAAGACCTATACCACGTCGTTGTTGGCGTTGACCATTCTGGCGCGTCGCATCGTGGGTGAGGCGCCGGCGACCATCGCTGATCAGCTCTTGCCGGCTATTGCGGCCCAACGCACGCTGTTGCGTGATTTCAACCCTGACACGTTGCCGGCTGAATGGCGCCAAGCCGGGCCGATTACGTTCGTGGGGCGTGGCCCGTCATATGCGACCGCATTGGCCGGATCGTTGTTGTTTAAAGAAACAGCCCGCATCGCAGCAGACGCACTGAGTAGTGCGCAGTTTCGTCATGGTCCGCTCGAAATCGCCGGAGTTGGCCATCGGGCCGTGATTTGTGCGGGGCCAGGGAGCACGTTTGCGCATGATTTGCGTCTTGCGGACGAGCTCCACGCCTGCGGTAGCGATGTGTGGTTCATCGGGCCGATTTCGGCGTCACGGCGCTATCCGACGGTGACCTTGCCGACGTTGGCATTTGCGCCACTCGCTGAGATTATCCCGTTGCAGTTGGCAGCCCGGACGTTGGCGATGGCACGCGGCCTGACGCCCGGTGAATTTGCTCGTATCGGGAAAGTGACCGATAGCGAATAGTGAGTGTTGTCCCCCAAATGAAAAAGATGAGGTGTGGCCATGAATGAATCCACGTTTGTGCAAGTGCTCCGTGAGCTGTGCGACATCCCCGCCCCCAGCGGCTGTGAAGCAGCCGTCAAAGACTATCTCATGCAACGTTGGCAACCGTTGTGCGAAACGTTTCAGGTGGATGCGGTCGGCAACGTGCTCGCCAAAGTGGGTGGTCGTGGCCCCAAAGTCCTCATTCAAGCGCACATGGACGAAATCGGCTTTGTGGTGCGTAGCATCAGCGATGACGGGTTTTTGTGGCTTGACACCGCCCAAGGCCCGCGTCGGCAGTCTCCCGATCGGCGCTACATGATTGGCCAGACTGCCCAGGTCTTGGGACGGCACGGCGTGGCCGCTCGAGGTATTTTTGCGGCCGCAAGTGGACATACGATGACGCAGGCCCAAGTCGATAAAGCACATCTCGGTTTCGAGGACGTGTTTGTTGACATCGGCGTGACCAGTCGGCGTGAAGCCGAGATGTTCGGCGTGCATGTCGGCTCGCCGGTCATCTGGTATCGACCACTCCAACGCGTGGGGCGCTACTTGAGTGGCAAGGCCATGGACGACCGCATGCCCCTTGCCATCATGGATCAGTTGTTGCACGACGGCAATCGCCCCGCCCTGGGGTGTGAGTTGTGGTTTGGTGCCACCGTCCAAGAAGAAAACGGCCTCCACGGCGCTCGTGCCATGGGCGTGCGTGGCCAGTTCGATATGGTGTTGGCCCTCGATGTGGGATTGACCGGTGATATCCCGACCGTCGGATTGCGCGAGTACGATGCTCGCCTCGGTGGTGGTCCCACGTTGGTGCACAAAGACGCGGCTATTCAGTATGATCGGCGTTTGTTGTGGCACTGTGCCGATCTCGCCGCCCAAGAGGGCATCGCGTATCAGCACGGGGTCTATGCCAACTACGGCTCGGATGGCGTCGGTTTCATTGACACCAATATTCCTGCCCTGCTCATCGGTATTCCGACCCGCTACACGCATACGGCCTTCGAGATGATTGACCCGAGTGACGTGCACGCGACCGTGCGCCTGCTCCAAGCCTTCATACAACGCCCGTGTTTATTGACATAATTACAGTTCTACATCAATAATCCGTCGGAAGGTAATCATCAGCGGCATGAGGGCTGGTGGTACGGCGTGTTCGAGGAGCTGTATTTGTTGGTTTTGATAGGTAATCGTGTAGTAGCGATGTTGTGCGCGTTCTTCATCGGACAGCGGTGCGATGCGCTCGAACGCCACCGCATCGAGTTGATTGAGGAGCGTGGCAAAGTCGGTGCTACTCAGCACGAACTCGTCGGTGCGGCGATCAACGGTGCGTACCACGTAGCCGTTTGCATCAATGTAGAGTGAAAAGGCGGCTTGGTTGTCGGGTTGAGCGAGGCGAAAACTAATGAAGGCGGGTTGTCCGTTGGTGGTGCCCGTGCAACTACTCAGCCAAACGAGACAAACGAGCCATGTTGCGATTCGATAGCGCATAATGTTTGAGGTGCTTTCCAATAAGAAGTGCCTTCGCTTACCTCTATTGTAGCGTAGAATTGGGGGCGTGCAGAGAAAATATGCGACGCAATATCGTGGTTTTAGGTGGCGGTGGTGGAGCGAGTGTGGTGCTCGAAGCCGTGCCCGATACGTATCAGCGCACGGCAATTATTGCGGTCACCGATACGGGGCGTTCGACGGGACTCGCACGCCAGATTGGCGGCGATATGCCTGCACCCGGCGATGTGCGTTCTACGATTGCTGCCACCGCACGTAACCGCACCGTGGCCCGTTTGTTGCAACATCGCTTTGATGGCACAGGTGCTGAGCAACTCGCTGGCATGGCGCTGGGCAATTTGATGCTGGCAGCGCACTACCGTGAGTACGGTGATTTTGCTCGCGCAGTGGCTGACATGGCACAGTGGGCCGATTGTGAGGCGATGGTGTTGCCCGTGGCTGCTCATCCCACCCAACTCTGCGCGCGTTTGTTGGACGGCAGCGATTGCATTGGTGAGGTGGCGGTGCGCACCCCGCAAAAAGCGCCGATTGCTCAGTGTCGCCTTGAGCCGCCGGTACCTGCGCTCCCCGCGGTCATTGATGCGATCCGCAACGCCGACGAAGTCATCATCGGGCCGGGGAGTTTTTACACGACCGTGCATGCGGTCTTGTTGCCAGACGGGGTTCGCAGTGCGTTGGCTGAGTGCACAGGGCGGGTCACCTTTGTGGCCAATACGACCACGCAAACAGGCCAGACCGAGCATCTGGATGTAGTCGGGCATGTGGTGGCGTTGTTGGCGCTCCTCGGGAGCAATGTGCTTGATGCGGTGATACTCAACACCCATCCGGCCACGCCGGCCCAACACCAGCGTTTGGCAGCCGAAGGTCTGGAGGCACTGGTGCCTACCGAGCACGATATTGCTCAGGTGCGTGCGCTCGGTGTGCAGGTATACGCCCAACCGCTGGTAGAGCGTGACGTCAGTCAACGGCAACTATGGAACAAACAAGACACCCTGCGGCATGACCCGCTTGCCCTGCGCGAGGTATTTGGTATGATGGGAATTTGGCAACAACCGATTCGCTGATGGGTGGCAAAGGAGCAACACCATGGCAGAGCAACCACAACCGCTGACGACCTTTCAAGAGTACGATGAAGCAACGATGCACGAGCGCGCGACGGAGTTCCGCACCATGATGCAACGGCGCCGTTCGGTGCGCATGTTTAGTGATCGACCGGTGCCACGTGAAATCATCGCAGAGGTGATTGCGAGTGCAGGCACGGCGCCGAGCGGTGCCAACCAACAACCGTGGCATTTTTGTGCGGTGAGTAATCCGGTGATGAAGCAGCGTATCCGCGTGGCCGCCGAGCAAGAAGAAGCGGCTTTTTATGGCGGACGTGCGCCCCAAGCGTGGCTCGACGCGCTAGCGCCACTCGGCACCAATGCGAGCAAGCCGTTTTTGGATGTAGCGCCTTGGTTGATCGTGTGTTTTGCCGAGAGTTGGCAAGCGCTTGATAACGGCGAAAAAGGCAAAAACTACTATGTGACCGAGTCGATGGGGATCGCCGTGGGGATGCTGATTACTGCCATCCACAATGCGGGTCTGGTCACGTTGACACACACGCCGAGTCCGATGGGGTTCTTGAGTGAGATTTGTGGGCGTGGTGAAAACGAGCGCGCGTACTTGCTGATGCCGGTCGGGTACCCGGCAGACGATTGCACGGTGCCACAGATTACCAAGAAGCCACTCGCCGAGATTGCGACGTTTTTCGAATAAACTGGTCATTTCAAGATGTAGTAGGCACCCCGTTTGTCGCCAATGCGGAGCAAAATGCCCCGCTCGACCAAATCCGCCAAATCACGACGGATGGTCTCAGTGGAGACATCGGGGTGCATTTCTTGGAGTTCGCCGTTGGTGAGACGGCGGCGTTCCGTGATGACGGCCACAGCGCTGATTTGGCGGTCGTTCAAGCCGAGGCGGCGCCATTGGTCGTTGGGGTCGATTGTGGGTTGACTGGGGTCACCTTGGCCAACGAGGGTGACCAAGAAGCCGCCGTCGGTTTCAGCGAAACTCGGCGGGGGCAAGCCGGCTGATTCCATTTGCAGGCGCATGCGGTTGATGCCGTAGCCGAGGCGTTCGATGAGCCCAAAATCTGCCATGACTTGCACGATAGTCTCATTGCGCGAAAACCGTTGTTCCGCGATGTTTTCAATGGTCACATGCCCGGGCAATCGTCCCGGTGAGTGGCACTCGAGGCGATCCGCAAAGAGCGTGATGCGAACGCCTTCGCCACGGATGAGGTAGTCGCGGTGGGCCACAGCATTGACGAGCACCTCGCGGACCACGGCAAGGGGGAACTGCACCCAATCGGTGCGCTCGAGCCCTTTCATGATACTGCCACGGAGCATGTGCTGACTGAGCCAAAGCTCGGCTTGGCGCACGGCCTCGACCAATGTGTCGTTGATGTCGGTGCGAATGAATTCATCGCTCATCTCGGTGCCGCTGTAGCGTACCAAGGTGATTTCGGTGTGGGGAAAGAAGCGTCCAAAGTCGTGTGCAAACAAGAGTACGCCGGCGTTGGTGGGCTTGACGATGTGTTCTTGTTGAAACAAACACCCGCGTTTGATGAGGAATTCAACGGCGTTTTCTTCGGCCACAGAGCCCATGCGATGGACGTAGCCAGTGATTTTGGTGGAATCGAGATCGCCGAGTGCGGCGTCGTGGTGGGGGAGTCGCTCCCAGGTCATGCCCCCACGTTCCACAAACAGACTGCGTAACGCATCGGGCTCGAGCGGGTAATCGTGCGCCCCGCGGCGCTGGAGGTAGCGCCCATCGACGGCGTAGACGTTGGGGAGGCCGCGGGGAACGTTGACGACTACCAGCATGTGCTCTTTGTGCTCAAGCTGTAACGGCATGGGGATGACGAGCGTAGGCGTACACAGCGCCACTGCTTCGAGCACCGTGCGCGTGGTTTGTGCCACATCGAGCACCCCCTCGGGTCGTTGATTGCGGGGATTGACTCCGATGATGACCATGCCACCGCTGGCGTTCGCAAGCGCTGCCAGGGTCTCGGCTAACTCCTCGACACGGAACGTCGGGCGCACGTACGCAAGATCTTGACCAGCTGGTTGGCTCAGCAGTGTTGGCAAAATGGTGGTCGTCATGCGCTCCATCTCCCCGTACTAGGCAGTGAGCCTAGTCGGTCGATCTCTTCGACGTCGCAGTTTCTATGTCAGACATCTTACGATGTTGATAGGTTTTTGTGTAGATATCTTTTGCACTATCATACCATACTTCTCGCTTTTTCATTACAAGCACTGCTGATTGTTCGGTACAATGATAGATGGGAGAGGGTACAGATACGCACAACAACCATTGAGTATGCTCGGTGGTTTGGTAGTTGTGTGTGTATTTTGCATAGAGAAGAGAACACACGTGGTCATGCAACGTCCGTATAATCCACTCATCGTCATCATCCTGTTGTCACTTTCCACCACCCTGATGATGACCGGTCATACGATGCCCTACCCGGTGCTTGCGCCGTGGCTCATCGAGCAAAACATCAGCATGGGGATGTTGGGCTGGGTTAGTTTTGCTTTTTCGCTGGGGAATTTTCTTGCAGCACCTCTTGCCGGACAATTGGTGGATCGTTGGGGGCGCAAACCGATGTTGATCATCGGGCTAAGTGCAATAGTGGTGGTCAACATAATTATTCCGTTTTTTGAGTCGTTGTTGACCATCATCGTATTGCGTTTTGTCTTGGGGTTGTTCAACGCAGGCATCATGCCGGCTGCGCTAGCTGCAGCAGCAGATGTTGCGCCGCTTGAGCGGCGTGGTGCTTGGATTGGCTATGTTACCGGTGGGATTAGCATCGGTTTGATTATCGGACCGAGCATGGGCGGGATTTTGTACGACGCCTTCGGTTTTGCGGCACCATGGTGGATATCGGCCGGCTTTGCGCTCGTCGCCGTCGTCATGGTGGTGCTGTATGTGCCCGAGACACGGGTGCAGAGCCCAGTCGGTGAGGTTGACGGTGCCGAGGGGGCGCATAGTTTGTGGCATTTGTTGCAAAACCCACCCCGGCCGCTCATCGTGTTGGTGTCGTTGTTGTGGCTGGATTTTGCCTGGACATTTGCGTGGGTCGCCACCGAGCCAGCCGCATTGGCCTATCTCTACGGCAATTATGCGTACACCGCTACCATGTTTGGCGTGGTGGTCGGGGTTTGGGGGTTGGCCACGGCAGTCGGCGAAATCGGTTTGGGTGGGTTGAGCGACCGTTTCGGGCGGTTTTCCATGATGACCATCGGTTTAGTGCTCCACAGTGCCTGGTACGTGGGCATGATGGTCTCGCCGCAGTTCACCCCGATGATCGCCATGGCGGTATTGTCTGGCCTCGGCGCTGGGTTCATTACGCCGGCGCTGGGAGCCGCCTATGCGGACATCACCACGCCCGACCAGCGTGGGCGTGTCGCCTCGCTCAAGGAGATGATTATCTCGATTGGGGGCATGAGCGGCCCGCTGTTTTCGGTGTTTGCGACCGACGCCATCCCAACCGTGCCCATGTTTGCGGGCACGGTCGTCATTCTCCTTGCGAGTGCTGGGTGGATGGGGTGGCTGTGGCGCCGGCGCGTGTTGCAGGTAAATTAGGGGTAGATTCTACCGACAAACCATGTACCAGCGTTGACCCAACCGTTGCCACTGCCTCCCCAGCCTTGGTTGACGTAGAACTCACGCTGATAAAAGACGTCGTTGCCGTCAAACCACCCTTCGTTCCATTCCTCGGGACGTGAGCGCCATTTGTAGCGATATGCGACGGGGTAGTGGGTGAGCCAACCGGTGCCGATGATGACTGGCCGCTGGTTGTTGATAATCTGGGCTTTAGCGTAATCGCGAAGCCTGTCTTCGTGGTAGCCAATCGCGCTATAGCGGATGTCCATGCGTAGTCCAGTGCGCATTTCACTGAGGTAGCCGGATGCGCCATCCATATCCCACGGGGCTGTTGCACCAGAGCCGAACGAGCAGAAGGTGTTGACGCGGTTGCGCATGTTGTAGACGGTGGTTTTCACCGCGGTATCCATAGTTGCCGGCGCAACGGCGGAGCTACTACCGGTGCGCACGCCACCGGTGCGAAATACGCCGGCACGCCGCCAGATTTGTGTGCCCGGTGGTAGCGTTGTGCCAGTTGCACCATAAGAGCTGAGGAAGTCGGCCCAGCCGAAGAGCATCATCCACGCGGTGGGACCACAACCAGAAAGGCACGATAATCCGTCGGTAAACTGGTTGTACGCACGTTGTGATGTGTCATTCCCTTGTGTGTAAAACGTGTTCCAACTACTCCAGCCGCGGGTGGCCATGCGGGTGTCGTCGCTCGAGTAGGGGGATTTTTCTGAGATAACTTGGATGTGAATGCGATGATACACCCAAGTACCGCTTTCATTGGAGAAGACTGTAATGATTGCGGGTCGTTTGTTATCTTTGTCTGCTTTCGCGGTAATCTTGAACACCGGGTAGCCAGAGAGTTGCTTGCTTTCAAGCGATACAGTGATGGTAGTGTCAAGGTCGTTTACGCCGTAGACAACACTGCCATTACTCGTGTAAAGATTGTTTTTAGGCACCACGAAGTAGTAGGTGTCGTTTTCGGCGACCGGAACCGAGTACTCGTTGGCAGCTGGGTACAAACGTTTCTCGATATTCCAGTGGCGAATCGTTTGCTGAGTCAGACTGTCAATAAGTGGCTTAAATGACGAACGATAGCGAATCTGATAGGTGCTCCACGGCATGGAAGTCAGCGTGTCGTAGCTCCAGAGTTGTTTGAGTTCCGCTTCACTTGGTCCGAGATGGATTTCACTCCCTTTGACATAACTGGTGTCCAAATTTGCTTTTTCTTCGGCATCAGTCATGTCATCGTCAAAGACACGTTTGTCATTGGGGATCCAGAAATACTCATGGAGCTTGTTTGTGGCGGTATAGGCGTTGAACTCACTGAGCGTGAGGTCGTTGATGAGCGTTGGGATGTTGCCGATTTGACTGATGATGTTGCTGTTTTGTTCAGCCACATAGCTGAGTGAGTCGAGCTTCCATAGTTTGATGGGCTGGGTAGCGTCGTATTTAATGGTACTAATGAGTTGGCGACTAATCGCCATCCCCTTGCTGTCCCAGTGCGCAATTGGGTAGTCATGCGTACTGGTGCTCACGATGATGTATCCTGCTGGTTTGGTAAAAGAGCTGTTGCTGTACAACGCAAATTCGTAGTAAGCCGGCGTTTTCCCAGTATTTACGTCCGGTCGGTACAAAGGCGTGGCATCGTTGCCAACATAGATGTTGGCGAGATCAAAGCCGTGCAGATTGCTCTGAGACTTGGGGTGGTCTGCTATATGTTGTAAAACCCGTTGTAGCATACTGGGTGCCAAGGCATTGATGCGCACAGTATCTTTGCCAAACAGAGCAGGTGTGCTACTCGGAGTGGTTGTTGCGGTTTTGATGACGACGGTATTGCTCGGTAGTGGCAGGTTGGTAGCGGTAGCAACCGGAGTCAAGGTGGCTGCCCGGGTAGCGGTTGGGATGGGAGTCCAGGTGCTCGTGGGCACGGCCGTTGCCGTGCTGGTATGCGTGGCAGTCGGAGCACTGGTATTGGACGTTGTTGGTGTTGCTGAGAACTTCGGATTCGGAGTTGCAGTCCGGGTGTAAGTCGCAGTGGCAGGTGCACGAGTCAGTGTTGCGGGTGCTTTGACGGTAGTAAAGCTAATCGGCACTCTGTTGGAGGTTGGTGTGCTGATTTTGACTGCCGTATTGGTCTTATCGACGCCAATCCAGAATGCGGTTGCGGCAGCAGCCACTTTGGTTGACTTAGATACCACGGTCATCGTACGTGGCAGTGCTTGTTTGGTGGCAGCGACGTTTGTTTGTAATGCAACTTTGGTCCGAAGGGTCCAGTCTTTGGCAGTAAACGTTCGGGTGGGCGTATTGGTTGTTGCGGGCGTTGCGGAAGGAGACGGGGTCGCCGATGGTGTGAGACTGCGAGTTGGTGTCACGTGCGCACTGGGAATCCCAGTACCGTAGCGTCGCGTAATCTCGTCGTTGCTTAGTGCGATTTGATTGAGTTCTATGGCTGCCAACTCACCTCCGTTCGCATTACCAACGTACACGGTACGTCGTGTGCCCACGCGGAAGGGGAGGAGTGTTGCGGGAGCCATTGCGCGCTGTACTTGATTCCCGTCGATGAGCAGCGTGAGGATACCGCCTGATTTCACAAATGCAAAGAAATGCCAAGTGCCGGGATCGCCGTCTTCGTCATCCCACGTGTACGAAAGTGTGGCATACGAAATAGTCCGGCTCGCGCTATCCCAACCGATTGAGCCACCGTTGCTAATCGGCTCAACCGCAAGTGTACCACTGCCACTGAGGCGTGCCCAAAACAGCAGTGTGCTGTCAGTGGTTCGCGGAATTGCGGACATTGAGCTCAGTGTAATCGCACGGTTGGTCTGCATGTGAATGGCAGCCACGCGCTCAAGTGGGCGTGGCTCGATACCACGCTGTGGATACGTGACGACTGGGCATCCACCGCCACCACACGATGCCAAAACCCCGTTGTGGGTGAGGTCGATGTCGTCGAACGTCAAGTGTTTTTGCGCAACGAGCGACGGTTCTTTCGCTTCAGCAAGCGTCTCTGCGGTCGTAATGTCAACGAATTGACTGTAGATTCGTACATCGTCGATGCTTCCCCAAAAGCTATTGTCGAGATCGGCGCGCCGAGCCAATACCACAGGGGCCAATTCGTTGTAGTTGTTAATTTTATCGCTGACGGTGTTGACCTCACGAATTCCATCGAGATAGAGACGGCGATTTGCGCCATCAACAGCGCAGATGACATGGTGCCAGTTGGTGTCGGTAATCGATGATAACGAAACAACGTCATCATCGTAAGTACTACAGTAGAGCTGGTTATCACTGTTAATGCCTACCGTAAACAAACGGCCCATTTGGAAGGTATTGCCGTGCGACAGCAAGATTTCGTGTTCGTTGATTTGTGCGCGGCGGAACCATAGCGCCACGCTAAATGTGCGATTGAGGCGGTATGCGGTGTTGCTGAACAAGTGCGACGTATTGCGGGCATCGAATTCGACGCCCCGCCCAAATACTCCGCCAGTGGGGCGCGGGCACGCTGGTACCGTACATCCAAAGGTGTCTACACCGATGGGCATAATCTGTGGTTGTGCAGAGTAGGTATCGAGTGGGACAAGGAATTCATTGCGGGTGAGATTGAAATGAAACTGACTCCCTGTCCACGGCTCTGCGGTTGGGGTCGGTGCAATATCGTTGGTGATGGGGATAAAGTCAGTGATACTACTCGCAAGCATGTGTGTGCCAGGAAAAATGCAGCGTATGAATTTTGCATCAGATACGCCCTTGTTTTCTTGGTTAACTGCGGTGAAATTTGCCCGGAATACGCCGTTCGATCCCACATCAGCACTTGCACGATCATCGAGCGGGATGGGATCTTTGTTGTTGTCATACACTTGTGCATAGGCTCGCAGTGGCACGCCAGCTTGGTGAATGCCCTCAAATCCGTCGAGTGCCCCGATGACATTGATGTAGGTACCACGACCGTAGGCTTCACAGCCGATATTGGTCGGTGCAAGCACATTGACATTGAAATTGACACCTCCTTGTTCAACCATGCCACTGTGGTACCGGGCGGCAATATCAGTGATATTGGCTAAATTATCTTCGAGCGCTACTGCGAATTTGGCGTTGATTTTGACTTCAAAAATCGACCCAATCACCGCAGTGCCGGTGGGTACGATGGTCACTGTGATGACTTTGCTGGTCTGTGGAGCGACTTTTACATCCGGATTTCCGTTGTTGATTAGGATGTCCCAGCCAGGGGGGAGTTGATTCTCGAGTCCGAGTGTATAGGTGATAATACTGCTCGAGGTGTTGTGCAGGTTAAATGAGCGCACGAATTCGAGATCAGAGGTTGGCTCGGGTGTGGCCTCAAACCACGTCACGTTCTCTTGTTCCATTTGCCCGTCTTGGTTACCCGTGATGAACTCGCCTGCAACGGGGTCAATACGTACGCGGGTACACGTGTGGAACTGGAACTCACCCGCATCGATTTGCTCTTGAGTAAGGGTGATGTCGGGAGTCCAGTCAATATTGACATCGACATAACTATTGGGTGCAATACTGGCAAGTGCGGGGAACGCAGTTTTGTCGACACTGGCGATTTCCGACCAACCTTCCGATCCTGCAATGCCAAGTCCGGTTGGGTCGGTGACATCAAAGCGGACCACCACGTTGGTGGCGTTTTTGGTGCCAGTATTGCGTACGCGTGCATAGAAACGATTCACAGAGCCAACGGCTGGGATATCACCGTTGTAGCGTGGCACCGGGTTGTTCCACATGTCGTTCCAAGTGCCATAGCGGTAAGTGCCGTAGCCGTTCAGTGGGCTATCAAACCAAATATCGGTGGTTTCGTAGCGATTCCCTGGTGATTCACGCCACGGACGCATTGACACATCGGGTTGATTTGCGCCGGCCCCGTACTGTACCCGTACGCAGTAGTAGTCTTTGTTGGGGTTGGTCGGTGACTCAGGCATGATGTAAAAGGCAACATCGTCATTGGTTAATAACGGCCTCACGTCACCACCGGCTTCTACGCTATTACCGACGGTATTTTTGTCAACGATGATAAATGTCTCTGGGGCGATTGGTTTGCGCCAGAGCTGATTGCGATTTTTGAGCCCTTCGTTTTTGGGATAGATGACGTCGACGATTTTTTCGTCAACAATGGTGCCATCTGCTAATTCTTCATAGTCAGTGCGTGATTCATCGACGCGTTCGATGAGTAATCCCTCCGTGGGGATGCCGTAGGTAGGGTGCGTATCATCGTTGAGGTCGTCGCCAAGGATTCTGTTGCGCACTGAGAGCAGGTAGTAGACATCTGCGGTGATTTCTACTTTGATGACTTGCATGTTGGGTTGCGAGGCAGGGTCGTATTCAAGTGCCCGAATACACGTCATGTCAGTTTGGCTAGATTTCGAATTTTTGATGGTCAAGTAGTGATTGATGGGCATCCAACCAGGGAACGCCACATGATCTTGCTTTTGGTATGCTCCGGTTTGTCCGGGATAGTTAGAGTCCATGAGTTCGAATTCGTTTTGATAGTCACTTGGATGTGCTGGCCCTGCCACTTGAAATGCATGCCCGAATTCGTGCCCCATACGCCCGTATGTTTCACGGGCGCGCTTGCTTGGATTTTCGCTCATCACCACGGTGCCATACATGGTGCCTGATGGCACTCCAGGGAGTGCATACCCCGTCCAGCTGGTGCTTTTTTGACCGGCCTGGCCACGATGAAACTGTGATGAATCGGTCTCAGCCATGAGCACAAGTACACCGTCGTATTCGTTGAAGTCGTAACTCGCTTGATCGGGGATATTGGCGACTGCATCACTCACTGCGCGGGCAAATTTACTCATGCACGGGTCCGATGCCGTAGGATCGGCACACCCACTGCTCAAGTCACCTCCACTTTCATCTTGGATGTACCAGTTGCGGTTTTTGGGGAGTTGGTAGAGGTCGGTAATGTCCCAGTCAACGGTCACTTTGCCGTACGAAGTCAATTCCCAGAGTGTCCTAAGCGGTTTAAGTAAGTCTTCTTCGACGCTCATGCCTGAAGTTCCCGAGGTGTCAGATGCATCTTTGCCATAGTACGATGTTGCTGGTTTATCGTTGAAATAGACACGCATCACGAGGTATTTTTTGGTGCCGGTCAGAGCAGCGCGCGAATTGCGTTGGAGAGAGGGGTCAAGTACACCCTGCTGAGCAAGCCATTGATCTATGCCATTGATGGGGTTTAGTGGTGCGGCTAATTGGTTATGTGTGCCGAAATGCGCCACAAGGGGTGTGTTTTGACCATGATACTCGGTGCCAAGGTTATGGGCCGCCATGTCTGTATCAAATGGAGTTAGTCGTTCTATGCGGTTATCCGCATTCACTACGTCCACACTGTGCGGGTCTATACTGAAGCTGCCAAGTACAAAAACGCCCACCATAACCAAAGAAAGAATTCGTGAAATAATACGTTGCATGATGTCTCCCTAATGATATGAAGCACCCCAGTCTACTAAAGTGCAGAGTTATGATGGGGGCAACTATGGCTGATGAAAACAGGATACTTTCGATTGTACAATGTTTTTCTTGCAAATACTAGACTAAAAAGCTCGGTGATGGTGAGGTTGGCATACAAAACACCGCATGGAAGCAGATGCATCTGTTTCCATGCGGTGACCACAATTCTCTTAGTACATGCTTTGGCCGCCGTTGATGATGATGGTTTCACCGGTCAGATAGGCGCCAAGATCCGACACCAAGTAGATGACGGCGCCCGCTACGTCACGCGGTGTGCCTTCGCGACCAAGTGGGATGCGCCCCCGCACTGCAGCGCGCATTTCGGGCGGCGTATTGATGTCGTGGAAGCGCGTGTCAATCAAGCCAGGGGCGACGCAGTTGACGCGGATGTGGTGTGGGGCCAACTCTTTGGCGAGCCCGCGGTTGTAGGTCAAAATAGCGCCTTTGGTGGCTGCATAGTAGCTCGAACCCACCCCGCCGCCGTCAAACGCGGCTTGAGAGCTCATCAGCACAATGTTGCCACCCCCTTGGGCCATCATGCCCGGGATGACCGCTTTACAACAGAGAAAGGTGCTGGTCACGTTGAGAGCAAACGCTTGATCCCACACCTCCCGGGTAATGTCGAGCGTGCCTTTGCGCCCCAAAATTCCCCCTGCGTTGGTCACCAAGATGTCGATGCCACCAAGTAGCCGCTGACTCTCGGCCACCACCGCGTTGACCACCTGTTCGTCGGTCAAATCGGCGGCAATCGCATGTGCGCGTACTCCATGAGCTTGGGCCGCGGCCACCACTTGGTTGGCACTTTCGGCACTTGAGAGATAGGTCAACACCACGTCCACGCCGTGTTCGGCGAGCATCTCTACGATGCCTTTGCCGATGCCCGATGCACCACCGGTGACGAGGGCACGTTTGCCACGTAAGCCGTAATCGCTCATGTGTTTGTTCCTTTCAGAAGCTGAAAAAACAGCGAATTATGCGGTCTGCTGGAGTGCTTGATAGGCTGCCAGGGTGCGCACGATTTGTGCGATGTGCGCATGGCCGTGCGCCACGTACCCGTGCAAAATGCTGGCGAGTGTCATTGCTCCCGCCTCAGCGTGTTGTCCGGTGCGCTCCCAATCGGTGTCGTCGAGTTGTGCAAAAAACGCCGCCCAGCGCTGATGTAGTCCCTGCAAGATGAGCAACGAGGGGCCGATGTCCGGATTCTGACTGTCTGCGAGGGCGGCCCATGCGTCTTGGTCGTACGGTTTGAGGGGCGGGTTCTGCTCGGTCAAAATGAGCCGACAACGCGCGAAGGCCGTGCTGTGCGAATCAGCGAGATGATGCACGTTTTGGGCGATGCTCCACTCGCCGAGAATCGGTGTGGCCACGAGCGCTTGGTGATCGATGCGTGTGACGACCGCTTGTAACTGAGTGGGAAACACGGCGAGTTGGTGGATGGCGACGTGGTGCGTTTGCATGCGTGCCTTGACCTTTCGTTGCTACACGGGAAGTTGTACTGATTGTACTACGAGTTGATGCGCTTGCGTGTGGCGAGTGTGGTAGGATGGGAACAGCACAAAATGAAGAAACGAAAGAGGTGCTGGTGATGTCCCATGAGTTTTTGCATGCGGCCCATGGTGGCTCGCAGTGGCGTGCTCGTGCCACTGATCCGTTGGCGCAGATTGGTGTGACGACCGAGTATGGCCGGCTCCGCCGCGTCATCATGCATCGTCCCGGCGCTGAAATCGACGGTATCACGGATGCAGATGCGGTGTTGTGGGACGACATTGTAGCGCCGAGTGTGGCACGTGAACAGCACGACAACCTGACGAGCACCTATCGTTCGTTTGGGGTGGAAGTGGTAGAATTGACCCCCGGCGAGCAGGCCACCCCCAACATCTACTTTTGTCGTGACCACTTTTTCATGACGCCACGAGGGGCTATCGTTGCCCGCATGGCCTCGGCGGCTCGTGCCGGCGAAGAATGGGTGTCGGCCCGGCGCATGTTGGCCGCTGGGGTGCCCATCGTGCATGGCGTGCACGGTGATGCGGTCTTTGAGGGTGCCGATGTGGTCTATGTGCGTGACGGTGTGGTCATGGTGGCAACGGGTTTGCGTACCAATCAGGCGGGAGCCGAGCAGGTGGCCATCGAGCTCAAACGCATGGGTTTTGAACCACATATCGTGAATATGCCATGGGGTTGCGGTCATATCGATGGTGGGGTAAATATTGTGGGGCCACGTACGGCTGTCATGGTGCCCAATAATGTGCCCCATGCCGCCTACGAACTCTTGCGCTACATGGGATTTACCATCATCAACGCCTGTGATGCGCCCGGATTGCCCCATTACCCGCGGGCCATCAACATGGTGCCGGTGGCGCCAAATGTGGTGGTGATGCCCGCAGGGAGCCCTGGTTTGGTCGCGTTGTTTGAGGCGCACGACATCGAATGTCACACCGTGGATATCTCCGAATTGGCCAAGGGCGGCGGTGGCATTCACTGCATGACGGGTGTCATCTGGCGTGACAACGAATAATTCGCTCGGCGAGAACTGACCACCGTGGGTCGGTGCGAAAATGTGCAGGATTTGTAACTGTAGTGGTTACAAATCCTGTTTTTTTGGTATATACCAAGAAAAACTGTGTGCTTGCAAATTTTCTTTTTCTTTGCCCATCACTGAACTGGTTGTGGTGTGCATCGTTTGGGTGATGAGGTCCGCACGGATGATGAGTGGTACAATGCCATCATCGACCACGCACCTCCATAAAGGGAATCTCCATGTCAGTGACCAGCAATCGTCCATTTTGGGCTGCTTTTGGGGCAGCCCTGCTCTTTTTTGCGGCTTTTTACACGCTCATCGTGCCCATGCCTCTCTACCTCGTCGATATCGGTCTGCCAGATTGGCAGATCGGCTTCATCATGGGCGCATTTGGCATTGCGTCGCTGATTGGCCGGCCGCTCGCAGGGGCACTCTGCGACAGCATCGGCGTGCGGCCGGTAATCGTGTTCGGCGTATGTGCGTTGGCGGTGGGTGGGGTCGCGGTCATGTGGGTGTCCCACCCTTGGTTGTTGTTCGGTCTGCGTATCATGCAAGCGGCTGGGTATGTGGCCTTCACCACGGCCTCGACCGCGCTCGTGTCGGATCTCGTCAGCGATGAAACACGGGGGAGCGCGTTGGCTCGTTTTGGGGCGGCCGCCAATGTGGCCATTACCATCATTCCAGCCGTGGTTACGAGCGTGTTGCCGTGGTTGACGCTCCGCGGGGCATTTGTGCTGTGTGGTGGCTTTGCGGTGGTGGCCGGGCTGTTGATTTGGCGTGCCATTCCGGCACGACCGGGCCGTATGAGTACGTGGTCCCTGCGGCAGTTACTCACGTTTCCGCGTATGTTGTGGCTTCCCATGGCAACCACGGCCCTCTTTGGCGTTGGATTCGGCGCTTACTTTCAGTATTTGCCCTTGTTGGCAGAGCGGCGTGACATCGCACCACTCGGCATCGCCTATACCGTGTACGGGATCGCCATCATCGCCACTCGGCTCCTGACCGGGCGTCTCCTTGATCGCGGCGACCGTCGTCGCGTCTTGGTGCCGGCAGCGGTGGTCATGGCGAGTGGTTTGTGGTGTTTTGCCGGGGCCACCTCATTGCCCGTATTGCTCGTGGCAGCCGCGCTCACTGCCACTGGCGGTGGCGTCTTCCACCCTGCGCTCATCGCCATTCACGTCGATAGTATTCCTGAGCGTGGCAAAGCAACGGCCGCTGTCTATCTCGCTTTCGACTTGGGGATTGGAGTCGGCGCATGGCTCCTCGCTCCCATCCTCGAGATCGCTGGTATCGGCACCATGTACGTGGTGGCCGGCTTGATTACGCTGTTGGCGGGTCTGATTTCGCCGTGGATTCCTCGTCGTCACTAGGCGTCATGGCCCACTTAGCACCAATCGGGGTGGGCGTGCATCTGCGCTCGGAGTGCGGTTTTTTCTGCATCAGAAAGCCACGCTGCTCGAACCGCATTGTCGATGAGCGCACAGATGTCGTGGGCTGCTAGTCCCCCCTCCGTCATCAAGAGCGTGTATTCATCGGCCAACGTGTTGTTGAACATCTTGGGGTCGTCGGTGTTGATCGTGACCAACATCCCCTGGCGGATACATTCAACCACGGGGTGGGCGGCAAATGTGGGTACCACGCCCGTGCGCAAGTTCGACAGGGGGCACATCTCGAGCGGGAGTTGGTTTTGGCGCAGGTATGCGCACAAACTGGGGTCTTCGGGGGCACGAGCCGCATGCCCGATGCGTTCTGCGTGCAGGGCGTGAATCGCCCCCCAAATGCTCTGTGCTCCTGCTGCTTCCCCCGCATGCACGGTGGTGTGCAGACCGAGCTGACGGGCACGCGCAAAGACCGTGGTCATTTTTTCGGGGGGATGACTCTGCTCCGACCCACCGAGACCGATGCCAATCACGCCGTAGTCGCGGAGCTCGGCCACCGTTTCGAGGGTGTGCATGGCCTGTGACACCGGAGAATCACGCACCACGTCTGCGATGAGTTTGACGTGGATATCGGGCACACAATCAAGCCCGCGCCGAATGGCAGCGGTGATGTCGCCGATGCTGATGCCATGACGAGCGAAATCCGTGGGCGAGTAGTGCGCTTCCACGTAGCGCATGTTTTGGGCCGCCCAGTCGCGCGCAACGGCTTCAGCGATGAACGAGAAATCTGCTGGTGTGCGGATGAAACGATTCTTCCAGACCCAGGTCTCAATGAAATGTGGGAAATCGCGGTAAGTGAACCGCTCCACGATGGCATCAAGCGTGGGCACATGTGCATCGCCGCCGTACTGCTGAATGAGTTGCCATAACGCATCAAGTGGGATGGATCCCTCAAGGTGCACGTGTAATTCAACTTTGGGGATGCGGTCTACCCAGCGCATGTGATTCATCCTTTCCCGGCGGGGTCAGCGCACAGCGCTGACCCCGGCTGTTGGCAGTCGTGCCGATTTAGGTGCCTTCTTGCCAGCTGTTGAGGTATTCGTGCTGCGCCGGCGTGAATGTGTCAAGGCGAATACCGAGCGCTTTGAGCTTGAGACCGGCAATCAGTTGGTCGGCACTTTGTGGCAACGTGTGGACGCGTTTGCTCATGGTGCCGGCGTGGTGTGCCAGTGTCTCAGCGGCCAAGGCTTGATTGGCAAACGACATGTCCATCACGGCCGGTGGATGCCCTTCGCCGGCTACCAAGTTGACTAGGCGGCCCTCGCCGATTAAGTGAAAGGCTTTGCCGTCTGCCATGTGATAACTGGTCACATGGGTGCGTGGTTGCGTCTTGTGGCTGGCTTGAGCCTCGAGTGCAGCAACATCGACTTCCACGTTGAAGTGTCCGGCGTTGGCCAGCACACAGCCGTCTTTCAAGGCGGCGAAATGTTCGGCACTGACCACGGTGCGATTGCCGGTCACGGCCACGATGATGTCGGCTTCGCTGACAGCGCGGTGCATCGGCATCACCCGGTAGCCGTCCATGGCCGCTTCGAGCGCTTTGACCGGATCGACCTCGGTGACGATGACACGTGCACCGAGACCAGCCGCACGGCTCGCAAGCCCGCGACCACACCAGCCATACCCGGCAACCACCACGGTACGACCGGCGATGAGCAAATTGGTGGCCCTGATGATGCCGTCGAGGGCACTCTGGCCAGTGCCGTAGCGGTTGTCAAACATGTGCTTGGTTTGGCTTTCGTTGACCGCAATCACGGGGAACGGCAATACGCCTTGTTGCTCCATGGCCTTGAAGCGCTTCACGCCCGCAGTGGTCTCTTCGGAGGCTCCCATGGGCAGATGGGCCGGGTCCAGCCCGCGCTGGAGCAGAGCGCTGGTCAAATCAGCACCATCGTCGCAGAGCAGGTGTGGGCGCATGTCGAGCGCCACTTTGACATGGCTCCGGAAGGTGTCCAGCGATTCGCCACGATACCCGAACACGGGAATCTCGTCGTGGACGACCAATGATGCAGCCACGTCGTCTTGTGTCGATAACGGATTCGACGCCACCAAAACCACCTCTGCCCCACCAGCTGCCAGTGTGCGCACCAAGGCTGCTGTTTTGGCGGTGATGTGTAAACAGACCGACAAGCGCATGCCTTTGAGTGGGCGCTCGTGGCGGAATCGCTCACGGATGCCGAGGAGTACCGGCATGTCCTGCTCGTTCCAGTCAATCCGGTTGCGCCCATCGTCGGCGAGGCCAAGATCGCGTACTTCAAAATCTGCCATGGGAGATACTCTCTTTCTTGTGTGTGATGACCCAAAACAATCCGGTCACGATGCGCCACCCTCACGGTGACGAAAGCTGGGTTACGAGGGGCATCACCCCTACCAGTACCCAGCCAGATCTGCGTAACGGCGAGGCACGTATTTGACCATCGTCACGCTGAAACTGACTGATTTCTTCGCCATGCACCAATACCAGCGTGCTATCACCTACCCAGTACATTGCGAGTGCTACGTCGTGCCCGGTCTGGATGATTTGCCGTTGACTCGCGTCTGCGTGTTGGACGATGAGTTGATTGTCACGCTGATAGGCGAACCAATCGCCGGATCCACTCCATGCGGGATGTGCGCCGTCGTCAATGCAAATCAAATTGCTTTGCTGGATGGTTTTGGCGCACATGCGCACCGCATCGCCTTCACGCATGCTAAACCACAGCTGCTGGCTGTGTGGCCGCCAGGCCAGCTCTTGGTAGTCGGAGTCGACTCCCGCCGGAGCAATAAGCACGTCACGACTGCCGTCAGCGCTGAGCTGATACAGGTTGCCGAGCCGACTACAATAGAGGGACTGGCTGTCGTCAGCCCACGTCATACTATCACAATGAGCCATGATTTCGTGTCGCAGGCCGCGTTGCCACTCGTACAACACGAGCTGATTGTCCTCCGTGCGGACGGCAATCTGGGTGCCGTCCGGCGCAATCGCGAGGGCTACGACGGGCAGGTCCGTGGCAATAATCCGCTCGTCGCTGCCACGGACCACCAACAACTCTTGCGTGCCCGGATTGCGGTAGAGCAAGGCGGGTGTGGGTGGTGCATCGGTGCTGGGCAACGGTCCGACGGGAGTGCCAACTGCAGTGGGTACGGGACTCGGGGGGATTGGTACGGGGGTATTCATCGGATTGGAGCGGGTGGGTTGGCCACAGGCGATGCAGAGTGCGACCCCAATCAGGCACAGACATATGCGCATGCGGCGGAGCAGTGCCATGGTATCACCTTGTCACGAGTGCGTCTGTTTCAGCGCATTATAGCAGTTTCATGTGTGCACCTGCGGTGGAGGCTGGTATGATGGTGACAGGAGACGCATCTTTGCGGCATGCATGCACGATGGAGGATGATGATGGCGAAAATTGCCTTGATTGGCGCAGGGAGCGTCGTGTTTACGCGCAATCTGTGTAGCGACATCTTGTTGGCACCGGCCCTGCAGACCAGCGAAATCGCACTCATGGATATTGACCCAGTGCGTTTGGATACCGCCTATCAGTTGGTCAAGACCATCATCGAAAAACGTGGCCTGCGGGCTACGGTGACTGCGACCACCAATCGGCGTGAGGCCATTCGCGGGGCACGCTACGTGATTACCACCTTCCAACAGGGCGGTCTGTCGGCGTACCAGCTCGACATCGACATCCCGCAACGGTACGGCGTTGAGCAGTGTGTGGGTGATACGCTCGGCCCAGGGGGCGTGTTTCGTGCACTCCGTACCATTCCCGTGCTCCTCGACATCTGTGCCGACATGGAAGCAGTTGGACACCGCGATGCGCTACTGCTCAACTACGTCAATCCCATGGCGGCCAACTGCTGGGCGGTCGATCGTGCCCGTGGTACCCCGCACGTGGGTCTTTGTCATAGTGTGCAAGGCACCAGTGAAATGCTGGCGACTTGGGCGGGAGTCGATTACGCCGACGTCGTTTACCACTGCGCTGGCATCAATCACCAGGCCTTTTTCTTGCGCTTCGAAGACCGCACCGGTCGTGACCTGTATCCAGCGATTCATGCGGCGACGCAACAAGCTGACGTCTACGGCAGTGAGCCGGTTCGTATCGACTTGATGCGTCATTTCGGCTTTTTTGTGACAGAATCGAGCGGGCACGCCAGCGAATATGTGCCCTACTTCCGCAAAAATCCGACCATGATCTACGAAGATTTGGTGCCCAAATTCACCAATCCACACGATCACTGGTTTGATTTTGGGCGCACGGGTGGCTATTTGCGCCATTGTCTTGAGCGTGAAGTCCATGCTGCCAGTGAGCGCCAAGAGATGATTGCTGGTGCCCGTGATATTCCCACGCAACGCTCGCACGAATACGGGTCACATATCATCGAGGCCATCGAGACCAATCAACCCATCCGTATCAACGGCAACGTGCCCAACCGTGGTCTGATCCGCAATTTGCCCGAGGGGTGTTGTGTCGAAGTGCCGTGTCTCGTTGATGGCCATGGGGTGCAACCGACGACGATTGCGCACTACCCGACCCAGCTCGCCGCCCTCAATCGTACCAACGTCAACGTGCAAGAACTCATCGTGGAAGCGGCGTTGCAGGGCAATACCGAGGCCGTCTACCACGCAGTCATGCTCGACCCGTTGACGGGAGCCGTGTTGACGCTTGACCAGACGCGTACGATGGTCGATGAGCTCTTGACGGCACAAGCCGCTTGGCTTCCCCAATTTCAACACTAACATCCTGACACGGCGGTGTGTTTGATGCTACAAATCGTAGTATCATAGGGGTGTACAGGATTCAGTGCCACCAATCCGTGGTGGAGCGAGGGTAGCGTGAGCGGTAGTGAAAAAAGACCTCACCTCGAGGTGATTTTGGTATAATGGAGGGCGTATGCGTTGCCCGTACTGTGCACATGGGGAAAGTGATGTGCTCGACACGCGCAGGCTTGACGATGCGAGCGCCATACGGCGCCGGCGCCGCTGTGCGCAGTGTGGTAAGCGCTACACGACGTACGAGCGCGTTGAGACGGTGAGTATCACCATCGTCAAAAAAAACGGCGAACGTGAGCCATACGAGCGCGATAAGTTGCTCCGTGGTGTCATGACCGCCTGCTATCGACGTCCGGTTTCGGCACAGCGCATCGACCAACTCATCAACGACATCGAAAGTGAGTTGTTGAGTAGCAACGAGCACGAAGTAACTTCGCGCTATGTGGGCGATGTGACCATGCGCTTGCTCCGTGATGTCGATGAAGTCGCGTACATTCGGTTTGCGTCGGTCTATTTGTCGTTCACCGATATCACGCATCTGCGTCAAGCGGTCGATGATTTGTTGCAACGCAATACTTCCCCTGAGTCTTCAGAATCGTAGCAGTTGGATGAAGTAGGAACATTCATGAATCAAGAACCACAGCCAACGCAAAACGGCTTGACGATGCCCGTTGGCGAATACTTGCGCCAAGGCTTTCAATCGCTCCGTTGGCCGCTCATCGTGCTGTACGGTGTGGGAGCCGGCTTGTTGATGCCGCTTTCGCTTTTGCAGTCCACCCTCGCCATCGTGGCAGGTGTCATCCCGGTTGGTATCGGTTTGTTGATCGCGCGTACCGTCAAAGGATTTTATGGTTTGTACGGGTTTTTGACGGGATTGGTTGGCGCATTGACGAGCGTCGTGTTGTTGTGGGTATTGATTTTTGTGACTGGCAATTCGAGCCTCGTCGCCAATCTTGACCCCACATCGGTGTCACCCATGAACACCTTCTTGACTGCGAGCGGCTTCATTGCGTTTTCCCTCATCGCCTTTTGTACCTTCGGTGCGACCACGTCTGGCCGCATGGAGGAGCGCAATCGCGAGCTTCGTGCCCAAACCGCCGCCCGCGGTGGCACGTTGGAGCGTGCTGGTGCGGTGCGTGAGGTCGGCGACATCCGCGGATTTACGTTGGCACAACTCGGCTGGTACGTGAACAATTTGTTCAAGAAAAAGGGCTTCAAGTTCCGAGACTACAAATTCGTCGACAAAGACCGTTTTGTTGACCTGTGGTACGAACACGAAGAGAAAGAATGGCATGTGCGTTGTGCCATTTCAGACAAGGTGACGCCTGGTACCATCGAAAGCCTCGTGCAAGAGATGAAGCGTGAAAACATCACCAAGGGCATCGTCGTGGCATCCACCGAGTTCACTCCGGCTGCCATCAAGAGTGTCAAGGACAAACCGGTCGTGCTCATCGACGGGTTGACGCTGTACGATATTTCGAAGTAGGGTCGTGTTGTGTGGGTATCGGCTCCATGGCGCCGGCCCACTGTGAGGGAAGCAGGATGCAGATTCGTCTCGATGAGCGCGTTGCGCTCGTAACCGGTGGCTCGCGCGGAATTGGCCGTGCCATCGCCCAAACCTTGGCCACCACCGGTGCCACCGTCATCGTCAACTACCGTGGCAACCAAGCCGCCGCCGATGAGACCGTGGCCGCCATTATGGCAGCTGGCGGCAAAGCGGTTGCCATCCAGGCTGATGTTGCCAACGGCGCCGACGTGGAGCGCTTGTTCAAGCAGATTGGTGATCAATTTGGTCGTCTCGACATTTTGATCAACAATGCGGGTATCACCCGGGACACCTTGCTCATGCGCATGAAGGACGATGATTGGGATGCGGTGCTCGACACCAATCTCCGGGGCATCTTCCTCTGCACGCGTGCTGCCATGAAGTTCATGGCGCGAGCGCGGTGGGGGCGCATCATCAACATCACCTCAGTGGTTGGTTTGATGGGCAATGCTGGCCAGGCCAACTATGCGGCTGCCAAAGCCGGCATCATCGGCTTCACCAAGTCAGTGGCCCGTGAATACGGCTCGCGTGCGGTGACCGTGAACGCCGTCGCTCCTGGTTTCATCGACACCGAGTTGACCGCGGTGCTTGGTGCTGACACCCGTGAGGCACTGACCAAGCAGATTCCGTTGGGGCGGTTGGGCACCCCCGAAGATGTCGCCGGTGTGGTGACGTTTTTGGCATCAGAGCAGGCTGCCTACATTACTGGTCAGACCTTCAACAGCGATGGTGGCATGGTCATGCAGTAGTCGGTGCATCAATGGTGCACAAAAAGGGCGGGCGGCAATCATGCCGCCCGCCTTTCTTTGTCTCAGCTAAAAGCCGACCCTGATAATGGTGCGCCCGGTTTTGTCTTGGAAGAAGCCGACGCCGTCTTGGATGAGCCCCACATAAAAGCCCATCTTGTTCTCGGGTTGTTTGAGTTGGATGCGCCCGATGATTTCACATTCTTCACCCGGCAAAAACTCGTCTTCCACGTAGGGCACGGTCCACTCGGCGGGCGGGCGCGGCGTAATTGCCCAGCGGTACGGGTAGCGCTTGGCGGCGCCGCCCGCATTGGCGTCCCAGTCGACCCCGATGCGCCAATACCCACCCGGTTTCGCCGTGTAGATGCCGTTTTCAATCGATGAAAACACCTCGTCGGTGGTGTAGGTGTGCCCGGAGGCGGGCCCGTACGTGCGAATGGGCACGGTGCCGGTGTTTTTGACCCGGATCGTCACGGTAATCGTGTCGCCGAGCATGACCGCCTGTGGTGCCATGTAGCTGTAGGTAATGGTGGCTTGGGGTTGACCACTGTTCTCGATGGTGATGGCGTTTTGGCGTTCCACAATGTTGCCGTATTGGTCTTGGGCGCGAATGGTGTAGGTATACACGCCATTGGCCAAGATCAGCCCGTCGGTGGTTTTGCCGTTCCACACTTGTCGGTGCAGTTGCGGACCCGATGTTTCACCCGTCACGAATGGCAACGTGCGTCCGTCGGGAGTTGCAATGCTAATGTCCACCGTGGCAGTGACCGGGAGCTGGTAGGTGATTTCGGTGACGTCCTCGCGCCCATCAGCATTGGGCGAAATCGTCGTGGGGAATGCGATGAGGTTTTCGATCATTGGCACGGGGGTATCCGCACTCTGAATGGTCAGATTGACTTGGGCGCTCTCACGCGTATTATTGGCCGTCACGGCCGTCACGGTGACCGTGTAGACGCCGCTAGGCAACGCGCGCTGTTGCAACACCGGGTCACCGGTGGGCGCGGTGCCGTCGATGCGCAGTTGGTAGGCATCACTCGATGCTTTGCGCCAGACCGCATCCCGCACCACGTACTGGTTGCCGGCCGCATCACTGAGAGCAATACTGACCGTGGCGTCTTGACCAACGGTGTAATTGAGCGTGACCGTCTCCCCAGCACCGGTCGGGCTGAGGGTGGCAGCCGACAGGCTCACATTGTTGAGCAACGGTGCGGTGCTACAGGCGCTGAGAAGCACCCCGATGGCCACGATACTGAGGCGCACGAGCCAACGTATCATGTGTCTTCTCCTTCGTCACTGAGTGGGAAACGTCGCCCGAACCAGGTCAGGGCCACGATGCCGAGCAAAACGCCAAACCAGAGCGTCCCAAATCGAATCAACATGGTGGCAGCCGCTGCCGCAGCCTGACCCATGGGAATCATCCAAATCAACAGTCCGGTCGAAGACGCCTCGGAGACGCCGAGCCCACCGGGCAACAGCGACACCAACCCGAAGAGCGTGGAAGCCGCAAAAATGAACGTTGCTTGTTGGAGCAGTTGCCAACTGGGCGCAATCCCCAGTCCTTCAAGGACGTACACGAACGCCACACACTCACAAAACCACGACACCACGCTGAGGAGCGTCATCCCGGCCAGCAGGCGCCCGCCCATGAGTGCTTTGCTCGACTGGTAGGCGGTACGGAGCGGTTGTGCGAAGCGTGTGTGATCGATGAGCCCGATTCCCCACAGGATGGCACGCTCAGATTGCAACACGCCAATGCCGACCACGGTAGCTCCCACGAGGACCCAAAACAACGGCGCAGCCGGTGGATAGAGTGTCAATCCTACCCCCATCAACAGCAGCATGGCGATGCCGTCGGTGATGCGTTCTGCCACCACAATGGGGGCCGAATGGCTGACCGGAGTTTGATTGATGCGCTTGAGCAGGTATGATTTGAGCACCTCGCCGACTTTGCCCGGCGTGACGGCCATGACCATGCCTGCCGTGAACAGTAGCGCGCTATCGGTGCGACTCACTCCTTGGCCAGCGTCAATGTGACGCAAGTAGACGTCCCACTTCCACCACCGCAAGACGTAGTTGAGCACCGTGAATCCCAAAATGGCGGGCAGTGTGTGCCACGCAAAGAGTTGCAAACTCGTGCCGACTTGGCGAATGTCACCGGCAAAGCCGAGGAGCGCGATGACCACGACCCCGATAAGCAACGAGGTGAGAATACGACGACGGAGTTGGGCAAACACGCACATTCCCTCCCATTGACCTTCCTTGTGGCATTATAAAGCATTTACCAGCGGGTAACGGTATCACTTTGGTGGTCGATGCTCGATGCACCCGATGAAGTTTTGCTACAATACAGCAGAGATGCCTGCCAATGGAGAATATCCGCATGACCTATGCCACCATCGAAGCCCTCCAAGATGCCCTTGCCACGCGTGGTTATGTGGCCGACCGCCCGTTGAGTACGGCGCTGTTTTTGGCACTCAAACTCAATAAACCGCTGTTGCTTGAGGGTGAAGCAGGGGTTGGGAAAACCGAAATCGCTAAAACACTCGCACAACTTCTTGGTGCGCCGTTGATTCGTCTGCAGTGCTACGAGGGCCTCGACGCTGCTACCGCCATCTACGAATGGAACTACCAGCGTCAGTTGCTCCAGATTCGTTTGGCTGAGGCGCAAGGTGCGGCACAGCAGGCCGACATTTTCAGTCGTGAGTTCCTCATTGAGCGACCATTGCTCCAAGCCATTGCGGATCACCACACCCAATCGCCCATTTTGCTCATCGACGAACTCGATCGTGCCGACGAAGAATTCGAAGCGTTTTTGCTCGAATTGTTGTCGGATTGGCAGATTACCATCCCCGAATTGGGCACCATTAAAGCCGTCCACCCGCCCATCGTGATTATCACCAGCAACCGCACGCGCGAAGTCCACGATGCGCTCAAGCGCCGTTGCCTCTTTCACTGGGTCGATTACCCGACCCTCGACAAAGAGCTCAAAATCGTTGCGTCGCGTGTCCCCGGCGTCAACGACCAACTGGCGCGCCAAATCGTGTTGTTTGTGCAGGAGCTCCGCCGCCTTGATCTCTTCAAGTTGCCCGGCGTCGCCGAGACCATCGACTGGGCACAGGCGTTGGTCGCACTCAACACCACCAAGCTGACCCTCGAGACCGTCGACGACACGCTTGGCGCCATCTTGAAGTATCAAGACGATCTACAACAGGTCAAAGGCGAGGCCGTCAAGGCGCTCATTGCGCGAGTCAATGCCTCATGACCACGGAGAATCACATCAACGAGCATCTCATCGGCTTCGTGCATCTGTTGCGGAGCATGGATCTCAAGGTGGGTGCCGGGCAGTCGGTTGATTTTTGCCGGGCGCTGACCGAGGTGCCCATTACCGACCGTATGGCGCTTCATGATGCTGCGTTGTGTACGCTGATTACCAAACCCGAAGACATTCCGCTCTTCGAAACAGCCTTCGCTTTCTACTTTCGCCCACTCTCGGATTTCGACCCGGCCCAACTGGCCATCCCGGTGGTGCGGGTGCCCCAGCGTCCGTTGCGGGTCCCCCGCCGCAAGCCGACCGCCCCGCCCGAGGATCCGGCGGATGGTGAGGAGAGCGAAGAGCAAAAGGTCGGCGTCACGCTGGCGTATAGCGCGAGTGAGACCCTGCGCGCCCGCGATTTCGGCAGTTTCAGTTACGAAGAAGTCCAACAGGCGCGTGACATGATGCGCCGCATGCACTGGCGTCCGGCGCTACGCCGGACGCGGCGCAAGCGTATGAGCAAACGTCGTGGTAGTCTCGATTTGCGCCAGATGATGCGCACCAGCATGCGCTTTGCTGGTGAGCCGCTCCGGCTCACCTACCGGCGCCCTCGCTACCGCCGCCGCCCGTTAGTGGTGCTCTGCGACATTAGTGGCTCCATGGATCGCTATAGCCGCATGTTGTTGCACTTCGTTCACACGCTCAGCGACGGTATCGGACAAGTCGAGACATTCGTGTTTGGCACCCGCCTGACCCGGATTACGCGCCTGCTCCGCTCCAAGGACGTCGATGATGCGGTGGCCATGGTCAGCAAGCAAGTGCTCGACTGGTCGGGCGGCACGCGCATCGGCACCACCATTCGTGACTTCAACGTGCGTTGGTCGCGCCGGGTCATGTCACGTGGGCCCGTAGTACTGGTGATTAGTGACGGTTGGGACCGTGGTGACCCCCAACTTTTGTCGCGCGAAATGGCCCGTTTACAGCGCTCTTGCCACCGTCTGATTTGGCTCAACCCGTTGCTGGGCAATCCGCGCTACCAGCCGCTGACACAGGGCATGCAGGCGGCGCTGCCGTTCATCGACGACTTTTTGCCCGTGCACAACTTGAACAGTGTGGCGCAACTGGGGAGCATGCTGGCGTTGCTGGGCAATACGCGGCGTGAGCGCCAACAACGGCGCGTTCCTTCACCGGCATCGCCGGCGTAGTGGCGGCCGTTCTCATGATATGTTGGGCAATGTATGCCCCCGTTGCGCCTACGGCGCAACGGGGGCATGAGTGTTGTAAAGCAACGCGATTATTCGGCGTTGACTGGCGTAGGAGTTGTGGCGCGGAACTGTGACACGATGCCGAAGCCGTAGGCCACTGCTTGGCCAATCAGCAAGGCAAACATTATGGTGCCGATGCCGAAGCGCCCACCCAGCAAGATGCCAATGATGCACACGGTGACTTCGATGGAGGTGGCGATGCGACTGACACGCACCCCGGTGATGCGGTTGAGGGCGGTCATCAGCCCTTGTCGTGGTCCAGCACCTAGTCCGCAGGTGATGTAGATGGCCGAGCCGAGCCCCTCGAAGATGATGCCAAGCACCACAAAGACCAGCCCAATGCCCATGTCACTTTGGCGCGGAATGAAGCTCATCGTCAGTTGGACGACGTACGAAATCACTACGATGTTGGCGACGGTGCCCAAGCCGACGCGCTCTTTGAGTGGAAACCAGAGCGATAACACAACGATGCCGATGGCAAACGTGCTCCAACCGATGCTGATGTGCGCAATTTTGCTGATTCCCTCGGCAAGCACGGCCCAGGGTGAATTCCCGAGATTGGACAGGATGATGAGGGCGTCGCCGAATCCAAACAACGTTAACCCGAAGACGAGAATGAGGAGACGGGTTGGCTCAAGATCCCAGCGTGACGAGGCAGTCCACGCGGTGTGTGGCACAGTGCGAGACGGCGTCAAAAACTTGCGCATCCAAAGACCCTTCCACCGCCTGTGGCGGCGTATGACAAAGCGTGCTCTCTACTATACCAGAGTCCACGCCAGGGTGGAGTTGTTCCCCGCGTTGTGTTATTTATGTTGGTCGCGTTGGATGACAAGCAGCGTGACGTCGTCGTAGATACGTCCCTCACTAAACGCGGTGACGTCGTTGGCAATCGTAGTAACGATGGTTTCGGCGTTGTGCTGTTGCGTACGCTGGACGACCTGCATGAGTCGCTCAACGCCGTAGATGGAGTCGTGTTCGTCGAATGACTCGGTGACTCCGTCGGTGTAGCAAACGATGACATCTCCGGCTGCAACGGTGGTGGTCTGTGTGTGTAGCCTGATCTCCTCAATCACCCCAATCGCCATGCCGGGTGAGCTGAGTTGTTCGTATGTGCCATTGGCACGCATCAGCAAAGGCGGGTTGTGCCCGGCACAACAGTAGTGCAGTACTCCGGTTGCTACGTCAACGATGCCATAAAAAATAGTCACGAACATGCCCGATTCGGAGTCACGCGTAATCCAGCGATTGGCGCGCATCAACGCAACCGCTGGGTCGGATCCATCGAGGGCGGCTGCCCGTACCAAGCTCCGTGACAACGTCATGAACAACGCCGCCGCCATGCCTTTATCGCTCACATCGGCAATCACAAAGCCCAGAAGTTGGGCTCCATTCGGTCCTTTGAGAGGCCAGTAATCATAAAAATCACCACCAATCACGCGTGCTGCTCGCCAATGTGCCTTGATGTGCCACCCTGCAATCTGTGGAGCCGTATCGGGCAACAGCGACGTTTGAATGTCACGGGCGAGGTGGATTTCTTTTTCGAGCAGCGCCGCACGGTCGGCTTCTTCCTCGAGCAACGCATTCTCGATGGCAGCGCCGATTTGCCCGGCCAAACCGTTGAACAGGTGTTGTTCACGCTCACCAAAGCTTCGCTCAGCGAGGTCGAAATCTGCCAACAGGATCCCTGGCGTGGTGCTCCGACCACGGGTGACGAGCATGAGTAGTCGTTTGTGCGTAAATGCGTGGATAAATCCGGTTTCGTCCGTCATCTCGACCAGTTGCACGTTGATGGGGGTAATGGTGGGCAGCTGAAAGAGGGTCTCCGGGTAGATTTGCCCAATGAGTTGCTCTGCTTCGTTGGGGGTGAGCCCGGCAGTTGCACTGACCGTCAACATATGTGTTGCTTGATCCCAGCGCAAATAACAGCTCCGTCGACAATCGAGCAGACGCAAAGGCAGGCGGGCCGCTGTCACAATCACGTCGGCCGCGTCAATGGTGCGATTCAGCTCCTCGGCGGCCTGCAAGAGTACATTGAGCCGCCACGCTTCTGCGCGTTGAGCACTAAAGACCCGAGCGCGCTCGAGTGCGAGCCCGACCTGGTCGGCCAACGTTTGCATCACAAAAACGTCGGTCTCTTTGAAGTGCCAGCGTTCAGCACTCTGTACGTCGAGTACACCGACTAGTTCGTTGGCAAAGCGCACCGGCACCGCTAATTCACTCTGCGTGTCCGGGTCGTCTTCGAGGTAGTGCGGATTGGCGTGAACGTCGTTGGAGAGGACAACCTTGCGGGTGCGAATCACGTCGCGGATAATCCCGTGATCCGCATCGGTCAACAGCTGGTGCATGCGCCGGTGTCCAGCGCTTTCTGCCGTGCTTAAGCGCAACCGTGGCTCGCCCTTGGTGTCCAAGCCGATGTAGTGGATCGGATGGTACCCAAAGTACTGCCGAATCAGTTGCAACACTTCGCCAATCAATTCGTCGGGGTCACGTGGTTGCGACAAATGAGCGCTGAAATCTTGAATTGCCTGCAGTTGCAAGGCCCGGGTGCGCGCATCTTGGAAGGTGCGCGCTTTCACAATGGCAACAGCCACCTGATTGGCAATTTGTGTCAACAGGTCACAATCAGCATACGTAAATGCGTTCGGTTGTGCACTTTGCACCGAAATCGTGCCAATCACCGTGTTTTGATGCACGAGTGGGATGTAAATGCCCGAGCGCGGTGGGTTGTCGCTCTGGTACCGTGGCCGCGCTGGGAGACGATTCATTTCTTGTAAAAAATCAAATACCAACAAAGGTTGCATGCTTTGACGCATCCAACCAACGATGCCGTCCCCCATCGCTACCTCAAAGGTCATTGGCTCGAGCACTTGCTGGTCTTGAATGCGTACCTTGAGGGTGAAGCGGTCGGTGTTGGGCTCAAATATGCCTAAGTGGAACGATGAAGTGTCGAGAATTTTGCTGGATTCGGCATAGATTAATTGGCAGAGTGCATCCACATCTAGATCAGCATTGATGATGGCACGACTCGTAGCATTGACAATCGTTAATGTATTGTTGAATTCTTTTTGGTCGCGTAAATTGATGATGAATTGCCAGATAACAACACTCACCACACATAATGCAAGCAGCGTAATCACAACATACGGCAAGGCCGTGGTGCGATAGATAATTGCAATGACCGGTGCGAGCATTAATGGAAAAATTTCAATCGACCAGATGTAGAGCTGACTCCGTTGCCACCAACGCCGCACCACTTCGGACCCATACTGGAGATGTATGCGAAGCCAACGATTGACAATAATAACAAAGGGATACAGAGCCGTCTGCAAGATGATGCCTACCACCCCAAATACGTGGTCGGCTAGCCACGCTCCCCCAACAATTGCGAGGATACGAATGCTTGCTCGTACAAAAGGCCTCATCCCAACGATATAGATGTCGAGTGGACGCTTGTCGATGATAGGAAACACGACCCCTGCTACCACGGTGACAATGGTAGCCAATAATGCCCCGGTCCAGGCGTCAGTTGCTATCGCCACACCGAGAAAAATCGCACCTGCGAAGGTGTGGGGATCTGCGGGCGCAATCCGTACACTCCAAAACTCGATGCACAGAGCCGCAATGCCGAAGATTGCGATGTGCCAGAGGGGAGTGCTAGGGACGTGGGCGTTGAAGTACAACCATGCCCAACCCGGTACACCGACACCGATACTGTAGACGATGAGCCAATGCTCACGCTTCACTATCAGCCTCTCTTATCCGTTGGAAATCTGGAAACAATAACGAAAGGGGGAATTATCCTTGATCTCCGCGTGCATTGAGTGCTACAAGCGCATCGTTGCTCGTGCGGTAAATCTCGAAAATCTGGGCGAAACCAGTCATCGTGAACACTTCATCCACTTGTGGTTGGAGGCCGACAAGCATCAACACCCCGTGGCGCTCGTTGATTTCACGCCGTACCAACAGGAGCGCACGCAACCCGCTACTACTCAAAAAACTCACCTGTTGCATGTCGAGTAACAACATGCGCGCCCCAGCGCTAACCGCACTGTTGACGGGTGTGAGTGCCGAGAGGGTGCCACGGGCATCGAGTCGCCCTTCGATGACGAATCGCTGCAGGTCGACGACTTCGGCTTCCGCAAAGCGCTTGCGCAGGGTCAGCGTATTACCGCTGGCGTCGAAGGTGTACGTGACCGTGTCCATTAGTTTTTTCATCATGTAAATGCCTAGTCCGCCACCCTGACGATCTTCAAACGATGAATTGATGTCGGGTGTGGGCACTGTATCAGGGTCAAACGGCTTGCCGTGATCGACCAACACAAAAATCAACTCCCCGGCTGCGATTTCCCATGAAATGCGCAGGGTGTCCGGCGTGATATCTGCGTAGGCGTGCTGGATGATATTGGTAGCCGCCTCGTCAACAGCAAGTTGTACTTGCCATGCCTCACGCTCGCTCATCTTGGCTTGGCGCGTGGCCGAATTGACAAACTCACAAATTTCGGAGAGTGAGTCAAGTTGGGCAGGGACGGTCAAGGAAGCGCTTGGCATGGCATTCACCCCAAACTAGAAAGAACCAACGGCCTCGGTGGCGTTAGTGTAGATGTCAAACAACGACGTGAACCCGGTCAAATCGAAGACTTCACGAATGCGGCTCGAAAGCCCGGCGAGTCGAATGTCGCCACCCTCGAGGTCAGTAATCTTCCAGTCGCGTGCCTTCTTGCGGGCCTCGATGAGCACACGCAAACCAGGGCTTGCCACGTATTCGAGCTCACTCATGTCGAGCACAATGCGGTATCTGCCTTCGCCGAAAATTTCCTCAATCTTCTGCTTGAGAGCAGGTGCGTGCATCGCATCAAGCCGACCTTTCAAGGTCAGTAGGTCTGCACGATTCATGCGCGTATGAGTAATTTCCATTTCCATGGCGCATAACTCCCTTCCTAACACGGCAATCGGTTGCTGATTGCCCTCATGCGCTATTATACACGATACTTGTGCGAAATGGGAATGTTGGCAGGTGAGGCGTGTATCTGCTGGCATTCACATGGAATTCTCAAGCACACGGCTCGGTTTCACGGTACACTAGCCGCAGGTCGTGTTTGCACAGCTGGTGAAACTATGATGATGATGCGATGGTCGATGCGGGCACTGTTGTCCGTGGTAGTGCTGGCGTTGTTGGTCGGGTGTGGTCAGGCGACGCCGGTGACCACGCTGACCCCTGTATTTGCGTTTACTGAAGCCGTGGTCGGCCCCAATCGGCTACCCATTGGCATCATCCAAGATGGTTCACCGGTCAACGATCCGGCTGCCCAAGTAACGCTGCGTTTCTTTGATTTGGCGCAAGACCCGAACGGGGCCAATCCGCTTGGGAGTGCCACCGCCACCTACTACGGCGCTGGGTTGCCGGCTGCCGTCTACGTCGCTAATTTTGACTTCCCGACTGCGGGGAACTGGGGTGTGGAAGTCCAAGTCATGCGCACTGGCATGACAGAGCCCAGCGTGTCGCGCCTGCAGTTGGCGGTGAGTGATCGGGCCATTGCTCCCAAAGTAGGGGATACGGCCATTGTTGCTGACACGTTGACTCCGGCGAGCGTCAGCGATGCCCAACAACTTGTGTCGAGCAACGATGCCAATCTGGCACTCTATCAAGTCAATCTTCGTGATGCCCTCGTCGCACAGCGTCCCATTGCACTGTTGTTCGCCACGCCCGGGTTTTGTCGCACTGCGGTGTGTGGCCCTAGTTTGCAGGTGTTTTCGCAACTCCACCAGCAATTTGGTGCGGACATAGACTTCATTCACAGCGAGATTTATCGGTTTCCGTTTAGTGATTCGTTTGCACAACAAAACGACATTTTTCAACAAGCCATGCGTGAAGGGCGCGGACTTACCGATGCCGAACGCAAAGTTGGTGTCTCTGATGCCTACTACGCATGGGGACTGCAGTCCGAGCCGTGGCTCTTCCTGATTGATCGCAACGGAGTCATCGTCAAGCGCTACGAAGGCGGCTTGACCAGCGAAGAACTTACCCCGGATTTGCAGGCGTTGCTCCCATAAAACGTCGGTGCGTGCTCCCGTGCTACGGATACTGCCCCCACGTGCTCAGCACGTGGGGGCAGTACGTGTGTTGGGTGAGGTGGATGCGTTGCTACTCCGCTTTGGCGACTTGGGCCACGTACGCCGCAAACAGGCGTTGCCAACGTGGCTCGCTCGTGTTCCATAGCTCTTCGGGGTGTGATTGGATGCCCACTGCGAAGTGGTCGCCCTCGGATTGGATGACTTCGACGACGCCATCACTGCTCGTGCCGACGACTTTGAGACCCGGGGCGACATCGCGCACCGCCTGGTGATGCATGGTGTTGGTCTTGATGATGGTCTGCTCAAGCACCTCTGCAAGCCAGCTTTCTTCGGCAATCTGGATGTCGTGGGCCAACAGCGAGCCGTCTTTGGCATTTGCGGAAAAATTGTGATCGAGCGCGCCAGGAATTTCGCTCGGAATGTCTTGGTAGAGCGTGCCCCCGAGCGCCACATTGAGCATCTGATGGCCACGACAAATGCCCAACACGGGTTTGCCGTCTTGGAAGGCTTTGCGCGTCAGATATACCTCGCTGTGGTCTTGTAATGGACTGGTTTCACCCAGCTCTGGGTGGTGTGCATGCCCGTATTGGTCCGGGTTGATGTCGACACCACCGGCCAACAACAGCCCGTCGATTAAACTATACAGTTGGTCGAGCATGGCTTGACTCTCCGAAAGGGGAAGCAACAGCGGCACACCGCCCGCTTGTTCGATCGCTTTCAAGTAGGAGTTGGAGTTGCCGGATGCCGTGGAGCCCCAGTCGTCGCGTGAGTGCGTGCAGGGTATCCCAATCACTGGTCGTTTGGTCATGAGTAATCTCCTTTGTGTGGTGGTAGAACGCAAGGTGATGAACGGTTAGTCTCGTGGGTTCACTGCCACAAGAATGTCAATGGGGTCGTGTACGCCACCGTTGAAGTCTGCTCCGTAGCGCTCAAACGATGGTACATCGCTGTGCACGTATGTGGAAGCGTGAATCCACTGGTGAATCTGGTCCATGACCTGCCCAATGGTCGCAATGGTGGCGCGGCTGGTGGCGTAGGCCGAGGCGGGTACGTGCCAGCAGTGATGCCCGCTGAGTGGCGCAGTGTCGGCACTCACTGCCACACCTGCCAGGTACTCGAAGGTCTGGGAGGTGGTGTCGTAGTTGCGCATGCCGCCATAGGTTACCGCGGGCTCCGTGCGTCCGTGGATGCGTGGCATGTCCACCACGAAGCTCCCCCAGAGTTACATGATGGCAGGCGACATGGGTGTAGCAAGCAGTTGCTTGCCGGTGAGCGTGAATGCGGGCAATGAAACGACGTGAATATGGTGACTCATGGCGATGCGTTACTTTCGTAGGCTCTGCTGCAGTGCATAGGTGCGCGAGCGCTCCACAAAGGCTTGGAACATGCCTTGCCAGCGCGGATCAGCGGTGGCTTGGAGCGTTTCGGGGTGGCATTGCACGGCCACAATGAAATTGTGGTCGACGCCTTCGATGGCCTCCACGATGCCGTCGTCAGAGCGTGCTACCACGCGTAAGCCGGCGCCGATGGTGTCGAGCGCTTGGTGGTGGAGTGAATTCACCGGAATCACGTCGGTACCAAGCATGCGTGCTAACTGTGAATCCGCATCGAGGTGCATCGGGTGTGCCATGTGGTGCCAGTTCTCACGGGTCGCTGATTCGTTGTGCGCTTGTGCGCCGGTGGCATCGGGGATGTCTTGGATGAGGGTGCCCCCCAAGGCCACGTTGATGACTTGGATACCGCGGCAAATCCCCAGCACCGGCTTGCCGTCAGCAACCGCCTTGCGCACTAGGTACAGCTCGCTGTAATCGCGTGCAGCAATAATGTTGTCGGTTTTGGGATGCCGATCGGAGCCGTACAAACTGGGATCGATGTCGCCGCCGCCGGGAATCATCAGACCGTCGAGGTGCTCGTAGTAGGCATCGAGGACCTCATGATACTCCGCCGTGACCGGTGGCAACAACAAGGGCACTCCCCCGGCCGCCAAGACAGAGTCGATGTAGGCCAATCGGTGACCAACAATGGGAGGGGACCAGGTGCCTACTGGGTAGTGCGACACTGCAATACCAATGCTCGGTTTTTGCATACGGAAACCGCCTTGTGTGTACGTGAAAAATTACGAATACAACGGGTGCTTTCTAGATTATACTCTTGTTATGGAATTGTGGAACGAAGTGTGCGCAGAATCGTCTTGCTATTGTCATTGCTGCGCATGTGGAGCATAGAGAGCGCCTGGGGAGGTGTGCTCGCTGAGCTCCACATGTGGTCAACACCTCGGACGCGCCCCACAGATGAGTGTTTGGTTGCAGGAGGTGAGGGATGAAACGTCTATTGATGTGGGTCTGGTCGGTCTTCATTTTAACTGCGGCGGTGGCCAATCCGCGCGTGGTGCCACATGCCGTTGCGACGACGGTCACCACGGATGTGCCACAAAGCGGTGTGCTCTACGTCAGCGAAACGGGCCAATATTTACACGGCACCTTTCGCCTCTACTACGAACAAAACGGCGGTGTAGAAATCTTCGGTTTGCCGCTCACCCCCATCTTCTCTGACGGTGGGTTGCGTGTGCAATACTTTGAACGCGCCCGCTTCGAAGTGCCCGTCGGCCACGACGAGCAGAGTCGTGTCACGTTGGGGCGTCTCGGTGCCGTACTCGTTGATCAACTCAGCCCTGATGCCCGAGCCAATCCGCCGTTTGCGGGCATCGCGGAGGCGGCCACCCCCGCGGGCGCCCAGTACTTCGGGGCCACGCAACACTCCTTGAAGGGGGATTTTGCAGCCTTCTGGACGGAGCACGGTGGCCTCTCCATCTTCGGTTACCCGCTCTCCGAGGAGTTCTACCAAGAAATCAACGGGGTCGTGTTGCGTGTGCAGTACTTCGAACGTGCACGCATGGAAGCACGCCTCGAGGGCAACCAGGTGGTCATTACGCTGGGTCACCTCGGTCGTGAGCTCTTGGCGGAGCGTGCCGACTTACAACCGTTGATGCAACCGCTCCCCGGCTTGCAACGCGTGGCGTCTGCGACCACCTCCTACCGTGGCGCTGGTTGGGCCAAGCGCACCAACATTGGCCGTGCAGGTGCCATGATCGACGGCACGCTGATTCCCGCAGGTAGCGAATTTTCCTTCCTCGAAAGTAGTAATTTCATCGACACGGATTTCGTTGAGGGCTACGGCATCATTGGTGGGCAGCTGTCGACCGTGATTGGTGGGGGCATTTGTCAGGTGTCAACGACGGTGTTTCGGTCGGCCTCCAACGGTGGCTTCCCCGTCACACAGCGCGTGCCCCACACCTACGTGGTAACCACCTACGAAGACATCCCCGGATTTGATGCGGCTGTGATGTCACCATCGGTTGATTTCCGCTTCGTCAACGACAGCACGGCGCCGTTGATGTTGGTGGTGCGCAACGAGCCCGACGACCTCCGCTTCACGGTAGAACTGTGGGGAGTGCCCGATGGGCGCACCGTGCAGTACGCAGGTCCGTTCATTTCCAACGTGACGCGCCCCTACACCGCGATTTGGCAGTATGACCGCACGCTGGCGAGTGGTGCCACGCGGCAGTTGGTGGTGGGGCGTGGTGGCATGCAGGTCAGTTATCAGCGCACCGTGCTCGCTGTCGACGGCGGTGTGATGCGGAGTGACGATTACCGTACCAGCTATGCGCCGTGGTATGACTACGTGTTGTACGGGCCTGGGGTGAGCCCACCGGCCGGGGTGCGCCTGCGCTAGCCCTGTGTGATGGGCTGTTGAAATCGCTCACCGCTGTCACGGTGAGCGATTTCTCATCTCCCTCTCTGTGAATCTTTTCGCAAACAATGGTATGCTGAAAATGATTGTACGGTGAGGACACAACATGAACACCAGCGTAGAGCTTACCAATATTCGTAAATGGTATGACGAAGGGGACGTACGCCGGCACGTGTTGCACGGTGTCAACATGCGCATCGGCGTGGCTGAGCGGGTCGCTCTTGTTGGCAAAAGTGGCTCGGGCAAGAGCTCGTTGCTCAACATCATCAGCGGCATCGATTTCGCCAACGGCGGCGAGGTCTGGGTCGGCGGACAAGAGATTGGCCGGCTCAGTGAGCAAGAGCGGACGCACTTCCGCCGCACCTCGATCGGGTTCGTTTTTCAATTTTTTAACCTCGTACCAACACTTTCCGTGTTAGAAAACGTCTTGCTCCCGCTCGAACTCAACGGCATCACCGGTGTCACGGCCCAGCGGCGCGCCATGGAGTTGCTCGCTGAAGTCGGCTTGGCCGACCGTGCGCACACCGCTCCCGATCGACTCTCCGGTGGTGAGCAACAACGAGTGGCCGTGGCGCGCGCCTTGGTGCACGATCCGTTGTTGGTGCTTGCGGACGAGCCAACCGGTAATTTGGACGTGGAGACCGGCAATCACGTGCTCGAGTTGTTGACCCGGCTGACGGGTGCCCGTGGGCGCGCCTTGTTGATGGTCACCCACAGCCGTGAAGTGGCGCAGAGCGCGGATCGCATTGTGCGCATTCAAGCCGGGGAGTTGCTCGATGAGCCTGGACAACACGAGGTTCGCGCATGAAACGCACCTTGTGGTTGAGCACTTTGCGTTGGCCACTGCGGCGTCCGTGGCAGGCCTTGTTGGCCATTATCGGGGTTGCCATGGGGGTGGCCGTCGTCATCGCCATTGATTTAGCCAACGACAGCGCCCGACGGGCCTTTTTGCTGTCAACGGCCACGGTCACCGGTCAGGCCACCGATCAACTGGTCGGTGGTCCCACGGGTATTCCAGAGCAGGTGTTTACGGATTTGCGTGTCACGAGCGGTGTGCGTCAAAGTGCACCAATCGTCGAAGGGTATGCGACCACGGTCGTCACTCCGACTCGCACCCTGCAAATTCTCGGCATTGATCCGTTCAGCGAGGGCCCGTTTCGGCCAGAAGTATTGCCCGCTGGTGCGGGGTTTGACGGTGCCTTGATCGGTCTCCTCAGCGATCCGAATGCGGTCATCGTGAGTCGGACCACGGCCGAGGCGTTGCAATTGTCGGTTGGCGCTGATTTGCCGGTCCTGATTGGCGGTGCGTCGCACACGTTGCGCGTTGTCGGTATTTTGGATCCTGCCAGCACTGGGGTGAGCCAGGCGCTTGGTGATGTGCTCATCACTGACATTTCGATTGCGCAGGGGTGGTTGGGCAAGGTGGGGCGTCTTGACCGCATCGACCTCATCATCAGTGATGATGCGCAGCGATCGCGCATTGCGACCACACTGCCGGCCGGCGTGCGCATGGTGACTCCACAACAGCGCGCCCAAAGCACCACCGAGATGACGCAGTCGTTTGAAATCAACCTGACTGCACTCAGTCTGTTGGCGCTGGTGGTAGGGATGTTTTTGATCTACAACACCATGACGTTTTCGGTGGTGCAACGGCGCGGTTTGCTGGGTACGTTGCGCTGTATCGGCGTTTCACAACGCGAAATTGCCACGCTCATGTTGGTCGAGGGCGTGGTCATCGGCGTGGTAGGGACGGTAGCCGGCATCGGCATCGGCATTGGTCTGGCGCAGTTGTTGCTCGGGCTTGTTGCTCGCACCATCAACGACATCTATTTCGTGGTCACAGTGACGTCGGTGCAAGTGACCGTTGCGCCCATCCTCAAAGGGGTTGGTCTCGGCTTGTTGGCCTCGTTGGTGGCGCTGGCCATCCCAACGTGGGAGGCAGCACAGACGCCGCCGCGCACAGTGTTGCGGCGCTCATCGTACGAAGAGCGTACGCGACAAATCATTCCGTGGTTGGGCGGTATTGGCGCGGTTGCCATGCTTATTGGCGCAATCATCATGTGGGCCATCCCCAACATTTTGTTCAGTTATGCCGGATTATTGGCGCTCACACTGGGGGCGGCCTTGGTGACCCCCATCTGTACCGTCTGGTTGATGGCGTTGGTGCGTCCGCTCGCCGTGCGTGGATTTGGGCTCATCGCTGGCATGGCCGTGCGCGACGTGGTGACGTCGTTGAGTCGTACGGGGGTCGCCATTGCAGCGTTAATGATTGCGGTAGCGGTGACCATTGCGGTTGGGTTGATGGTTGCCAGCTTCCGTCTCACGGTGGTTGATTGGCTGACCACCACCATTCGTGCCGACGTGTTCGTATCTGCGCCCTCGATTACCGCCAACCGGCTTGACACGCCTTTGCCGGCGGGTGTCGCTGAGCGCGTAGCGGAGCTCCCGGGTGTGGAGCGGGTACGGCGCTACCGGAGCGTGTTAATCGACACTGAGTCGACCCCCATCTTGCAGATTGCGCTTGACGTTGCACCTGCCGACCATGCCACCTTTTTGTGGGCCGAAGGCGATCCAGCCCAGATTTGGCCCGCCTTTGCACGCGATGCCATCATTATTTCGGAGCCATTGGCGCTGAAACGCGGCTTGCACGTCGGAGATACGCTTACCCTGCAAACGGATCGTGGTGACGTGGCTCTGCCCATTGCGGGTGTTTTTTATGATTACGGCACCGAATTGGGCGTCGTCATGATGCCACTTGAGCGCTATCGTACGCTGTTCGACGATGATACGCTGTCTTCGTTGGGGGTCTACGTCACGCCTACTGTGGATAGCGAGGCCATGGTCAGTCAGATCCGTGAGCAATTCCCCGGCATGGCACTGATGGTACGCTCCAACCGCACCCTGCGTGAAAGCTCGGTGGCCATCCTTGATCGCACGTTTGCGGTGACCAACGTGCTCCAGCTCCTTGCGACCATTGTGGCGTTTGTGGGGATTTTGGCGGCACTTACGGCCATGCAACTCGAGCGACTGCGTGAATTTGGCATGTTGCGCGCCATCGGTCTCGATCCGCGTCAACTCTGGCAGTTGGTGTTGAGTGAGACCGGGCTGATGGGGCTCGTTGCGGGAGTCATTGCGGTGCCACTTGGCACGTTCATGGCCATGGCGTTGATTTTCGTCATCAATCGTATTTCTTTCGGCTGGACACTGCAATTTGCTTGGCAACCCGCCATTTACGGACAAGCCGTGTTGACGGCCTTGATCGCAGCCTTGCTTGCTGGCGTTTTGCCAGCTTGGCGGATTGCGCGGGTGCCGCCGGCGTTCGCCCTACGTGAAGAATGAGGAATGCCATGCACGCAACATTAATACTGCGTTTGTCTTTGTGGCTGATAGGGGGTGTCATCGTAGCAGCATGTGGTGCACCTACCGCGCCCACGGCAGCGCCACAACTCTCGGTGGCCGAAAGTATGGCACGCCCCGACACCAGCGGGTTCCGCAAGGCTGATACCCCGCGTGAATTCGTGTTTCCAGCCGATCATGGGCCGCATCAGGGCTTTGCGGTGGAGTGGTGGTATTTCACGGGCAACCTGCAGAGCGATGATGGTCGTGAATTCGGCTACCAATTCACGTTGTTCCGCTCGGCCATTCAAGCCGAACGGCCTGCACTTGACTCAGCGTGGGCCACCAATTATGCGTGGATGGCTCATCTGGCGGTGAGTGACATCAGTGGTGAGCGTTTTTTTGCGGACGAACGCTTCAGTCGTGAAGCCATCGGCATTGCGGGCGCACAACAGACACCGTGGCGCGTCTGGCTCGATAATTGGCAGGTCGCAAGTGATGATGCTGGCATCGGCACGATGCACCTCACGGCTGCGAACACGGATGTGGCGCTTGACTTGACGCTCGATAGTCGGCAAATTCCCGTGTTGCAGGGAAATGCAGGTCTGAGCCAAAAATCCGCCGGTGTGGGCAATGCCTCGTACTACTACTCGTTGACACGCATGCCCACGAGTGGCACATTGCGTATCGGCACCGAGGTCGTCCCCATTAACGGCAACAGTTGGATGGATCGCGAGTGGAGCACGAGTGCGCTGGCGGACGACCAGGTCGGCTGGGATTGGTTTGCACTTCAATTTGCTGATGGCAGTGATATGATGATATATCATCTGCGCCGGCGTGACGGTAGTAGTGACCCGTTTAGCGGGGGATCGTATCGCCGTGCCAACGGCGAAGTTGTGACCCTCCGGAGTGCCGATATTGATTTTGCACCACAAGGGAGCTGGCAAAGTCCGCATACTGGTGCGGTATACCCAGCGACGTGGCAAATCACGGTGGCGCCACTGGACATGCAGTTTGTGGTGACACCCGCGCTCGCCGACCAAGAGTTGCAGGTGACAGTGCGGTACTGGGAGGGGGCGGTGCGCGTCAGCGGTCGTCACGGCGACCAGCCGCTTGCGGGTGTCGGCTATCTTGAGATGACCGGTTACGCCGATCAGTAGTGGAGCCTATGATAGCACGTCTCCGCGCGTCTTGAGTGCTCGTTGTAGGGCTGCTGCCAGCGGGTTATCATCGCTTTCGTTCTCAGCGCTCGTTGACGTGTACCGCTCAACCACTGGCTCGGGTTCTTCGTATTCTTCGAGTTCATCGCTCCAATCGAGATGGAGTGTCTCGACGGCATCGCCGGCGAGCTGACGAATGTCCGCGAGTTGAAAGACGACCACATTGAGCGTTTGCGGCGTTGGTTGGGCCGTGTAGTCTGCTGCCGTCCAGAGGCGTAGTTCCGGGTTGGCCGCCATGTATTCGGGCAGGGTCAGTGGTGCTGTGTGTGGAGCATCGTCACTCGCCATGAGCTCGGCGACTTCAGCTGCGTTGATAATCCCGGTATCAACGAGCAGGAGTGTGCACTCAATACGTGGACAAATGGTTTTGAGAATGTTCTGTGTTTCACGCAGTTGGCGGATGCCCCGTGCAATACTCCGTGTTTGCGACGTTGCTTTCATTTCAAAGACGTGCAAATGTGTGCCGCTCAATTCGACCATGGCATCGAGTTCGCGGTATTTGCGGATGAGTTGGCGGCCGATACGCTCGTCGTATTCCACAAAGCGACGTTCACTGAGCGTGTACCACTGCGTCAACCACTGGCGCAACAAGACCTCGGCTTCGCCGCCGAACAGCGACCGATTACTTGGTGGACGGATGGCGCGTTGATTGCTTTTGCTTGCCATAATGTTGGCAATATAGGCACGGTACTGCGGGTCATCCACCGCGTGAATTCTGACTCGTGGGTAGCGCATAGGTTTGCCTTCATAGCGTCATTACATGGTTTTTCAACGTATTTTTTCTCAACAAACGCACGTTGATGTGCCATTGTACCACAACAATTGTGCGTCGTAACGCGTTGTTCTCAGCGATTTACAAGCTAGAATTCAGTCTAAGACGCAAGCGACTATGCTACAATCAGAGGTGGAAACTCTGCATTTCGTTGTTTGTACTGCCAAGGAGTTGTCTGTGAAGTTGCATCGTTCCCTCCGATATTGGCTCCTCAGTGCTTTGTTTGTGTTTGGGTTGGCTGCGTGTAGCACTCCCGCAAGCGAAGCTCCTACGGTCGAAGTGGTCGAACCGACCGTGGCACCGGCCACGGCGACTTCGTTGCCGACGCTTGAACCAACCGCGACGGTTATCCCCACCGCCACGGCAATCACGCTCCCCGAGGACTTGAGTGTTATCCCGTTGGTGTACGGCCAAATGAGCGGTCGCCCCTACGCCATGATGATCGACAATCACCCAGACGCCTACCCGCAATCGGGCTTGAACCGCGCTTCAGTGGTCATCGAAGCTCTGGCTGAATACGGTGTAACCCGCTTTATGGCCATCTTCCCTGCAGATATCACCGCTGATGACCGCCCGCTCGGTCCGGTGCGCAGTGCCCGACTCTACTTCGTGCAGTGGGCCATGGGCTTCGGGGCATTCTACGTACATGCGGGTGGCTCACCCAACGGTTTGGCACTGGCCGAATCCACCAACGAAATCATCAATCTCGATGCACTTCGTGGTGAGTCCTCCGGCTACTTTTTCCGGGTAGAAACAGCCGAGCGCTTTGCTCCACACAACATGTATACTAGTGGGGCAATCTTGAAAGAGCGCGCCGATGCGGAAACCACGCCGTACAGCCGTACAGACGTCGGTTATCGCTATGCGTTGCCACTGCCCGCCGATCAGCGTGGCCCAGCGGCTACGATTTCGTACTACTTCTTGTACGATGATGCGCCAGTGGGTTGGCAATACGATCCCGCCAGCAACAACTACTTCCGCACGCGCTACGGCGAAGTTGCCATCGACGAAGTGACGCAGGCGCAACTGAGCACCCAAAACGTGGTCGTCATTGAGGTCGAAGAAGCACCCGTTGAGGGTGATGAAAAGTCACGTATCGACTTAAAGACGGTGGGGAGCGGTAAGGGGATTTTTTATCACGACGGCTTGCGCGAAGAAATCACGTGGAGCAAGGCCAGCGAGTCGGCTCCGTTGCAGATTCTCGCCAAAGACGGCAGTGAGGTCTTTTTCACGGCTGGGCAAATCTGGATTTCGGCGGTGCCTTCGTTGGACAACGTCAGCGAGTCCTAAGCAGATTGTGTTCACGTCCGGCATGCATCACCCCCGCCAGTGTCACTGGCGGGGGTGATTGCTTAGAAGAGTTCGCGGCGCCCTTCGAGTGCCGAGGTAAGCGTGTGTACGTCGGCCCATTCGAGATCACCGCCGGTAGGCAGACCCCGTGCCAGCCGCGTGACACGCGCCCCGAGTGGAGCGATTTCGCGTTGGAGGTAGGCCGCCGTCGCTTCGCCTTCCAGATTCGGGTTGGTGGCGATGATGACTTCGGTGATTGCTTCGTCGCGAATGCGTGTCAACAAATCGTCGAAGTAGATGTCCTCGCGCCCCATGCCCTCAAGCGGTGCAATCCGGCCGTGGAGCACGTGATAGCGCCCCTTAAAAATAGCCGTACGTTCAATGGCGAGTGCATCGAGGGGCTCTTCGACCACACAAATCACCGGCGACTGTCGATTCGGGTTGCGGCAGACCGCACAGAGTTCTTGGTCGCTGATGTAGTGGCAACGCTGGCAGTGACGCACTTGGGCTTTGAGGGCCACCAACGCCTCGGCCAGCGCCTGTACGCGGCTCTCCGAGGTGCGGAGCAGATAAAACGCCAAGCGAGACGCACTTTTGGGGCCGATGCCGGGCAAGCGCCCCAGCTCATCAATCAAGCGCGCCACCGGCTCAAGCAGCAGTGGGGTATCGCTCATGGGGTTACATCAACCCAGGAATTTTCATGCCACCCGTGAGTGCTCCCATGCGTGATTCTGACAAGGCCTTGGCCTTGCTAGTCGCATCTTGGACGGCAGTGAGCACTAGGTCTTGCAGTGTATCGATGTCGTTGGGGTCGACAATCTCCGGGGCAATGGTAATCGCTTTGACATCGCCGTGGCCGTTCACGGTAACGGTCACGTAGCTCCCGGCACTGCCCACCACATCGGTCTCTTTGAGTTCTTCCTGGATTTTGGCCATCTGGCGTTGCATCTGGGCTGCCATTTGTTGGAGTTGGCGCGGGTTCATGATTCTGCTCCTTGGTCGGTCTGTGCTACGTTGATGACATCTGCATCAAAGACGTTCATGGCTGTTTTGACGAGCGGGATACTGCTCGCATCGCGAATGCGATCGCGCTCGCTGTGTTGTTCGCGTTTGGCCGCATCGGTGCTACTACGGATGCGGTAGCGCATCCCCGTGTGGCGCTCAAGGATCTGCTCCAGCAAGAGCACATTGGCACGCTCTTGGATTTTGGAGTGAAGCCATTCATTGTCGGCTTTGAGGAGGACGGTCTCTCCTTGGACGTCCACCGGCGTAATGCCGCTTTTGATGAGTGCCTCAAGACTGCGATTGTGGGCGCGAATGTCGCGGACAATCAACGGCCACAGGTCGAGTAAATCCGTCACGGTGGCGAGGGCTGCCTTTTGTGACGCTGCTGGTGCCGGATTGGTGGCTGGTGCCGCCTCTTGGGGGGCTGGTGTACGCGGTGGTGTGCGTACCGGTGCCGGTCCTGTGCTGGTACTCGGTGTGGCCGGTGGTTGGGTATTTGCGGTTGCTCGCGACGGGGTTGGTGCCGGTGGATGTGCGCTAGGACTTGGACGTGGCGCCGGCGGCCGCGGATTTGATTCTGCAGGCGCTGGAGTTACTGGGCCCGCGATGGCCTCTACGAGTGCCAACTCAAGTGGGAGTTGGTCGTATGCACTGGTGCGGAGCTCTTGGTCGAGCGCACTAAGTTGGCGCAACCAATACGCGATTTGCCGCATATCAACGCGGGCGGCTTGATCGCGCAGGGCCGCGATTTCGCTTTCGGCGGCTTCGATGTGCGCTCCTTGTGGATCGGCTTTAAAGAGCATGACACTGCGCAAATACTGCACCACATCACGACTAAACTGGCGGATATCGCCACCTTGGTCGACGATGCGTCCGACTACCCGCAGGGCGGCGGATACGTCTTGTGCCATGAGTGCCTCGGTGAGCATGATGATTTCTTGGGCAGCCGTGACGCCGAGCAGTCCTTGGACCTGAGCCATGCTAATCTGGCCGCCGCCGTATGACATCAACTGATCGAAGATACTCAGCGCATCGCGCATGCTCCCGGTGGCTGCCCGGGCTACCGCTTCGGCGACGCCGTCTTCGAGGTGATATCCCTCTTGGAGGGCGATTTGCTTGAGGTGAAGAGCCGTGCCCCCCACGGTATGCCGGGTAAACGTGTACCGTTGGCACCGTGACAAAATGGTTGCGGGCACTTTGTGGATTTCGGTGGTCGCCAAAATAAACATGGCGTGTTGGGGTGGCTCTTCGAGCGTTTTGAGGAGCGCATTAAACGCTGCCGTCGACAGCATGTGCACCTCGTCGATGATATACACCTTGGCACGCCCAATCGCTGGGCGGAATTGCACACGCTCGATGATTTCACGTGCGTCGTCAACACTGGTATGCGAGGCAGCGTCCATTTCAATCACATCAACGGCGCTTCCCTCGGCAATTGCTTGACACATGGCACATTGACCACACGGGCGCTCGGGGGCATCAGCGGTGCAGTTGACCGCTTTGGCGAGGAGCCGTGCCACCGACGTCTTGCCGACGCCACGTGGCCCCGTAAAGATGTAGGCATGTCCGATGCGCCCATCAATAATGGCGTTGCGCAATGTTTGAACGATGTGTTCTTGACCGACGAGCTCAGTAAATGTCTGCGATCGGTAGCGACGGTAGAGTGCTTGTGTGGCCATATCGTACGTCCTCTCTCTCCTATATTATACATGCTCCATCTGGCGCAGATGTGGAACTTTTTGGGTGTGATGAGCGTCTTGCATGCGGTGAGGGTGAGGTGTAAAATAAAATGGGTGATGTAGACGTCAACGTACGTGTTAGGAGTCGGTATGCGAAAGATCATTGTACTCATGCTCCTTGCCTGGTCTTTGGTGGCATGTGCGGGAGCCGCTTCTTCGAGTGATTCATACGTCTCGGAGCCCGCTATGGGTTACGATACGGCTGCTGGTGCTCCCGAGGCGATGCCCGCTGCGGAGGCGCCCATGCCGGCTCGTGAGGAATTCTCCAGCGACAAAGCGGCGAACGTGGGTGATATCTCGAAACCGCTCAACCCGGGTGAACGCCTCGTCATTCGCGATGCGAGCATTGGCATCGAGACCGAGGATGTCCAAGCGGCCGACCAAAAAATTCGCGCCATGGTAACGTCCCGCGGTGGCTACGTGCTCAGCTCATCGGTGTCGGGGAGCGATGCCGACATTGTCATTTATCTGTCGCTCAAAGTCCCGAGTGCTGACCTTGATACGGTGCTCACCGAAATCGAAGGAATGTCGCACAAGATTCGCTACCGCAACATGTCGGGGAGCGATGTCACCACCGAGTACATCGACCTCGAAGGTCGGTTGACTTCCCTTGAAGCCTCGCGTGACCGCATGTTGGAGTTGCTCAAGAAAGCCGAAAAAATCGAGGATGCGGTGGCGGTCAATCAAGCGTTGACCGACGTGCAAGGGCAAATTGAGTCAATCACCGGCCAGATGCGCTACCTGCGTCAGAGTGCCGCCTTGTCGTCGCTCAACGTGGAGCTCTACCCCATTCCCGTGATTCCTGTGGTTGATCCTGATTCGTGGCAGCCACTCGAAGAGCTCCGTCTCGCTCTGCGTGGTCTGGTCGATTTCGCCAAGGAATTGGTCGTTTTCTTCATCAACTTGGCCGTGTGGACACCGGTATGGTTGCCACTGTTGCTCCTCTTCCGGTATCTGCGCCGGCGATACAACGCCAAACAGACTCCGCCGCAGCCTCCCACTCCCAGCGAATAAGCAAGCCGGGCACGGGGGCAGGTCATTGCACCTGCCCCCGTCTTGCGTGTTTACAGGGCTGAGTCCCTTTTCGTTAAAAATACCGAACGTTTATTGCCTTTCTATCCGCTACAATAGAATGAAATACTATACAATCTCAGCTCAAGAAGGTGCCCCCCGATGACTGCTATTCCCCTCACGCCTGGCATGGAAGTTACCTTTTTCTACCAAGCCAGCCAACTTTTTGCTGAATGCATGAGCACATTCATGAAACAACGCATCCGCGAGCACTTTAAAGCGGACGCCGATGCGCAGTTGGTGAAAATCCAAGCAGCGTACGCCGCCATGAATCAGATGGTCAAAGACGCAGAAACAAGTCCTTGGGATGTCTCGTTTGTGTTCCATCTGTGGGTGTCTGACGCGTTGTTGCGCCCGAGTCCCCAAGGAGCTCCAAATTTTACGGCACGTGCAGGTGATGATGATGCCACGATCGTAGAGGACACCACTGAGGATGTAGAAAAAGCGAATGTGCCTGCGCAGCCGTCACGTGGTGTGTCGGTGAGGGGGTATCAACCGAAAATCTTCGCTCTAGACAATCAATTCAGGCGCAACGTGTTTGCTGGGCAGTCCTACAATAAGTTGATGATGGTTGAAACGAGTGGATATGCGGTGCACGTGCTCCATAATCGGCATGTGTATGATTTCGACGGCATTCGCAATGTGCGCAACCGCTGGGCCCACGGCCATCCGGTCAGCATGGCCACCTATGTGAGCGTCATCGACGCCATGTACTGGTTGGTGCGCTCGTTGCCGAAGCAGATCGTGACCCCGGCGCATCACAATCAATTCAACTACCTGCTCGTGAATATGCGCCAGTTGGCTGAGGTGGCCCGCGAACGCGAACAAATCGTCCAAGAGAAAAAGCGTCTAGACCACGAACAGGCGCAAGCCAAGGCGGAGAAAAAAGCACTCCAAGACGAGATTCAACAGGCACAACAACGCATCACGGAATTATCGGAAACGCTCGCCAAATTACACACGTTTCAACACGAAGCGAGTACTCGTCAAGAGGCACAGCAAGCCGAGCAGCAGTTGCTCGTGCAGGCGCTGTTACGCCATCTCACCAATACCACCTATCATACCAACACGACCATTGATGCGCTCCAAGACCAGGTGCAGCGCATGCAAGAGACCGATCGTGATGATTTGCTCCTAGCCACCATCGTGCAGTTGCAACAGGTGGTTGTTGAGCAACGCCAAACCATCGCTGGCCTGCAACACACCCTAGCCACGCTCGACGAAGGTCTGCAACAGATGACCCGCACCAAACCAATTGACCCGGCCACTGTGCCACCATACAAGCCGGATACAGGTGGCATCGGCGAGCCACCCCCTCCACCCCCTCCACCCGTGCTATCGGCGCGGTGGCAGGCCATCTGGATGCTCGTGCTCACCAGCATGACTGCCGCGTGCTTGTGGGCGTGGAGCACGGGTCTCATGGCCACGTGGTCGGGCTGGTGGCAGTTTTAGGCGGAGGCGCCGTTGTAGTGCGCCACGGCTTTTTGCCAGACGATGCGTGTGACGAGCATGAATACCGCGGTAACGCCGATTTGGGTGAGTACGTCGGCAGGGGTCGCACGATTGGTGATGACCTGAGCGGGGACCGTGACGGCAAACGCCAGCGGCACCACGAACGTGAGAATGATGCGCATCCACCGCGGATAAATGTCGGTGGGCATGCGCCCAGCACCCGTGATACTCTCGATGATTTCGAAGACGGTGTCGATGCGCACCGCCCAAAATGCGAGGCTGGCCAACAACAGCATGACGCAGTAGATGAGCAGTGCGCCACCGCTCAGTGTCAGTGCAAACAGCACCACATGCGTCAGACTCAGCTGCGCGTGCATCTGCCAGAGGGCGTGCCCCATGATGACCGCCCCCGCCGCAAAGTCGACGAGTTGCCAGATGCGCACTTCACGGATGCTGACCTGCCACTGTGCGTCGATGGGTTTGACCAGCACGAAGTCGAATGTGCCCTGCTGGATGTCGCTGAGGAGGCGCACGATGTTGGGTTGGATGCTGGTCTGGAGCAACGCCATCAGCATGGTGAAGACGCCGAGCAGGGCTTGGAGCTCGCCCCGTTGCCACCCCGCTAGGTTGTCGGTGTGGCTGTAGACCAGCGCCAGCACGACCAAGGCGGTCAGCAGTGCAAGCGCCGACTCAAACAGCTGAATGAAAAAATTCACGCGGTATTGTAATTCGTTCATCAAGGCGAGGCGCACGTAGCTCCACGCCAGCACAATGGCACGTTTCATGGGGATTATGCTCCTACGGCGCTGTACTTTTTGACACCGGCCCGCCACAACACCACGAACAAGACGCTACTGATTGCCAACCATGCGAGTTGGATGGCGAACCCGCTGAGTACCTCGGCGATGCTCAATTTGCCGATGATGATTTCAATGGGGAAGCCGAAGCTCCAACGAAAGGGCAACACGAGTGCAATGGGTTGCACCCACGCCGGCAACAAGGCGTGGGGCACGAGCCGCCCTGAGATGATGGCCTCAACGGCAAAATAGAGGTTGAAGACGGCACTGACCCGGGTCGTCCAAAACGTGACCAACCCTAGGGCGTAGACGAGCACAAAGCGCATGATGAAACTCAGCACCAGACTCACAAAAAAGAGCACCCCCATGCGCCAATCGGTGCTGAACTGCGGCTGGAAGATGAGCACGAGGGCCACGCCGACCGGGAGCCAGTAGAGCGTGCCCACGAAACGGAGCGCGATGAAATCGGCGAGATCGTAGTGGAAGGGGTGGAGCGGACGGAGCAACAGCAGGGTGAGTTGCCCTTCGCGGACCCGTTGCTCGAAACCAAACGGAGTCAACGCCACGTTCCACTGGCGGACGAGTGTCCATGCGACGTAGTAGCCGGCCAAACTGGCCCCGCTGTAGCCGACAATGACACCGCCCTGCTGAGTTGCCAGGGTGCCCCAGATGGCGAGGTAGACGATGGGCTCAAAGACCATGCTCAAGAGCCAGGCCACGTTCATTAAGCGATACTGCAACATGACGGCCACACTGGTGGTAATCAGTTTGCGATAGATGGCCCATAGTTGGCGCATACACGGTTTACCCTTATGTTGTTCGTTGTCCTAGGTGCGTACGGGGGTGCTACAATGCTCTCAACCCGTTGGCACGAAAGGAGCCCATCCATGATTCGTTTCGGCGTCTGCACCAGTGTCGACCACGCCAAGCAGTTGGTCGATACGGGGGTTGATTTCATCGAAGAAAGCATCCAGCGCTTGTTGATGCCCCAAGCGTCGCAACGTGAATTTGCTCCCATGCTGGCGGCCTGTAAAGCGTCACCCTTGCCGGTGCTCGCCGCTAATTCCTTCTTTCCCGCACATCTCAAACTCGTCGGCCCGCAGGTCGACCTGCCCAGCGTGCTCGCCTATGCGGACACGGCGTGTGGGCGTGCCAGCGAAATCGGCATCGGCCACCTCGTACTCGGTAGCGGCGGTGCCCGGCACATCCCAGCTGGGTGGGCGCTTGCCGACGCACAGGCGCAGTTCGTGGAGCTCTGTCACGGCATCGGACCACGCGCACACAAACACGGCGTTACGGTGGTCATCGAGGCCCTTAATCGTGGCGAGTGCAATTTCATCAACTCATTGGCCGAAGCAGCCACGCTCATCGATGCCTGTGCCCACCCCCACATTCAGCTCCTCACCGACATCTACCACATGCTCCGCGAAGACGAACCCGCCGATCAAATCACCGCTCAGGCACGGTTGATTCGCCATGCGCATATTGCCGAAAAATCCGACCGCACCGTGCCCGGCGTGGCTGGCGACGACTTTGGCGCGTATTTTGCGGCCCTCAAAGCCATGTCGTACCAGGGTCTGATGGCGATTGAGGCGCGCTACAGTGATGATCTTGTTGCGGACGTGCGTCTCGGCGTCGCAACGTTGCGCGATCAGTGGCACCGCGCCTAACGCGCATAGACCTCTGCGATGATATCCTCGATGGGTGGCTCGAGCACGGCGATATCGCTGACATCGTGGTGCGCAAGAATCTGCGCCGTAATGCGGGGCACCGCATCGGCAGCCACTTTGATGCTGACGCGCCCATCGTCGAGCTCCTTGGTTTCACCATAGGCGCTGAGTGCGGCCACCGTGGCGCTGGTGCGCACCGTAATGGTACGGCTTGGGGCAAAGCGGTGCACTAAGTCGCTGAGTGCGCCGTCGTGGATGAGCGTGCCGTGGTGGATGACAATCACGCGTTTGCAGAGCGCAGCCACATCGGCCATGTAGTGGCTGGTCAAAATCACACTTGCGCCGAAGCGTTGGTTGTAGTCGGCCACAAAGGTGCGGATGCGCTTTTGCATGGTCACGTCAAGCCCAATGGTCGGCTCATCGAGGAACAGCACCTGCGGGCGGTGCATGAGCGCCAGCGCAAACTCCATTTTCATGCGTTCGCCGAGCGACAAATTGCGCACCGGTTTGTCGAGGAGTGTCTGGAGCTCGAGGATCTCAATGAGCGTGTCGCGCGTTTCGGCGTACTGCGCAGATGCCATGCCGTAAACGACACGACTCAGCTCGAACGAATCCATGCCGGGCAAATCCCACACAAGGTTGGTGCGTTGTCCCATCACCAGCGTGATCGCACGTAAAAAACGATAATCGCGCGTGAAAGGCCGGTACCCCAGCACCTCGACGGTGCCACTAGTGGGATTCAGGAGCCCAGAGAGCATCTTGAGGGTGGTCGTCTTGCCGGCACCATTGGGTCCCAAAAATCCGACCACCTCACCGGCCGCAATGGTAAACGACACGCCGTCCACCGCTTTGACGGTGCGTGTTTGCCGCTGGAATACGCTTTTGATGGCGTTGCTGAGACCGGCTTCGCGCACCGGCACCTCATAGTGTTTACATAATCCTTCCACCCGCACCACAGTACTCATACGTGGAGCTCCACCTTCCTGCCTGCTGTTGCTCACCGACCCCAAATATAGCACACAATCAGCGCTCAAGACGGTAGAGATCGGCGTACGGGCGGTCAATGACGGTGGTCACGCTGATGCCCTGCACGCTCTCGGGGTGGCCAATAAAGTACACGGGGCGGTCGGGATAACGTCGCTCAGCCCGTGCCAACCACGGGTCATCACCGGGTTCTACCACGTCAATCCAGACATCGGGGCGCCGCCCCTCCGCAAACCGTAGGTACTGCAGGGTCATCCCCTGCTCCCAGTGCGTAATAACCACCGCATCGGGGGGGAGTTCGGCATGGACGGCCGTGGCAAATTCGCGGTACACGGTGAGCTGGTGTTTGTTGGTGGCACGCAGGCGGTACCCGCCCCAGACCAGTGTCAAGAGTACGAGGGCGATGGCCAGCAGGGTCGGCCACGGCCAGCGAATCGGTGTCCATTGCTCGGCACGCCGGATGAGCGCATGCACGCCCGCCCCCATCCAGATGCTCCAGCTGAGGAGCATGGGCAAGGTGAAGGCGGGCCAATCGCCGATGCCCGTGCCGAGTGCGAGTACATAGGCGAACGAAGGCCCGCCAATCAGCACACTGATGCCCAACACGCGCCGATGACGTACCGCTAACACGCTCCCGCCCACGAGTCCCAGCCCGATGCCTACCGGTCCAAATTCGTAGAGCATGCGGCGGGCCATGGCCAGACTCATAGTGGTGGCACTGGCCCAGTCGGGGACAGCAAAAATTCCCCGGCGCACCGCGCCACCGCTCATCAAGTCGAACACGTCGCGCCACTGTTGCGGTGCTCCCCAGAAATACGCACGTGGCAGGCCGTAATCTTGCCCGTCGAAGGGCCCAAAACGTGCGAATTGTACGAGCGGGTAGCTGTGTGGCAACACGCCGACACCGATGGCGACGAGGAGCATGGTGAGTGGCCATTGCCACCCGTGGCGGCGCCAGCTCCAAATAACTACGACCATGGCCACGGGAGTGGCACACAACACGAATAACCCGTGGTAGAGCGATCCGAGCGTGCTCAGTAGCACCACGAGCGCGAGCATGCGTGGGCGCGGGTCGGCCACAAAGTGCCACAGTGCCCACCCCAAGGCCACCATGAGCAACAACAAAAGCGCGTAGACTTCTGCGATGGTGGCAGCGTTCCACACGCCGGGCGTGAACCCGAGTGCCATGGCGGTGATGGCTCCGGCTCTGCGGGAGCCACTCAGGTGCGTAAACAGCAGGCTACTCAGGGCCACCATGCATGCGCCGCACCCCACCGACAGCAACGTGACGCGCCAAGCGGCCGTGCCGAACGGCCACAGGTGCACGACGGCGCTACTCAGCACGGTGTAGAGTGGGTAGGTGGTGGGGTGTGGCACTCCGCCGATGACTGCCGCCAACTGGAACTCCGCCGAATCCCCGGCTTGGACGTCGGGAGCGGCGGTTAGTGCATAGAGCAGGGCAAAGCCAACTCCGAAGATCCACGCCATCCAGCGCGGTGATTGCCAGAGCGCTTTTCGTGCAGTCATCATTGCTCCACTGACTCCTTCGTACGGGTGACTTTTTTACAGAACTGCGAGCAAACGGTCGACGTCGGCCTGGGTGTTGAACAAACTCGTGCCGAAGCGAATGTAGCGATCCTGCTCGCGAAACAACACGGCAACTTGGGCGGCACTCAGGCGCTGTGCGAGGAGACGTGCATCTTGACCGTGCGCAAAGGTGATGATGGCCGAGCGTCCCGGTTCCGGTGTAAACAGCGCATATCCGCGTGCGGCCAGCTGGGTGTAAGCGTACCCGGCCAGAGCCAGCCCATGCGCTTCGATGTGTGTGATGCCCAGTTCGTGGATGAAAAGCAGCCCCGCCTCGATTTGGGCCAGTGACGTGTGTGCGATGGCTGCGTACTCGTATTTGCGCCCGTCTCGTTGAATGTCGAAAACGAAATCGTCGCTGGCGTTGGTGATATGGGTGTGCCCATACCGATCCGACGGGATGCGGTCGAGGAGTTCATCCCGCACATACAAAAACGACACCCCGAAATTGGCGTAGAGCCACTTGTACGTGCCACAGCTCAAAAAGTCAACGTGGTCGCGGATGACGTCTATGGCGAACGTGCCGACGGCCTGGATGGCGTCCACAAACAGCAGTGCTCCGTGGGCATGAGCAACGTCTGCAAGTGCGGCCACATCGTGACGGAAGCCGTTGCGGTTGGACACGTAGGTCACCGACACCAATTTCGTGTGCTTGTCGCATAACGCAGCAATGGCCTCCGTGGTGACACGCCCCTCTTGGTGCTCCGCAATCCGCAGTTCGATGCCGTAGCGCTCTGCGAGTTGGCGGTAGATGAGCAGGCTCGACTCGAAGTGCAGTTCGTCGACCACCACGTTGTCACCGGGGCCCCATTCGAGTGCTTTGACCACAATGTTTTCCCCTGCACTCGTGGATTCCGTCAATCCCACCGTGTGTGCTGGAGCTCCAATGAGCTCTGCAAACAAGCGGCGCACGTGGTTTTTGCGGTCACGCAAGCGCAGTAGTGACGTTGGTGCTGGTTCGGCCCACGGTTCATAGAGCCGTTCATCAAGAAAGGCGACCCCGGCTGCATGCGCTCGCCGGCTGAGTGGTCCAATGGCCGGGCTGTTGAGATAGGCTTGGTGCTGGGTAATCGGGAATTGGGCGCGGACTGCGGCGATGTCGTACATCGAGCTCCCCTTCGCGGTGTATTGATGATGAATTGTGCCTATCATAGCATCTTGCGGTGCTATGATAGGCACCGGAGCGACGTTTTGTGCCGCAAAGAAAGACAACTCATATGCTACAACGTTGGGTCGTGTATGCACTCTTGTCCATGGCGTGTGCCGGTGTGACCGCGGTCATCGCCAAAATCGGGCTCCGCAACATCACCGGTGAGTTGGGATTGACCGTACGTACCGTGTTCGTGGCGTTGTTTGTGCTCGTGTTTGCGGCGTTCACGGTGCCACTCGCGCAATTCAGCACCATCCGCTGGCACAACCTCTGGTGGCTGGCCGCATCGGGCATTGCCACCGCTGGCTCGTGGGTTTTTTATTACAAGGCCATCAAAATGGGCGACGTCAGCAAAGTAGCGCTCATCGACAAAGGCAGTGTGGTCGTCGCTGTCGTGCTTGCTGCGCTTTTTTTGGGTGAAACCATCACATGGCCCATGGTCATCGGCAGCGTGCTGGTCGTAGCCGGTGTGTTCGTCATGGCACACGGCTAGGCGATGCGTTGTATGACGGCCAAATAAAAGGGTCCCCAGCCGTCTTGGTCGGGCAAAACCTGCCAGCCGTAGTCGGTGTGACTGCCAATCGCAAAGGTGGGATGGTGCAGTTGAAAGCGGCCGGGGCGTTTTTTGTGGAGCTTGGCGATGACGTCATCGTTTTCAAGAGGAGAGAGGGCACAGGTCGAATACACGATGCGTCCGCCCACTTTGACAATGTCGAGGGCCGATGCCAGCATTGCAAACTGCGTGACCGCTAGAGCTTTGGTGCGCCCTGGGGCCCAGTTGGCCAGCTCGTTGGGGTGCTCCAGCACGTGGCGCTCCGACGAACACGGCGCATCGAGGAGCACTTTGTCGTAGCAATCGCGTTCGTGCAAACTCCACCGCGTGGCGTCGTGTCCCGTGATGTGCACGTTCGCCCGCACGTTCTCCGGCAAGTAGTCGCTCATGATGCGTTGGATGCGTTGGCGGCGCAGAGTCGAGCGATCGTTCGCCACGAGCAGACCCGTTCCAGCGAGTTTGTAGGCGCAGAGCAGACTTTTGCCACCAGGTGCAGCGCACAAATCAACCACGCGCTCACCGGGTTGAATGGCGAGCGCCTCCACGGGCAAGATGCTGGCCGCATCGAGCAGGTAGTACTCCATGAGTCCGTGCGTGTTTGGGTGCGGGGGTGGCCAGTGCGGGGCACGTGCATGAGCGAAAGTGATTCCGGGGATGCCCGTCGTCGTCTGTATCGGCGGCCGATCGGTGTAGGGGTTGTACACGGCCACGTGCGTACGCGGCGCCACTAAGGCCGCTTTCAAGGCTGGCCAGCGTGCACCATATGCGGTCGCGTACCATGTTTCAAACCCCAGAGCGCCCTTTTTCATGCACCCTATTATAGCAAAATCAGGTTCGTAGGGCGGTGAATTCGCCTGATTTCGGGTTGTCCATGGGTATGCCGTTGTCGTGGACATCGCCTCTGCGGCGCACGCGCAGTCGACGAAGGTCGGCTCATCCGCATATACTAGAGGGACGGATACTGCTGAGTGATGCCCCATGACGGAAGGAGTCGGAGCAGATGAAGCAAACTCGCCCCTTGCACCCGGTCGTGCTCGACGTGGATACTGGCGAAGACGATGCGCTGGCCATCTTGTTGGCGGTAGCGTTGCAGGTCCCGCTCCAAGCTGTGCTCACCAGTTACGGCAACACGACGCTCGCGAATGCGACTGCGAACACGGCGGCGCTCCTACAACTCGCTAGTGCCACGCATGTCCCCGTCATCCAAGGCGCAGCCGCGCCCCTTTCCCCGCATCCGCACCCCGAAGCCGCGAGTGGCGCCGGTGATTTCGTGGGGCGCAACGGCCTGTGCAATGTGGAGGTGCCCCCAGCAACCGACGTGGTGGTGCATCGACCACATGCGGCCGCGTTGGCCACCGTGTGGCAAACGGTGATTACCGAACGGGTGCAGTATGTGGTAACAGGCCCCTGTACCAACTTGGCGCGCCTGCTCGATCAACTGGGCGCACGCGCCTCTGCGTACATCGACCACATTTACCTGATGGCAGGCGCGCTCGACGGCCCCGGGAATTCGGGCCCACACCAACCAGATGGTCGTCAATGCGCCGAATTCAACGTCTACTGCGACGCTGAAGCGTGTGCTCGCGTGTTGGCGAGCGGGATCCCCGTGACCGTGGTGAGTTGGGACGTTACTCAGCACATCACCATTCCCTATGCTGATGTGTTGCAGATGCAGGCGCGCACAGCGGTCGGGGATGTGGTGTTGCGCTTGATGCGCGCCTTTCTTGAGCAGTACGGCATGGCGCACCAGCGCAACTTTGAGCTCAACGACCCCATCACAGTGCTGGCCGCGCTCGGTCTGGGGCGGGTGCACCAGTGCTCGTTGCGCGTGGTGACTGCGCCCGATGGCTACGGCCAAACGTTGGCAGATCCGCACGGAGCCGTGGTGTGGTGGTACGAGCCGTTGTTGCCCCACGAGCACCAGTGGTACGTGGATGCGGTGCTCAATGCGTTGGGCGTGGATCGCCGTGTTGCATCAGCGCCGGTACAGTAACAAAAATATTGCGTAAATGAAACAAAATGCACCCATGAAATTGAGGAAACACAAGCATTTTCCCCTTGAAATGGTGCTCAATCGGAGTATAATCAGCGGCGAGAAGTGAAATTTCTCACAAAGTTGGGAAGCGTGAGTGGGCAGGGAACAAAACACCGCCACACACGTCAAAGACAGAAGGAGGAACGAAAGGGAGGTCGTTGTAGTGGCAGATGGGGTGAGCAAATCAGCCACGAACGCGCAGTTCTCTTTCTTTCCCTGCTGGAGCCGTTGTCAGATGAACTTGCCCCAGCCAAGTTCACTAGCTCAAAAAGGAGCCGATCATGAGTGAGCGCATCACAAGTCCCGTGCAACTCCGCGAGTCGCGTACTGCCCACTTCCTGTTTGCCGACCCCCGAGCGAGTTATTTGTGGTTGGTAGTCCGTCTTTGGGTTGGCTGGCAGTGGTTGGAGGCCGGTTACGGCAAGGTGACCAATCCGGTGTGGGTCGGCGACAAGGCCGGGGTGGCCATTGGGGGCTTCGTCCAGGGGGCACTCGAGAAGGCGGGTGGCGAACATCCGGCGGTGCAGGGATGGTATGCGGATTTCTTGCAGGGCGTGGTCTTGCCGAACGCCACCGTATTCAGCTACATGGTCGCTTTCGGTGAAGTAGCGGTCGGCTTGGGGCTCATCCTCGGTATTTTGACCGGTATTGCTGCCTTCTTCGGGGTCTTGATGAACACGAACTTCCTGTTGGCGGGCACGGTGAGCATCAATCCCATCTTGGCACTTCCTGGCATCTTGTTGGTTCTGGCTTGGCGCAACGCTGGTTGGTTTGGTCTTGATCGTTGGGTATTGCCCATGGTAGGCACTCCGTGGCAACACGGCTCAATATTCGATGAAATGGACGCCAAAAAGTGACGAGTGACAGCGCCAGCGGTCTCTAATCATACATACACGTGGGGGCGATGGGCACCATCGCCCCCGCTTTTCGTCCGGTGACGAAGCAAGAAAGGGACACCGCATGACGGCACAGGTCGATGCGTGGTTGAGTCGAACGGTTGCTTGGCAGGCCGAATTTGCGGCGTTGCGCCAGATACTGTTGGCAAGTGGCGTAAACGAAGATTTCAAGTGGGGGTGGCCCTGCTACACGGACGCTGGGCACAACGTGGTACTGATGCACGGCTTCAAAGAGTACTGCGCCTTGTTGTTTTTCAAAGGGGTATTGCTGGACGATCCTGCGGGTGTTTTGGTGGCACAAACCGCCAACGTGCAATCAGCGCGCCAGATGCGCTTTCGCAGTGTGGCAGACATCACAGCGCAACAAGCGGTGATTGCAGCGTACGTGCAGGCGGCCGTGGCGGTCGAGCGGGCCGGGCTGGTGGTGGAGATGAAGCGTACGGACGAATTCACCATGTGTGACGAATTCGTGCAGTACTGCGCAGAACTCCCGGAGCTGGCGCAGGCGTTCAAGCAATTGACACCGGGTCGGCAACGCGCGTATGTGCTCTATTTTGCAGCGCCCAAGCAAAGCAAAACACGCCTTGCCCGCATCGAAAAATTCCTGCCCCATATTTTGGCCGGCAAAGGCTTGAATGATTGAGGGATGCGCCATGGAGGCGCCGGTGGAAGAATGCAGAGGCGCCATTCATGGCGCCGTGGGAATCTGTTGCGGCGGTTCACGAACCGCCCGATGGGAATGCAAGGATGCGCCATGGAGGCGCCGGTGTGATTGTGTGGGGACGAATCATGAATCACCCTGATAGCTGGTGGGGCAAGGCATGACCTTGCCCCACCTCGGGATTGCCATCGGCAGGGGTGATATCATCGGCAGGGATGTGCCCTGCCGGTACGGGTTGGCCTCCACCCCACGCGCGTGGAGGCAGATGAAGGGCGCCATTTATGGCGCCAGAGCGATAGATGTGCGCGTGGGAAAGGGCAAATGTTGCGGCGGTTTGAGAACCACCCTGGTACCTGGTGGGGCAAGGCATGACCTTGCCCCACCTCGGGATGGCCATCGGCAGGGGTGATATCATCGGCAGGGACGTGCCCTGCCGGTACG